>Ga0306920_100001089_pt1 | contig 33337 bp, 38 predicted proteins | sample flu12Cox44000170_FD_204666 | JGI IMG/M metagenome (GOLD analysis project Ga0306920, IMG submission 204666) | Lab enrichment of tropical soil microbial communities from Luquillo Experimental Forest, Puerto Rico - flux4day.12C.oxic.44.000.170 (v2)... | ecosystem: Environmental > Terrestrial >...
GTGACGCAGCTGGAGCGCTCCCCCGCCCCCGCCGACGGGCACCGGCCCGTCTCGCGCTCCTTATGTTGTCGTGAAGGATCCGAGCGTGAATGATCAGGACCACCGCGAGCACACCCGGACCACCACCACCTTTTGGAAGAACTCACGACCTGTGGGCTAGAGAGATGAAGGGCAGCGCGCGTCATCTCGCTCACCGTACCGATGCGTGGTCAGGAGCTCGGGACGCGTCACGGTGGCGCGGACGCGAGCTACAGGGACGACGCCCGCCAGTCGGGGGCGGGCTCGGGCGGATCGGAGGCGAGCCCCGCCGCCCGGATTCCTTCGATGGCGCAGTACTCGTCGCGGTCGGAAGTATCGCCGCTCACTCCCACCGCCCCGATGGCGCGCCCCTCGCGATCGAGGATGAGCACGCCGCCCGGGACGGGAATGAATTGCCCGCGCGACGCCGTGGCCACTGCGCTCTGGAAGGCGGGCCGATTCTCCAGCCGATCGCGGATGGCCCGCGAGGGAATTCCCATGCCGAGAGCGCCGCGCGCCTTGCCCTGGGCGATGCGGATCCGCAACGTTCCGCAGCCATCATCGCGCTGCACCGTCACCACCTGCCCGCCCGCATCCACCACCACCACGGCGAGGGGGAGCATGCGCTCTCGCCGGCCCGCGGCGATGGTGCCGGTGGCGATGGCGATGGCCTGCTCGAGGGTGAGGCTCGAGACGACGTGACGAAGCGCCATTCAGGCCCTCTTCTCTAGGCGCGGGAGGCAGCCGATGCGTCCGCGCCGGGTGTCTGCAGCACGCTGACGGCGACCCGCAAGCTCTCCGTCCCGCCGCCGCGTCGGAGACCCTTCACGGGCGGCACGTCGTCGTAGTCGCGTCCGTGCCCCACCTTCACATAGGTCTGGCCCACCATCGTGCCGTTGGTGGGATCGAAGCCAACCCACCCACTGCCCGGCAGATATGCCTCGAGCCAAGCGTGCGAGGCGTCCGAGCCGAGAGTGCGCCCCGGCATGGTCTCGAGGTAGCCGCTCACATAACGGGACGGGATGCCGAGCATACGGCAGAGGGCGAGCATGGCATGGGTGTAGTCCTGGCACACGCCCACCCCCGCCTCGATGAAGTCCGCGATCGGCGTGTCGATCTCCGTCACGTCCTGGCGATAGGTGAAGAAGCCGTGCAGGTATCGCGTTACGCGGCCGAGATAGTCGACGACGTCGTCCTCGGGGGACAGCGGTGGCGCCTGCATCGCCCCCGCCCAGTCGCGATCGAGGGGCACGCGTCGCGTGGGAGCGAGGAAGTCGAAGAAGCGCGGGCGAAGCTCGACGAGGCTCTCCGCCGCCACGGGCATGGGGACGGGACGCGGATAGGTGACCACGTTCGAGCGCGCCAGGATGGACAGTCGCCGATGCGCCTCCGGGATGTGGAACTGGTGCACGCGGTTGCCGTAGTAGTCGACGTGATTGCGAACGGTGACCTCCGGCGTCAGCTCGAGGGCGAAAGACAGGAGGCTCTGCCCCTCATCGTCGAAGGGGAAGAGCCGCACCTCATTGAAGGAATCCCAGGCCGGCTCGGGATAGCGATACTCGGTCAAGTGCGCCACGCTCATGTGCACCGGCGCGCCGGCCCCCGCCGTCACGACGCCGCCTCCCCCGGCACCGTGGACGCCTCCAGGGAGCCCTTCACCCCGAAGTAGGTCGCGCTGATGGCGTCGGAGATTGCGGCGATCTCTTCGAGAAGCGTCTCGATGCCCGGCTCCCGACTGTCGAGAATCGCCTCCACGCCGGGAAGGTACTCGAGCCGCGCGGCGAGCCAACCCGACTGGCGCGTGGCCGAGGTCGAGACGCCGGGATTGAGCCGCTCGATGCTTCCCAAGGTGGAGTGGAGGGCGGCGAGGTTGTGACGCACGCTCCGCGGGAAGTCGGAGTCGAGGAGGAGGAAGGCGGCGATGCGCCGCCCCTCGAGGGCGACATGGTGCCGCTTGCGAAAAGCCTCGTAAGCGGAGACGGACTTCAGTAGCGCCATGCCGCGGTGGTTCTCGAGGCCGCGCGCCACCGGCTCCTGCCCCGCTCCCTGCCGCTGACGAACCTGGAGGAGACGCAGCACGTTGTCTGCGCGCTCGAGGTGCTGACCGGCCAGGAGAAAGTACCAGCCGAGGTCGCGTGGCAGGGTCGCCTGCGCGATGCCGAGGAAGAGATGGCTTGCCTCGCGCGCGGTGACGCAGTACTCATGGAGGCCGTCGTCCTCCAGCACGCGCTCGGTGGAGAAGCAGAGGGTGAGATAGGCCCGGTTGAGCGTCTCCCACATCTCGAGGCTGATGCGATCGCGCAGCCCGCGCGCGTCCTCGCGGGCCCGGCTGAGGCTCGAGCGGATGCTCGAGGCGTTCTGGGGATGAAAGGCGAGCCACTCCGGCACCGTCCGCCCGTCCGCGCGGTCGAAGTGCTCGCGGAAGGCCGCCTCGTCGCCCGTCAGGGCGAGGAGCGGCGCCCACTGCTCGGTGACGATGCCCTTGGCCCCGGGGACTACGGGCGCCTCCACGATGGCGTAGTAGTTGACGTCGAGGAGCCGCGCGGTGTTCTCCACGCGCTCGATGTAGCGACCGATCCAGTAGAGGTTCTCGGCGATGCGGCTCAGCATCAGGCCGGCCCGGACTCCGAGAGGACCCAGGTGTCCTTGGAGCCGCCACCTTGCGAGGAGTTGACCACCAGGGAACCACGCTTGAGGGCGACGCGGGTGAGTCCGCCCGGCACCACCGTGATGTCCTCGCCCACGAGCACGTACGGCCGCAGGTCGATGTGGCACGGCTCGAAGCAGCCCGTGTCCGAATAAAACGACGGATGACGGCCGAGCCCGATCACGGGCTGGGCGATGTAGCTCGCGGGATCGGCGCGGACCTGCTCCAGATACGCCTCGCGCTGCGACGAGGTCGACTCCGGGCCGATGAGCATGCCGTAGCCTCCCGACTGGCCCACCGCCTTGATCACGAGTGACTCCGCGTTGTCCAGCATGAAGGCGAGCCCCTCCGGTTCCGCCCCGAGATGGGTCGGCACGTTGGGCAGGATGGGCTCTTGGCCGAGGTAGTAGCGAATCATGGCCGGCACGTAGCTGTACATCGCCTTGTCGTCGGCGACGCCGGTGCCCACGGCGTTGGCGAGGGCAACGCGACCCTGGCGGTAGACCTGGAGCAGCCCGGGGACGCCGAGCATGGAGTCGGGGCGGAAGACGGCGGGGTCGAGGAAGTCGTCGTCGATCCGACGATAGATCACGTCCACCTGCTGGCGGCCCTGCGTCGTCCGCATCCACACCCGGCGATCTTCCACGTAGAGGTCACGCCCCTCGCACAACTCGATGCCCATCTGCTGGGCGAGAAAGGCATGCTCGAAGTAGGCGCTGTTGTACTGGCCGGGGGTGAGGACCACGATGGTCGGCTCCCGGAGATCACGCGGGGAGAGGCTGCGCAGCATCTCGAGGAGCGCAGTGGTGTAGTGCTGCACGGGCCGGACACCTCTTCCCTCGAAGAACAGCGGGAAGGTGCGGGTCATGACCATGCGGTTAGCCAGCATGTAGCTCACCCCGCTCGGGGTGCGCAGGTTGTCCTCCAGCACGAGATAGCGGCCGTCCTCGTCGCGGATCAGGTCGATCCCGCTCACGTGGGTGTAGACGTTGTGGGGCAGCGCGATGCCGTGCACCTCACGGCGGAAGGCGGAATTGCCGAGGACGAGGTGCCGGGGCACCACCCCGTCGTCGAGTATCTTGGCCTCGTGATAGATGTCGCGCAGGAAGAGGTTGAGGGCACGGACGCGCTGAATCAGCCCTGCTTCGATGGTGGCCCACTCGGCGGCGGGAATCACCCGGGGCAGAAGATCGAAGGGGAACGTCCGCTCGGTGCCGGACTCGTCACCGTAGACGGTGAAGGTGATCCCCTGGTTGCGGAAGGTCAGGTCGGCCAAGGCGCGCCGGCGGCCGAACTCCACCGGCGAGAGCGAGCGGATGCGCTTGACGATGTCGGCGTAGTGGGGCCGAGGCGTGCCGTCGGGCTCGAACACCTCGTCGAAGAAGCTCTTCGCGTCGTAGTCGCCGAACACGGCCCATCCTCCGCGACTAGGCTGGCCGCCCCCGGGTCAGCGCGAGCGCGCCAGCCGCCGAAGCGGCGCACCCTTGAGCCGCGTGATGATCCATTCCTTGTCGAGCCGCGCGCCGATCCGGCGATAGAAACGGATGGCGGGGGCATTCCAATCGAGCACGGACCACTCCATTCTGCCACAGCCGCGCTTCACGGCGATTCGCGCCAGGGCCTGGAGGATGGCCTTCCCCGCCCCGTGGCCACGCTCGTCCGGCAGCACGACCAGATCCTCCAGCCACAGGATCGGCTTCCCCATGAAGCTCGAGTACGTGAAGAAGTAGAGGGCGAGTCCCACCGGCTTGCCCTGCCGGCGGCAGACGAGGGTCTCGAAGTAGGCGCGTGAGCCGAAGCCGTGTCGGCGCACGTCGGCGGGGGTGATGCGCACGTCGGGAAGCAGCCGCTCATAGCGCGCCAGCTCGCGGATCAACGTGACGATGGTCGCCGCGTCGCGCCGCGTACCCGGTCGGATGCTGAAGACTCCGCGGGCCATCAGGCGGCGGCCATGCCCAGGAGCATCTCCGTATAGCAGCGGGCGCCCGCGCGCATGTTCCCCACCGAGATGCGCTCGTCGTTACCGTGGATGCCCTTCCACTCCACGGGGTCGAGGACGAAGGGGCCGAAGCCGTACCCGTGCATGCCACAGCGCCTGAACACCCAGTTGTCGGTGAAGCCCACCATGATCTCGGGCGCCACCACCGCGCCGGGCGCTCGACGCCGGAGGGCGTCGGCCAGCGACTTGTAGAGCTCGGTGTCCGGGGGCGAGAGGTTGGGCACCTTGGCGGCGCCGGTGAGACTGACTTCCACGTGAGGATCGGCGATCACCTCCCGAATCCAGCTCATGATCTCCTCGGGATCCTCACCCGCGAGCATGCGGCAGTCGAGATCGGCCACCGCCTCGGGCGGGATGACGTTGCGCTTCTCGCTCCCCTTGAGCATGTTGACGGCGAAGGTGGTCCGCACCAGGGCCGCATGGTGCCGGTTGGCGAGGAAGCGCTGCCGAAACGCCGGCTCGCGCAGCGAGGCCTCCAACTGCTCGTAGCCCGCGCCCTCCGCGGGCGGCAACACCGAGGCCATCTGCGCGAAGTACTCCTGCACCTCGGGGAGCACGCGGAGGGGCCGTTCTGAGGCGAGGAGGCGACCGAGGGCGCGCACCAGTCGGTGGGGCGCGGTGTCGGGCCAGGGCATGGATCCATGACCGGGCTCGCTGCGCGCCGTGAGGCGGAGGGGCAGCCCCGTCTTCTCCGAGATCACGATGGAGCCGAACGACCCGCCCCCGTGGCCTTCCTCGACCGCCCCGAGCTCCGACAGCGCGTACTCCGCCCCCGCGAGCCAGCCGCGCCGCTCGTCGGCGACCCACTGCGCGCCGAAGCGGCTGCCCGCCTCCTCGTCGGCGGTGGCGAGGAAGACGAGATCGCGTTTGAGGGGCACGCGAGCGCGGGCGATGGCCAGGAACGCCGCGAGCTGCACGATGCCCGTGGATTTCATGTCGAGGGCGCCCCGGCCGTAGATGTAGCCGTCGCGGAGGAGGCCACCGAAGGGATCCACCGTCCAGTAGCGCTCGTCCGCGTACACGACGTCAATATGATGATGGAGGACGATACCACCCAGGGAGCCGTCGCCGCGAAGACGCGCCACGAGGTTGCCGCGCCCCGGAGCGGACTCCGCCGTCTCGCTGGCGATCCCCTCGCCGTCCAGGACCCGGGCGAGAAAGCGCGCCCCCGCCGTCTCGTTGCCGGGCGGGTTCGTGGTGTTCACCCGCAGGTACTCTCGCAGGAGACTCACCGCTTCGTCGCCGACCTGCTGCCAGTCCATCATGCCCTCGCTTCCGTCCAGTGACGTCCAGGGTTCGGCCGCTTGGCCAGGCGCCGCTCGAGCAGTGGCCGAGCGTGCTCAGGATGCCGCGCACGCAGGGCGGCCTCGAGCAGGGTGTCGTGGAAGACCTCGCGTTGGGCGTGGCTCCCCCCCACCTCAACGATGCGCGACTCCAGGGGCGCGATCTTCGCGACGGTCTCCGAGTAGGCGCCGCGCGCGAAGGCGTGCAGCCCCTCGAGCAGCGGCACCACCACCTCAGGCAGCGTGGAGGTGCGGGATTTCTTGCCACGCTCGCGCAGGCGGTCGAGCTGTGTCTCCGCCGCCGTCCAGTCACCGGCAGCAGCCAGCGCCATGCCCACGTGGAGATCGTGAAAGAGGAGGAGCGGCACCTCGAGCCAGCCCCGGGCGGCGGCGCCCAGCTGCTTCCAGCGTCCCGGATCGGGCCGGCCATAAAGATCGAGACGCCAGGCCAGGGCCACCGAATCCTGAAGATCCGAGCCCACGGTGATAGCGATGTCGCCGAACACGCGCTGGAAGAGCTCGCCCACGCGGTCGTAGCGCGCCTCGGCCAGGTGCATGAGGGCCAGGTGCCACAAGAGGTGATTCTTGAAGTACCCGAGGTGATCGCAGGGATCGATGTGAAGCGGCAGCGCCTCGATGCCCCGGAGATTCTCGCCCCGCTCGTAGAGGACGTGGGCCAGGGTGTGCACGGCCCACGCGTCCCGCGGGTTCATGGCGATGGCGCGCTCGGCCAGGGGGAGGGCCTCCTCGTAGCGGCGGTTCTCCTCGAGGGCAAAGGCGTGGTAGCCCAGCATGAAGCCGTCGGCGTCAAGCGCGGGGAGCACCGACCGCGTCAGGTCCAGCATCTCCGCGGAGCGTCCCTGCCAGAAGTAGATGTAGTAGAGCCGCTGCATGAGCACCATGTCGCGCGGGTGCTCGGCGAGGCAGGCCTGGATGAGTGGGATAGCCTCGTGGGAGCGGCCGGCGACCCAGAGGGCGAGAGCTTCCACGTGTCGTCGCTCTCGCGGCGGCAGCGCAGGGGCGGCCGCGGCCGCCTGCTGCATCTCCGCCTTCGCCTCGGCCATCTTCTCCGCGAGGAAGAGCGCGGTGGCGAGGGCGGCGCGGGCCAGCACGAAGTCCGGATCGGCGGCGACCGCAGCGCGGAAGCTGTCGATGATGTCGGCGCCGAAGCCGAGGAGGCCTCGTACGCCGCGATCGTAGGCATCCACCGCGGGCCGCGAGCTCGAGGACACAGCGTTGCCGTAGAGATCCTGGAGCGACACGGCGGTCATCCTAGCAGATGGCTGCGGGCAGATGGCAACGAAGGAAGGCCAACGCGCGATTCTCCGCCCAGGAGTGCCGGCCCCCGAAGCCCTCGAGGAATCCCACATGACCTCCCTGCTCGACGAAATCGGCCTCGAGCCAGCGAGAGGCGGCCACCGCGGCGCGCGGCAAGGCCGAGGCGGGTATGAAGGGATCGTTCAGCGCGTTGATGAGCAGCGTGGGGCGGCGGATGCCCGGCAAGAATTGCGCGCTGCTCGAGCGCGTCCAGTAATCCCGCTCATCGGCAAAGCCGTTGAGCGGCGCGGTGACGAGGCGATCGTACTCGGCGAACGTCTTGGCCCGACGGGCCGCGGGCAGGTCGAGGAAGTCGCGGTAGAGATGGGCCTTCTGGTCGAGCTTGGCCTTCATGGTGGAAAGGAAATTCGCGGTGTACAGACGGCGGTTGAGGCCGCGATCGAGCACCGCGGCGCAGGCGGCGAGATTGAACGGCGTCGAGATGGCTACCGCCGCCGCCACCGACGCAGGAATCCGCTCCCCGAGCTCGCCCAGCCACTTGAGGAGGACGTTGCCCCCGAGCGAGATGCCCACGAGGCCCAGGGGCGCCTGCGGATCGCGCGCGAGCAGAAGGCCGACCATGAACTCGAGGTCTTCCGTGTCGCCCGAGTGGTAGAGGCGACGCGAGCGATTCACCTCCCCGCCGCAGGAGCGGAAGTGGACGACCAAGCCACGCCAGCCCACCTCCTCGAGGCCGCGGAGCAGCCCCACGACATAGTGCGAGCGTGCCGAGCCTTCGAGGCCGTGGAGCACGACGACGAGCGGTGCGCCGGGTTCGCGCCCGGCCAGCCAGTCGAGATCGAGGAAGTCGCCGTCCGGCGTCTCGATCCGCTCACGCCGGAGCGCAGGTTTCCGAAGGCGCCGCAGGAGGGGTCCCCACAGGGTCTGGAGATGCTTGCCCCGGTACCACCACGGCGGATGATAGGCGGGGGTAGCGACCATGTAGCCGCGGGGGCCTCGACCAGGCCCCCGCGCTTCTCGCCCTCCGCAGTCGCTCACCCCGCCCGCGTTGGTGCGCCGCAGGTTACTCCTGACCCTGGAGGAAGAGCTTGACGATGTCGGGGATGATCTCCCGCGCCCGCTGGTCCAGCTGAGCCTCGGTGAGGTTCGCGATGGGATGCGGCAGAGCGAGGAATTTGTAGTCCGGCAGCCCCCAGCTCTGGGCCATGGCATGACCCGTGGCCTCGAAAACATCGGTGACGATCGACACGGCGGGAATGCCGAGCTTCTCGAAAAGGATTCCGTCGAGCACACTGCCCGACGAGCAGGACCCTCAGTCGCCGATGCCGGCGACGACGCAGTCCGCCTTGCGGCGCGCCTCGTCGAGGATCTCCTGGTGGGCGGGCACGCTGGAGTTGTGCTTGCGCCACATGGTGTACTCGGCGGCGCCGTACTCGCTCTTGAGGATCTCGCCGATCCTGACGAGGAGCTGGTCGGAGTTGAACTTCGTGTTCTCCACGAGGCCGATGCGCTTGCCCTTGAGGGAGTCCGGGCGCGGCACGTACGTCAGCGGCTGTTGGCGTGCCTCTACGGTGGGGTCGAGGACCTCGAAACCTGCCATCATGCCCTCCTCTCGCGAATGAGCTTCGTTACGCTCTGACTCGACTTCTTGCCGCCCGCCCAGCCGGGAATGTAGCAGGAGAACGCCCCCGCTCGGCCTCCCGCCGCGACCACGAGCACGTCCTCGGGGCTGGGCACGAGCGGGCGCATGGTGGTCTCGTCGGTCGGGGTGATCGCGCCCGCCAGGCGCTGCACGCGCTTGAGATGGGCGACGGAGTTCTGGGTGTGCTCGTAGACGAACTTCTGGATGTCCGCCTTGGACCAGCCGGCGGCGGCGAAGGTGCGCATGTGCTCGCCAGCGAGCACCACCACGTACTGCGGCTGCCCGTTGGTACTCGCGTGGTGCTGCATGTCGTCGCACAGCGAGGTGAGCACCCCCTCGGCTCCGCTCGAGAGCTGGTTGTAGAACTGGTGCGGCCCCTCCGCGGACATGACGGTGACCGTGCTCTCCTCCGCCTTGAAGCCGCGCTGCACGTGGAGCGGCGTCCACGGGCTCTCCGTCTCGTTCTCCGCAATGACGTAGCTGTACTTTCCCGGGTGCGCCACCGTGCCCCGGTCGAGGGCGCCGGGGAGAGTGCCGATGACGTTGCGCATCACCATGCGCACCGCGCGCCCCGTGGTAGCGTTGCTGCGCCAGCCCGGACCGAAGAGGTTGTCCCCTGAGTTGAAGCCGAGCCGAGCCGCGATCGGGCCGTTGACGATCATGAGTACGGCGGCTCCGCCCGTGGAGGTGGCGGGCCCGTGATAGCCCCACTTTGGATCTCCCAGCCCCTCCACCGCCGCCACCACGATCGGCATGTGCTCGGGGAGGCAGCCCGCCATGACGGCGTTGACAGCAACCTTCTCGGCAGTCACCGAAACCTGTCGATTGGTGATGAAGCAGAGCTCCTGGCCAGGCTCGAGGCCGGCGGCGTCGAGCATGGTTCGCACCGCCTGCTCGGTGGGCGGCACCACGGGAAGGCCGTCGGTCCACCCCTGCTGATAGCAGAACTCGATGGCATGGCCCAGGTCCTGGACGGCGTGGCGCTTGGAGGTGAGCTGGGTGGTTGTCATGGGCGGGATTATACCCCACGGCTGCGGGCTCCGACGGGCCGACCTCGCACGGGAAGGCTCGCATGCGCGGTGCCTTTTAACGTATGCTTTTCTCGTGACGCCTCTCGTGGCCTACTTCTCGATGGAGTACGGACTCCACGAGGAGTTCCCCTCGTACTCGGGCGGACTCGGCATCCTCGCCGGGGATTTCATGAAGTCGGCGGGCGACCTCGGCCTCTCCGTGGTGGGCATCGGCCTCCGCTGGCGCCAGGGCTACACCGTCCAGCGCATCGGCCCCGACGGCTATCCGTACGACTCCTGGCGCGACCACCCGCCAGGGCCTCTCAAGGACACCGGTGTGCGCGTGCGCATTCGGGTGGGCGCGCGCGAGGTCGAGTGCTGCGTCTGGCAGGTTGCTCGCTACGCCATCGCCCCCCTCTACCTGCTCGAGCCAGTGGACGAGCGCGACCAGTGGATCACCCGGCGCCTGTACGATCCCGCGCCGGATTGCCGCATCGCCCAGGAGATGCTCCTCGGCATCGGCGGAATCCGCGCGCTGCGCGCCCTGCACCTTCCCGTGGACATCTATCATTTCAACGAGGGCCACGCGGTCTTCGCGGGCATCGAGCTCATCGCCGACCGCATCGAGGCGGGGGCCGACTTCCACGCGGCATGGAAAGACCTGCGCGAGCGGATTGTCTTCACCACCCACACTCCAGTGCCCGCCGGCAACGAGATCCACGCCATCGAGGACCTCCACCGCCTGGGCGCGGGCTGTGAGCTCGTCAAGGGCGAGCTGCGGGAGATCGGCGGCGACCCTTTCAACATGACGGTGGCGGGACTCCGCCTCGCCTGCCGCGCCAACGCGGTGGCCCAGCTTCACGGCGAGACCTCGCGGTCCATGTGGTCCGCGGTGGACGACGCCGCGCCCATCATCGCGATCACCAACGGCGTGCACCGCGGCACCTGGCAGGACCCGCGCGTAGCCGCCGCGGCCCGGACCAACGGCCACGCCCTCCGCGTCGTGCGCCGCGAGTTGAAGGACGAGCTGCTCGCGGAGGTGCAGGCGAGAACGGGGGTAAAGCTCCGCCCGGACGCCCTCACCATCGGCTTCGCCCGGCGCGCCGCGACCTACAAGCGCCCCGACCTCCTCCTGCGCGACCCCGACCGCCTCGCCCCGCTCCTGAAGGACGGTCACGTGCAGCTCATCTTCTCGGGCAAGGCCCACCCCGCTGATCAGGCGGGCAAGGCGGTGATCGCCCTCCTCATCGAGACCATCCGCCAGTGGCCGGAGTCCATCGTGTTCCTAGAGAACTACGACATGGCGGTGGGGCGCCTGCTCACGCGCGGGTGCGACGTGTGGCTGAACACCCCGCGCCGGCCCATGGAGGCGAGCGGTACCTCGGGGATGAAGGCGGCCATGAACGGCACGCTGAACCTCTCTATCCTGGACGGCTGGTGGCCGGAAGGATGCGAGCACGGGATTACCGGCTGGGCCATCGGCGACGGCAGCTTCGCCTCCGACCCCGACGCGCACGACCTGCAGGCCCTTTACGAGACCCTCGAAGGCGACGTGCTGCCCACTTGGGCCGACCCCGACCGGTGGGAGCGCATGATGCGCGCCTCCATTCAGATGGCAGAGGAGCGCTTCTCCTCCGATCGGATGGTCACAGAGTACTTCGCCCGTCTCTACACCGCGCCGTAGCCCCTGGCGGGAAGCGCCGACAAGGAGGGAGGCGTCATGGACATGAGTGCGCACACGCAAGAGCTGGTCATGGAGATCTTGACGCGCTACGGCCTCCAGGTCCTGGGCGCGCTCGCCATCCTGGTGATTGGTATCCTCGTCGGCCGCTGGCTGGGCGGGGTTGCCGACCAGCGCTTTCAGAAGTCCCAGATGGAACCGCCCATGCGCATCCTCCTCGTGCGCGTGATCAAGATCATCGTGCTGATCTTGGCCGTGGTGGTCGCTCTCGACAAATTCGGCTTCTCGGTGGCGCCTCTCGTTGCGGGCATCGGAGTGGCCGGCCTCGGCTTCGGCCTCGCACTCCAGGGCGTGCTCGGCAACATCGTGGCCGGGCTCACCATCATCTTTACCAAGCCCTTCCGGGTCGGCGAGCACATCACGATCGCGGGCGTGAGCGGCGACGTGACGCAGATCGAGCTCTCCGCCACCACGCTCGTCCAGGCCGATCTCTCGCGGGTCATCGTGCCCAACCGCAAGATCGTGGGGGAGATCCTCCACAACTTCGGCACCATGCGCCAGCTCACCCTCACCGTGCGCGTGCCGCATCCCACGGACCTGAACCTGGCGCTCCAGGCTGCGCGCCAGGTGGTGCTGGAGAACCCGCGTACCCTCAAGGACCCCGCGCCCGGCGTGGGCATCGCCGCCGTGGACGACATCGGCATCAAGATCGCGGTGCAGCCATGGGTGCGCGTGGCGGACGTGGTCGCCGTCGAGCCTGAGCTCTACCAGACGCTCGTCGAGGCCTTCCGCGCCCGCGGCATCGGCGTCCCCGTAGCCGCCCACGACGTCCGGCTCATGAACCAGGCCGGCGCCGTCCGCTAGGACACTCGGAGGGGGGCATCGCCCCCTTCCGAACCTCCCCCCGAGGCTTCGGTTGCGCGGGCAAAGCCCGCGCTCGGAGCGGAACGGCGGCAAACAGTGGTCAAGGGCGTCATGCGCGCTTTCTCCGACTGCCTCCTCGCCTGGACTATTGGCGAGCGCCCCGTGCGATCGGGGCGGGTGGCGGCGGGGGCGGGGGAGCGCTCCGGCGGAGTGGCCCCCCTCGTTCGGTGCGCCGCCCGCAGGGCGCCGATTCAGGCGAGTGGGTGACGCAGCTGGAGCGCTCCCCCGCCCCCGCCGACGGGCCCCGACCCGCCTCGCGTGTTTGTGAACAAGTCGGGCTAACCGCCCGCCGCTACTTGCCCTTGTCGATAGCCTCGGAGAGTTCGGCGGCGCGACCGGCGTCGAGCGGCTTGAGACGGTCGAGCACCTTGCGAGCATCGTCCATCCGGCCGAGCTTCACGTAGGCCTCGCCGAGATACTCGAGAGCCTCGGGAAAGTCGGGCCGCAGGCGAAGCGCCTCGTCGTAGGCCTTGAGGGAATCAGGGTACTTGCCCTGGTTGCGCAGCGCGAAGCCGAGCTCGTTCCAGGCCTCGGGATAGTCGGGCTTGAGATCCACCGCCCGCTGGAAAGCGGCGGCCGCGGCACCCCAGTTCTTGGTGCGCTTCGCGGCGATGCCGCGGCTGTATTCCGCTTCCGCGGCGGGGACGGCGGAGGGCTGCACACGTGGGGTCTCGCGGCCGCTCTCCGCTGCGATGACCTCTCCCGCAGGCACGGTCAGGGTCAGACAGACCAGCGACAGTGCGGTGGAGAGTGATTTCATGGAGCGATCTCCTCTCAGTCGGTGATCTGCCGAGTCACCGAGCGCGTGGCGCCGAAAGTGGGGATGAGGGCGGAGTGCTTCCCGGCGCCGCCCGCCACCACCACCATGACGTCCCGCCAGTCGCGGGCGAAGCGAGCCACCGCGCCGGCGGGACGGTCCTTGAATCCCTCGGGATAGATGGTCTCGAAGCGCGCGATGTTCTCCGGAGCGAAGCGCGCGAGAGGCACCGCCGAGTGCTCCCACACCTGCCGTTTGAACTCGTCCTTGCTCCAGCCGGTGGACGCTGCGGTGGCCGCGTGCTCGGGTCCCAGGAGCACGAGCGGCTCGCCTCCCAGGTAGACGTTGTTCGAGCCCACGGTGGCGGCCACGCTCGAGACCGTGGCCACGATGGCGGGCGGCGTGGTGGAGGCGTGGTCGTTGATGTTGTGCGGCGCCTCGGATCCGCACACGGTCACCGTGCTCTCCCCCGCGAAGCCGCGCTCCGCCGCGAGCGACTCCCAGGGCGAGGCCGCCTCGTTCTCCGCAAGGCAGTAGGAGTATTTGCCGGGATGGCCGTGGGTGGCGCGATCCTCCTTGCCCGGCCGCGCCCCGCCCACGTTCTGCAGGATGAGCCGGAGGGCCCGGCCGATGACGGCGTTGGCCCGCGCGCCTTGCCCGAGCACGTTGCCACCCGCGTGGATGCCGAGGCGGCGGGCGATCGGGCCGTTGACGATGAGGAGGGGCGAGCACGGGTGCGTAGTCGTCTGGATCGCCTGGAGATTGAAGGCGGGATCGGCCACCGCCTCCACGGCAGCCAGGATCACCGAGAGATGCTCGGGCAGCGCGCCGGCCAGCACGGCATTGGCCGCGATGACTTCGAGGGTCGCCCGGCCGAGGCGAGGGACGAGGATCGACGCCACCTCGTCGGGGCGCCGACGAGTGACGGCAAGCATGCGCGCGACGCGCTCGCGGGTGGGCGGAATGGCGGGGAGACCATCGCCCCACTCGCGGTCCATGAGCCAGCCCTGGAACTCATCGAGGTCCGACGGCGCGTCCACCACCTGCCTGTCGCCGGGCGCGGGGGACGCATCCGGCTCAGGATTCGTGGTGAGGCCGCGCAGCACGCGCTCCACGATGCCCGCGGCCTTGGCGGCGACCGTCGCCGCCGGAATTCCGCCGATGGGATGAGACACGGTCACCACGGGCAGCCCGGGCAAACCTTTGGCGGTGACTTGCGCGCGCGCGAGCGGGCTGAATTCGTCGGTGCCCAGCACAACGCAGGGCACTCCCCTCGCTTCCAGCTCCGCGGCGTCGTGGACACTCCATGACGTGCAGGAGCCTCAGTCGGCGGAGGCGGTCAGCGCGACCCGTGCCTCGCTCGCGATCTCCTCCAGCACGGTCGTCGAGGCGCCGATGGAGGAGCCAGGCTTGCCCCAGGCGCGGACGGCACGGGCGCCACTGCGGGCGGCAAGAAGCTCCCCCACCCGCGCGAGGAGGACGGCGGCGTTGGGCTTGGAGTTGTCGAGGAGCGCGATGGTCACGCCTTCGAGCGAGGACGGCCGCTTGGCCAAGGTCCTCGCCGCGGCGGCACTGCTGCCAGCTGGGTCGATGATCTGCATGTCTAGGTCACCATGACGGGCCGCTGGCGCAGTCCCGTCTCTCGGGTGAAGGCGGCACGCATGAGCGCCGGCGCCTCGCAGGCCGCGCGGGCGCCGATGGCCACCGGAAGCTGCCGCTGACGTCGAGTATCTTGCCCACGAGCACGGGAATGAGCAAGCGTCCCGCGGGAGGATGAGCCAGCGCGAGCGATTCATGCTTCGCGACTCGCCGCCCGCGAGGTCGAGGACCGTCCAGGCGCGAGAGCGAGGAGAGCGGCGAGCGCACACACCACCGCCGCGCCGTCGAAGGCGAAGCGGAAGGCAGGGAGGAAACCCAGGAGCGAGGCGCGCGCGCCGAAGAGCCAGGAGGCGCTCTGCACTCCCGCCACGATCCCGATGGTGCGCGAGAGGAAGGCGAACCCACCCGCCGCTCCCTGCTGGCGCGGAGGAAACGACGCCATGATCTCGGCGAGATTGGGCACCTGGAAAGCCCCGATCCCGAAGCCGACGAGGGCGAGAGCGGCGCCCACCAGGGGCAACGGCGTGGAAGCGCCGAAGCGACCCACGAGGAAGAGGCCGATCGCCTCGGCGGTGAGCCCGAGTAGCATGGGACCCCACGGTCCCCAGCGGTCGGTGGCGCGGCCCGCGAGGGGGGCGGCAAGAGCCGTGGCCACCGGGGTCAACATGAAGAGAAGCCCTCCCGACGTTGGCCCGAGACCACGCTCGCTCACGAGGTAGTACGGGGCGAGGAGCCACACGGAGAACTGGGCGAAGTTGGCGAGGAAGGCCAGCAGTCCCGCATGGAGGACGGGCCAGCGCAGAATCTCGCCGGCGGCGATCATCCGCCAAGCCCCACGCGGCGTCGCGCGCGGCGTGGGCGTCCACGCGGCCAGCACGATGAAGGCGGCGGCGACGGGGATGCGGAAGAGAAACACGCCGCGCCAGCCAAAGGCGTCCACGAGCGCGCCCCCGATGAACGGGCTCACGCTGAGCCCGAGCCCGAGACCCGCGCTCGCCCAGCCGAGGCCCCAGCCGTGACGAGCCGCGGGCAGCGACAGCGTCACGAGCGCGGGGGAAGCCCCGTAGAGCAGCCCGCCGCTCGCGCCCTGCAGCACGCGCAGGAGCAGGAACACGGCGAACGACGGCGGCACCGCGTAGCACGCGAAGCAGAGGACGGAGAGCACGAGGCCCGCCCGCACGACACGAACGGGACCAAGACGATCGGCGAGCACGCCCGCAGCGAAGGCGGTGAGGGCGTAGGTGCCGACGTAGCAGATGATGACCCAGCGAATCACGGTGGGATCGACGTCGAAGGCCGCCGACATGGCGGGGAATGCGATATTCACGGAGCCGTCGAGCCCGACGAGCAGGAAGGCCGCTGCCGCCAGGACCACCGGCATGGCGCCGAGTATACGGCCGAGTGATTGACGCCCGCCCATCAATCGGGTAGAAGAAGGCCCATGCCGTTCCCGGCCGGGCTCTCCGCGGAGATCGAGCAGGTGGTGACGCACGAACTGACCGCGGACGCCCTCGGCAATCGTGGCGTGCGGGTGTTCGCCACGCCCTTCGTGATCAACCTCATGGAGCTCACCTGCAACGCGGCCATGAAGCCGCATCTCCCGCCGGGCGGCGCCAGCGTGGGCACCATGGTGGAGATGAAGCATCTCGCGGCCACGCCGCTCGGCATGAAGGTGCGCGCCAAGGCCACCCTCCTCGAAAGCGACGAGAAGCGCTGCCTTTTCCAGGTCGAGGTCTTCGACGAGGTAGAGAAGATCGCGGAAGGACGCCACGCGCGCTTCGTCGTACCCAACCTCGAGAAGTTCCTGGCCCGCGCCATGACGAAAGGCAGAGCCTGATGCCCATCCAGATCAACACGTCGATCAAAGGCAAGGAGTATCCCCCCTACTCCGTTTCCGTGGAGCGCGGCAAAATCAAGGAATTCGCGCGCGCCATCGGCGATCTGTCGCCCTTTTATCTCGACGACGCGGTGGCCAAAGCGGGGCCGTGGGGCGACATCATCGCCCCGCCCACCTTCCCCATCACGTTCCGCGACGAGGGCGCGGACACCGGCGTGCTCCTGCGCGATCTCGGGGTGGACATCGGGCGCATCCTGCACGGGGAGCAGGAGTTCGAGCACTTCAAGCCCATCCGGCCCGGCCAAACCTATCTGTGCCGCGGCCGCATTGCCGACATCTACGAGAAGTCGGGCAAGTCCGGCCCCATGGCCTTCGTGATTCGCGAGACGACGGTCACCGACTCCGACAACGAGATCGTCGCCCTCATGCGGGGAACGACGGTCGTGAGGCTCTAGCCATGCAGTACGCCAAGGTCTACGCGGAGGACGTGCAGGTCGGAGCCGAGATGCCGTCGCTCGTGAAGCCGCCCATCCAGCAGATCCAGCTCACGCGCTACGCGGGCGCCTCGGGTGACTTCAATCCCATCCACCAGGACGCGGCCTTCGCCAAGGCCGCGGGCATGGGCGACGTCTTCGCTCACGGCATGCTCTCCATGGGCTTCGTGGCCCAGTCGGTGACGGACTGGCTCGGGGCGGGCACCGTCCGCAAGGTCAGCGTGCGCTTCGCCGCCCTCGTGCGCCTGGGCGACGTGATCACCTGCCGCGGCAAGGTGGTGGCCAAGCGCCCGCCCAAGGACGGCGATGGCCCCGTGCTCGTGGATCTTGAGCTGTGGGCGGAGAATCAGAAGGGCGAGAAGGTGGTCACGGGCAAGGCCACCGCCGCGCTCTTCTCGCGCGGCTGACGACTAGGCGGAGCGGCTGGCCAGCAGGTCGCGCAGGGCCGCCTCCGTGGATGGAAAGGCCAGCTCGCCCCACGGGATCTTCGCGGGCTCGACCCACTCCACTCGATCGTTCTCGTGGCAGATCCGGATCTCTCCCCCTACCACGCGCGCCCGGTACACCACGATCACGATGGGTGTGCCAGCGTAGGAGTACACGCCGAGCACGCCGCCCAGGTCGACCTTGAGCCCGGTCTCCTCCCACGTCTCGCGCACCGCCCCATCCTCGACGCGCTCGCCCCAATCGAGGAAGCCGCCGGGGAAGGTCCACTTGCCACGCGAGGGCTGGATGGTCCGCCGGGTGAGGAGGACACGGCCGTCGTCCTCGGGAATGGTGGCGGCCACCACCTTGTGGTTCAGATAGAAGATGAAGGAGCACCCGGTGCAGACCATCTCGTGCTTGTCCTCGGGAGGCACCGGGCGCCGCTCGAGCCCGGTGCCGCAGAGAGGGCAAAAGCGAATGCTGTGCGGGGAAAGCTGAAGATGGCCGTGGGTGGGCGGGTCGCTCATCGCGGCTCAGTCTACCATCGCCCTGCGAGCCGCGGCGGCGCCGGCGTTGACACCCGCGGCCCCGCCGGTGTAGAAAGCCGACGTCTCGACTCTCCAACCCTCCGGAGGAGGAGCCTTCATGCGCCGTCGTCATATCGTCTTCTCTGTCCTCGTGGCCGTGGCCAGCTTCGCTCTCGCCGCCGTCGCCGTCGTGCCGGGCAGCTTCGGCCAGGCGACCCAGGGCGAGTACAAGATCGGCGTGCTGGAGCCGCTCACGGGTCCCCTCGCCTTCGAGGGCAAGCGTCACCTCGACGGCTACGAGGTCATGCGCGATCTCATCAACGCGCAAGGCGGCGTCATGGGCAAGAAGCTCGTCTTCGTGGTGGGCGACGCTACCGATCCCACTGCGGCGGCCAGCGAAGCCAACCGCCTCATCACGCGCGAGGGCGTGAAGATCATCACGGGCACCTACGCCTCCACTGTCTGTGGAGCGGCGAGCGAGGCGGCCTCTCGCCAGAACGTCATCTACTGGGAGTCGTCGTGCGTCGATCCGCGCTTCAACAAGCGCGGGCTCAAGAACGTCTTCCGCACGGAGATCGATGCCACCGGCTTCGGCTGGTACAACATCGAGTTCATCGCCAAGCACCTGGCGCCCCGCTTCAACCTCAAGCCCAATCAGATCAAGATCGCCTTCCTCGCCGAAGACTCCTCCTACGGCCAGGGGGTGACGGAGTCGGCCCGGCAGCGGGCCAAGAACGACTTCGGCATGCAGGAGGTAGCGCTCGAGTACTACGCCTTCGCCTCCACCAACGATTTCTCTCCCATCATCGCCAAGCTGAAGCAGCTCAACCCCGACGTTGTCCACCACATCGCGCGCAGCAACGACGCCGTGCTCTTCTGGCGTCAGTCGCGCGAGCAGAACTTTGTGTTCAAGGCCCTCGTCCACGCGGGGGCCACCGGCTACGGCTCCATCGACTTCGGCAAAGCCCTCGGCGCGGAGGGCAACGGTCCCTTCGTGCTCGCCGAGCCCTCCTCGGGCCTCCGCCTGGAGGCCTTCCGGCCCGAGGCGCGCAAGCTCGAGATGGACTTCAGCGAGGCCATCAAGAAGCGGACGGGGGACGAGCCCCTGGCCAGCCATCGCCTCGCCGGCTCGGGGCTCTGGCTCCTCAAGGTAGTGCTCGACCACTCGAAGTCCGACGACCTCGACAAGTTCCGCGCCGCCGTCCTCGCCATCGACATGCCCGTCGGCTCCATGCTCAACGGCTGGGGAGTGAAGTTCGCGGAGAACGGTCAGAACGCCAACGAGCGCGTGCAGCACTACATGCTGCAGTGGCAGGACGGGAAGATGAACACGGTGTGGCCGGAGGAGTTCACCACCCTCCGGGCCAAGTGGATGCCGCTCGGCCCGTGGGATCAGAGGAAATAGCGAGCCCGCTCGCCAGGTGACGGCGCTCCCTCAGCTCCTCATCTCCACCGTGCTGCTGGGCGGCATCTACGCCCTCATCGCGGTGGGGCTGACGCTGATCTTCGGCATCATGCGCGTGGTCAACTTCGCCCACGGCGAGTTCCTGATGTTGGGGATGTACCTCGCCTTCTGGTCCTTCACCCTCTGGCGGGTCGACCCGTATTTCGTCCTCTTCGTGGCCGCGCCCCTCTTCTTCGCCATCGGCCTCGGCGTCTACGCTCTCGTGATGCGGGGCGTGGTGCGGGCCAGCCACAACGTGCAGATCTTCACCACGGTGGGACTGTCCATCGCCCTCCAGAACGTGGCCCTCGTGCTCTGGACGGGGGACTTCCGGTTCGTGCGGCCTTGGGAGTCCTCCGTGGTGATCCGCATTGTGGGCGCCGCCTTCAACCTCTCGCAGATCATTGCCTTCGCGGTCGCCGTCGGCTTCACCCTCGCCCTCTTCGCCTTCATGAAGTGGACGCACGCGGGCCGCGTGATGCGGGCCACCGCCCAGGACGGCGAGGCGGCCACCCTCATGGGCATCAACGTCGATCGTGTCTACCGCTTGGCCTTCGCCATCGGCATCGCCTGCGTGGGGGTGGCGGGGGTGCTCGTCTCCCCGCTCTACTCCGTGTACCCCACAGCAGGGCTCCAGTTCGTGCTCCTCGCGTACGTGGTGGTGGTGCTGGGCGGCCTGGGCGACATGGTGGGGGCGCTCCTCGGCGCCATCATCGTGGCGGGCGTGGAGGTCATCGGCTCCTACGTCTTCGGCTCCGCCTGGAAGGAAGTGATCTACTTCGTGCTCTTCATCGCCGTGCTCGTCTTCCGTCCCGCCGGTCTCTTCGGCCAGCGGGGCGCGGAAGCCCTCGGCGTCTGACGCCTTCCATGTCGCGCCACGCGCTCCCCATCGTCGTCTTCGGCGGCTCCGCCCTCGCGCCCCTCGTCATCCGGGATGGCTTCCTCCTCGACAGCCTCGTCCTCATCCTGCTCTGGGGCGCGGCGTCGGGGGCCTGGAACGTGGCGGGCGGCTATGCCGGGCAAACCTCGCTTGGCCACTCCGCGTTCTTCGGCATCGGCGCCTACTCCACGGCGCTGATCGCCACGCGATTGAACGGCTCTCCATGGGTCGCCTTGGTCATCGGCGCCGCGGTGGCCACGCTGGCTGGGCTCATCATCGGCTACCTGTCGAATCGCCTCAAGGGACCGTACTTCGGCCTCGCCACCATCGCCTTCTCGCAGGTCCTCCTCATCGTGGCGAGCCGCTGGCGCGCGTTCACCGCCGGCTCGGAGGGCGTGCCCGTGCCCTTCCGGCCGGGACTGTGGACGCTCGGCTTCGCGAGCAAGGTAACCTGGGTGTACATCATGCTCGCCCTTGCCCTCGGCATCTTTGCCGTACAGATCTACCTCGAGCGCTCGCGGCTCGGCTATCGGCTCGCCGGCGTGCGCGAGGACGAGGACGCCGCCCAGGCCTTAGGCATCCCGAGCCGGCGGCTCAAGGTGCTGGCCATCGCCGTCTCCGCCGCACTGACCAGCGCCTGCGGCACCCTGTGGGCGCAGTACGTGGGCTTCGTGGATCCCTTCTACGTCTTTTCCGTCGATCTCTCCGTCCGCTTCGCTCTCAACACCATCATCGGCGGCATCGGGACAGCCATGGGCCCCTTCGTGGGATCGATCCTCATTACGTCTCTCGAGACGAGCCTCCGCGCGACCTTCAGCGACATGCGGGGCGGGCTGGTGGGCATCTATCTCATCATCTACGGCTGCCTCCTCATCATCGTCGTGCGCTTCATCCCCCAGGGGCTGGTCGGCTGGTTCGGCCAGCGCCTCCGCGCCGGGCGCCGCCATGCTCGAGCTTGACGCGGTCACCAAGCGCTTCGGCGGGCTGACCGCCGTTCGCGACGTCTCCCTGCGCGCGGCCCCCGGCGAGATCGTGGGCATCATCGGGCCCAACGGCGCCGGCAAGACCACGCTCTTCAACGTCATCTCGGGCTTCTACGCGCCCGACGAGGGACGGGTCGTCCTCGACGGCCACGACGTCTCGCGGCTGCCCGCGCATCAGATCTGCGCGCGCGGCCTCTGCCGGACCTTCCAAATCGTGAAGCCCTTCGGCAATCTCTCCGTCGAGGACAACGTGATGATCGGCGCGCTGACCCGGCTCCCTGCCGTCTCCGCGGCGCGCGAGGAGGCGCGTCGGGTCATTGCCCTCTGCCGTCTCGAGGCCTTCGCCGCGAGCCCTGCTCGCTCGCTGCCCATCGGGCTCCGCAAGCGGCTCGAGGTCGCGCGCGCCCTCGCCACGCGGCCGCGGCTCCTCCTCCTCGACGAGGTGATGTCGGGCCTCAACGCCACGGAGCTGGGCGAGATGATCGCCCTCATCCGCGCTCTTCACGCGGAGGGGCTCGGACTCATCATCATCGAGCACATCATGGCGGCCATGATGCGGCTGGCTCAGCGCATCGTGGTCCTCCACCACGGGGAGAAGATCGCCGAGGGCACGCCGCAGTCCATCGCCGAAGATCGTCGCGTGGTCGACGCCTATCTCGGAGAGGAGTTCGTCCTTGCTGACGCTTGAGGGCATCGACGCCTTCTACGGCGATCTCCAGGCGCTCCATCGCGTCAGCCTCGACGTGCAGGAGGGGGAGATCCTCGCTCTCGTCGGGGCCAACGCCGCGGGCAAGACCACGACCCTCCGGGTGATCTCCGGCACGCTCGCCGCGCGCGCGGGGCGCGTCAAGTTCACCGGGGAGGACCTCACGCGCGTCCCCGCCCACGATCGGGTCGGGCGCGGCATCGTGCAGGTGCCCGAGGGCCGGCGGCTCTTCCCCTTCATGACGGTGCGGGAGAACCTGCTCCTGGGCGCGCACCCCGCGGCGGCGCGGGCCCAGCTGGCCAAGAGCCTCGCCTACGTGCTCGATCTCTTCCCTATCCTCCGCGAGCGGACGAGCCAGCTCGCCGGCTCCCTCTCCGGGGGCGAGCAGCAAATGTGCGCCATCGGCCGCGCCCTCATGACGCGGCCGCGTCTGCTCATGCTGGACGAGCCCACCCTCGGCATCGCGCCCGTCCTCGTGCAACGGATCTTCGAGACGGTGGCCGCCATCAATCGCTCAGGGGTGACGATTCTCCTCGTGGAGCAGAACGTCCGACGCGCGCTGGCCCTTGCCCACCGCGCCTGCGTGCTGGAAAATGGGCGTCTCGTCCTGGCGGGCGCCGCGCGCGATCTCGCCGCTGACGAGCGGCTCAAGAAGGCCTATCTCGGGCTCTGAGCCCGGAGGAGCGATGCGCATCGACCGCACACGGCTCGAGGAGAGCATGCAGGCCCTGGGACGCATCGGGGCCACCGCGAAGGGCGGGCTCAATCGGGTCGCCCTCACCGACGACGATCGCCGCGGCCGGGACCTCCTCGTGGGCTGGATGCGCGAGGCCGGCCTCACCGTCACCGTGGACCAGATGGGCAACATCTTCGGCCAGCGCGCGGGTGAGGACGGCCTCCCTCCCGTCATGATTGGCTCGCACGCGGACTCGGTGCCCACGGGGGGAAAGTACGACGGCCAGCTCGGCGTGCTGTGCGCGCTCGAGACGATCCGCACCCTCAACGACGAGAAGATCCGCACGCGGTACCCGGTCGCCATGGCCATCTTCACCAACGAGGAGGGCGCGCGCTTCCAGCCCGCCATGATCGGCTCCGGGGTGATGGCGGGCAAGATTCCCCTGGAGGATGCTTACAACGCGCGTGATCGCGACGGGGTGCGCTTGGGCGACGAGCTCGAGCGCATCGGCTATCTCGGCTCCGAGCCGTGCATCCCCCGCCCCTTGCGGGCCTATCTGGAGCTCCACATCGAGCAGGGACCCATTCTCGAAGAGGAGCACCTCCCCGTGGGCGTGGTGGAGGGCATCGTGGCCATCGCATGGTCCCGCGTGACTCTCACCGGCGTCCAGGACCACGCAGGGCCCACGCCCATGCGCATCCGTCACGACGCCCTCGTGGCCGCCGCCGACATCGTGCGCGGCGTGCGTGAGATCGCCAAGGATATCGGCGGCGACATGGTCTCCACGGTGGGACGACTCGACGTCTCGCCCAATATCCCCAACGCCATCCCGGGACGGGTCAGCCTCTCCATCGACCTGCGGGCCCCCGACGAGCGCCACATCACGCGAGGGCTTGACCTGGTCGACCGCGTGGTCAGGGACGCCGCGCGCGCCGAGGGCGTCACCTACGAGCTCGAGCACTACTGGCGCGTGCCGCGCACGCGCTTCGACCTCGAGGTGGTGGAGACGGTGGAAGCGGCCGTGCAGAGCCTCGGCTGCGGCTATCGCCGCATCCTCTCCGGGGCGGGGCACGACGCGCAGTACATGGCCGCCATCTGCCCCACCGGGATGATCTTCGTGCCCTCGCGCGACGGGCGCAGCCACTGCGAAGAGGAGTTCACGCCCATGGACGACATCGAGCACGGCGCGAACACCCTCCTCCTGGCCGCCGCGCGCCTCGCGGGCACCCCGTAGCCGCGGCCCCTCCATGTCGAGGCGGCTCGCCGACGCTCCGGCCATCGTGGCCTCGGTGCGCCGCTTCGTGGACAAGGAGGTCATTCCCGCCGCTTCTGGCTTCGAGCACGCCGATGCCTATCCGCACGAGCTGGTGGCGCGCATGCGCGAGCTCGGGCTCTTCGGCTCGCTCGTGCCCACCGCCTACGGGGGTCTGGGGCTCGACGTTCGCACCTACGCTCAGGTCATCGAGGAGATCTGCCGCGGCTTCATGTCGCTCGCCGGAGTGATCAACAGCCACACCATGGCCGCCCTCATCGTGCTCCACCACGGCACGGAGGAGCAGCGACGCCGGCTCCTGCCGCGCTTCGCGAGTGGCGAGGCGCGCGGAGGGCTCTGCCTCACCGAGCCGCACGCGGGCTCCGACGTCCAGGCCATCCGCACTGAGGCTCGACGCGACGGCGATCGCTACCTCATTTCCGGCGCCAAGATGTTCGTCACCAACGGCCGCGAGGGCAACACCTTCGCCCTCCTCGCCCTCACCGATCCCGGGGCCTCGCCGCGGCATAGCGGCATGTCCTGCTTCATCGTGGAGAAGGGCGCCCCCGGTCTCGAGGTGGTCAAGTCGATCACCAAGCTCGGCTACAAGGGCGTGGATACCGCCGAGCTCCTCTTCGATCGCTTCCCCTGTTCCGCCGCCAATCTCGTAGGTGGGATCGAGGGCCGCGGCTTCAAGCACGTGCTCTCCGGGCTCGAGACGGGGCGCATCAACATCGCCGCGCGCGCCGTCGGCGTCGCCCAGGCCGCGCTCGAGGAGGCCGCGCGCGCCGCTACGGAGACGGCGACCGCTGCTCTCGCCGACATCGCCCTTCGTGTGGACGGCGCGCGACTCCTCACCTCGTGGGCAGCGGGCATGAAGGACCGGGGCGAGCGCTGCGATCTCGAAGCGGGCATGGCCAAGCTCTACGCCTCGGAGAGCTCCCAGGAGGCCGCGGCGGGCGCCCTTCGCATCCTGGGGGGTCGCGGCCCGGCCACGGCGGGCGTCGTCGAGCGGCTCTATCGCGACACGCCGCTGATGGTGATCGGCGAGGGCACCAACGAGATCCAGCGGACCATCATCGCGAGGAATCTCCTCCAGCGGCACGGCGAGCGCCTGGGCGCCCTCACCTCTCTCGAGGCAGAACCCGAGGAGCGGCGACTCATGGCCTTGGCCGTGCGTCAGCTCGTCGAGCGCGAGCTCGGGCTGGCCTCCGTGGAAGACGATCGCGCGGACCGGTTCCCCGCGGCCTCGCTCGACAGGCTCGGCGAGCTGGGTCTTTTCGGCGCCGTGGTGCCGCCCGACTCGGGTGGTCTCGGGCTCGACGGCGCCGCTGTCGCGCTCATCATCGAGGAGATCGGTCGCGGCTCCGCCACCGTCGCCGCCGTGCTCTCGAGCCATCTCGACGCCACCGAGGCGGTGCTGCGCTTGGGCACCGTCGAGCAGCGCCGCCGATTCCTCCCTGCTCTCGCCTCCGGCACGCTTCGGGGCGGAACACTCAGCTCGCTAAATGGCCTCCGATCTCGAGCCACCCGGGTGGGGGATGACCTGGTCGTGTCGGGCCCCGGGCTCGTCGCCTCGCCCGGACGGCACGCGAATCTCTTCGCCCTCCGCGCGGAGGCGGAGAACGGTCTGCGCGTTGTGCTCCTCGAGGCGGGTCAGCACGGATTCACGCTGGTCGAGCCTTTCTGGACGATGGGGCGGCGCGGTGGCGATCTCTGGCGCGTCGAGCTCGCGGAGTGTCTCGTGCCAGCCCGCCAAGTCCTGGGCGGCGGCCGGGGCCTCGACGCCAGGGACCTGGCCGAGCTCGATGGCGCGTCGCGAGTCCGCGAGGCGGCGGCGGCGGTGGGCCTGGCCCAGGCCGCCTTCGAGGCGGCGCTGCGCTACTCGCAGCAGCGCTCCGCCTTCGGCGTGCCGATCTGCCAGCACCAGGCGATCCAGCTCAAGCTCGCCGACATGGCCACGGCCATCGCGGTGTCCAGGCTCTTGACCCAGCGCGCGGCCGGAGATGGCACCACCGTGCCCGCGGGCATGGCCTGGCTCCACTCGGCGGAGACAGCCTCCACGGTGACGCTCGAGTCCATGCGCATCCACGGAGGCTACGGCTATACCGCCGAATTCCCCGTGGAGCGCTACTATCGTGACGCGGCCATGCTGCTGGCGAGGGGGCCGGGCGGAGACGAAATCCGCCACGCGATCGCCCGCCATGCCGCCGAGGCGTGCCGGCTAAGCACGGGAGCCCCATGAGCTACGGACGCTACTTCGAAGAGTTCTCAGTGGGTCAGGTGTTCCGGCATTGGCCGGGGCGCACCATCACCGAGGCCGACTGCACGTGGTTCGCCCTCCTGACCATGAACCAGCACCCGCTCCACTCCGATGCCCACTACGCCGAGACCTACACCCAGCACAAGCAGCGCGTGGTCCTGGGCCCCCTCGTCTACAGTGTGGTCATCGGCATGACGGTGGCGGACATCTCCGGACGGGCCATCGCCAACCTCGAGGTGAACGCCCTCAAGCACGAGAAACCCACCTTCATCGGTGACACCCTCTACGCAGGAAGCCGCGTCCTCGAGCTGCGCGAGTCGAAGCAGGGCGACCGTGGCATCGTTACCGTGGAAACCACCGCGAGCAACCAGCGCGGCGAGCAAGTCTGTTCCTACACCCGCAAGGTTCTCGTGCCGAAGAAGAACCACGCCACCCTCGGCGACGGCAAGCTTCCCTACTGACATGGCGAGACCACCGCTCGAGGGTGTCCGCATCCTCGCCGTCTCCCAGTTCGGGGCCGGGCCCTTCGGCACCCAGGTGCTGGCCGACCTGGGCGCGGAGATCATCAAGATCGAAGACCCCGCGGTGGGCGGCGACAGCGCCCGCTACGTTCCCCCGTATCTCCACGAGCAGGACTCGCTCTACTTCCAGTCCTTCAATCGCGGCTCGAAGTCACTCACCCTCAATCTGCAGCACCCGGCCGGACGCGCGGTGCTACACGATCTGGTCAAGGTCTCGGATGCCCTCTTCAACAACGTGCGCGGCGATCTTCCCGCCCGTCTCGGTCTCACCTACGAGGCGCTCAAGAAAGTGAACCCGCGCATCGTGTGCTGCTCGCTGAGTGGGTTCGGAGCCAATGGGCCGCGGGCCAGCGAGCCCGGCTTCGACTATTTGATCCAGGGCTACGCGGGCTACATGGGCGTCACCGGGGAGCCCGACGGCCCGCCCGGCAAGTGCGGGGTGAGCGTGATCGACTTCGCGGGGGGCTACGCGGGCATGCTCGGCCTCATGGTGGGCCTCTTCGAGGCGCAGCGCACCGGCGTGGGCCGCGACGTGGACGTCTCCCTCCTCGACACCGCGGTGAGCATGCTCTCGTACTTCGCCATGTGGACTCTGAATCGCGACTGGCAGCCCGAGCGCATCGCGGACTCCGGGCACCAGACGCTCGTCCCCGCCCAGAACTTCCCCACCCGCGACGGGTGGATCGTCATCTTCTGCAACAAGGACAAGTTCTGGCAGGCCCTCGCGGAGCGAATGGAGCTGCCCACGCTCCTCCAGGATCCGCGCTTCGCGGGCTTCCCGGAGCGTCTCGCCCACAAGACGGAGCTGGTAAAAATTCTCAAGGCGCGCTTCGCGATGAAGACCACCGCGGAGTGGCTCGGCCTCCTTCGCGGCCACGTGCCCTGCGCGCCCGTCAACTCCGTGGCGGAGGCCCTCGAAGACGAGCAGGTCCGCGCGCGCGAGATGGTCATCGAGGTGGAGCACCCGCACTTCGGCCGCATCCGCGAAGTGGCGAGTCCCATCCGCACCGAAGGCGAGATCCGTCGGCCCGCGCCTGCCCCTTCCCTGGGGGAGCACACCGAGGCTATCCTGAGCGGCGTCCTGGGGTACGGGAGCCAAACCATCGCCCGCCTCCGGTCAGAGGGAGCGATCGGTAAATGAGCGACGGAGCGATGACGGCGTGATCCGCAGGCTCGGCCCCTATGCGGCGGAGACTGCCCCCGACGTCGAGGAGGCGGAGGAGGTCGACGTTGCCCTCGCCCCCCCCTGGATCACCATCTTGCACAACTGCGACTGCCACACCTTCGAGGACGTGGTGAAGCAGCTCATCAAGGCCATCGCCTGCTCCGAGGATCGCGCCTGGGAGATCGCCTGGGAGGTGCACAACACGGGCAAGGCCGTGGTCAAGGTGGGTCCGGAGACCGAATGCGTCCGGGTCGGCAACATCCTGGCCGCCACGGGGTTGATCGTCACCGTCACGCAGTCCTAGTCCCACCCATCCGCTTTCCGTCGTTCCCGCTTCCCTTTTTCGTCGGCGGACACTCTGTCACCGTGCGAACAGGTGCGCTAGCTTCCTGAATTTCTGCGTTTGTGACGCGGCGCGCTCGTGGCACCGCCCTTGCTCTCTCCACGGGCAGGAACATAGCGACAGAGATCGAAACAAGGAGATCGGGGATGACGCGGGCACCGTGGTACGCGAGACCGGAATTTTGGATTCTGATGGGAACGCTCTTCGTGCCGTTCTTCTGGATCTTGCCGCTCAGCCGCGCGGCGTATGCGCGGGCTGCCATCCGTCGGGAGCGTCGCTTCTAATCCCGCCACTCATCCCACGGGCCCCTGGCGGGCACCGGGTGCCGCAGCCTCGGCCTGCGGCCCCACCTACGGTGTGCGGGGCTCACTTACACCGGTCGCCGGCACGGCGGCGACCGGATTCTTTTTGGCAGGAATCGGCGGAAGCGATCAACCCTCCCGGGCGGGGGGCCCGCTCACCAGAGTCCAGTCGTCGACGCCCGGGACGTCGGGAGCGGTAGACGAGGACGTAGTGAGCGTGCGGCCCTTGCTGGGAGAAAACCACACCCATTCCGGCTCTCCCTGACCAAGCGCCTCAGCGGCCTCGCCCATCTCGGGGCCCGACTCGCCGGTCTCCTTCCGCTCGGCCTTGCGCGCCTTCTTGGCTTCCTGCTTCGCCTTGCGCGCATCTTCCTTGCGGCGCCGATCGCCGCGGTACATTCCAGGGCGTCCCGCCATCGAATCCCCCTTGGTGGCTCCTCGCGACGAAGCGTGGGTGCGACGGCACTCTCGCCGTTCATGATAACCGGGGGCGCGGCGCCGCCCGCGAACATTTCTGGATTCGGCGCGTGCCTACATGACAGGCCCGATGATCCAGGGCGCGAATTCCTCTTCGCCCACGCCGGAGAGCTCGCTCCTCGAGCGCTTTCCCGACGCCACCGCCACGATCTCCTCGAAGATCTGTCGCCCCACCTCGGCCAGCGGCGTGCCCTCGAGGATGACTCCGCAATTGATGTCCATGTCCTCCTGCATGTGGCGGTACATGAGCGAGTTGGTGGCGAGCTTGATGGAGGGCACGGGCTTGCAGCCGAAGACGGAGCCGCGGCCCGTGGTGAAGCAGATCATGTTGCAGCCGCCCGCCACCAGACCGGTGATGGACACGGGGTCGTGCCCTGGGGTGTCCATGAAGACGAAGCCGCGCGTGCTGATGGGCTCCCCGTAGAGGAACACATCCCGCATGGGAGTGGTGCCTCCCTTGGTGACGCCACCCAGCGACTTCTCGAAGACGGTGGTGATGCCGCCCGCCTTGTTGCCGGGTGCGGGATTGTTGTCCATGCGCTCGATCCCGCGGCAGTACCACTCCCACCACTTGTAGCGATCGATGAGCTTCTTGGCCACCGCCTCGCTGACCGCGCGCCGGATGAGCAGGTGCTCGGCGCCGTAGATCTCCGGTGTCTCCGCGAGCACGCCCGTGCCGCCGTAGCGCACGAGCTCGTCCACCGCCCAGCCCAGCGCGGGATTGGCGGTGATACCCGAGTTGCTGTCGGAGCCGCCGCAGTTGGTGGCGAGCATGATCTCGGACACCGGCTGCTTCGAGCGGCGCGCCGCGTCCGCGAAGGGCAGGAGCTTGGCCACCTCGGCCGCCGCCCGGTCCACCGTCTTCCGGATCCCGCCCGCTTCCTGGATGTTGATGACCATGGGCTTGCGCTCGGGATGGCCGGGGGCGGCCATGCGCTGCTTGTCCACCATGACCGCGGCCTGGTTCACCTCGCAGCCGAGGCCGACCAGAATGTAGGCGGCCACGTTGGGGTGCTTGGCGTAGCCAGCCAGCACGCGCTGGAGAGCCATGTGGTCCTCGCCGAAGAGCTCGGTGCCACACCCCGACTTATGGGTAATGGCGAGCACCCCGTCGATGTTGGGGTGGTCACGGGTGACGTCGCGGAACTTATCCTTGACGAACTGGCTCACGCTGGCCGAGCAGTTGACCCCGGAGATGATGGCGACGTAGTTGCGTGTGCCCACGCGCCCGTCGTCGCGGAGGTAGCCGTCGAAGTAGCGCATCTCCTCGGGCGGGTAGAAGTCCACCGGGTGCACATCGGTGCCGACCTCGTACTCGCGCTGCAGGTCGCCCACCGCGAGGTTCTGGGTGTGGACGTGATCCCCCACCGCGATGTCACTGGTGGCGAAGCCGATCACCTGCCCGTAGCGCCGAACCTCCTCGCCCGTGCGCCGAGCGTGCCGTGCCACCTTGTGTCCGGGGCGGATGTCCTGCCGGACCTCGATGCGGCCGCCCGCGTCCTCCAGCACGGTGCCCGCGGGAATCTCCTTCTTGGCGATGGCCACGTCGTCCCGTGGGTTGAGGACGAGGGCGACATCGGTAACGGCACGGGTATCCATGAAAGCTCCTCCTGTCCGGCGTGTATGCGGGGCAATCTACAGGCCGCCCGCACACTTTGCAAATCGCGCTCAATTTCCTCTCCCTTCACGAGTCTCTTCCGCTGACCATTGACCTCCGAAGCTTGGGCAGTCATAGTCAGCCGCGAGCGCCATGATGTCCTTGCCGAAGACCCCGTATGCGAAGAGCGGCGACCTCCACATCGCCTACCAGGTGACGGGCCAAGGCCCCTTGGACCTCGTGCTCGTCCCCGGGCGCCGCTTCGGGGACCGCGGCGCCCACACCCTCAAAGGTGTACCGGAACAGTGGCACCTCTACGCCGTCGCTCCCGCGGCGTGATGCCATTCGCTTCGACCCGGAACCTCCCGCATCCGCCCTGGCGGGTCGCGCTTTTGGGCTTGCTCCTAGCCTCCTGTGCCAGCCACGCGTCTTCCCCCGTCGAGGGCAGTGCGGCTGGCGATCGAGCGGCCGATGGGCGAACGTGTGCCACGATCCGCTCCGCCCTTCGCTCCCGAGATCCGGGCGCACTGTCGGTTCTTCACGTGCTCTGTCGTGACGGGCTCGTGATCATCGCCGGCGCATTGCCCTCAGACTACGTGCTCGCGCCGTTGGCCGTGCACATCGCCCGCACGACACGAGGTGTGAGGCGGGTCGAGACGTACTTCACTCCGAGACCGGCCGCGGACACGGGCGACAGCGCGCTCACCGAGAAGATTCGGGGCGCGCTGGCCCGAGAGGGCACAGCGGGCGTGGTGGGAACGGATGTAGCTGTGGTGGCAGGCACGGCAGTGCTGGTGGGCACGGCGGACGACGAGGCTCACGCCGATCATCTCGTGGCCAGCGCAGGAGCGGTCGACGGCATAAAGAGCGTGAAGTCCTTCATACAGCTCAGGCCGTAGCGTCAGCGATGGAGCACAGTTCACCCACAACAGGAGAGACCCATGAAGAAGAAGATCACCAGTCCAAACGTTGCAGACCCGCCGCCGCAGACCTGGTCGAATTGCCTGGTGGTGGGCAACCAGGTCTACGTCGCCGGCATGGTGGCGCGCGGGTCGGAGGGCGCGGTCGGCGGCGACAGCATGTATGGGCAGGCCCAGGCCATTTTCGCCAAGATCAAACACCTCATGGAAGCCGCCGGCGGCACCATGAACGACATTGTGAAGGTGGTGATCTTCGTCACGGACATCAAGCGGCGTGAGGAAGTGTGGAAGGCGCGGAGGGAAGTGTTCACGGGGGACTTTCCCGTGTCGACGCTGGTGGAGGTGAAGGCGCTCGCGGCGCCGGAGTTCCTCGTCGAGATCGAGGCCGTGGGAATTCTGGGTGCGGGGAAGGCGTAGACGGTTCGCGTCACGCCCCCTCACCCGGCCCTCTCCCCCTTCGGGGGAGAGGGTTGAGTGGTTGAGACTTATCTGGAGCGGAGCTTGCGTGCGGCCTCGGCGCGCATCTGCTGCATCGCGCGGGTTTCCTGGTCGGAATAGCGTTCTTCCTGCCAGGGGTCGGCACGCATGTGATAGCCGTTGACCTCCCAGAAGCCGGGCGGGTTCACGTCGAGGAACTCGAAGCCGCGAAGCCACTTGGCGCTCTTCCAGAAGTAGAGCTTGGGCACCACGAGGCGCAGCGGCCCGCCGTGATCGGGCGCGAGCGGCTGGCCGTCGTGGGAGAGGGCGAGGATGACGTCGTCGTCCACGAGATCGGTTAGCGCCAGGTTCGTCGTGTAGCCGGGGTCGGCGTGGATCATGACGAACTTCGCCTCAGGCTTGAGGCGGACACGCTGCATGATCTCGCGGATGGGCACGCCTTCGAAGCGATTGTCGAGGCGTGACCAGCGCGTCACGCAGTGGATGTCGCAGAAGACCTCGCTTCGCGGCAAGGCGAGGAACTCCTCCCAGGTCCACGAGACCTCCTCTTCCACGAGCCCAAAGCAGCGGAAGGTCCAGGTCTTCGGGTTGAACTTCGGCGTGAGGCCGTAGGTCAGCACGGGCCACTTCGTGGTCAGCACCTGGCCGGGCGGGGTGCGCTTGGCCAGCTCGTCGGCGTTGGCGGTCATGTCGTCTCCTCGTTTCGATTCCAGCTGACGGTCAGCGCCTAGCATCCCACACCTAGCCCGCGAAGCGGTAGCCCTGGCCGTGAGCGGTGAGGATGTAGACGGGATGCTCAGGGTCCTGCTCGAACTTCTGACGCAGGCGCAACACGTGGGTGTCCACCGTGCGCGTGGTCGGAAATTGCTCGTAGCCCCACACCTCGTCGAGCAGGCGGTCCCGAGTGATCACCTCACCGCGATGCTCCACGAAATAACGGAGGAGGTCGAACTCTTTGCGCGTCAGCCGCACCTCGTGCCCCGCGCGAAAGGCCTGGCGGCCGCGCAGATGAATCCGTGCATCGCCGAACGCGAACTCCTCGAACTTCTGCCGCGGCCCCGGCCGGCGCAGCACGGCGCGGATGCGGGCCAGGAGCTCGCGGAGACCGAAGGGCTTGGTCACGTAGTCGTCGGCGCCCAGCTCGAGCCCGCGCACGCGATCGACCTCCTCGCCACGCGCGGTCAGCATGATCACGGGAATATCGAGCCCCTTGGCGCGCAGCTCTCGACAGAAATCCCAGCCGCTCAT
>Ga0306920_100001090_pt1 | contig 33328 bp, 32 predicted proteins | sample flu12Cox44000170_FD_204666 | JGI IMG/M metagenome (GOLD analysis project Ga0306920, IMG submission 204666) | Lab enrichment of tropical soil microbial communities from Luquillo Experimental Forest, Puerto Rico - flux4day.12C.oxic.44.000.170 (v2)... | ecosystem: Environmental > Terrestrial >...
GCTAAGGGTTTCGCGGCTACTACTATCGACTGGCGAGCAGGTAACAACGATCAGACGATCACGCTTCAGCCCGCTATGGTGGAGCAGAGTCTCGATGTTACGGCGACGCGGACGGCTATTCTTCCTGCCGGCATCGATGACCTCGAATCCCAGCCCGACGCGGTGGCCGTCAGCGATGAACAGCTTCAACAATGGGGGGCGCTAGCAACCGACGATAAGCTGCGCAACGTGGCAGGATTCTCATTGCTGCGCCGCTCCGGCAGCCAGACGGCCAATCCTACTTCGCAAGGTGTCTCTCTGCGAGGCTTGGGAGCCAACGGGGCCAGCCGCGCGCTAGTACTGACTGATGGCGTCCCACTCAATGATCCGTTTGGCGGCTGGATTTACTGGGCCCGTGTGCCTCAAGCTTCCCTCAACCAGGTGCAACTGGTTCCTGGAGGTGTATCGGCTCTCTACGGTAATGACGCGTTGGGCGGAGTGATTAATCTCGAAACCAAATCGGCGATACAGACCGATGGGTTTGTTGAAGGATCGTACGGCAACGAGAACTCGCCTTTCGGCACGGGATGGGGAGCGGTTCGGTTCGGCAAGTGGGCGCTCGTCGGCAGTGGCGAGGGCTTTCGAACTGACGGGTACATCGCTGTTCCAGCAGATGTGCGCGGCTCCGTCGACACGCCTGTGAATTCGCAATACGGCTCCGGGACCGTGCGCCTGGAACGCATTTTCAGTGACCGCGGCCGAATGTTCCTCAGCGGTTCGCTTTATGGCGAAGATCGTAACAATGGCACTCCGTTACAAGTAAACGACACGACCATCCGTCAACTTGCGTTTGGCACGGATTGGAATAGTCCGGAAGCTGGACTGTTCACGCTGCGCCTGTACGGCGGCACCCAAAACTATCACCAAACCTTTTCATCGATAGCAGCTGACCGCAACAGTGAATCTCTGACGAATACCCAGTATGTCCCCGTGCAGCAAATGGGCTTTATGGGACAGTGGTCGAAGCAACTTGTTGCCCGATTCACACTGCTGGCTGGTCTTGACGGGCTATATGTCGACGGGTTCAGCAACGAGACTAGTTTTTCTCAGGGCAAGCCCACGGCGCGTCTTTCAAATGGAGGTACTCAAGAGTCACTTGGGGCCTTCCTTGAAGGCATCGTGCAGCTGACTCGAAGATGGTCGCTGACGCTGTCTGGCCGCGAGGATCTTTGGAGCGACCGCGATGCCAGTTCCACGCGCGTGCCGGTAAAAGGTACGCCTACTCTCATCAATTACCCAGACCGCGGCCAAAATGTATTCAATCCGCGATTAAGCACGTCCTACACCATGAACAACGGCGTCACGCTTTACGCAGCTGCGTACCGTGCTTTCCGCGCACCAACGCTTAATGAGCTTTATCGCAGCTTTCGAGTAGGCAACGTGCAGACGCAGGCCAACCCTTATCTGCTTGCTGAGCATTTCTCCGGAGCGGAGGGTGGCGTCAAAGCCACGCTCAGCCGCCGGGTTGCGGTGCATGGCAGTTTGTTCTGGGGATATACCACCGACCCGGTCGAGAATGTAACACTCAGCAGCACACCGCAATTGATCACGAGAGTACGTCAGAACCTCGGTGAAACGCGCTCCTGGGGCATTCAGGCCGGAACGGAGCTGCAAATCACTTCCACAGTCCAGTTGAGTGCGACCTATCAGTACATCCAATCAACGGTGGTCAGCTATCCGGGCAATCCGGCGCTCGTAGGAAACTGGGTACCGCTTGTCCCCCAGAACGAATTTGTGTTTCAGGGAACGTGGGCCGCTCCCAAGCGGTTTTTTGTTGCAATCCAGGGACGCACCGCAGGCAACGAGTTTGACGATGATCAAAATCTTCTGCCACTGGGTGGGTACTTCGTGCTGAGTGCGACCGTATCTCATCCACTGCCCAAAGGTTTCGATATCTTCTTTCAGGGAGAAAACCTCACCAACAAGGAATATGAGATTGGACGCACGCCGGTGGCAACCCTGGGACAGCCCATACTTGTACGCGGTGGCTTGCGCTGGCATAGCAGACGCTAGTTGCGCGACCAAGTACGAAGATGGCTTCCGAGCTGGGGGTGGATTTCAACAACATTTGCTCCGTGCCCTGCGGGACGAGGCACCCGATCACATGGTCCTGTCGATCTAGCATCCGTCTGCAGCAGTTTCTCCCGGCCGCAATCCATGAGCATCGTCGAGACAATTGGTCAGAACGGGCTTCTGAGAAAGCAAGGCGTGGCGGCATTAATTTCAGCGGCATACTCGGGCGGGGGGACGACGATGACACGGATACACAGCCCGACTGATCTTCGCCCTGGATTTCTGAACTCGGCACCCTTGGAAATCGAAGCGCAGCACTGCCACTGCTTGGAGTGTTTTGACATCGTCTTATTGGCTCCTTTCTCTGCCCACTGACCGCAATTGGGAGATTGCACACTGTGGCGATTGCCGTTTAATTGTGGCGGAGAAGCGCGAAATCGCCAGGTCACTGGTCGAAGAACCGATTAGTCCCGATATGTCGGCCAGCGTTTAGGAATCGTCCAAAAGGCGGACGACAAGGGTGGGGCACCCTGGCTCCCGCCCAATTGCGCACCGGTTACGTGCCTCGAATCGGTTGCGCTACCGCACCGGCACCCAGTTAGCCGCTTCTTAGCTTTCGGATATTCAGGGGCCTGGTGCGGCCGAGCAGTGTTGTAACGTTCGCGCCAACGGGCTGGCACTAGCTCGACATACGTAAGTGTTAAAATCCGCATCCCATCCGGGCCGAGCGTTAACCGTACGTCAGATCAGTGCTCTGTCCGACCTCGATAATGTAACCGTCAGGATCGCGGATGTAGCAGCGGATCTCGCCGTACTTGGGTATCGGCTCCGTGATGAACTCGGCTCCCCGACTTTTCCACAATTCATAGCACGCTTGAATATCCGCAACGCGGATATTCATAAAGCCGTTGATCTTGTCCGGGTCGGGTACGCTGAGCGTGACCGACGGCTTGTCGGGGGTCGGCCCGCCCCCGGCGTTGACAAGCAGCCACGTATTCGCGATCTGAATGTACGCAGGCGCGCCATTGCTGTCGCCTCTGCTCAGAATGCGTCCGCCAAAGACCTTTTCGTAGAAGCGAGCCGATCGGTCGATGTCGGCGACGGTGAGAAAATGTGCGACGGTGAAGCCCTCACGCGGGGGCATCTCATAGCTCTTCTGTGCGATTTGTACGCTGTTCATTGACGACTCCAATTCCGCTACAGTTCTGGTTGTAGATACGGTCTCCCGGTCTTTGTCCCATTAGCGCGGGATTTGGCCCAAGTAGTATCCGAGCCGATTCTCGACATCCCCCGGCTTGTGGAAGCCGCGTGCCATCAGCTCTTTGATCCCATTCTGGGCGGCGGGTCGACCGAGCGATGCGATGCACGCATCCCACCCCGCGCCGAGCTCAATGTCCGGCGGCAGGCTAGTGTTGACGAGGCGTTTGGTCTGGGCGATCGCCCATTTGTCGAACTTGGCGATGCGAGTCGCGAGCGCCTCTACGAACCCATCTAGTTCAGCGTCGGGCAGGGCGCGATTGATATAGCCGTAGGCCTCGGCCTGGTCTGCTCTGATGTCTTCCGAGCTCAAGAGCACCTCGAAGGCGCGGTTTCGGCCGATGAGTCGGGGAAGCCGAGCCATGGGGCCGCCGCCGGCCACCATCCCCACGCCCACCTCCCATTGCGAGATGATGGCCTTCTCGCGGCTGGCGAAACTCATATCACAGGCCAGCGTGATCTCGCTGCCGTTGCCGGTCGCACGCCCGCGAATGAGGGCGATGGAGGCGACCGGCAATCGGGTCAGGCGCACGAGAAAGTCCGGCCAAGGCGGCAAGCCCGTGGGACCGTCCGGCAGTGAGGTGAGGTCCTCAAGCTTGCCCGTGAAATCGGAGTGATTCAGGAAGTAGTCGTCGACCGCGCTGTCGAAGACCACGACCCTGACATGCTCATCGGCCTCGAGAGCGTCGATGACTTCCTGGAACTCCCGGACCATTTCCGGCCCCATGACGTTGATCGGCGGGTTGTCGATCGTGACACGCCAATAGGCGGGTGACCGCCGGGTCAGGCGAATCTGTGCGGTTTTCGCAGGTGCATTCCTTTGTGCGAGGTTGGTAGCTGCGTTCATCGTTGTCAAGAGATTCTCCTCCGTATGTATTAGTCGTATTTGTTAGTCCCAGAAACATGGAAGCCGACAATGTTTAATCAAGACGCATTAAGCCACAACAAAAATGGGCCGCACAATTGGACGATGGTATCGCCCATGGGTTCGTATCAACCGCAGTCGCAAAGTCGATCTGCGGGGACCTTGAATTTAGTCAACGGTCAGGCCGCGATGCTCAGCACGATCTTGCCACGCTTGTGTGGCAGACCTGCAAGCATCTCGTGGGCAATTTGTGCTTTTTCCAGCGGAAGCACAGTCCCTACGTCTGTAATTAGTTTTCGGCTATCGAACAGTTCTGTTATTTTGTTCAGCCGCGATGTCGTCACGTCCACATAAAAGAACACCGCTCGAACGCCATAACGTTTTTGTGCTGCGTCGGGAACGGGTGACACGACAGAGACGAGAATCCCACTTGGCTTCAGTACTTGCAGAGACCGCTGCTGCGTATCTCCTCCAACTGTATCCAGCACAACATCCATTCCACTCAACAACTCTTCGAATCGCTGTGTGTGAAAGTCCACAACTCTTTCGGCACCCAGGCTTCCGACGTACTGCAAATCGGCGGAGGCGGCGGTAGCGGTTACATGAAGACCAGCTTGGCTGGCCAGTTGTACGGCATAAGCGCCAACATTGCCTGCGGCCCCGTGGATTAGTATGGTCTGCCCAGCGGTTACGTGGGCATAGTCGAAGAGCATTTGCCACGCGGTGACAGCTACAATTGGCGCCGAGGCTGCCTCGATGAAGTCCAGAGTCCGTGGTTTTTGCGACATCATTTTGGCCGAAGGCACCGCATATTCTGCGGATGCTCCGGTGAATTGATCGTTCGTTGCCCCGTAGACTTCGTCGCCAGTCTCGAACCCCGAAATTTCCGCCCCGATTTGTTCGACGATTCCCGATAGCTCGGAGCCGAGAATGAGAGGCAAGGGTTGGCGGAGCCCACTCTTGCCCTCACGGACAAGCGCGTCCCCGGGGCCCACTCCCGCCGCCTTCACGCGAACCAACAGTTGCCCGGCGGCGGCTTCGGGCCGAGGCAGGTCATCGTCTTTGATTACGCTCGGCGGACCAAACCGCAGAACTCGTGCTGCTTTCATCTGTTTTCCTCGTTAGATCGGTGTGTTCAAATTCTCAGCTTGGCCTATTGGCCTACATGATCGATCTGGACGGAGGGCCCTGACCCGGCGATCGCCCGCTTATTACTTGTTGGTCGCCGGGAGTGGGTTAACGACTGCCGCGCCCGCCTCGCTGACGATCTCGTCCTGGGAGTCCGTGCCTCCCGAACAACCGATTGCGCCGATAATCACCCCCTGGTCGATCAGCGGAATGCCGCCTCGAGACGCAATGACTCCATCGAAGGCGAGCAGGTAGTTGAGATGCATGAGGTTGACGCCGTCTTCGAATATCTTGGTTGGGCGCCGGAAGGTCGCGGCTGCGCGTGCCTTGTGCTCGGCAATTTGAATGGATGCAAGCATCGCGCCGTCCATTCGTTGGAAGGCAACTAAGTTTCCACCGGAATCGGCAACTGCTATGTTCATCTTCCAATTCCGCTTCTTTGCCTCGGCCCGGTCGAGTGATATCGGGAGTCCATAGGGCACATCGAATGGCATCTGGTCTGGGACAACATCGAGAGGATTGGGCGTGGGCCGCGCTTCAATAGCGACCGCGGTTTTGTTGCTTGACATACATACCCTCCGAAGGGCCAGAGGTTATTTTGGAAGAATTGTCCGAGGTCCGCGTTATTCATTCGAACGAGCAAAGCGGCGTGTGGCTTCAGAACATTGCTGGCGTTCCCACGTTGGACTGCTCCGAGTGCTACTGTTGATGGGTGGGCATAAGTCGTTCAGTGTTTATGAATCAGCCATTTCGCTGGGCTGGATAACGCCGTTCCCGTGCTCTTGAAGAAGTCCGCCAGGTCGCGGCCATAAGGACGGAACGCGGACTATACGTCAAAGTGGATCGCTTTGGTCACCGATCTAACGTGATCAAGAGCTAATCGCGGACGGTATGACGCTCCCCCGCGCTCATTCGAACGATTGTGCCACCTGCATTCTTCGGATTCGTCGCAGAGTAGATGGACCATCGAATTGCGGCCTTGAGGTCACGCTAGTCTTGCTCGTGAGCTGGCAAAGGATTTCTCGCCGCTACTTTTTCGAAATATTCCCCGCCCACACTCGTCCAGAGTGTTACAACGGCAGCGCCGGGTCATTCTCCGGAGCAACTGCTGCATCGTCTTGATTCGCTCCAGTTGTAACTCAAGTTCCGAGAGCTTTCTGCGCCATAGCTGTCGCCATCTCCGGGACGCCGGAACACCATCTCGAAAAACAAAGATTAGTTGCTTGATTTCACCGAGTGTAAAGCCCGTTCGCCTTGCCCACTGAATGACGGCCAGCCGATGGAGCGCCGTGCTGTTCGCGCGAGGAAACTTTAATGAAGGAGAAACAATGCATTTTCTTATTGCTGCTGTTGCTGGTGTACGGCGCCACCACGATGGCGCAACCAGACAAACCAAAAGGCACTATTTTGAAGGGTGCAGTTGACGTGCATCAGCAAGACAGTGAAAACAATGCTCCCGTGCTTGATGCACAACGGGAAAAATCAACGTTACTGATTCTTCTTAAGTCTGTGCAGACACAAATCGTCTCTGCTGCAGATGCAATGCCTGCAGTGAAGTACAGCTTTGCTCCGACCGAGGGAGAATTCAAGGGGGTCCGTACTTTCGGTCAGCAAGTGAAACATCTGGCGGCGACCAACCATATCTTGGCGGCTGCCGCTCTTGGCGACGAAATGCCTGCCGATGTCGGGGACGAGCAGGATATTCACACTCTGGTTGCGCCATTGATGCGAAAGTGGTGATCAATACCATCGTCTAATTTGTTTTGGCCCAGGCTAATGGTTTAATCAAAAAGCTTGTGAATGCGATTGATAACATTCCACGGGAAATTCTGGTGCCGGAGAACAAATCATGGCTCAACAGATGCCGCAGCCCATTTCTCGCCAGCTGGGGAAAGAAACCGGGCCCTATACAGTCAGGGTCAAGGTGACGCAAGGCGTGAAACTGATGCCGCATCGGCATCCCGAGGACCGCATCTACACCGTCATTTTGGGTGTCTTCTACATCGGCCTTGGCGACGATTCGACTCTGACAAACCGGAGGCCTATCCGCCGGGTGCTGATCGTTCTGCCCGGCAACACATCGCATTTCCACCGGGCGAAATCCGGCGAACACTCACGCAAGTGTCGGCGATCGGGCCGCTAGCCATGGAATATGTCAATTAATGTCAATTCGAAGGACGATCCGCTGGAACGAGAACTCCGCAAGCTCACAAATGACAGGGGTGTCCACGATGACTGACATCGTGAAACCAGCAATTTTATGAATACAGAACAAAAACCTATTCACTCCGGTTTTGGCGAAACGACAAGCTTTGACGACAAACATTTCGGACCAGCAAGAACGTCGAAGGAGCGATATTAATGTGGCACGCTATCGAGAGCGGCTTAGCGACGCTCCGCGGGGCGGAGTGGGTGCCGATGACCGCCGCGCGCATCTTAATCGGCATTTTCTTCTGTATCTCCGGCGGGACCAAACTGTTGGTGCCAGCTCAGTTCAGTGTGATGGAGCGTACCTTGGCTCAGTCGCACATTCCGTTTCCGCACGCCAATGCGTTCTTCGTGTCGCTAGTAGAGTTCGCCTCCGGTGCGGGCCTGGTGGTCGGCCTGCTCACGCCCCTGTGTGCGCTAGCGCTCGTACTCGATATGATCATCGCGGTCGCGACCAACCGAATCCACAGCATCCAGACGAGCGGCGTACTCGCTTGGCTCGATGATTTCCTGTACCTCCCGGAGGTTCTGTACGTAATGATTCTGGTTTGGCTGATCTTTTCAGGGCCGGGACGCTACAGCCTTGACGGGCTAATTGTGCGGTGGGTTGCCGGTCAATCCGGAAATTGATGGTTATCCGGTTGGAACCCAACCGTAACTAATACGAAGGTATCGCCAATACCATGGTGCAATTGTCCAGACCCAACTTTTCTGGTGTGATGTTCTCGTTGTCGAGCGATGCAAAAGGATTCGCAGTGGCATTCGCTCTGACGTCGTGATTTCTTGGCCGCGAACATCTGACATGGAATCCCTTCCTGGCCGAGGATGAGCAGGGCAAGCGTTAGTATCGGCACAAAATAACGAAATCGGCGGTGCGCGATGAACTTCGATTATTGGTCAGTTCTTGTCAGTTCTATTAGTGGTAGCTGTCGCAATCGTTGCGGTGATGCTATTGGACTTGGTTAGGAAGGACTGGCGGGGCTGGCCTCGATACGTGCTCGCTTTCCTTTGCGCAGTAGTATTGAACCTTGCCGTAACCGTTCTTTTGGTAATGTTCCGCACGAATTAACGAAGTAAGGAAATCGCACGGCAAGGCTAATGAATATCCCATCCCTAAAGACGCGGAGAACACGAATGGCTGGGAACTTTAGGCTTATAGTTGGATTGGCCTCGGCATTTTTTTCGCTGATGGTTGTGCTAATTGAGCTGATGTCGTTCTTGTATCGGAACACAGCCCCAACCGGCTAAAGTCAGATCTTACACATTTCGCATTTGTTCGCTTTACCGCGCCCCACTGTTGGGCCTTTCCGGTCTGTAGAGCTTTGAAGGTGCGGAACGTCACACGAGTGGGCGGCGAGTCGGGGACCCAGTATTAACGCACGCGAGGGGCACTCATTGACGCGCGTGGCATGACTTATCTGAGCCTGAACGCCGCATGATTTTGGAGCATCCAACGAGTAACCTGCAGTGAGCGCAGCGCCGCGTGGGTTCTAGTCCTCGCATACAATCTTGTGCACATACGTCTGACGTCAAAAGGCTTCAGGAGAATCAACGTCGGGCGGCAATTAGATTGGAGGATAAACTATGAAAGCAGCGGTGATTCACGCGTATGGTTCCCCTGATGAACTTAAGTTCGAGGACATGCCCGATCCGTCTCCTGGGCCGGGCGAAGTGCTCATAAGGACTGCTGCTACGAGTATCAATCCGCTTGACCTGAAGGTGAGATCAGGGGCGTTCAAGGAATATTTTCCCGTGTCTTTTCCCGCCATCCTGGGATGGGATGTATCTGGAACTGTGGAGAAGGTCGGCGCCGGGGTGAAAAATTTCACAAAAGGTGACAAAGTCTTCGCACAGACGGAGCACGCAGACGCCACGATGTGCGTGGTCAAGGTGACTGATCTCGCACGAGTGCCGGATGGGATGGACTTGGTATCGGTGGCGGCGTTGCCTACAGTCACCACGACCGGGGCTGAACTGGCCGCTCTCGCACTGGAAGGAAAGAAGGGTGGAACCCTGTTGGTGACCGGCGCCGCTGGAAATGTCGGCCGTTCCGCGGTTTTTGTGGCAAAGGAGAAAGGAGCCAGGGTAATCGCGGGTGTACGGAAAGGACAAATCGAGGAAGCGCGAGCCTTGGGAGCTGACCGCCTACTTGCGCTGGATGATGACACGGCGGTTGCAAGTTTGGAGTTGCTGGATGCCATCGCCGACACGCTTAATGGGCTGACAGCAACCAAGTTAATTGGCAAACTCAAGCAGGGAGGAGTTTTCGCATCGGTGCTAAGCGCGCCGACCAACGCGGCTGAATATCCTTCCGTTACAGTCAAAACGATGCAAGTCAAGGCGGACCCGCGGGTGCTATTGCACATGGCTGAAGCGGTGCGGTCAGGTAAGCTGTCGATCCCGCTTGGCCAGCGTTTCGCACTGAGAGACGCGAACAAGGCGCACGCAGCGGCGGAAAAGGGCGCTGCAGGGAAAATCCTGCTGGTCGCGTAGAGGATCCTTAGTCCATCGTAATCTCTCACTCGAGGTATCGATGAAGACAGATCAGGCGTGGTGAGTGTCGCGGTCGAAAGCGAATAGGACTAACGGCCTGTATGGACACGAGGTCGATCGTTTCAGTGCCCCGGAACGAGAGTGGAGGACAAATGAAACCTCGACATCGCGGCATCAACGCCGCTGCCGTAAAGGAAGGTAGGGTCGAGGAGTGCCGTGGAGTCCAGAATCAACGCGTTCTTGATGTCGCGAATCGCGGGTTGGCCGAGGACGCGCTTGTATTCGCGGTCTCACATGGCCTCGCGGGGCATCACCCGGCGAGAATCCAACGACGAACCGGGCCGATTTTCCAGAGAAGAGCGTGGTGGAACTGGTTGCGTCGCTGGTGCTGGGTCCGCTTTCAGTGGTGCTAGCCTGGTCGGCCGCACGTGAACTCGGCAAGCAGTGGCGCTATGAGGCCGCGCTCATTACGGACCACAAGCTGATCCAGACGGGACCATACCGCTTCATCCGGCATCCGATATACACCTCGATGTTCGGCATGTTGACGGCGACAGCAGCAGCGTACACTTGGTGGCCGACGTGGCTTGCGGGCACGACGTTCTTTGTAATTGGAACGGAGATTCGCGCAAGGGCCGAAGACCGTCTACTTGCCGAGCGCTTCCAGGAGAAATTCGAATCGTACCGGGCGCATGTTCACGCGTACATCCCCTTCACCCGCTAGTTCAAGTCTTACTGAGGATCGAGTGCTAATTGCAATAAAAGACGGCTGGTCCACATGTTGGCGGTTGCTATTTGGTAATTGTCCTGACAACGCCCTCATCAGTTACTTGATTGAATCCGCCAAAGCCACGAACTGTTTCAACGAGCGCTCATTTGGCGTCCCTGCGGAGATACTCGGTATACGCCGCTTCGAGTTCCGTGCCGATTTCCCGCAAGAACTCGGCTAGGATAACTCCCTTTTCGATCGCCAAGCATCTTTCACAATCTTCTGATGGGTCTCCAGCTTATGTTCCGGCTGATAACGCATAACACCTGTATAGGATGCTGTGGATCATCCTAAGATGCAACCCCCTCAGACACAAATAAGAAAAAGCCGAATCCATAGGATGATGTATATCATCCCATAACAAGAAAGGAGAACTCCATGTCACATCCAATTTTGGTTGCCGGTGCAGCTGGTGGGACACAAGGATCCACGGGACGTCTGGTCGCAAGTCTTCTGCTGGAACAAGGTATTCCGGTTCGCGCCTTAGTGCATAAGCTCGATTCGCGGTCCGATGGACTCCGCAAACAGGGTGCGGAAGTGGTCGAGGGCGAGCTCTTGAATCCAGCTTCAGTCCAGGCCGCCCTGCGGAATGTTAAGCGTGCGTATTTCACCTACCCGGTGGCCGATGGGTTGCTTGAGGCGGTCGCAATCTTTGCAGCAGCCGCACGCGAGGCGGGCGTCGAGCTGGTGGTGAACAATTCGCAGTTTCAGAGTACCCCTGACAGTCCTGCTTTTCGCGATCTGCAACACGCTCCGAGCTTTCGCAATTTGCAGCATCGATTGGCCGATCGCATCTTCGACTGGGCGGAGGTAGGCGCTGTTCATCTCCAGGCGCCGCCCTACTACGAAAACGTGCGCGCTCTTGTCAGCCGCAGCGTCGCTGAGCAGAGCACTGTCTTCCTGCCCTGGGGTGAGAATACGACCGTCATTCCACTCGTCGGCGCTGAAGATGTATCCCACGTTGCCGCCAGATTGCTGGGGAATCCCGGTGCTCCGTCTCAAAGTGTGTACCCCTTGGTCAGCGAGACTCCTACAGTGAGAGAGATGACGGAAGCTCTCGCAAGAGCAATCGGACGGCCGATTCGATACGTGGCAATCACGGACGAGCAGTGGGCCAATGCAGTGAAAGGGCGGCTCAATCCTCACGCACTCGATCATCTGACACATCTTTGGCAATACTTCCGGAGGGGTGAAGAAAGCTTCCAAGCAACTGATACGATCCGTGGAGTTACCGGGCGAGATCCCGTGACACTGGAAGAATTTTTCCGAGCGAACTCCAAAGCAATCGGCACAGGACAGAACTGAGCTCGTGTTACGGGAGCGAGAAGGAGAAGAAGATCATGGTCAACTCAACCGCCGTCCAAGCGAATCCGACGCTGTCTGCCCAAGGTTGGTTTGCAGGTGGTGAGCGCGTCGGCTATAACCCCAGAGCCCACGCCATCGTAAAAAGCGAAGACGCCCCCCTCAAGATTTTCTTGAGGCGGGAGGGAGAACTTGCGCACGCCGTCTCCTTCCTGCCGGGATTTCCCGATGGCTCGTTCGGCTGGGCGAAGGTTCAGTCGCATTTGCCGAACGCTGCCGAGATGCCGAAACTCTTTCTCGATTACGTTGGCATGGGCGATAGCGACAAGCCCAAGGACTATGCCTATTCCACCGCCGAACGCACCGATCTGGTCGAGGCGATCTGGCGGGATCTATCTGTCCGGTCTACAACGCTGGTCGCTTTCGACTTTTCCTCGCTTGTCGTCTTGGAGCATCTGCGACGCCGGCTTGAGCGCGCTGAGCGGGGTGAACTCGTAGGCGGGCCGGACATACGCGGCGTTTTCATCTTCAATGGCGGGCTCTTCATGGACGGGCACTCCCATCCCTGGTACACCACGCCAGTTTTGCGTCGCCTCCCTAACCGCGCGCGCCAGGGTCTGGGCCGCTCCTTCACTCTGTTCAAGATGATGGTGGGGGTGATGTGGTCCAAAGGCTATCAGGTGACGGATGCCGAGGTCCGCGAGCTCCTTAGCACCCTGGAGCGTCACGATGGCTCGTTCTACACCGCAGCAGGAGCAGGTTTTGTGACCGACCACAAAGCGCAAGGCGATCGGCTCGACTTCGGCCATCTGTTCAAAGCTTATCGAGATCAGTTCCCGTTCCTGGTGGGCGGCAGCAACGAAGATCCCTTTGAACACCGGCAGGTTGACCTTGCGGAGGAACGACTCGGAAAACTCGGCCTCCAGATCGAGCGTTTGCCCGGAGGTCACCTCACGACGAATGAGCAGCCGGAAGCCCTGGGGGCTTTGATCGCGAATTTCGAGGAAGGCTTTCAAAGATGCAGTAGCCGCAATTCGAAAAGCACATCGCGAGCGCCCATTAACACCGGGCCTAACGCAGGGGCCTAAGCGCCGGGTTACGACGCCTCAGAGGCCGAATCGACGATCTTTTCTAGGAGAACCATTATGACTGACATCACCAGCAACGTACGCAAACACTATAACGCCTTGAACCTTACCGACCGGATCAAGTCCGCGCTCACGGCGGTAGCGCCTGAAGGTCAGATGCTAACCGTTGCTCAGCTCGCTCCACTCGACCAGTTCCATACGCGAGGCATCCTTGCGACCGCAGAATTGGCAACCGCCGCCGGCCTCAGTCCATCGACGCGCGTGCTCGATCTCGGCTGCGGTATCGGCGGGCCTGCACGCTATCTGGCCGCCACATTCGGCTGCAAGGTGAGAGGCGTCGACCTGAGCCCCAGCTTCATCGATGCAGCCACTTATCTAACAGCGCGCTGTGGACTCTCAGATCGCGTCACGTTCGAGGTCGGTGATGCACTGCATTTGCCTTACGAGGAGGCGGCTTTCGATGCGGTGTTTCTGCAGCACGTGGCGATGAACGTCGAAGATCGCGCAGCGCTTTATACCGAGGTGCATCGCGTCCTGGCGCGGCGCGGCCGACTCGCCACCTTCGACTTGGTGCTCCGGGATGGTGATGTCCTCTATCCCGCCCCTTGGGCACGCGACGCCTCGACGAGTTTCCTGCTCAGCGAGAGCGATACACGCACAACGCTTGAACAAACCGGATTCAAGCCAGTCTTCTGGCGCGACGACACCCAGACCGCGCTCGAATGGTTTAAGGCAGCCACGGCCGGCTCGCCGCAGACCGCACTGAACCTCGGCTTAGTGATCGGTCCGGATTTCCCAGCCATAGCGAGGAATCTGGGCCGCAACATCGGGGAGAACCGGCTCGGCGTGTTGTCCGCGGTCCTGGCTCGCGACTGAAACCGATCGCCGACTCGCGGTGCGCTGTCCACAGAGCCGTGCTTATGTCAGTGGTGGAATGCAAATAGGGAGAAAACGTTCATGTCCCCGCAACTCTGCTTTTTCCTCAGTATCGCTTTCGGTCTCATCGCGTGGGGAATCATCACCGCCCAGTATATCTGGCCGGAACTCCGCCTCCGGCCAAGGGCCGAAGCTTTGCGACCTCTGCTTATCTTGCACAGCTTCCGTTTTATTGGGCTGGCATTCCTAGTCCCAGGGGTCGTGTCGCCCGATCTACCGTCCGCATTCGCGCACTCCGCGGCGTTCGGTGACATCATCGCAGCGACACTGGCGTTGCTTTCGCTGTCATTGCTGTCCAGCGGCGCTGGCATTGTCGTCGCATGGATCTTCAATCTCTGGGGCACAGTCGATCTCCTGATCGCCTTCTACCAGGCCAATTACGCTGGGCTGTTGGCGGGACAATTGGGAGCCACCTACTTCATTCCGACGGTGGTCGTGCCTTTACTGCTGATCACGCACGGACTCGCCTTCCGGATTCTTCTGCAACATGAGAGTGAATCCGTAATACGCGAACGCTGACAGGCAGCATAAGGCACAGATAAAAAGTTTATCTCGTGTGGCGCAACCGTACCCGCAGGTCATCGAGCACTTCATCCGCGACATGAATCCGAAATGGTTCCATTGCAACAACTTCCTCTTGGCCGCGGCTAGTGGCCAGCCGATGTGCTGCGTGGTTCACCTTCCGGGCAGCGTGTTACCGGGACTTTAGGGGCAGGCACTATGCAATCGCGAAATCATTCCGTTTGATGCTTGCCGATCACTGGCCCTCTAAGGCATTCCGCAAGGATAGCCAGCTAGTGAATCAACGGGCTCTCCCAGACGCGAAGCAGCAGCGCCTTGAGCTCATTGAAACATTTGGGTCCGAGTTCGGCGCTCCATTCGCGCTCGATGACGCGAAGAATATCGTGGATCTTCGCATATGCGGTACGTCCGCGTTTCGTTAGGCGGACAACGCGAGCGCGGCCTTGATCTGGTGCGTTGGACCGGACGATATACCCAACATTTTCGAGGCTCCGAAGCAGCTGGTTCATGGCCTGTTTGCTCATGCCGGCGCGCTCAGCAAGGATGCCAGGGCGGACGCCATCCGGACCCGGAAATTGCAGCACTGCCATATGCGGCACGAGGAGTTCCTTGAAACCGGCCGCATTAAGCTCTTTGATGATGCGGCGTTGGATGACCTGACCCGGAACACGCAGCAAGGCCCCGATGAGCATATCTTCAGGCTTGACTGCGCTCGCCATTTTTCGCTTGACATCCTCAGTAAATGGAGTTTACATACTGGTACGGTAAACGCAGTTTACCATAAGGACCTCCGCATGGCACGGCAGACCGTCGGCATCCACGTCAATCCTTCCGAGGAGTCCATTTGCCTGGGGCCACTGACGGTTCGTTTCCTGATCACGGGAGAGAACTCGACCGGCAGCATCGCGGCATTTGAAGTCATGGTTCCAAGCGGGCAGCGCCTGGCGGCTCCGGCCCACAGCCATGACCATTACGAAGAGACGATCTACGGCATGAGCGGAGTGCTGACCTGGACCGTGGACGGGGAGCAAATCGACGTCGGGCCGGAACAGGCGCTTTGCATTCCGCGCGGCGCCGTTCACCGGTTTGATAACAAAGGGAAGCAGGATGCGACGGCGCTCTGTGTGATCACCCCTGCCGCGATCGGCCCGCAGTATTTCCGCGAGGCCGCCGGGGTGATCAACGCCGCGGCTGGTGGTCCGCCTGACCGAGTAAAGATGGCGGACATTATGCTCCGGCACGGCCTGACGCCGGCTCCGCCGTCATCTCTAGCGTAGTACCCGGAGACGCGTCACGGCATAACTAGCAATCCGGCGTTGCTTGGTAGATGGGTTGTGGCGCGCCGGAAAATAGTGCCAGTAAGTCCCGGAGTGTACTTAAAGAAACTTAAACGGATGAGTGAAGCCAAAACGAAAGTAGATGCGATGTCCGGTATCTCTGCACCACCTTTTTATCCAATTCTGACTGATGCCGGTAGTGGGAATACCTTCACGATGCTCGGGACCACAATGCGTTTGATAGCCTCGGCCGCCGGTACTGGAGGACGATATACAGTGATCGAGCAGGTTACGCCGCCTGGTTGGGGTCCGCCGCGTCACATCCATTCACGTGAGGACGAGATCTTTTATGTTCTCGGGGGTACCTACGAGTTGCATGTGGGCGATGAGCATCGGATCATTTCCGCTGGCGCCTCTGCGGTCTTGCCCTACAACATTCCACACGGCTTTCGAAACGTGGCGTCGACGTCCAGCCGTTTGCTGTTTGTCATCGCTCCTGCCGGACTAGAGGAGTATTTCTTGATCGTGGCGAAATGTTCGCCGCCCCCCAATCCAGCACAACTGGTTGAATTGGCGCGACCGTTCGGTCTGACCCTGTTACCGCCCGGAGCTTAACCAGGAGCGAAAGTTTATCAGGGCGTGATACCAGCAACTGGGCGGCTGGTAGCAAACCAGAAGTTAGCCGGGCTTCTAGGAGAATTGCTCCCGTGAAGTCCGCGTCATGTCAACTTGACGGGTAACGCCCATCCCGTGTTCTTGAAGAGCTCCGCCAAGGTTACTGCCACAAGGACAAAACGCCGACTTCTCGTCCAAATGATTCAGCCTCCCCGACAGGACTGACTCCATGCCAGATCTGTTTTACACATGGGCGTTATGGTTCCTGATTTGCCAGACGCCGACTTGTCGCTTACATGGTTCTGCCGACTTAACTTCCGAGTGGCAGAAAATAACCGGTCCCTTGGTACTCTCTCGCTAATTGGTACTTAGTGGCACACATCTTCTTTGATTGTTTTGTCGGTCGGGGGCGCGAAGGTGAAGGGGTAATCATGCGGTTTTCTCTACGTTCTTCTTCGGTGGTTTCTCGCAGACATAGAATCCGCCAAAATTCAGTTGACCGCAGTAGTGGCAGTCACGGCAGGGGTTGAAGGATAAGGTGAATTCGCGGGGGCGTTGCTTGAGCCAGCAATCGCAACAGATATTGTGACGCAGGATTTTATTTTCCTATCTTCCACAAGTCGGGAATCAATATGCTTAAAGCCATCGAACAAGCCGCGAATACAACAGCCGCCCGATGTGTGTCATGCGGGGTTGCGGCTTCCTCAATGGCAGCAGTCATGACCTTGGGCATGGTGGGTGGGTTCGACCTGTTCCTCTTCGTTAAGCCACAACACCGCCGGTTCGTCGGCCATCAGTTCACTCTTTCGCTGACCTTTTAGGTTGATGGCGATCATCTCGGTGATCAGATGGTCCAGCGGCATGGGCCGCCTCCAACACCCCTCACAAAGTGTTTTAGCTTTCATACTTGTGGATCTTGACGCGCCCCTGTGGCCGCCGCAAGGACCGTAGTGGTCAAGCCATCCGAGTGAAGTCCATTTTCGAAGGAGACGGGCATGGCATCGAAAGCAATAATCGGCAGTACCGACCCCACGCAACCTGAAACAGCAGTTGAAGAAAGAGAGGCCTCATCGCGCTCAACGTTTGAGCAGGAAATACGAATTCGCGCCTACGAGATTTATCTGCAGCGCGGGGAACAACCTGGCTCTGAACTGAAGGATTGGCTTCAGGCTGAAACGTGAGCTCACTTCGTAACAATCGAATTCGCTTCCGCGTTGCCAAGAACCCGCTTGGGGGCACTCACAAGGGGCCTCAGGCGCTACCCGAGTCTTTGCGTCGATCCAACGCTTCTGAAAACACTCGACTTCAAGGTCATTGACACCATTCGTATGCCTTGGCGAGCCGGATGCCGATCGATTTGGGGCGTAAGATACGCCAGAGGAATGTGGTTCACTGCGAGGATGCTTGAGAAGGAAACGAGTCGACTATGACCCAGCGCGAGCAACACCGATCCCAACTGTCTTATCTTGAGTACTGCAATGAGCACGATTTCGATGGAATGGCTTCGTTTTATACATCGACCATCAAGGTCAACGACGTCCCTATGGATCCAGCCGCGGTTGCGGCGCAATTCGCGCCCTTGTTCTCCGCATTTCCTGACTGGCATTGGGAGATACGGAACCTCGTTGTCGACGGCGACTATATCGCAGGGCACTTCGCTGTTACCGGTACCCACCTGGGGGCCTTCCAGGGAATTGATGCGACCGGTCGGCGGGTGACTATTTCGGAGTTCAGTCTTTATCGCGTCGAAGACAGCAAGTTCGCCGAGGTCTGGGACCTCGCCGATATGGACGCAGTGATGAGGCAGATCGGGCGGGGCTAGGTACACCGTTGACGGGCACCCGCAAAATCACCCCTTTCCCGAAGGCGAGCGGTCTTCGAGCTGAGTAGAGAGGCGGAGAGGCGCTCCGTGCGCGCTTTCAAGCTGCGGTTGGGTAGCAAAGCATGGGCGTGGAAGTGTGCAATTGGCTGTCGCTCTCGCTCTGTTTGCGCAGAAAAGGAAAAGGATGACACATGTCGGGGAGGCTCTTAGGGAAAGTCTGCATCATCACAGGTACCGGCGGAAGCATAGGCCGTGAAGCCGCCTTAACATTCGCGCGAGAGGGCGGGTTAGTCGTCGGGTGCGATCTACAGGTTGAAGCTGCGCAAGCCACCGTTGAGGCGGTTCGCGCCGCGGGTGGAACAATGGTCTCCCTGCAAGCCTGCCGTCTGAGCAAGCCAGCCGACTGTCAGGCGCTAGTCGATCTTGCAGTGCGCACCTTTAGCCGGATCGACCTGCTCTTCAACAACGCCGCCATGGCATACTTCAACTGGCTGGAAGACATCTCGGACGAGGAGTGGGACCGCAATCGTCGCGAGGAAGTGGACCTGGTCTTCTACCTCACTCGCGCCGCGTGGCCTTATTTGAAAAGCAGCCGCGGGGTGGTTGTGAACACTGCTTCGCTGACCGCCCTGATAAGTTTCAAGAACTTAGGTTCTCTTGCGCACACCACGGCGAAGGCTGGCATCATCGCCATGACTCGGCAGCTGGCGATGGAAGGTCGCAACCATGGGATTCGCGTCAATTCGATTTCGCCGGGGGTAATCGAAACCAACCAGACGCGCGAACAGTTGAAGGATCCGGAATGGGCAGGCTACATGCTCGGTAAGACGCTGTTGGGTCGCCTCGGCCGACCTGAAGAAGTGGCCCGCGTCGCGCTGTTCTTGGCGTCGGACGAGAGTTCGTACGTGACAGGAATCGACATAGTTGTCGATGGCGGGATGAAGGTTTGGTGATTGCTCGAGACGCGAGCGAGGGCGCAGGCGCTTTTACGCTGGACTAGACTTCCGAGTTAGGCTCGTCGCGGTAGCAGAGAGCCTAAAATCCTCATCCCGACAAGCGCTTTGAGGCCATCCATCGTCGGCAAGAGCCGTATGCGTAAATGGGGCATGTCGATCACCATCTTGCTACCTTGGTAAATTTGTTCTGAGTGACGCTCATCGCTGAAGCGGGATTTACTACGCGCCGGAAACGTACTACATTGCCAGCAAATACCTGCTCAGCCTAAGGTGACATGGCCGCGACGCGGTCGAACCCTCGGCGAGCTGCGAGGTCCCCATGAAACTGGACTGGTTGATAAAGTGTCTGCTGGTTGTAATCGCGCTATTACTCGGAATCGTGAGCCTTCGCCCCGTCGTACATCCGGCCCCGGTGCTGGCACAGGGCGGATCGGCCTATCCATTCCACATCGAGCAGGGAACCGTCTCCCTTAAGAAGCCCGATGGAACCACGACCTGGGGCAAGGTCGTAGTTGACATGCGCAATGGCGATGTCTGGGGATTTCCCATGAAGGCGCAAAACACGCCGTATCCCGTTTACGGGCCAGGCGACACGTCGAAAGTCTCGCACCCGATGTATCTGGGTCGGATGGCGTTCGACGAAGTAACGCCACACTAGATAGGCAGTGCGGCGCTTCAGCGCCGCGTTCGCAATGCGTTTCTTCAAGTAAGCCGGGTTTTAACTCTGCGCCGCATCTGTCGTCTCGCCTGAGTTAAACTCATGCCAATGCGTGAGGGACCTATGCGGTACCGTTCAATCGTTACGTATATCTGTGCTCTGCTGTTTCTCGGCGGCTCGCTGGCAGCTTGGCAAACCTCTGCTAACAGTAAGTCGCCCACAACCAAGGACGTCCCTGTTTCCGCTGACACAAAATGGGTTGACACCGGAATGGACGTCACCACGGGCGATAAGCTACACATCACCGCCACGGGAACCGTCGACTTCACCAACAAGCCAGGTGTTGGCCCACAAGGGGCGGAGCGCGATTGGAAAGACACTCTGCGAGCCTTTTCTGTCCCGAGCGCCGCGCGGGGAGCTTTGGTCGGACAAGTTGGCAACGATCGCGCTGCGACGCCGTTTCTCGTCGGAGCCGATGGAACCATCGTGGTTCCGTTTGGCGGACGACTTTACCTGGGCGTCAATCAGGACCCAACCTCAAAACCGACAGGTAGCTTCACAGCGCATATCGTACGCACTCCGGCTACCGCCGCAGCCACAAATTCGACCAACTACAACTTCAAGCCGCTGTTTGCCAGTCTCGACGCCAAGCTGCCCTATCGTGTGACCGATCAGCCGTCAGGGGGCAACGAAGGCGATCTGGTGAACTTTGTGCTGGTTGGCAACGAGAAGCAGGTCACGAACGCCTTCAAAGAGGCCGGTTGGATCTTGCCTGACAAGACCAATCAGGACGCCGTTGTCAGTGCTGTTCTTGCTACGCTGCAGAAACAAGCGTACGTATCTGTTCCGATGAGCACGCTCTTTCTCTTCGGTCGCGGCCAGGATTACGGCTACGCCCGCGCCGAGGCGATCAAAGTCATCGGCCAGCGCGATCACTTCCGCATTTGGCAGACGCCGTTCAAAGGAACAAACGGCGAGACCCTCTGGGCAGGCGCTGGCACGCACGATATCGGCATCGAGAAAGACCAGCGCAAAGAGAACGCCGTAACGCATAAAATCGATCCCGACATCGACGGCGAGCGCGACTTCATCGCCGCGACTCTCCAGCAGGTTGGCATGGTCGAAGCCACCGGTTACATGGACCGCCCGAAGCAAATCAAGAACACGAAGACCGCCACCGGCGGCGAAATCAAGACCGACGGCCGGACCCTGGTGATTGTGCTGAAGTAGACGAGTTTCTAAGACCTTGTCATCCTGAGCGGAGGCGTCCCGGCTTTCGCGACGCCGGAGTCGAAGGGCCCCTATCGAACCAAATAGTTGGGAAACCTGGAATCACAAGACTGTCGGCCCTACCCCCCAGCGAGTCCGGCCGTTTTGTTTTCCCAGCTGGCCACTGACAACTGCTTCTAAAACGTCGGCAGCGCCGACCCCGCATCCCCAAACCTATATGACCCCAGCATCTTCAGGTAATTTCCACGCAGAAACGCCGTCGGGTTCTCGATGTTCACCATGCTCATGCTGCCACGCATCTGCTTGATGGATTGATACTCATGCTCCTCCATCCACCGCTCGATACCGGCCAGCACGACACCAATGTGCTCGATGCCGTACTTGAGCAACGCCGACGTCATCATTGCCACGTGCGCTCCGGCCATCATGGACTTCAGTACGTCCGTCGCATCATGTACTCCGCCCGTGATGGCGATGTACGTCTCAACCTGGTGATATAGGATCGCCGCCCAGTGCAGACGCAGCCGTAGTTCATGGGGGCTGCTCAGCACGAGGTTGGGAGTGACTTCCAGTTTCTCGAGATCGAAATCGGGCTGATAGAAGCGATTGAAGATAACGATGCCGTCAGCTCCAGCTGCGGCCAGCCGCGTGGCAAAATTCGCCATCGACGTGAAATAGGGTCCCAGCTTCACCGAAATCGGAATCTTCACTGCCTTGCGCACGGCGCGAACCAGTTCACAATAGCCTTGCTCAAGCTGCTCCGACGTCGCCGATGGATCAGTCGGAACATCGAAGATATTCAGCTCCAGCGCGTTCGCTCCGGCCTCTTCCATGTACTCGGCATAGCGCGTCCAGCCGCCGCGCGATTTGCCGTTCAAGCTGGCAATCACCGGAACGTCAACCGCCTTATTCGCCTTGTGCAGTAACTCAAGGTAACGGTCCGGCCCGATCTGATACTTCGGCAGGTCCGGCAAATACGTCGTCGACTCGGCATAGCTGTTGACGCCGAACTCCATGGCCGCATCGAGGTTCTCGCTCTCCGCCTCGATCTGTTCCTCGAATAGCGAATACATCACGATCGCCGACGCGCCTGCGTCACGCAGCCGCTCGAAGTTCTCCAGCTTCTCGGTGAGCGGCGAGGCAGAAACCACAACCGGATTCTTCAGCTTCAGTCCAAGGTAATTCGTTGACAGGTCAATCATTGATTTCTCTCCTCGCTACTTCTCGCGTTGCTCGAATATTACCCAGCTTGTCACTGGGCACTGTAGGCCTTCGTGCTCGCGTGAACAGTGCCCTCACTGGCGCAATGGCTCGTATCAGGGCACGACTTCAGTCGTGCCGTACACCGTCCTTTTTGTGCTGCGGGCTTTAGCCCGCACCAAATTCCTCGCTACCTCTCGAAACTCATCGCAGCCATGTGCTGGTACAGCCTCCAACGCTCGTTAACATTCTCTTGCGCCTCGCGGAGTAGGATCTTCGCCTCCCCAGGGTCGCTATTCACCAGCATGGTGTAGCGTGTCTCGTTGTAGATGTACTTCTCCAGCGGAATACTAGGCGCGCGCGAATCCAGCTGGAACGGATTCTTGCCTTTCTTCGCCAGCGCCGGGTTGTAGCGGAACAGTGGCCAATGCCCGCTGAGCACGGCGTTCTTCTGCTGCTCGATGCCGTATACCATGTCGTAGCCGTGCGCGATGCAGTGGCTATATGCGATGATCAGCGACGGCCCGTCGTGCGCCTCGGCTTCCGCAAACGCCTTCATGGTTTGTCCGTCGTTGGCGCCCATGGCCACGTGCGCAACATAAGATCGTCCATAGTTTATGGCCATCATGGCGATGTCTTTCTTCGGCGTGCGCTTGCCGCCGGCAGCGAACTTCGCCACGGCACCGATCGGAGTCGCCTTCGACATCTGCCCGCCTGTATTGGAGTAGACCTCCGTGTCGAGCAGCAGGACATTGACATTGGCATCGGACGCCAGCACATGATCCAGTCCTCCAAAGCCGATGTCGTAGCCCCAGCCATCGCCCCCGATGATCCACACGCTCTTCCTGACCAACTCATCGGCGACAGCCAACAAGTCGCGGGCCTTAGCGGACTCCTCCTTGGCCAGCTTGGCCTTGAGCGCCTTCACCCGTTCGCGTTGAGCGAAGATGCCTTCCTCACTTGACTGGTCGCCGCTGAGAATCGCGGCCGCCAGCTCATCACCAATCGTCGAAGCCAGCTTGTGCACCAGAACCTCGGCGTATTCCTTTTGCTTGTCGATGGCAAGGCGCATGCCCATGCCGAACTCGGCATTGTCTTCGAACAGCGAGTTCGACCAGGTCGGGCCACGTCCTTCGCGATTCACGCTGTATGGTGTGGTTGGCAAGTTGCCGCCGTAGATCGACGAGCAGCCAGTGGCGTTCCCGATGATCGCGCGGTCCCCGAACATCTGTGTCATCAGCTTGATGTACGGTGTTTCGCCGCAGCCCGCGCACGCTCCCGAGAACTCAAACAGCGGCTCGAGCAACTGCGCGTCTTTCACCTGCGTGTGCGAGATCTTGTCGCGATCAATGTCCGGAATCGTCAGGAAGTGCTTCCAGTACTCGTTGTACTTCTCGCGCAGCGGTGGCTGCGGCTCCATGTTGATCGCGCGGTGCTTGGCCTCGCTTTTGCTCTTGGCCGGACAAACCGCGACGCACAGTCCGCATCCGGTGCAGTCTTCCGGAGCAACCTGCAGCGTGTACCTGAGCGCCGAGAACTCCCTCCACTTCGGCGCTGCTGTCTGGAATCCATCCGGCGCATGGTTCACCGTCTTTGGGTCGTAGACCTTCGCGCGGATCACGGCGTGCGGGCACACCAGCACGCACTTGCCGCACTGGATGCACAGCTCCTTGTCCCATACGGGGATTTCCAACGCGATGTTGCGCTTTTCCCACTGCGTGGTCGCCGTGGGGAAAGTGCCGTCCACCGGCATGGCGCTGACCTTGACCAGGTCGCCGTCGCCCGACATCATTAGGCCTTCGACCAACCTCACGAAATCCGGCGCTTCCGACGGAACCACCGGGCGGATTTCGAACTTTGAGGTGATAGCATCAGGTACCTTCACTTCGTACAGGTGCTCCAGCGCCGAATCCACCGCGGCAAAGTTCTTGCGGACCACCGACTCGCCGCGCTTGCCGTAGGTCTTCTCGATCGAGTGCTTGATGGCAGCGATCGCTTCTTCGCGAGGCAGCACACCGCTGATCGCGAAGAAGCAGGTTTGCATAACGGTGTTGATGCGTCCGCCCATACCTGCCGCACGGGCCACTTCCACCGCATCCACGACATAAAACTTCAACCTCTTGTCGACAATGGCGCGCTGCGCGGAACGTGGCAGGTTTTCCCAAACCTCGTCAGGGCCAAAGGGACTATTCAACAGGAATACCGCGCCCGGATCCGCGCACCGCAACACATCCAGCCGCTCCATAAAGCTGAACTGGTGGCAAGCCAGAAAGTTCGCGCGCGAAATCAGGTAAGTCGACCGGATCGGTTTCTTGCTGAAGCGCAGGTGCGAGATCGTGACTGCACCGGACTTCTTCGAGTCGTAAACGAAGTAGCCCTGCACATGCTTGTCGGTCTCTTCGCCGATGATCTTGATCGAGTTCTTGTTCGCGCCCACCGTTCCGTCCGCGCCCAGGCCGTAGAACATAGCACGCACAGTCTCGCCATCCTCGGTCGAGAAAGCCGGGTCATAGTCGAGGCTGTTGTGCGTAACGTCATCCTTGATGCCGACGGTAAAGTGGTTCTGCGGCGCAGCTTTCTGCAGTTCGTCGAAAACGGCCTTCACCATCGCCGGCGTAAATTCTTTTGACGATAACCCGTAGCGTCCACCAATCATCCTCGGGACGTCCGCCATCGGCGCCTTTCCGGCAGTGAAGGCTTCCGTCAGAGCGGTAACGACGTCCAGATACAGCGGTTCGCCGATGCTGCCGGGTTCTTTTGTGCGATCCAGAACCGCGATGCCCTTTACGGTCTTGGGCAGTGCATTCAGGAAGTGCTCGACCGAGAACGGACGATACAAACGGACTTTCAGGACGCCGACTCTCTGGCCTTGCGCATTCAGCGCTTCGACTGTCTCGTGAACCGCTTCCGCGCCCGAACCCATGATCACGATCACGTGGTCCGCATCAGGAGCTCCCACGTAATCGAAAAGGTGATAGCTGCGTCCAACGATCTTCGCGAACTTGTCCATCACGTTCTGCACGATGGTCGGGCAGGCCCGGTAGTACGGATTCACCGTCTCGCGGCCCTGGAAGTACACGTCGGGGTTCTGCGCCGAACCGCGCAGCACTGGATGGTCAGGCGATAATGCCCGCTCGCGATGAGCATGGACGAGTTCGTCGTCAATCATGGCGCGCATGTCGTCGCGGGAGAGCTGCTCGATCTTTGCCACTTCATGCGAGGTGCGGAAGCCGTCGAAGAAATGCAGGAAGGGAATCCGCGATTCCAGGGTCGCGGCGTGCGCGATTAAGGCCAGGTCCATCGCTTCCTGGACCGAATTCGAAGACAGCAACGCGAAGCCTGTCTGACGCGTGGCCATCGCGTCCTGGTGGTCGCCGAAGATCGAGAGCGCCTGTGCTGCCACAGCACGCGCGGCAACGTGAATGACTGTGCTCGTCAACTCGCCTGCGATCTTGTACATGTTGGGGATCATCAGCAGCAGTCCCTGCGACGACGTGAAGGTCGTGCCCAGCGCGCCAGCTTGCAGCGCACCGTGCAACGCACCGGCTGCTCCGCCCTCGCTCTGCATCTCGATGACCCTGGGGACTACGCCCCAGATATTTTTTTCGCCAACCGATGACCATGCGTCGGAAGACTCTCCCATGGGAGAGGACGGTGTGATCGGATAGATCGCGGCGACCTCGCTGACGTGGTAGGCCACGTACGCAACAGCTTCATTGCCATCGAGAGTTACTTTGTCTCTTGACATCTTTCCTCCAGCACGAGGCTCGACTTGTGGCGAGCTTTGTAGTGATCCGGCTCCGTTCGATAGGTCAGGGGTTTCTAGCGCAGCGGCGGACCGCGTTTCGGCGTATTTGGCAGTCTTCACGTTGTGTCCCCAGATCGAGCTAAGTGCGCGGTCGTTAGGAAGTTAGAAAATCGATACTTCACACGATAGCCGTGAGCAGCCGTGGTAGCTGTGACCCCAGACCTCACAGGTCTGTGACCCACGTCACATACTTCTGTTCAATGCACAAGAAAGGTCGGAATTCCGCAGCTTTTCCGAACTCAAGCAGTGTGAGCGCCCTTACTCTCCCTTCCCCACCTTCGGAAAAGGGTAGGGCTCAGGAAACCAGCGAACCGCCCTACAGTACCGTCGCTCAGCACAGCCCTCTGCAAGCTCGGTCACAGACACTCGGGTCAAAGAGCCGTAGCATCGTTTATCGGCCCGAGGAGCTGGAGGGTCCCTCTGGCATGAAACTTGCCGCGTGTGCTCTAGTGCTCTTCGCAGCCTCGTTATCCGCCGCGAGTCAGCAGGCTCAGCCCAACCCATCGCCATGAAGGGTCCAACTATGGGAGTCGTGACGTTCACCGCACTCGGCACACACCCACGTGGCGGGTAAGTGCGAGGTTTGCCACCACGCCTCGAGCCGGGAGAAGCCGCTGAAGGCACCACAGGAGGCCTGCCCCGACTGCCACAAGAGGGAAAGTGTGAAACGCCGTGAAGCGCACTTAGTGCCCCTGACACTAGGGGTAGTGCGCGTCTGGGCACGACTTCACAGGTGTGCTGAAAAAGTTGATTTTGCTGGGCTTTGTATCAGGGCACGAGTTCAGTCGTTGCCCTGGGACAGCACTTCACCACTGGGGCTTTAGCCCCCGTGGAATTTCGAACCTCCTCTGCAAAAGGTTTATGAGATGCACTTCTAGTGTTGCCCCAGCGCAGTTCGCGCGTTCTTTGCCATCTCGGTGTAGAACTCATTGGCTCCGTTGAACATAATCTGGATGCCGATGCACACCAGAATGAAAGCCGATAAGCGAACGACGATACTCGTACCGGTTGCCCCGAGAAGCCGCTCCAACACGTCAGAGTATCCATAGCAGAGGTAAATCGTAATCCCGATCAGCACGATTCCAATGGTCGAGACCAAGGCACTCTGGATGAGTCGCATGTGGCTTTCTTCATGCAAGGTGCTGCCCAACGTGAGTGCAACGGCGATCGATCCAGGCCCAACGGTAAGAGGCATCGTTAACGGATAGAACGCCTTCGACAGAATGGTGTCACTCGAGGCCGGCGCTGGTACTTGCTTCTCGGACAGGTTGCTCTGCTGGTTGAGAATCCGCCAGCCAGAGATCATGACGATCAGTCCGCCGCCCACCTGAACGGCTGCCAGGCTGACGCCAAAGAAGTCGAGCACATACGATCCGATGAAAAGGGAAGCCATCAGAAGAACGAGTCCATTGACAGCGACCCTTATCGCGACCGTACGGCGAACGCCATCGTCGTACCCGTCGGTCATGGCAGCGAAGATGGGAGCCATTCCCAGAGGATTCACGATGGGCAAAAGCGCCGCATATACCAGCAGAATATTGCGGGTAACAGCATTCATACGAGCCAACAGAATAACGGAAATCAGGTCGGCATGCGCTGCTCTCCGAATCATTCAAACGCGGTTGACCAGCACCCGATTTCTCGATTGAATGAATAAACCAGTGACATCCTGACGGCAGCGAGCCCACGAAGAATGGCAATTCCTTCCCGTACCTACGGCGCGATGCAGATGAGACTGCGTGAATCACTCATCACGCGCACGCTGGTAATGCCCATCCAGGAATTCATCCACATTCAGGGCATCAGCAGCGTCGTCCTTCTCGGTGCGGCGATTATCGCGTTAGTCTGGGCGAATTCTCCCTGGCACGACTCCTATCACCATGTCTGGGAAATGGAGCTGCAGCTCGGGAGGTTGCAACTGCCCATCCATGCATGGATAAACGATGCACTGATGGCGCTGTTTTTCTTTCTCGTTGGCATGGAGATCAAGCACGAGATCGTGCACGGCGAGCTTTCCGATATCCGCAAAGCGTCCTTGCCAATCTTCGGAGCGCTGGGAGGAATGATCATCCCGGCGTTAGCCTACCTGGCGCTGAACTACAGAACACCTGGGCAGCACGGCTGGGGCGTGCCCATGGCGACCGACATTGCCTTCTCCCTCGGCGTCCTCGGAATGGTGAAGGGCATGCCTACTGAACTCAAGATCTTCCTCCTGACCCTGGCCATCGCGGATGATATCGGTTCGATCATTGTAATTGCAATCTTCTATACCGACACATTGCGGGTGAAGGCACTCATCTTTAGTGCTTTCTTCCTGCTGCTCCTATTTGTTCTCCGCCGTATCGGAGTCTTGAGAACGATGCCTTATGTCGTAGTGGGCATTCTTTTCTGGGTTGCGATTTTGCGGTCTGGGATTCATGCCACTATCGCAGGAGTCATTCTGGGCTTCATGGTTCCAACCGATCCCCGGTTGTCACTCGACGAGTTTCAGGAAATCGGCACCGACATGATCCGGCGTTTCCGCGCAACTAAGGCGGAAGGCGATCTGGCGACGGCAAATCGCCTGCTCGGCAGTTTCGAGTCGCTGCTGTACGCGACAGAAGCTGCGTCCGAGCGCGCGACGCGCAAGCTGAATGACTGGGTGTCCTTTGTCGTTCTGCCACTGTTTGCGATGTCGAACGCTGGCGTTACGTTCTCCGCAGGTGCGATAAGCGGGTTGCTTTCCAGTCGCATTGCCTGGGGAATCGTGCTCGGACTGGTGATCGGCAAGCCGCTGGGGATCGTAGGCTTCAGCATACTGGCGGTCAAGACACGCATTGCCAGGCTTCCCAACGGAGTGAGCTGGCTGCAGATGTTAGCGGTCGGGATCTTGGCAGGAATCGGATTCACAGTCTCAATCTTCATTAGTTCGCTGGCATTCGATGACCCAGCGCATCTGATGGAGGCCAAAACCGCCGTGCTGGTGGCCACCCTGATCGCCGGCGTCGCAGGATATTTTGCGCTTAAACACGAAGCCAGGCAGGAGGATGCCCCGCCGACCGAAGTTTCCGCATCGCAATAGATGCGCAGTTTATAATTTCCCCTGCGCGGGGGCGCACGTGGCCACGGTACACAGTACCGCCATCCTGGGGCCAAACGGGCCCAGTTTGTTCGACCAAGGAGAGACATATGCGTTCTCGAGTAGCAGCAAGCTTGCTCGCCGCAGTCATCGCGTTGGGCCTGGCGGGATGCAAGAAGAAAGAGGAGGCGACGACACCTCCGGCGACAACCGATCAGCAGGCCCAACAGGCCCAGCAGGCGCCTCCCGCGCAGACCACGCAGCCGGCGACTGATCAGCAAGCGGCAGCTCCCGCCCCTGCACCCGCTCCAGCCACGGCTCCTGAGGCAGCACCTCCAGCCGCCGCTCCCGTAGCCGAAGCTCCACCACCACCCCCGCCGCCACCACCACCAATTGTGATTCCGGCCGGAACGAATGTGGTGTTCCGCATCAGTAATACGCTGTCCTCAAAGACTTCTCAGGACGGCCAAGTCTTCACCGGGACGCTGGCGAATGGAATTGCCTCTCACGGCAAGGTGGTAATCCCGGCAGGTTCCAGTGTCACCGGTACGGTGTCGGAAGCGAAATCGGCTGGCAAGTTTAAGGGCGAAGCGATCTTGGCAATCCGGTTGACTGCGGTCAACGTGAGAGGTGTGCCCCACAACATCACGACCGATGAATACGTGGTGACCCAGAAGGGCAAAGGCAAGCGCTCGGCGGTGCTCATTGGCGGTGGAACCGGCGCAGGTGCCCTGATCGGCGGTCTTGCGGGTGGCGGCAAGGGCGCCCTGATTGGCGGCCTGATCGGCGCTGGCGCCGGCACTGCTGGCGCGGCCTTCACCGGCAACAAGGAGCTCACGATTCCGGCAGAGTCGGCAGTAACCGTAAGGACAACCGCACCGATTGAGTTTCGACCGGCTGCCGGGGCTGCCACCACACCGCCTGCGGAGTAAGCGGGCGCGCACCGCAGTCTGTGAAATCACGGGGAGGCTTTCGAGCCTCCCTGTTGTTGTCTGTGAATGCGGACACTGAATGCGACACTATTTAACTGACTTTTGCGTTTTGCGCTTCTCGGAGGCCCAGTTTGGCTTGTTCAGCTGGCGGCCGCGTCCGATCGCGAGCGCCCCGGCGGGCACATCTTCCGTGATACATGACGCAGCGCCCACATACGCGCCTGACCCAATCTTCACTGGCGCCACCAGCGTCGAATCGCTGCCGATGAATGCGCCATCTTCAATAACGGTTTCGTGCTTGTTGACGCCGTCGTAGTTGCAGGTGATGGTGCCTGCGCCAACGTTTACGCCCTCGCCGATAACAGCATCGCCGAGATAAGAAAGATGGTTCGCTTTGGATTGTTTTCCGAGCTTCGCCTTCTTGGTCTCCACGAAGTTGCCGACGTGTGCACCTTCACCAATATCGCTACTGGGACGCAAGTGCGAGTAGGGACCAATTTGGGCGCCGTTGCGCACGATCGAGTCTTCCATGATGCAGCCCGGCCGTATGAGCACGTCATCGCCGATCTGGCAGTTTGTGATCACGGAGTACGAACGAATCCGGCAATCGGAACCAATCTTCGTTTGTCCGATGATCTGGACGAAAGGTTCGATCACTGTGTCTGCGCCAACCTCGACATCAGCGTCGATATCGCAAGTCTCCGGCCGAAAGATCGTGGTTCCTGCCGCCATCAGCTGGTTTGCTTTTTTTGCCCGCAACTTCGCGTCGAGTTCCGCCAACTCTTTCCGCGTATTAACGCCTAGCACTTCGTGTGGATCATCGGCCCGCAGCGCCAGCACCTTTTCACCAGCTTTGCCAAGGACCGACGCCATATCGGTGAGGTAGAACTCGCCTGCTGAGTTGTCGGTCGTGAGCTTATCAATGTGGATGTAAAGCGGTCCTACGGCGAACGCGTAGATGCCGGAGTTGATCTCGCGCTGTTCACCTTCGTTGTTGCGCAGCGATTTCTGCTCGACGATGCGATCCACCTCGTCAGTTGGCGTAGCGTTCTCCAACTTCCGGAACACACGGCCGTAGCCAAACGGGTCGCCCGGTTCGGCGGTCAGTATCGTCATGGTCGAGCCGTTCGCAATATGGAAATCCCGCACCCGCTCAATCGTCTCAGGATGAATAAGGGGTACGTCTCCGTAAAGTACGAGGACGTGGGAGAACTCTCGCAGTGCCTCCCGAGCTGTCATCAATGCATGGCCGGTTCCACGCTGTTCACTCTGGACAACGAATTGAATCCCGGTGGACTGAACCGCCTCACGAACCCGTTCAGCTTCGTGTCCAATGATGGCGAAGATGTTGGCCGGAGGAACAACCTTGCTGGCAGACGCTACCACATGCGCAAGAAGCGTTTTACCGGCGATCTTGTGCAGCACTTTGGGGTGACGCGACTTCAGGCGAGTGCCTTTTCCGGCGGCGAGAATGGCGATAGCAAATCGGAACTGGGTCTGATCGACGGAGTTGTTGGAAGGAGCAGGGGGCTTCGACATAATCTAACAGGGTATCAAGAGAAGGTTACGCTTGACGCTTGGCAGTCAATTCCGCAGGCTCCCCGATATCGAGCATCAGACGCAGCAGATCATGGGCGACATGGTGTGTCTCATGCCGGGCGATCAGCCCTTCATTGGGGTCCATCTCCTCGGCCAGATAATCGCCCAGGATCGGCTTTACCCCTAACGCCTCAATGCAGTCGACATCGACTACGATCTGCGACTGCTGTTTCTCGGCATACTTCCTTACCATGGTTGGCGAGGCGGGCGTCTGGTTTACCAGGGCATAGTCGAAGAACTCATGCCGGGCATGCTTATACAGCGCGACGATATGCTGCGACGCGGTCAGGTTGAGACTCTCGTTGGCCTGAGTCATCAGGTTACAAACGTAGACCTTGGTGGCACGCGACTCTTTGATCGCCTTCGAGAGGTCGGGTACAAGTAGATTTGGTACCAGGCTGGTGAAGAGCGACCCGGGACCGATGCTGATCAGGTCAGCGTTCTCGATCGCCTGGAGGGCCGCAGCGGCCGGTCGAGCGTTGGCTGGAGCCATGCGGAGTTCGGTGATTCGGCGATTACTTCCGGTGATGTTGGTCTCGCCGCGGACAACCGAGCCATCATCCATGATGGCGTACAGCTGAGCGTTGCTTGTCGTCGCCGGAAAGATAGAGCCTCGCGTTGCCAGAATCGCCGCGGCGTGTTTGACTGCCTCGCTAAAGTCGCCGGTGATGTCGGTCATCGCAGACAGGAAGAGGTTGCCGAAGCTGTGTCCTTCAAGGCCCTCACCCGCTTTAAAGCGATACTGAAACAGCCTTGACAGCAACGCTTCTTTCTCGGCCAGCGCCACGATGCAATTCCGTATGTCGCCTGGCGGAGGGACATTTAACTCCTTTCGCAGGCGGCCACTGGATCCGCCGTCATCGCTTACGGTAACGACCGCGGAAAGTTCGGAGATGAAAGGCAGCGTGCGTTCAAACGGTTCTTCCCCGGGTAGGGTAACGTGCTGTTTGAGTCCGTGCAGCAGCGTGGAGAGGCCGGTGCCCCCACCCATGGCGACGACTTTGATGGGGTGTACCTCGGCGGGATGGGAACGCCTCCGCATTGCATTCAGGTGTTACTAAAAGTGCCACTTCTGGGCGTCACTCTGCACGTCGGCGCTGGTATCAGGATATAGCAGTTCAGTAAAACGCGGATCGTCGGCCAGGCTTTTGAAGTCGGAGTCGTTCCTCGCTTGAAAGCGATTCGTAGGGTTCAGCCGGATCGCCTCATTGAGTCCCGCGATCGCGTCGGGGAAGTGTCCCATGAGACAATTCAGGGCGGCGGAGCCGTACCACACGAAGTCCAGCTTGGGATGTTTCTTGGTGAGCTCTTCGAAGATCTCCCGCGCACCGACGTAGTCGCCCAAGTTCATCAGCGAAACGGCGTAGTCATACCGTTCTTCGGGTGTCTTAAAGGTCGCCGAGTCGCGGTTCAGCAGCTGTACACATGTGTTGAGGTGGACAGCCGCGCGGTCGGCAAGCTCTGGGCTGTGTCCGCTTACGACTTTCTCGAAGAGCCCTTTGGCGCGATCATATTTGTGGGCCTGGAGAGCAGCCAGGCCGGCCTCGTAGTTT
>Ga0306920_100001091_pt1 | contig 33322 bp, 26 predicted proteins | sample flu12Cox44000170_FD_204666 | JGI IMG/M metagenome (GOLD analysis project Ga0306920, IMG submission 204666) | Lab enrichment of tropical soil microbial communities from Luquillo Experimental Forest, Puerto Rico - flux4day.12C.oxic.44.000.170 (v2)... | ecosystem: Environmental > Terrestrial >...
GGGCTTCCGAGCTCAGCCCCGGGCATCGCGATAACGCGTGTCATCTACGAGCAGGTTTGCATGCGATGACTTGGAGTGATTCTCCATGGCAGAAGGTCCCACTGTCGTTGGGATGACCTAACTGTCGCGAAATCCCGGCCACGGGTGTCGAGTACGCAGTACCGAGTGCCGTCATTCGAAGTCTCCTCGTCGTTGCAGTCATTGCGGTCGTTGCATGCAATCCCTGCAATGCGTGCAATGCGGTCGTTGCATGCAATGCGGGCATTGCACGCAATGCACGCATTGCAGACAATGCACGCAATGCGGCCGGGCCGGGGTGAGTGCAACGACGCAACGACGTCGGCAAAAGTCATGGATCGGGTGGTCCAGAGTCATTGGGAGTTTGTCCCGCGTACTCATTTGTCATTGGTTCGTCGTTGCAGCCGATGATGCAACGACGTGGTGCAGTTCTCGGAGTTGAGGGCGTGGAGTAGAGAGTACTGAGTACTCAGGACTAGGTTCGGACCGCGCTCGACGCCGCGGTACCATGTCGATCGGCTGGCGCCGATGTCGTTGGGATGCGCGGGCCCATGGAAGGGACGCATTTCCCTTCGGTGCAGTTTTTTTGTTCGGAACATGACAAAAATCTGTCGCGAAGGGTCGTCCGGAGGCACAGATGGCCAAAGGAGATTGGCCGGCCGCCTGTGCCTTCGATGCGAAGGCTAAGATTTAAGAGGACATGGAGGTGTCAATTAACCGACTGAAAAGCAGGAACTTTTGTCGACATTGGTCGATCGTCATTGGTCATTGGTTTTTGGTCATTAGCATGATTTGTGGTGGTGAGATCCATTGGTAAACACTTTCCAAAGCGGTAAACTGAACAGCGGGATTGTTTTAGCCGATGGATTCACAGCAACTGCTCATCGCATTTCAACTCTTGGCGGCGAGGATTTGCCATGAATAGTCAATTCCGTTCTGGCGGCGCAATTTTGGGTTTATGGTTGATACAGTTGATGCCGGCTCCAGCAGTCGAAATGCCGGTGATTCGCCAGGCCATCGACAAAGGGGTACAGGCCTTAAAGCGGATGCCCATCGACCGCGATGCCCGGGTCGGCGCCTGGGCCCTGGCCGGATTGACGTTGCTGGAATGCGGGACTTCGGAGATGGATCCGGTCATCCTGCATGCCGCGGAGCTTCTTCGCAAGAAAAGCGTGTCCCTTACCGGGACGTATGATTTGTCACTGACGTTGATGTTCATGGACCGTCTGGGAGATCCGCGAGATGTTGAGTTGATTCAATCGATGGGAGTTCGCTTGTTGGGCGGCCAGAACGCTGCCGGCGGTTGGGGATACGAATGCCCGGCGAATGGACCGGAGGAAGAACGGCGATTGACCGAAATAGTTGAGAAACGGACCGAATTGCGTGGGACCCGAGATGCGCCCAAAGCCGCTCGGGCCCCGCAGGAAAGGCCGGTCTTACCCAAAGAGATTCAGGCCCAATTGGATAGATTTGCCAAAGGCGAGGCTGTCATAGTAAACGATCCGAACCGCTTTCGGATGGGCGACAATTCGAACACGCAATTTGCGATTCTCGGGCTATGGGTGGCGCGCCGGCATGGAGTTCCGGTCGAAGCGGCTCTGGGAGGCGTGGAGCAGCGGTTTCGCAAAAGCCAAAACGGCGACGGCGGCTGGGGCTATCTTCCGGACCAGAGCTCCACCGCCACGATGACCTGTGCCGGCTTGCTGGGACTGGCAGTGGGACATGGCGTCGCCAATGAAACGGTCCTCCGGACCGCACCGGCTGCCACGGAAACCAAACCCCTCAAGAAGTCCAAAACCAATCTGGGGGACCCTTCCAAGGACCCGGCCGTTCGTGCCGGGTTATTGGCTCTAGCCACGGCCATCGGGCATCCCGCTGCCAAAACCAAAGGAATGCCGCCGATTATACGCCGCGGTTTTCGCAATCGAATTTATTATTTCTTCTGGTCCCTGGAACGAGTCGCGGTGGCCTATGACCTCAAGACCATCGGAAACAAGGATTGGTATGCCTGGGGATCGGAAATCCTGGTAGCCAGCCAGGGAATGGATGGAACCTGGGACGGAGATTACGGGCCGCAGATTGACACGTGTTTTGCTCTTTTGTTTCTCCAGCGCGCCAACCTGGCCAGCGATTTGACTGCCAACCTCAAGGGAAAAACGCGAGATCCGGGTGAGGTGACACTGCGGAGCGGGGGTGTCGGAGGACAACAGTTATCCGGCAAAGGGACCGCTCCTGGCTTCGACATCTTGCGAAAACCCAGCTCCGGCGTTCCGCCGGACTCCGGCTCTACCAGCGCCCCTTCTAGCAGAGATCAACCTACGCGAAGTTCCCCAGACCCACCGGAAAACGATTGGACCAAGGAGGCGGCCCGTTTGAGCGAGCAGCTCATTCGGGCAACCGGGCCGCAGCAGGAGAAGATTATCGAAGAATACCAGAAGGCCAAGGGACCGGCTTACACCAAAGCAATGGCACTGGCGATCCCGCAAATTTCCGGCGGTAGCCGGACCAAGGTACGAGATGCCCTGGCGGAACGATTGATGCGCATGACCGCAAGTACCTTGCGCGAGAAACTCAAGGATCAAGATCCGGAAATCCGTTATGCCGGCGCACGGGCATGTGCGTCCAAGGAAGAGACGGAGCATATTCCCGACCTGATTGGCCTATTGGACGATCCTGCGCCCCAAGTTATGCGCGCGGCACGGGCCGGTCTCAAGCACCTGAGCGGGGGAAAGGACTTCGGTCCCAAATCGGACGCCAGCGCATCGGACAAGGCTCAAGCAATTGCCGAGTGGAAGAAATGGTGGGGCAATAGGGGATCGGGGCGTCCGCTGCCGTGATCAGGAGGTTCCTTCGGGAGGATGGAAGTTCCAGGAGTCCAGGTGGGGAGTCGCGGATGAGTCTGGGTTTTCGGCCAGCCAGGGAGAGTTCGCGTTTTGAATTTCCCGCCGGCGGGCGCGGTCGCGCAAGACATCCACGAAATCCAAGCTGAGTTTCATCAGGCCGATGAGGACCACGGCCCCAGCGCCGGCCAGAACGGCGAGATCGCGTTTGTGCCGGACTTCGGAAGCAACTGCTTCCTCGTGCGGAGTAAGGGGCCTTCAGGCACCCGAGACCTTTGAAGGAAAGAGGCCCACGATCAAAACGAGAATCAGCGCTTGATGGATCTTCATATTGAAAGGTAGCTTGTTTCCGGGTCGGGGGCAATGAAACGAATCAAAATTCTTTGCTGCGTGAGAATTGCTGGTTACTCCGGTGGAAATTCTAATTGTTGTCTACTCTTAAAAGTATCAACAACCAGCCCGGCCGGAGTAGTGCGCAGGGAAACCGCTCCGTGAGGCCAGGTTCCCAAAAAACGCGCACCGCAGGCGACATACGGATCCGGTTTATTCGGAGCGCTTTTCGGCAAGCCCTGGCAAGAAACTATGACGCGGGGTTGGGTTTGAACGGCCAAGCTGGTCCGGTTGGCCAGTTCCCGGGCATCGCCGGCGCGGCTGCCGTGATGGGGCGCCATTAGCACATCGACTTTCGGCAGCGGTAACTCTAATACGCGCTCGAGGCCGGGCCCTTCCAGGTCCCCGGTTAGCAATAGCGAATTTTCCCGGTACCGGACGTGCAGGACCAGGCTGCGGAAATTTTCTCTTCCGTCCGGGCCGCGCGCCGGAGGGTGCAGGACCTCGAGAATAACCGGACCGGCCGAGAGGCGGTCCCCGGCTCGAACGATTCGAATGGGGATCTTCTTGGTTTCCAGAAAGTTCAATGTTTGTTTGACGCCGGGTATGTTTTTTTCGGCAAAAGTCGGGGTGCAGGTTACCTGGCCGATCACAAATCGTTCGGCAAGAGCGTTCACTCCATTGAAATGATCGATGTCCGCGTGGGACAGAAACACCTCATCCACCCTGTGAATGCCGCGCTGCCAAAGAAACGGAGCAATTTGACGGCGAGTGACGTCGGGGCCGGTCATGGCTCCCGCATCATACAACAAAACCCGGCCATCGGGAGTTTCCAGCACTGTGCTGCCGCCATGTCCTACTGCGAGGAAGGTGCACCGAAACTCATCGGTGCCCGGACGAAGCCAAAAACCGACCAGTCCGACAATAATCCAAATGAAAGCGGCGAAGCAACTCAAAGTGCGAAACTGCCGCAGGGGCTGGACCGTGAGCCAGGTCAACAGGCCGAGATAAAAACCCCAGAGCCACCAGTCCGGAATGTCACAGACATACCAATAAGCCAGGGGCAATCGTTGCCCGAAATGAATCAAGAAGTCACATAAATCCAGGGATGTGTGGACAAACCAGGCGCAGAGCGGCACCAGGGGCTCACAGATGGCGGCCGCAAACAGCATCAGGAAACCGGAAAGTAACGCGATCGTGGTGAAAAACACCACCGGAGGGCCAATCAAGATTGCAATCGGCGAAACCAGGTGGAAGCGGCCCGCTACTAGGGGAGCCACGGCCAACCAGACGGCGAAGGTTACCAGATAACTCAAAAAGATTTGGCGGGCCAGCCACCAAAGGACTCTTTGCCACATGGGCCTAGCTTCCTCCACCAGCCGATCTACGGGATCCAGGGGACTTGCAAACCACCCCGCGGTTCCCCAGTATAGGACAGCCACAGCTAAGAATGAAAGCAAGCAACCGGAGCCAAATATATCGGTTGGATTCAGGCCTGCCACGACCAGCCAGCCGAGGGCAAAGGAATTGGCGGTCATGGCAGGGTGACGGAAGAGGATGCCGAAGCAAAAAACACACACCATGACCGCGGAGCGCATGGCAGGGGGCCTGCCGCCCGTCAAAAGGGCGTATGCCAACAAAATCAACGCGACGGCCAAGGCCCCCGGCCGCCGGCGAATCCGGAACACTCGGAACATCAACCACAAAAATCCGGCAAGAATCACCAGATGTTGGCCGGAAACGGCCAGGACGTGAATGATTCCGGTGCGGAGATATTGGTCCCAGTCCGAGGGAGTCATCGTGGAGCCTTCGCCCAAAAGTAGTGCGGTGGCCACACCGGAATTCTGGGCCGGAAGGCTTTGCTGAATCACACCCTGTCCCCAGGCGCGAATGACGCCGAGCCAACCGAGAACGGATCGGGGCCAGCCTTGATGCAAGAGCTTCACCCCGTCGGACGTTTTCCGGACGAGGATCTGTGCCCGGATGCGATGGTCACGGAGATAGTCGGCATAATCAAATTCTGCCGGGTTGGCGGGACCATTGGGAGCAACCAGCCGGCCCACGGCCTCCACCTCATCGCCGACGTGAAGACCGGTTTGATGTTCGCCGATAATGAGCCGGGCCTTTCCCGAGACGCCAATCCAATCATGTCCCTGGTGCAACCGCGAGATTTCCAGAACGCCTACCGTGGGATCGGGACGGTCCATCGATTGCAAGGGATCGCCATGCACGTGCCAATTGATGGTCGGTTCTTCGGCGATTACGCCGCGGACCCGCACCGGGCGCGGTTCAGAGCCGGCGTAATTGCCAATATCATCGGCGGCGTAAACTTCGCGATAGGAATGATGGTAGCCGGCTCCCAACGCAGCAATCGCCATTCCCAAGTAAATCAGGGGAAGGCCACGATACCGGCTATTGCCGGTAACCGCCCAGGCAACCAGAAAAACTGCCACTGCCAGCAATCCAAACGGAGTCGAAATGGAACCGTAGCGGTCGACCAGAATGCCGGCCGTAAAGGCTGGAGCCGCCAACATCAATGGAGCTTGCCAGACATTGCGAATCTGGGAAGCCAATGGGACAACGGCGCTTGCGGAATCGGGGAGTACATCCGGCCGTGGCAAGGTCGTTGCCATATTATTTTTGGTTCAGTTTGACAACTGGTAGCAAGTCCGGCACCCTGGGCAGGCCAGTGTCGGGTTTAACGATCAAGCGCACCGAATCCACCAGCTCTCCTTCGGTATTCGTCTGGTCGGCCCGGTGCATGCGGGGCGGGCGGACCAAGCACTCGAACGAAAAAACTTCCGAACGACTGCGCGCCCAGGTAAGCATCCAATCGGTCGAGTCTTCATCTTTTTTAAGCCGAACATGGGCAAAGAAAGGGTCCCCGGGATGAAAGGAGAGAACGGTCGCTGTGTCCCGGACAAATGTGTAAGACGTAAGCAACCGCTTCGTATCTCGTTCGCCATCTTCATTTCGCACTTTCAAGAACAGAACAGGCTTCGCTTCTGAATGAGCGGAAGCATGAAAAATCACAATCGTTCCGATTGGTCTGCATTTTTGCTCCATGGGAATTTCCAGTATCAATTTCTGTATATCGAGTTGGAAAACATCCTTGGCAACAAAATCGGCGAGCTGAATCACCGGGTCCGTGACCTCGGGATTCATGAAACGACCCAAAATTTGCGCTAAAGCGCGCCATTCCCGCAGTTCGATCGGATCGACTAGCCAATCCGCAAGGTTCTTCCACAGATCAGGGGATTCACTTCCACTGGAACTGCGCTGCTGAAGTTGTGCCAATACAATTCCCCGGCCCGATTCCAATAGATGGTTGTAGCCGGCTTCGGCCTTTTGGCGTACTTCGGTCTTAATGGCGTCCGGTACTTCCCCCGGAACGAACTGTTTCTGGAAATCCGGAAACCGGCGGGAGAGCAACTGGAAATGCGATTTCACTGATGCCAAGGAACACTTTTCGGGAATATCCAAAGGTGGCCGCATCCCCTCGACAGATTTCCCAGCGAGTCCGAGTGCCGCGACGACGTCCTGGAGCCTGCCGAGCTTTCCTTGAACCACCGCCCAGTCTTTCATGGCCTGGATTATACGGTCGAAACTCAACACCACTTCATAGGTCAGGGACGTAGAGCCCGGGATGAATTCCTGCGCGGAGTGCGGGAAGGCAAGATTCACCGACGTTTGAACCTGCTGGTGCCAATGTTCCCAGGCCGGATCATCGGCCGGCTTGCCCTCTGCGAACGTGCGTAACTTTTCCGCTAGCGAAATCGAGTCTCGAAACCATTTCTCGGTTGCTGCCAGTGCCGAACGCAGCGCCTCAAGGTCCTTCAAGAGCTGACCACGCAACCGGGCGGCCGTGCTTTGGCTCCATTCCGTGTCGAAACCGTCGGCCAAATGCAAATCTTTGTTCAGGAGATCGTCCGCCCGGCTCAGGTCCGTATCAGTTTGCAGATCGGCCAAATGAATGAGCAGCAGTTTGTCATAATATTCCTTGTAAATCTCCGATTCCTGCAGCCGGGATCGGCCTGTCAATGCTGGACGGATGGATTCCAGGCGGTCGAACAGAAGAATGACCGTCAGAGTGATCAGCGTGATCATGCAAAGGGAAGTGAGTGTCACGGTCCAAAACAACCGTTGACCGGACCGTTCACAGCGAAGGCGAAAAACGCGGGCGGAAACGAGGCTTTGCCGGAATAGTTCCGCCACGCCGAATCGCTCGCGAGGCTGGGGAGGGGAGCCGGCCAAGGCAGGGCGTTTTACCGCCGTCGCCCGCAAATGGCACTCGATGCTCCCGAATGGGACGGGGCTTGCTTTTTCCCGGCAGCGCAGGAAGTCGCGGAAGTGTTCTCCGAGGCGATTCATACGTTCGTCAATGCGGGCACTCCATGCTGCAGGAGTGTCGCCGGACTCGGCGAGTAAATCGCACTTGGTCAGGACGAGAAAAACCGGCAAGCCGCCGATGCCGCTACGCCGGCCACGATTTTTTTCCAGGAGTTGCAGGAACTTTGCGAATTCGGCAAAATCCGCATCGACGCGCGCAAGCGGGGCGGAAGCGTCCATTACCAGCATCAAGGAATCCGCATGCAGTATTTCGTAGGCAAGACCGGCCCGGCAATGATGACCGTCCAGAGAATCCCGCTGGGCCAAAAGCTTATTGGCCGCTCGCCCGTCACAGTCTACGAATACGACTTCAATCGCGCCATTAGGAAATCGTTGGGACTCGCCGGGTTCGAACGCCGCCAGGTAGGGAACGACCTCTTCGAGCGTCTCGCGCGGCGAACCGTCATAAAGCCGTTGTTGCAACTCGGCCAATCCGCCAGACAAATCGGTCAGACGGCCGTTTAAGAGTTTTTCCTGGGACTGGGCGGCCTGAGCAAGAGCCCCAAGAAGAGAAGACTTGCCCGCATGAGCCATGCCAAACAAAACGATGCGAAGTGCCTGCGGACTCATGGCGGCTCGGGGAGGTGAAGGAAGCAACATTGCCGGCATGTGATGAGCACCTCCCCGGAGTCGGCTTTCTTATGGAAAATCTTGACTTTCGGGAGGAGGACGCCGAACCGTAAATTGATTTTTTGTCGCCCATCGTTCCAGATTTGTAACTGCCCAGTGTTCCGAGGCCACGCTGTTCTGGTAGAGTTTGATTTCGATTTCCTGCAACGCCGGGTTCTGGCTGTGCCTGTCCTGGATAAGCTGCTTCAATTCCTCCAAGGTCAAAGCCATCTTTTCTCCTTCCACAAAATAAAACCGGCCCTCTGTCACCCGTTTGCCTCCCAGTATCACCACCTGAAGTGCGGAGGCACCGGTCGAAGGAGTGGAACTGCGTGCGGTTGATGCAAAGCTCGTTTGCATCGTTTGGGTGTGATCGTCGGTACCCTCGCCCGTTCCGCGGCCGCCGAAAAGAGATCCGCCGCCGCCAAATAACCCCGAACCGCCCGGCGCGGTCACCATCAACCAGACGAGCCAACCCGCAACCAGGCCACCAAGCAGGCGAACGATTAGAATCATGTGTCTTGGGGCCTTCGCCGCGCCGACACGTTTCCCAAAAAAACGAATGAGCAAACCGATGCCGATGAATCCCAGGGCAGCGCCACCGACCACCGCCAAAACTTTGACGAAACCTTCCACCAAATTCATTTGCTTAGAACTCTATTGTTCGGAATATGGGTTGTCTATCCCATAAGCGACGTCCTGAAACCACCGTTTGTATTGTTCCATTTGCCGGAGCAGCGGAGACGGCGTTCGGGGAATCAAGAACAAAAAATATATTTCCCGGCTGGGAGCTTCTCGTTTTTGCCGCTCCACAAGTTCTCGCGCATCGGCTTCGGACTTAATTTCCACTCGGTCTCGACCATTGTAGAACAATCGCCCCGTGTCGGCGTCGATTTCCAACACTCGTATGGCCAGGCGTTGTTGCAGAATTTCCACCTTCTCCGTGCGGATTCGCTCCAGGGCGAATCGTTCATCGTCAGCGAGGCGGCTGGTTTTGCGGAGGAGGCGACTTTCTTGTCGCAGGCGTTGCAACTCCTCTCGTTCATTTTTATCCAGGAGCTCGGCGGCTGCGCCGCCCGCGGTTTTGTCTCCGGAAGCGGAAGAACTCGCCGGGGTTTCCACAATGGGCAAAAGGAGATAGATGCAAAACAGCAGGGTCAGCACGTCGATGAGGGGAATGAAAAAACGCGTGACACTCCGCCGCGGTATTTCGATCATGGCCGGACCTCCTCGGAGCGCGGCGGTTCGCCACCCGCAAGGGTCAGAATTAGTTCCCGCCCGACAATGACGACCCAGGTAGGCAAGATATTGAGAAGGGCCATGAATAGGCCGCTCCCTGTGGCTGTAATGGCGGGCGCGTATAACTGGATGATGCGTTCCGGCGGCACCTGGCCGGTTATCTGGCTGAATGTTTGCAGAATGCCGGCCACCGTTCCGATGAGGCCCAAAAGAGGAAACCATTCGGCCGCCTGGGCCAAATTCGTCAACCAGCGATCCGGCCGTTCATCGAACCCCGTCTCACGCCATTGCAGCGCTCGCCAACTTAACAGTATTTGCACGGAAAATAAGCACAACCCCGATCCCAAAATCAGCCAGTCCATGACCGAATTGCGAATCCGCTCCAGGTAGAATCGCGAGGCGTCCGGTGGAGTGGCGACCACGATCAGGGCTCCGGCCAGCGCAGGAAAAAGGCAGAAACAGAGCGGCAGAACCAATTGTATGAGCGTTCGGCGCATCGACCGATCCTCCAGCAAAAATCAACCGGGATCGGGTTTCACAGGTTTCGTCGCAAGTGGTTGTTCCGGTTGCGATGCGTGTTTACCGGAAGAGCTTTGAGAACGGCCGGACCCGGAGTTTTCGGAACAGCCAGGCGCCAGGTACAAAAGCCCACAACCCAAGATCGCATGACTTACAAAGCCGCGAAGCCATTCCTTGCCGGTCATCGGCCCCTCGCTTACGCTTCGAGATCAGATCGAAAAAGAGCGATCTCACCGCTCTATGGCATGTCCTTCATTTTAAGCAATATCTCGGGCAACGGCTGGAGGCGACCCTGGCGATCCACGCAGGCTAGCGTAGAAGTCCCGTCCGCCAACAGCGCCTGCTCGCGAAAGAGCTCATAACGGTGATCGATGCGGACCGTGGTCGTGCGAACCATCGTGGTCCGAAGAGTGAGAAGGTCATCGTAGCGGGCGGGACTCCGGTAACGCGCCGCCAATTTGTGTATTACCAAAAAAAACCCCTGGTCCTCGAGTTCCCGGTACGAATACCCCATGGACCGTAGTAACTCTGTCCGCCCTTGTTCGAAGTAGACCAGGTAATTGGCGTGGTGCAGCAAGCCCATGCGGTCGGTTTCGGCATAGCGAACCCGAATGTTGATTTCACCGCTCACCATGGTCATTTGATTGTGCCGGCGCGGTTAAAAGGCCAATAAACCAGAAGGGCACGGCCCAAAAGCAACCGCTTGGGAACTAAACCCCATTTGCGGCCGTCGGAACTTTCCGGGCTGTTGTCTCCCAGGCACAAATAATGATCCGGCTGCACGTAAAAAGTGGCACAAGGCAGGTCGCCGAATGCTTTCGCAAATCGGCTGGCGTCGCTCAATAGCTGATGCATCTCCTCTTCGGCGGCGGCCGGCGGCTGAAAGAGTATATCCTGAACCGCCCTGGCATCCGCCGACGAGGGGTCTACGGTGACGGTGTAGTAAGTGTCGCGGAAGAGTCGAATCTTGCTGAATGCAGCCGCACCGCCTTTCATTCCAACAGCGGCCGGTTGCAGATCACTAGCCGTTGGGCCACGGTCCGAAGGAGCCTCATAAATAACCCCGTCGCCAAAAGGCAACGAGCTATCCACCCAAATCGTCAGCCGCTCATCCACGTTCGCAAATCGGAGCCGGTAGTTGCCCTTTTTCTTCAGTTTGGTGGGTTGCGTTTCCAGCTTGGTCTCTTTGCCGTTGGCGAGCCGGGACAACGCGCAATTCCCGGACGAAAGCTGCCAGGTCGCCCGAAAGCGATCCACACCCTTGGCAAGTTCCAGCACCAATTCTCCATCGGCCGAATCGATGGTGACATCGCATTCCAGAATCAGGTCCCCAACCCAATTACGCGGCAGCGCAGGATGATCCACCCTGGATTCACCATGAAGAAGATAGCCTTTGCTGTTATAGCCCATACAATCCGTGATCAGTTCAGGTTCTTTGCCGTGGCGGAGAATATGCGAATAGCGCAGGAAATGGAGTTGATCCGCTTCGCTTGCCTTGTAGCGAAAACCGGAGGGCCCGGCTGCTTCCCACAGTCCCGGAGCGTCCTTCTCGAACGCCCAGCGCGGAGGAACATCCTTTTGGTCCTTCGGTTGATGATCGTTGTCGAAAACAATCCGCATCATCCGCAAAATTTTATCAGGAGGCTTGCGAATCATTTCAAACGGCGAGTCCTTTTGTTTCAGCAGTTCTCGGACTTCATGGGGATGCATATACTGCGCATGCCATAGATCCTCCGCCCGGACTTGCTGATCTTCGGGATGTTGTGGACCCTTTTCAGGCGGCAACCGGTAGAGCTTGCCGTAAAAAATGCCGATCGTTTCCCGGGGCAGCCCGATCAGCCGTTTGATGTAATTCATCGGGGAATGATTGACCTGGGGACTCTCCGGGAATTTGAACACAACCACATCGAGCCGTTGCGGATTGTAAAGATCTAGGTCGTAGAAACACTTGGCCACCAACACCCGGTCCCCCGAGCGGCACGATGGGTCCATTTTTTCCCGGGCGAAGTCGATATTGTAACGGCAATTGGGGCAGGTCGTGCCCACAATGGGGATCGAAGGTTTTTTTTCCACTTCATCACTGCAATTGACGGGAAAATCGTAGCCACATTGGGGACAGGTCACGTCTTTCTGGTACCCGTAAAGCGTGGTGGCCATGGAGCCCGTGGGAATGACAAAAGCTTCCGCGGCATAGGATTTCAGCAGCAGCACCAAGACAACCACGAAAACAATTGTCTCGATGATTTCTCGAAGGCCGTCTTTATGCTCGGGCGGACCGGATTTGGCTTTTGGTTTTGGCTCCGGGGCGGCGACGGTCACTCCCTTTGTCGGAGAATGATTGTCGGTAGACGTCACTTTCGGATTCAATGCGGGAGAGAGCTGTGAAGAAGGGATGTTTTTGTATTCTGCCATGAGATTTTCCAATAATGGAACGTTTGAGCGAAAAAAAGTAGGTAAAGGGCAGGATTCCAAATCAGCGTCTAGTGCTCATCTTATCATGAAATACTAGATTCGGGGATCAAGGAAATCTGCCATGCCGCAAATCGCCGCGCAGATCCGCGCCTCATAGGACTATTCGTTATGGAAATCCTGATCTTTAAGATGGTACATCGCCAAAAGGCCCTTGCCTGACAACTACTCGGTTTCCAGAACGGCCAGAAACGCTTCCTGCGGAATCTCCACTTGCCCCACTTGTTTCATGCGTTTTTTACCGGCCGCTTGCTTGGCCCACAATTTCCGCTTGCGGGTGATATCGCCGCCGTAACATTTCGCCGTCACGTTCTTTTTGATGGGGGCAATGGTTTCCCGGGCGATGATTCGGCTGCCAACGGCAGCCTGTATTGGAATTTCAAACAGGTGGCGCGCAATCTCACCGCGCAATTTCTTCACCAGTTTCCGACCCCGGCGTTCCGAATTGGCACGGTGAACAATCGTCGAGAGGGCATCAACGCGTTTGCCGGCCACGAGCACATCCAATCGGACCAGGTCGGCCGGCCGATAACCGAGAAACTCGTAGTCCATCGTACCATACCCGTGGGTCACCGATTTGAGCTTGTCGTAGAGGTCGTAGATGACCTCCGCAAGTGGAAGTTCATAAACCAAAATAGCGCGGGTGGGACTCAAATACTCCGTGCGAATGTAAATTCCGCGCCGTTCGGAGCAGAGTTGCATCAGATCGCCAATATTTTCGGAGGGCAGCAGCAAGCTGAGCCGGACGACCGGCTCCCGGAATTCTTCGATTTGGCCGGCATCGGGAACTTTCTGGGGATTATCGATGATAATGGTTTCGCCTTTGCGCGTGAGGATTTCATAAGTCACGTTGGGAGCCGTCTGCACCAGTTGCAACTCGCTGGCCCGCTCCAGCCGTTGCTGAATAATTTCGCGATGTAACATGCCCAGGAAGCCGCAGCGAAAGCCGAAGCCCAGGCCTTCGCTGGATTCCGGCAGATAACTAAAACTGGCATCGTTCAAACGCAATTTTCCCAGAGCCTCGCGCAGAGCTTCAAAGTCGTTGTTGTTGACCGGATAGAGACCACTGAACACCATCGGCTTGGGTTCCTTATATCCCGAAAGAGCGACATCCGCCGGCCGCAGGGCATCGGTCACCGTATCGCCGATATGTACATCACTCAGGGTTTTGATTTGAGCCATCAAGTAGCCGACCTGGCCGGTGGACAATACATCGCAAGGGGTCGGGGCGGGCCGAAATTGGCCGAGCTCCATGATTTCGTACTCGGTGTTTTCCCGCATGAGCCGGATGCGCTGGCCTTTGACGAGCCGGCCTTCTCGAATGCGGACGTACACGACGACGCCTTTGTAGGTATCGAAATGACTGTTGTAGATCAGCGCACGTACGGGATCTTCCGATTTTCCCGGCGGAGGTGGAATTCGCGTTATGATCGCCTGGAAAAGTTCGTCAACTCCCAGCCCGGTCTTGGCACTGACCCGCATGACATCGGCCGGGAGAATGCCGAGGGCCTGTTCCATCTCGGCGATGATTTCGTCGGGGCGCGCAGCGGCGAGGTCCACCTTGTTCAGAACCGGAAGAATGGTGAGTTCGTGTTCCATGGCCAGAAAGGCGTTGGCAACTGTTTGCGCTTGGACGCCCTGGAACGCATCAACAAGGAGAATAGCCCCTTCGCAAGCGGCCAAGCTGCGCGACACTTCGTAATTGAAATCGACGTGGCCGGGCGTATCAATCAAATTGAGTTCGTATGTTTCGCCCCGAAAATCATAGTAGATGGTAACCGGATGCATTTGAATCGTGATGCCCCGTTCGCGTTCGAGGTCCATATCGTCCAGGACCTGGGCGCGGAATTCGCGGGCTGAAATGGCACCCGTCTTGAGCAAGAACTGATCCGCGAGAGTACTTTTCCCATGGTCGATATGGGCGATGATGGAAAAATTGCGAATGCTGTTGGTAGGAATGTCCCCAGTACCGGACGGCATTATGCAGATTCCTTCGAACGCCACGTGAACAGATCGGTTGCCTCTTCAATCTTCGCAAGTTTAGCAGTTTTGCGCTGAAAGGGATAGGCCGCCTCAGTGACTCTTGCCTGAAAAACCAGAGGCCCCTGTTGTTTTTTACTTGAGATAAAACCGGTCATTGTCAAGAACGATGACACGAGTTTTCTGGTACTTGTCGTACACCCTCTCCATTGCGGGGATATCGTCGAAATACCCGATTACATACGCAGCGCCGAAGGATTCGCCGGCTTTTACATATTTCCGGTGCAGTTCCTGGATGAAACAGACATAGCCACGCTGGTGGCACCAGGCCTCCGCGACCTCCGCGGGATCCAACGTCATTCCGGCCAACCAAGGACCGGGCTTACCATCGACTTTGATTTGATACGCGCGAATAATTCTCTGGGGCACTTTGCCATCCTGGCGCTGATAGAGATACTTGGCATCCGGTCCAAAGTTCTCCGAAAAACCGGCAGAGGGGATGGTTCCGTAGTAACTCAAGTAGATTTGGGAAAAGGTATCCCCGTTGCTGTGGCGAATGTGCCCCGGCATGTCGATTCGATAAAAGAGGTTATCCACTGAGTTTACACTGGTGATCGTTTCCGAGGAAAGGACATAGCGAACTTTCGGTAGAAAAACCAGTATCTGTTCCCAGGTGGATCCGGCTTGCAATCCCTTGGCAGGCTGGGTGAATCGAAAACGCAGCCGGACGGCAACAAAATCACTGCCGCGAATTACTTCCGGCTTCAATTCTTTGGCCTGGGTGCAAATCTGGGGTCCTTCGATGTAATGTTTGGGCAGATCGCCGTGAATCTTGGGATCGCGCGAATAGCCGTCATCCTTCCAGCCGGGGGCCAATAAGAAATCCATGATGTGAAGACCAAATCCCAAGTCATGGGCGTTGGTTTTCCGATCGAGAAAACTCGCCCGATCAATGCCACTGACGTAGCCTTTCTTGCGGATTCGGGCTTGTAAGGCGTCCGTGTCGATTTGGAGGTAATCGTCTTTTTCCATGATTTGAAGGCGCGGCGACTCTCCGCGGACCAACATGCCCGGCTCGCCATTGCCGAGAATTGGGAAAAACATCCAAAGAAACACGCATTCAAGAGAAAAATCCAAACGCATGTCAGTTACTCCTTGAATTGCGGCACAAAGAATGCCTATTAGGCTACGCGCTCTATTCAAGGCGGCAAGCCAGCGATGCGAACCCCGCACAAGCAAATACTGTCCCTTTTTTTGGTCGGTCGTTACAATGCCTTTTCAGGAGCAAGTTCCCGCCAATTGACCGGAACCGAAAACAGGATGAAAGCAACCCCCTTGTCGCCCTCTCCCTCGTGTCCGCCAACCTGGACCATTGCTCTGGCTTTGGGGCTGGTTTATCTTTCCTGGGGTACGACTTATTTCGCCATCCGCGCGGGGGTCCACACATACCACTTGCCCCCGGCTCTATTTGGAGGCACCCGCGTCTGTCTGGCCGGCATTTTATTACTCGCATTCCTCCGGTTACGCGGGGAAACGATCCGGTTGCCAAGAGGGGAAATCCTGACAAGCGGCCTCGGTGGCTTACTGTTGTTCGTGGGGGGCAACGGTTTCATAAACGTGGCAATGGATTCGGTTGCTTCCAGCGTGGCTGCCATTCTGGTTTCCTCGACCCCCCTTTGGTTGGCGCTGATGGAGACCCTCTGGCCTGGAGGCGAAAAATTGGCTACGCGCGGTTGGTTGGGGTTGGTCATGGGCATGGGCGGGGTGCTGCTGCTTCTGGCCCCCCGATTGGACGATCCAGCGGATTTCCTGCGTGACCTGGGCCCGCTTTTTGTCTTGTGTTCTACATGTGCCTGGGCGTTGGGTTCGCTGGTCCTTCGCCACCGCAAGCGCACGGGATCGCACCTTACAGCCGCCGCGTACCAAATGGTACTGGGCGGTGGCGCTTTGAGTATTATCGGCATCGGTTTCGGTGAAGGCAGTCATCTAACGGCGGAGCGCTTGACGTTCGGGGCGATCGGGACATTCGTTTACTTGCTGGTTGTCGGTTCCCTGATTGGTTTTGTGGCTTTCAACTGGCTCCTGGGCCATGTTCCGGCCGCCCTGGTAGGAACATACGCCTATGTGAATCCACTGGTCGCAATTCTCATCGGCTGGTTATTGGGTGGAGAGGATTTAACTGCCGAAATGATCGGAGGGATGGTTATCATTCTTCTAGGCGTGGCCCTAGTTCGAGGGGCAGTATTACAGCCGCGCCCGGCGCTCGAGACTGCCGCGCTACAGGATCAATCCGCATACCGGGAAACGAGACTGGATATAATCTGAACGGCTTTATTTTCGTTCAAACCATAGTTGGCCGCCACATCTTCGGCAGCCTCGCGAACGGCGCGATATTCGATCACTTCCAGCGGCAACTTCGACTCGACTGCCTCGGCCCGCAAGCCAGGACCGCTCAAGATCAATACGGCACCGTGAATCGCCAGGGCGGCCCGAGTTTCGGAAATCCCATGCCGGGCCAGCCATGCATGCTGCCGGCGCAAAAGGGTCTCGAAATGCTCGGTGAATTGATCGTCATCCATCTGGCCCGACTGATAACGCTTCAATTGGCGATATAACGGCCGTGCCAGCCGCGGCAAAACTACTTCCATTAATTGCTTGCTCATGCGGAAGGTCTCTTGCTGGTGAAACTCCGGCAACCAAGAGTGCCGCAATCCCTGCTACTCCGTTCGCATCCTCAAATTCTATGGAGAATCACTCCGGATAGCAAAACTAGTTATGCGTTCCTTGGCCAGTTCGGGGACAAAGCGGGCAAAAAAACCGTTACGATCCGTAACGGCAATGGTTGCAATCGGGCCCTGGAACTCGGATAATCATCTCGGGAGTGTAGGTCAAAACGGATCTCAAGTGAAATTGCTGGAGAACGCTGATGAAATGGCAATACGCTGGGATGGGCCTGGCTGCAATTTTGGGGATCGCGTCAAGCTTTTCCTTTTCGGAAAAAGCCGACACCGATTCGACCCCTATTACCTGGAAAAAAACGCGCATTGACAAAATTTTCCGGTCCGAAGGCGTCGCGGTGGCCGACGTGAACAAAGACGGGAAACTGGACATCCTTGCCGGGGACGTTTGGTATGAAGCGCCGGAGTGGAAGATGCATGAGATCCGCAAGCCCGGCAACTATGGAGACGGAGCCAACGGCTATAGCAACAGCTTTGCCTGTTTTGCAGATGATTTCAATGGCGACGGCTGGACCGACGTTATTGTGATCGGTTTTCCCGGCAAACCGTGCCACTGGTATGAGAACCCCAAAGGCCAACCAGGGCACTGGAAGGAACACCTCATTTGGCGGAGCGCCTGCAATGAGACACCGCTCTACGTTGATCTCTTCGGCAACGGCAAACGCAAGTTGATCATGGCCATTCAACCCGAAGGCCAGATGTGCTGGTTCCAGCCGGGCAAAGATCCCACAGAGCCCTGGGAAATGCATCCGATCAGCGAGCCAAGCGGACCCGGTAAAAAAATCCCCGGTACGGATGTGTACTCGCACGGCCTGGGAGTCGGTGACGTCAATGGCGATGGCCGACTTGACGTCATTTGTCAGGGTGGTTGGTGGGAACAGCCCGCGAAAGACGACGGCAAGCCGTGGAAGTTCCATGCCTGTCCGATCGGCGAAGACTGTTCGGATATGTACGCGTATGATGTGGATGGCGACGGTAAACCCGACATTATCAGCAGCTCGGCCCACCGCTACGGCATTTGGTGGCACAAACAATTGTCAGAATCGTCGTTTGAAACGCGAGCTCTCTTTCCCAAATTGTTCTCGCAAACTCACGCTCTGAACTTTGTCGACATTAACAGCGATGGCCTCAAGGACCTGGTCACCGGAAAACGCTGGTGGGCGCATGGCCCCAAGGGCGACGCCGATCCCAACCTGGCCCCCGTTCTGTACTGGTTCGAGGCCAAAAAAGATAGTGCGGGGATGACCCGGTTTATCCCGCATCAGATCGATTCGGATTCGGGCATCGGGACTCAGTTCGTCGTCGCGGACGTCAATGGCGACAATCTCCCCGATATTGTCATTTCCAACAAAAAGGGCGTGTTTCTGTTTGAACAGATTCGGGGTAAAGGGAAGTGACTTGGGATGGTCTTGAGGAAAAATACGTATCGTCCACCACCCCCCCGGCTCCCGTGGACGTAATTGCAAACCCTGGACGTATCGACCTCCTTTGCGACGTATTCCCGATCTCCTTGGGCGGCCAGCAGTTAAGGGTGTCAACAGCGTGCAGTTTCGGTGCGACGTATTCTTGCGAGCGTGGAGGCAACTCGAACCTTATTTCTTTCGCCTGTCTCTTGATTTCTTGCGCGCGGCTAACTTACTTCGTAGCCGTTTTAGATAGTTTTCAATGTCCTTCGGGCGCAACCCGGCCAGGCGCTCCTCCGGCGCCAAACCTGCAACGCGCTGTTCCGGCGTGAGCTTCGGCAAGAGCTCCAAGGCCTTTTCTTGGAGATATTCCTCCATGGTGTACAGCATAGTCAACCCCTCGATACGGTATTCTTTAAAAAGATCGTTGATTACCGTGCTTATCTTCACGGATCGCAGCCGGTAGTGCTCCGCACCATATGTTACCTGATCCGGGGAAGCGCTGAACAGATGCAACATGGCATAGGCCGCATTTGTTGCTGTCTCTTCGTTCCAATGCCTAAGCTCTGTGCCAGAATTGAGCTGTCGGTTATACTGACGGTAATTCCCATAAAGGAGCATACAATGGCCACACGACGCAAACCCGGAAAGCTACAGCGCGGCGGTCGCCAGCCGCGGCAAACCGAGGCCGAGCGCGAGGATCTGGCGCTGGCCGAAGAACTCTTGCGCGTCTCGCGGGAAGAACAGGCGGACCTCGTCGCCGGCTGGGACCGGTTCCTGAAACAGCTCGGCATCCGCGGGAAGGCAATCGGCGCCAAGAAGCTGCGCGAGATGGCGCTCAAAGAGGGCCTCAACCCAGACGATAACCAGTTCAGCCGAGGCATTATTGAGATGCGCGAGGAGTAGGGTTGGCTAACTCCTTCTACGTGGACGCCAGCTCGTTGGCAAAGCGGTAAGTTCCGGAGCCAGGATCGACACAGGTCAATGCGATCCTCGATACGGTTCCCAGTAACCGGCTTTACGTCTTGAATATCGGCATGGGAGAACTTGTCTCGATCCTGGTTCGCAAGCGGAACGCCGGAGTGATTTCGCGAGCCTACTTCGGACAATCGCTCCTCAATTTCGATGCCGAAATTGCCCGCGCAAGGAACATCAGCAAGGTGTCCGTCACCCGCCGGCTTGTCACGACGTCGTTTCCGCTTATCGTTGCTCATTCCATCAACTCTACCGATGCCCTCACGCTCAAATCGGCGCTGGCCATCGCTCGGAAGCTTCGCGCCGGGGGCGACGACCTGGTGCTGGTCGCCGCGGACCAGCGCCTGCTCCGTGCCGCGGGGGCCGAAGGGTTGAACGGGTTCAATCCCGAAACCCAGGATCACGCTGCTTTAACTCCCCTTCTCGCGCCCTAACAGGTCCAGCGACCCTGGGAGCGTTTCTGTGGGCCTGTGACATGGCCATTGCTGGCCGCGGCGTCGGATCCGCCAAATCCCTAGGCTCACACAATCGCCAAAGTCCGGCTAATCCGAGCGCCCACCTCGAAAGCGTCGTAGATGCTTAGAAGGAAGGCAGCTTCTATTTGCCGGCACTTGGTTGCATCGAGGTTACGGGTTCGGTCATTCTGTCCAATTGGAGAAGCAAGTCGACGACTTTTTGGAAGTTGGCTTTATTCCAGGCTTCGACAAAATGTTCGTTGGAAGAGAGGTAGTCGGCTTTTCCGGTAATCATGAGATTCGCGAGCGAAGTCCCCCATTTTCTGCGAAAGGCATCAAAATATTTTTGTTCGCGGGCCTGGCGGTCGGCCAGGTTTTCGCCGCCGCGCCAGGTGGTTTTGCCCATGAAGTGCAAGACATATGAATCGAGCGCATACATGATGCGGAAGCCGGCTTGATGACAGCGGATGCAGTAGTCGAAATCTTCGCCGCCGCAGTTGCCAAAATCCGTTATTATTCGGCGCCTTTCGATCAATCTGGCTCACGCGATTGCGCGAGTCGTAAGTCAGAGTCACGATCGCGGTCGCTTGCTGGCTGTTGCCAATCGTCCAGGTAATGCCGGTCAATTGATGGTTGCCGTTGTAACTATATCGGAATTCACGGGCTGTTACTTAGCCGTTCCAAGATTGATTTGGCTTCTTGAGTCAGCCATGCGCCATCTGCTCCCTGAGATAATTGTTGGAGCAGTTGCCTGGCATCCTTCGTGTCAATCATTTCCAACAGCTCCAATGCGCGCAAGATTCGAAGTCTGTCCGGCGATGGGGGAAAACTCACTCTTTGCAAAGGTTCTAACAAACTCTCAACCTGCCGACGAAAATCTACAGTTTGCTTAGCTGCCAGCGCCTTTTCTAAAGCCGGTTGGGCTAAATCTTGCAACCGGCGCAATTCCTCAAAAGCCCTTTTGCGAACCTGAAATTGATCGCTATTCAAATCGGATATCCATGCAGAAATCTTCTCTGAGTCTGGATTGGCTACAGGTTGCATCCGTGTTTGCAGCCAAGTGAGGGCCTGAGTCGGAGCGCGGGAAAGTGTCCACATGGATTGGAATGCCTTGGAACTATCAAAGTCCGCAAGGTCTTCCCATCTCCTCGCTATGTCTGCTTCGGAGAGGTGCGAGGATGCCGGTAGAGTTTGTTCGAAATAGTCGGGCAGACTCCAAATGAGAACCGTGGCATCGTCACTCCCCGAGACCAACATGCGTCCTTTGGGCCAGATCGCCACCGAATGGACTTCACCTTGATGTCCAGTAAGCTCGACGCGCAATTTCCTGGTAGCTACTTCCCAAAGACGAACGGTTTGGTCCCTACTTCCTGAGATTAGTGATCTTCCATCATTGGTAAAGTGGACGGACTCCACTACGTTTCGATGGCCTTCGAATTTGCGGAGGAGATTGCCCGTGGCCGTCTCGAAAACCTGAATCGACCGATCATAGCCGCCGCCGGCGAGCATTTTCCCGTCCGGAGAGAAAGCGACGGACCAAAGCTTGTCCTTGTCGCCTTCCAAATTAGGAAGCTGTTTCCCCGTGGATACATTCCAAAGGCGAAGGGTGCTGTCGTCGCTTACCGAAGCTAGAGTTTTGCCGTCGGGAGAAAAAGCAACGGAAAACACCCATCGCTGATGTCCCAGCAATAGTTGGCGTTGGTTGCCCGAGGATCCATCGAACAGTTGAATCTTATTCCCATGAGTGCCAACCGCCACCGTTGTCTCGTCCGGTGAAATTGCGATACAAGTAAATCTTTCCGTCGGGACCTGGAATCGCCAAAGCGGTTTTTTAGCAGCAATATCCCACAAAAAAACTGCTCCACCCCAACTCGCTGACGCAATGGTCTTACCTTTAGCGCCAAAAGCAAGGGAGCTGATAGCGCCGTTTTTTGCCTGCAGAGTGTTAAGTTCCTTTCCGGTTTTTGCATCGCAAATATGAATGTTAGTATCGCCCGACCAAGCCAACATCTGCCCCTTCGGAGAACAGGCAACGCAACGAACGCGAACTTGGGGGCCCTCGAACGGTCCGATTTCTTTTCCCGATTCCAAGTCCCAAAATCGAATTCTACTATCCGCACCCGCTGCAAAAGATTTGCCATCGGGAGCAAAGGCAAGGCAAACGACTTGGCCTTGATCTCCAGCCATTCGGCGTATTTCTTTTCCTTTGATGGGATCCCAACACCACACCGTTCCGTCCGAACTACCGGAGCATAATACGCCGTTGTCCGGCGAGAACGCGAGGCAGTAGATGTAACCTTCTTGGCCTTGAAACCGGCTAATCTCCCGCCCACTTGTTACTTCCCAGACTTGAAACGTACTTCGAAAGTCTTGGTCATACCCGACGCCTGCCAAAAACTTTCCATTCGGAGAAAAAGCTATGACGCTGATTTGATCAGAGTCAATCTCGAGAACACGCAATTTCTGGCCTTTGGCAGTTTCCCACAGGTGAATACTCTTTTGCGTACCTCTGGCCGCCAATAGTTCAGCCCGTTGGGAGAAGATGACCTGTAGACCGCGAAAACTACCCGCCAGCTCGTGGATAACTTGGCCGGTTTCTGTGCTCCACAAACGGACTACGTTCTGATCGGCACTCACCGAAGCCAGCGTTTTGGCATCCGGAGAAAACGCGATCGAATTTATCCTGTGAGGACCCAACGAAGAATTACGGATGTCTTTGCCAGAGCTCGAATCCAAAAGATAGAGCGTATTGTCTTTATCTAAAACGGCTACTGTCTTTCCATCTGGGCAAACGGCCATGAGAGAGATTGGGCTTTTGATTCCCTTATTGCGCCAAAGCTCCTTCCCTGAATCCACCTCCCAAAAGCGGACGGTTCCATCTGAGCTGCAAGAAAACAACGACTTTCCATGCGGCGAAAAGGCGATGGAATGAACTTCCTTGCCATGGGCGAAACGCAAAGTGCCAATGCGGAAAACGGCACCGAGAGGTAACGCATCACCGCAAGAGTCGGTGTGCAATTTTTTTGCGACTGGTTCATCCGAATTCCCCAATCCGGCTGTCCCCAACAAGAACGAAATTAAAACAAAAAAACTTTCGAGGTTTTTCTCTCGCCGAACGATTGTTGACCTTCGACAAGACTGGTAACTCAAAACGCGTCGAGTTTGCATAATGTCTCTCTGAAGAGATCCGTTTCGTCTGATGTCGCGAACCAATTCAATGTTGGTTTAACAAGGAGAACAAGGTAATCTATTGAGAATCTTGAAACTGTTTTTCTTAGATTTGTTGGCAATATGAGTTTGAATGACTTTTTGTAGTTGCAAGGATTCTAGATTCTAACAAAGTAACCACTTAAATGAGGGTTGAAGTAGTTCTATCAAAAAAGGGACCGGTCGGTTGCAAAAACCAACAAAAAAAGGGAAACGGGCACGTTTATTTCGTCGTCTTTTGAGGCAGACCGCGGGGCCGCAGAGTAGACTGTAGTCCCAAACGCTTCGCCGTCTTTTCCACCCAATCGGCGCTGCCGAACGTTGCGCCACGGTTCACGCATTGCCGCACCGCCTCCAACTCGGCCGGCGTCAACGCTTGATTGACCCAATCGAGCCAACAACGCGGCCGCTTGACCGGCCCCGCTGCCAGGTAACCGGGACGCGCCGTTTGGTCTTGCCATAATCGGGCGCTGGACCAAGGCCATTGTTCCGCACGTCGTACCAGGTTAGCGCGCACCGGGTTTCTCTCGGCATAACGCAGGACTGTCAGCAAGTGCTCGTCTTCTTCGATGGGGAACGCCTTGATCGTCTTCTGTCTATGAGTGTGCTTGGCGTGCACGGGAAACAGTTTGGCGACAGTTCTCTGTACAAGTACCGTTTCTAGAATTTGCGGGACGTTTGTTTTTTAGCCCTCAAACTGGTTCACCCGCGTAGCGAGCAGGCGGGGGTAAAGCTGGAAGAGTCACTTGGCAAGCGGTCGGGGTGGGCGGCCAAAGAACTCGAGATATTTTTGTTCTGAAGATGACAGAAATTTACGAAAAAGTGTCGCTCCAAGGCACAGGCGGCCAAAGGAGATTGGCCGGCCGTCTGTGCCTTCGAAGGGAACAAGTGCAATCAAGGGGACACGGAGGTGTCAACAATACGACCGAAAAATAGTGACTTTTGCTGGCTGCGCATTCGGCGACAATTGTCATTTGTCGTTGGGCATTGGGTCACTCATGAGTCATTGTTCGCGGAAATGAGTTGGTCTGCCGTATCTCACGGGTGCGTGAGATACGGCGCCCAAAAGGACGTTAAGTCGTGTGGCGCGCACAGCCTGCGCCCAGGACCGCGGGCATGCATTCGCGTGAGATGCGACATTTCATTCGTTCGTCATTGCCCCTGCCTCCGGCGCCCGGATGAGCGGTTGCGGACCTGCATGAGGTCTATCGGCCAATCTTCTTGAGCGCTTCATCCGCCGCTTTCCGAACCAGGGTATCCGGGTCTTTGGATGATTTCTGCAAGGCGGGGATCGCGGCGGCTGCTTGCGGACCCATGGCGCCAAGGGCCTGGACCGCTTGCCGTCGCACCGTCCACTCCGAATCGCGAAGGCACTCGATAAGAGCGGGAACCGCAGGACGGGCATCCGGACCAACCCGGGCCAGAGCCAGCGCAGCGTTTTGGCGGACCAGGGGAGTTGAACTTTTCAAGGCGGCGATCAAAGCAGGCACTGCTTTAGCCGCTTCGGGGCCGAGCCGGCTAAGACCCAGGGCACCCTGGGCCTGAATTACCGGGTCGGCATCTCGCAGCATCGTTTCCAATTCCGCAAGGCTCTTGCCTTCATACGGTAGCTGCTTCTTGCAAGAGACCAGTGCACAAATCATCGTGACGGATAGGGCAATCCGAAAAAACGCTTCCATGGAAGAATTACCGAATTGAACACATTTCTGTAACGCAAATAATCCGTTAATTAGTGGCCATAACTATTTATGTAGAAATCAGCCGTTTGGCCGGCATGACGGCCGAAAACAATCTAAACTTGAACAGGTTCTGCGCTGGGTACACGAATTCACATCAAAATGAGATAGATTTTATGATCGGCCGCGTTTTTTTAGGGCGGTATCAGGTGCTCCGGCTCCTCGGCGAGGGCGGCATGGGGCGGGTCTACCTGGCCCGGCAAATCGATCTCGGGCGGCAAGTTGTGGTCAAGGTCATGCACGATCACATTGCGGCCGATCCGTTGTTTTGCGAGCGTTTTCAGCGGGAAACGCTGCTCATGGCCCGTTTCCAACATCCCTATGCCGTCACGCTTTATGATGCATCCCTCAACGATCCGCAAGGACCGTGCATCATCATGGAGTACATTCGCGGGGTCACGCTTGGAACCCTCCTGGAGAACAACAAGGGCAAAGTGAGTCCGCCCCGGGTCGGTCGTCTGCTGGGCCAGTTGTGCGAGGTTCTGCAGGCGGCTCATGCAGAAGGAATTATCCATCGCGATCTGAAGCCCGCCAATTTGATGGTCGTTGATCCCGATACGCCTTATGAAAAAATCAAGGTGATGGATTTCGGATTGGCCAAACTGGTGGAATCTCCTTCGCTCAAGCAAATGAACCTCAGCGGAGGCGATTTTGCCATCGGCACGCCGGTGTACATCTGCCCCGAACAGGTTCGCGGGGAACCAGTGGACCACCGTGCGGATATTTACAGCGTCGGCGTGATCTTATACGAAATGCTGTGCGGCCGAACGCCCTTCACGGGCAATTCTACCATGGATATACTCCTGGCGCATGCCACGGAGGAAGCGCCTCCATTTGCCCACATCAGCAACGGCACCATTCCTCCGGCTATCGAAGCAGTGGTCTTATCGTGTCTCGCGAAAAATCCGGACCAGCGACCTCCCAGCGCCCGCGATTTGGCGGAACAGTATGAAACCGCCCTGGCACACGAAGAAGTGATATTGGAGCAGGAAGTCCCGCCGGATCATCCCAAGGCGGAAAATAGACAAACCCCAAGGACGGATGAAGTTACCGTGGATCCGAATGCGACCGTCTTTCATTTAGAAGCCTGGATGCCGGAAAGCATTGCGGTTCACAAACTGCGCGGGTTCATGCACGATGCGGGTGGAAAAGTGATCGAAAGTATTCCCGGTCAGATTCGCGTTCGACTCGGAGGACCGGGCAGCCCGTATCAGTTTCGGAGCCGAAAAAACAGTTGGTTTGGCATTGGACGCACTGCAGGAGCCATGGAATTGGAAATGCGTATGCAACAGGTCGATTCCGATCGCCAAAATCTTCTGAACATCTCGTTGATCATTCGCTCGCTGGACGGACATTCCGCCTTCGATCCGAATTGGCATGCTCTATCCACCCAGGTGTATTGCGATCTCCGCGGCTATCTCATGGGGCACCGGGGTGGAACGGAAGAAACCGTCTAGAATGCAATCATCTCACGCGTGCCTGAAAGCGAATCAGACCGCTTTTCCCGGGAGGTAGACTGCCGCCGATTTCCCACCGCAGGATTAATGATCCGGCTTCATTAAGCTGCGTGGTGAAAACGGCATCCTGATCTGTTTGGCTGCTGCCCGGAACATATTCCAGACGGCCGGCGAGGCTGTCGGAAATCACGATTCCCGTGATCGGTTGGCCCCCATGGTTCGTGTATTTCAAGACAAAGGTGATCACATCGCCCACCCGGGCGCACTGGCGATCGCTGCACTTGGTAATGACCAGGGGCCGATCCGGCTGGGGTTGACGCGGCGGATAGATTCCCAACACCGTGGCATTCTTGAGCTGACCCACGCCAACCACCAGTCCTTCAAATTGAGAAACCGCAAAGGGGCCTTGCGATACCTCGTTTTCACTCGGCCGGAGGCGATCCTTGTAGGCCACCAGCTCGTCGATCTGGCGGTTTTCGAGCGTTGCGTACCGCTCCCGAACCGCGATCTGGGAGTGAGCCATTTCCATTCCGCGGGCGCCTTGCACTGCCTCATAACCGATCGGAGCGGTTTCCGATCGCAGAACACCAAAACGCGGGGCACAAATGCAGACGCGGTTGGAAACGGCAATCTTCCGCCGGCCGGCGCTGTCCGAATACTCCGCCACGGTGTCCGCGGGGTCGAGGCCATACAGCTTGCCGTCGGGACCGATGCCGGCGCGCGCTCCGGTGTCGCCGCCATCGCACAAGTATTCTTCGACCTCGGGTCTGGGACCCAAATGCGGATCGAAAAATTGGTAACACGGAGCCGGCAAACATGAAGGTACGCCTGGTGCGGCCATCATGGAATCGCCCGGAAACAACAGAGTGCCCGCGATGGATTCTTGAATAAGTTCTTCCGGCGACATGCTCCGTTCTCCGATCCGCCAAATCATGACCGGCCGGCCGCGAGCGCGTGCTTCTTCCAGGGGGTCGTCACCGGGCCTTACTTCGAGTTCCAGGGGTTGATCCGGGGTTGTCGGAATGCCGGCGGATTGTTCCGGATCCTCGAGGTAATACACCTTGGTAAGCAACCGGCCTGAGAGAATGCGATCGAGGTCCTCGCTGGATAAAACAACCGGCACAGAATAGGCAGGCTTTGTTTCTGCGGAGGCCAATCCCACGGTGCCGCGCACTTCCATGGTCGGATACAAGGAAAGGCCCGGATGCTTGGCGAAACCGGTCAATTCAACGCGATACGTGTACCCCGGCCGAAGTCCGACGGTAACCGGCTCTTTAAATTCCCGGAATCCGGCGGGTTGGTAGTACAAGGTCCGCATGCCTGCTGGACCACTAATCCGCACAAACAATGGTGGAGGAAAACCCACCATCGGTTGGACTGGTTTATCCTGCCCCCAAACTACCGAGGGACAAAGAACCCACACGAGTCCGAATAGCGGTAAGCGTTGCATGACTAAAGGGTTATCCAGAATATCCAACTACTTTTGGAACAGCGATTTTCGGAACATAGACCCTGGTTTTGCAGGCTCGACGATTTCCGATGGTCCATCGCCGGAGACATGGGAATCTGCCGATGGATTATTCGTGATATCTCCCATCTTGGCCGAAGGTTGGCCCATCATCATGGCGCCTGGGGCACCCATGGCGCCGCCGGGCATGGACCCCTGCATCATATGAGGAGCGCCGCCGTGCATGGACCCCTGCATCATATGAGGACTGGGAACATCCATGCCGGGAGTGTTTTGTGCTTCCAGATCGATGTTGCCGATCCGCACGATCAACAAAATGCTGCCGCGCCGGCCGGCTTCGGCAATCGGATCCGCTCCGGCTTCCAACCGGGACGAGACGATTTCGCCGATTCCCACGGTGGCCAGATCCTGGAATTGCGGATCCGGCAGGTAAATCACCTTGACCACATAGTTGCCCGAAGCGATCTGGTCAAAGTCCTCGTCCGTGAAAGAGACGGGGACTGCGCTGTGAGCCAAAAAGGTTTCGGAACGAGCATTGGCCGGCACCACCTCGAGCGTGGGATAAAGATCGACGCCGGGAAGCTTGGGAATATTGCTCAGCTTTAGGCGATAAATCGCGGCTTGCGCAAAGTTGTAACGCCCGGGAACGTGAAGCTCATTCATTCCTGTACCGCCCGTGCCCTCCGCACTCGCGGTATACCAGGAAACTTTCATGCGCTCCGGACTGGTAAAGCGAACCGAGGTCCGCTGTGTCGGGAAACGGCGGGCCATGTCGGGAGTAAGGGCGCCGGCAGCAGCCACCGCGCCGGGCGGTATGCAGCCCTTGACGCGCGGCGCGCCTGTTGAAGTCATCAAATCGGCTGGGCAATTGCCATTCATGCACCCATACCCGGCCGGCACTAAGGTGGCCTTGGTGCCGGAATCAGTCCAGTCGGCTGTTTGAATCATTCCGGATTGAGATTTTGGTTTCGCAGACGGATACGATTGCACGATTTGCCGGGGCGCCTGTTGGCCCTTCATTACCTTGTCAAGTTCGGCGGCCGATCCCGAATAGCCGGGATTTACCAGCACGGGTTGGCCCCAGGCACCCTGCACGCCGCCGACCGTTGCGGGAATAACACCCTCGCCCCCTCCGCATGTGCGGCAAGATTTGTAGTCTGAACTAGCACAGCCGCCCAGGGCGGCGAACAATAGAAATAGTCCCGCAGTCCGTTTCATCGGGTTCCCCTCCGACCTGGAAATTGAAGTGGCCAGGCTTCCAACCGGGAATTGGTTTTCCCGGAATCACGGTTTCCTATTTTTCCCGGTTCCTTGCATTTGTTTCTTTTTTCCAACCCTCGCATCTTTGTGCATTCCCCTTTTATCTACCATCATCCGTGGATATACTCGACCAGATGTAGACCTGAACTTTCACCAAAAACGGAATACTTTGCCCATGCGTTGGTATCGGACCTTGCCGCTCTCTCTTTCTGGAGCGGCTGTGCTTTTTTTTTCGGGCGCGGGCCTTGGACAGCCATCCTCCTCTTCCGGCCAACCGGCCGCGGCCCCAAAACCTCACGTGGAGGGAATGAAAATCCTGGAAGAGGCGGTCCAGGTGCTGGATCCGAAAAAACTTGAATGGCTCGAAACCAGGTTCTGGCAACAGGCGGAGTTGCAAGGCTTGACTTTCCAGGCGGAAGGAAAATATTGGTCCGGTCCCCAATATTGCCTGCGCCTGGACCTCAGGGTCCATTTGGGGGACTCTCTGGGAAAGATGCTGGTAGTCAGTAATGGGAGCACCATGTGGGAGCGCTTTGAATTGGGTGAATCCAGCTCGGGCGAAATTCGCAGGGTGGACTTAACGAAGATCCTGGAAACCTTGCATAATCCCAATATGATCGAGCAGGTGCGCACGGAGTTTTTTCAGAATCAGTCGCTTGGCGGCGTGGCTCCGATCCTAAGAAGCATTCAAAAACAAATGATTGTCACGGGAATGCATTCCCGGATTTGGCAGGGCAAGAACATTGTCGAATTGACGGCAATCTGGTCGGAAGATACGACCAAGAGTTTCTATTCTCCGAAAGTTCCCTGGCAGAATTTCTTGCCGCGGCGGTGCATCCTGTTTCTTGACGCTGACCCGATGTCGCGCTGGCCACATCGACTGGAGTGGTGGGGGCCTGCCGGAACGGCGGCGGGAGATGTACTGCTCCTGCAGGTGGAATTTCGCGACCCGAAACTGAATCAGCCGCCGCCGAAGGAACAGTGGGAAGGGCTATTCACGCTGAAACCGGACAAGTTGCCGGTTGCCGACCGCACTAAGAATATGATTGAAGACCTCAAAGAGCGCCGCAACCAATTGGTCCAGGAGCGCAGTAGATCCGGTCTACAAAAATAGTCAAGCGGCCAACCCTTGCAGGTGAAAGGCCGCATTCAGCGTATGGACCGTGGTGCTTTTCCCTTCGCGCACCACGACGGAAATGCCGCAGGTGTCCAGTGTGACGTGCCGGGCCTGACGGGCGGATAGTCCCAGCATTTTTCCCAGGTAGGTCCGATTGATCATATGATGGGCCACCACAAGAAGGGATTCGCCGGCGTGCCGGCCGAGCAACTCCTCCAGGGCACGTTCCGAGCGGGCCGCCGCGTCTGCCAAGCATTCGCCGCCGGGAAAATTGAATTCGCCGGGATCGCCCAAGAATCGCTTGTACGCCTCCGGTTCCTGTTTGCGGATGGATGGCCAATCCAGCCCTTCCCACTGGCCAAGATCGCACTCCGTCAGGGCCTCAAGCGGGATCGGAGCAATGCCGTGCGGAGCGGCGACGATAGCGGCCGTCTGCACGGCTCTCTGCAGGGGGCTGGAATAGCAGTGGTCGATCGGCCGAATGGCCAGAAAATCGCGAGTCGCCTCGGCCTGGCGCACTCCCAACCGGGTCAACGGCGGGTTGTGCCGCTTTCCCTGCAACCGGGCCGGCCGGGCCAAGTTTGCATCCGTGGCTGCATGCCGGAGGAGATAAAGAATCGTTTTCATGAGCTGGTCCTTTTCATGCGTTGGTCCTCCCACCCAATTATTGCATATTCCTTTGGCTCGCTAATCGAGCTGCCACTCGGGCAGCTTCCACCAGGCTTTGTTCATCTGCCATGCCTCTGCCGGCAATATCGTAGGCCGTTCCGTGGGCGACACTTGTCCGGACCAAAGGCAACCCGGCGGTGATGTTCACCAATTTCCCCATCCCCAGCAATTTGAGAGCAATGTGCCCCTGGTCGTGAAACATGGCGACGACGCCATCAAATTCCCCCGCCTTGGCTCGGACAAACAACGTATCGCTGGGCCAGGGCCCTGTCACGTCGATGCCCGCCTCGTGAGCGGCAACTACCGCTGGTTCGATAAATTTGGCTTCCTCATCCCCGAAAAGTCCCCCATCGCCCGCATGGGGATTGAGTGCCGCCACTCCAATGCGGGGTATCCGGTCAATAAGTTGGGGCAACAAATCATTCAGGAGACCAATTTTCTCGGCCACGGCATCGCGTGTCAAATGCCGAAATACATCCCGCAAAGCCATGTGCAACGTTACGTGCATGACGCCCAGGCCGTTGCCGTAGAGCACCATCGCATAGCGTCGCGTTCCCGTCCGCTCGGCGAGGATTTCCGTATGCCCCGGGTAGGACAGGCCGGCAGCCCGCAATCCTTCCTTATGGATCGGGCACGTCACAATCGCGTCGGTTTTCCCGGCCATTGCATAATCGATGGCCTCGCACAAGAAATCGAACGCAGCCTTTCCTGCCGCCGCGCTTACCTTGCCCAAAGAAATATTCCGCAAAGCGGAGCTATCACTGGACACGCAAGGGATGGTGTCCTGGTCGGGCTCGACTTCTCCCGGTTCCCGGACTTCGCTAACTTCGCGCTTGGACTTGATCAAGTCGAGCGCCCAACGCAGCCAGCCCGCATCTCCCACGATCGTCGGACTGCCGACTTCGAGCAACTTTGGCCAGGCCTTGGCGATGATCTCCGGCCCGATGCCGGCAACATCTCCCATCGTAATCAAAAGTCGCGGCAGCTTTTTCATGGTGATGGCATCCGGCATCTTCGGCAGCAACAAGTGGCCAAACCATAGCCAAAGTGAGGCTGCGGCACAAGAGCGCCCTGAGGATGATGTAAAAAGGGTTGCGGGCAACGCCAAGGTCGGCGGCGTTGAAGGGAGCGGGGATTCCGGCTAAACTTGCGATACTGTTTACAAAAGGCGCCAGAAGGGGGCCCATAGCTCAACGGCAGAGCAGGGGACTCATAATCCCTTGGTTCCAGGTTCGAATCCTGGTGGGCCCAATGACTTAGGGAAAGTGGCATAGGCCAACACTCAATAGTGACTCAATGACGGGCAAAAAAATTTTACCCGTTCACTTTTGCGACCTGCAACACGTCGGGCACGTACAACGCGGCCACGCTCTGATTGACCTGCCGGCTCATGTTGATGTACCGTTTTGTGGTCGAGTAGCTCTTGTGCCGCATGAGCATTTGCAACGCATCGGCCGAAAGCTTTTCCGCGTTCAACGTGGCGAATGCCCGGCGTAGATCGTGAAACCCGTACACGCGGCAGGCCGGTGTGTGTTCATGCTGTTCGGGGCAGGGCAGATTGATCCCGGCCTTCTCCTGGATGAACGCGAACTGATGGTACAGCGTGGTCTCATTGTACTTCCACGGAAACGCCCTTTCCTCAAAATGGGTGAGTCGTTTCAAGTGTTCCACTACCACGGGATGTAGATGGACCTTTTCATCCCGCTTGCCCTTGTTATCCTTCGCTCGCGTTACGGCGGTCCCGGCTTCCAAGTCTAAATCCTCTTTTGCCAGGGTTAACAGTTCTCCGATACGCCAGCCGGTCATATAGCCCATTACCAGAAGTCCACGCCACCAATCCGGAGCAGGAAACGGCAACTTGGCCGGATAACGAGCACAATCACAAGCGGCGTAAATCGCTGCGAAGTGTTCCGGGGTGATATACGTCGGCAATTTTCCCGGCTCGCGAACCATCCGAAACTTGGGGATCACGGGCAGATATCCCCAATCGTGAGCAATCCGCAATGTGGCTCGCAAGTGCCGCAAGTCTTTATTGATCGTTGCGGCAGAAAGCAAACTCCCTTTTTTCTGGCCGCGTTCCTGCTTGCGTGCGGCAATGTAATCGTCAATGGTTTGTGTCTTGATCCCGGCCAGCTTCACGGGCTTAATGATGCGTTCGAACCTGTTCAAGGCTTCCAGAGTCAACCGGCCCGTGCCGTCCGACAGGCCGCCCGCGATCTTGGCCACGTATTCCGCCCGGAATTTCTCCCAGGTCAATTTCGCGGGTGCCTCATAGGTTCCGGTAATGAGTTCCGCCTGTCTTTTGTCCCGCAGTCGTTCCGCGTTGCGTCGGCCTTTGGCGCCGGCTCCGCAAGATTTGCTGCAACGCTTGCCCGCAGGGTCCAGCCAGCCGACGTAATAGCTCGCATTGTCGGCTCCATATTTTTTGACCTGCCCGGAATTTT
>Ga0306920_100001092_pt1 | contig 33309 bp, 30 predicted proteins | sample flu12Cox44000170_FD_204666 | JGI IMG/M metagenome (GOLD analysis project Ga0306920, IMG submission 204666) | Lab enrichment of tropical soil microbial communities from Luquillo Experimental Forest, Puerto Rico - flux4day.12C.oxic.44.000.170 (v2)... | ecosystem: Environmental > Terrestrial >...
GGTCGAGCACGTCGCGTTCACCGTCCCGGATGTCGGCGAGGCAGTCAGGTTCTTCACCGAGGTGCTCGGCTGTGAGCACCTGTATGACATGGGACCGTTCGCCTTTCCGGACAGCACGTGGATGCAGGACAACCTCGACGTGCACCCGCGGGCCGAGATTCCCGAATTCGCGGTTCTGCGATGCGCCAACGGCGCCAACTTCGAGATCTTCCAGTACGAATCTCCTGACCAGGTTCGGTGCTGGCCGCGGATGAGCGACTACGGTGGCTTCCACATCGCCTTCTACGTCGATGACATGGACGCCGCCCTGGAGCACCTGCAGGCCCACGGCGTGCGCATCCTCGGAGGCAAGAAGCCCACCTTCGGGCCGGAGGAGGCGAAGGACTCGGCCTTCGCTCACTTCCTGGCCCCGTGGGGGCAGCTGCTGGAGCTCGTCTCCTATCCCAACGGCCGACGTTACATGGCCGAGCTCGGGCGCTCGGCCTGGCGTCCGCATTGAACGGCGGTGGGTAGGCGTACCTCGTCCGGGACGATCGGTTAGCGGGACACGTCACTGCCGACGGAGCGTTTCTGAGGGGAGCTCTCCGTAGCGGTGCTTGTAGTAGCCCGCGAACCGGGCGAGATGCCCGAATCCCCAGCGGTAGGCGATCTCGGTCACTGAGGCGCCGTCGTCCGGGCAGGCGGCGAGCAGGTTCTCGTGTGCGCGGGCGAGCCTGACCTCCCGCAGGTACTCCAGCGGGGTGATCCCGAGGTAGTCCCGGAATCCCTGCTGCAGGCCGCGGACGCTGACCCCGACCAGTTCCGCGACCATCGGGACGGTCAGAGGATCTGCCGCCCGCGTCCAGATGATCTCCACCGCGCGGCGCACAGCGGGAGGTCGCGCCGGGGGATGGCCGGTCCCCAGCTGCCCGGAGAAGTTGTGCTGCTGGGCGACGAGCAGCCGATCAATGAGCAGTTGCTCGACGCGGCCCCGTACCAGGGGGTGGTCCAACGAGCCGGTGCCCCGGCGGATCTCATCCAGGATGAACCGCACGGTCGCCGCCCAATTGCTCCCTGGGCGCGTCGACAGGCTCATCCCGACGTCGAACACGACGGGCGCATCGACGTCGCGGCGCAGCATGCGGGACAGCTCCACCTCTAGCGCGCCGCGATCGATCCGCAGCATCACCTCCTCGCAGTCGGCGCTCCGCCGCATCACGATCTCCGGTGTCGCTGACAAGACGGCGGCGGACCCCGGGCCGGACTCCGCTTCGCTGCGGCCGCACCGCGAGGTGGCTGATCCCTTCACCGATATGTTGACCGCGTAGAACGACCCCAGCCGGCCTGGCCGGACGATGACTTCCGCGCCGTGCCTAACGTACCCGACCGCGACCTTCCCCAGGCCCCACGACGCCATCGCCGCGTCAAGCCGCTTGCTGGCGCCAACGACATCCAGCTCATGCTCGCAGGTCACCTGCGCGATCGCGAGCCGGGTCTCATCCACGTCGGCGGACCGGAACACCTGCTTGGCCGGGCCAGACGACGGCCCCGCCCCGCTCGGCGCGAGCACCCACTCGCCCCAGCGCAGCAGGCTGCCGGCCATGTTCACCAAGCGCTCTCCTCCTCGGGACCGCAAGACCGACGATACGCTGCGAGCCCGGTCTCAATGCATCGGCAGGGCTAACTCGCTGCGCATTTCGGATAGTTACGGCGTCGGGTGGATAGTCACCGCCAGACCGATCGTGCGAATGTTCACGACATGTCTGGCGCAAGGCTGTTTGTCTCGGCGGTGCCCCTTCGCCGCGCCCGGGCTGCGCCTGTCGCGATCCTCTCGGGTATCAATAAGGAGGTCTCCGATGCTGGCCTGGAGCCTGCTCAGCGTGGTTCCCGATGGGGGGGACCGGCCGCGGCCAGCCGCGTGGTCAGGCGAGCGGATGTTCACGATCCCGCTGCTGGAATCCTACGCCGACGTGTCCGACGTGGTCACTGACTGGGAGGCCGTCGCCCCGGGACTTCGGTCGTTCGATCCGGCGGACGGCGTGCCCCTGGGGACAGCGCGCGTGCTCGCGCCGCTGCGCTCTCCCCGCAAGCTGATCTGCGCCGGCGCGAACTACGCCGGCCACCTGAAGGAGATGGGCATCCCGCGCCTCCCGGCGGGCCTCGAGCCCTACTTCTTCCTGCTGCCGCCGACCACGATCGCGGGGCCGGGAGATCCGGTCATCATCCCGGTCGACCCCGCCGCGCGCGTGGACTGGGAGGCCGAACTCGCGGTCGTGATCGGGGTGAAAGGCCGCGACATCCCGCTCGACCGGGCGCTCGGGCACGTGGCCGGGTACACGATCATGAACGATATCTCGGCGCGCGGCTACCACGGCCGGAACAATCCGCTGGCGCCCCCGTTCGCCTACGACTGGCTGGCCAGCAAGGGGATCGACTCGTTCTCCCCGGTGGGTCCCGGCATCACGCCGGCCTGGTTCGTCGGCGACCCGCAGGATGTGCCGATCCGGCTGTGGCGCAACGGCGAACTGGAACAAGACGGCAACACCGGGGACATGATCTTCCCGGTGGCCCGGCTGATCGCCGCGGCGTCCCGGATCATGACCCTGGAACCCGGCGACGTGATCGCGACGGGGACGCCAGCCGGGGTCGGGGTGGCCCGCGGGAAGTCGCTGGCCGACGGCGACGTGCTGCGGGTCGAGGTCGGCGGGCTCGGCGTGCTGGAGAACCCGGTGCTGACCGCGGCCGACCGGGTGCGCACCGCCTAGGACGGAGCCGGTGATGACCGCCATGACGACGTTCGCGAAGCTGTTCGAGCCCCTGCCGGTGGGTGGCCGCACGGCGCGTAACCGGATCGTGCACGCTCCGATGTCAGTCTGCTACGGCGACGAGAACGGCTATGTCACGCGGCCGGAGGTCGAGCACTACGGGCGCCGAGCCAAGGGCGGGGCCGGGATCGTGATCACCGAGAACTTCGCGGTGAACTGGCCCGGGCGGCAGATGCCCAGGCAGACCATGGTGGACAACGAAAGTCGCCTGCCCGGCCTGTCCGAGCTGGCCAGCGAGATCAAGCGGCACGGGGCCCTGGCCATGGTCCAGCTCGTGCACGCGGGCCGGTACGCCGGGCCCTGGGAGGTCTACCATCACGCCCGGCGGCTGGCCCCCTCGGCGGTCCCCTTCGAGCTGACGGCCGGCCGGGTCGAGACCCCGCACGAGATCAGCCCGGAGGAGATCGCCGAGAGCATCGCGGCGTTCGGCCGGGCCGCGCAGCTGTGCGACCAAGCCGGGTTCGACGGGGTGGACGTGCACGGCGCGCAGGGCTTCCTCATCTCCGAGTTCCTCTCGCCGGTGATGAACCAGCGCACCGACGAGTGGGGCGGCAGCTTCGCCAACAGGGTCCGGTTCGCCCTTGAGGTGGTGCGCGAGGTGCGCCGCCGGACGTCGCCGCAGTTCCTGGTGGGGTTCCACCTGCTTAGCGACGAACTGACCGGCAACAGCTGGACGATCAAGGACGCGGTCCAACTGGCGCCGCTGCTGGCCGCTGAGGGCGTGCAGTTCCTGTTCGGCATCCCCGCCACCTTCGAGTCGCTGCGCATGCCGCCCAACGTCGGCCTGTTCAAGCGGCGGATGTACTCGGTGCCCGACAACGCCGCGCTCAAGGAGGCGGTGGACATACCGGTGATCGCCAACGGGTGTCTCGGCGACCCGCACGACGCCGTCGGCGTGCTCGAGCGCGGCGAGGCCGACGCGATCGGGCTGGGCCGGCCGCTGTTCACCGACCCGGACTGGCCCCGCAAAGTCGCCGACGGCGCGCTTGATGTCATCCGCACCTGCCCGGACGACCCGCCGATTTGCGCCCGCACCCAGCTGTTCGGCGCGGTCTGCGACCACTGGCCGCCCGAGGTTACCCGGGACGGTTACTTCGGCTACCAGGCCTGAACTTCGGAGGACCTGATCATGATTGAACTGACCGACATCGCCTACGTCCGGTCCGGTGCTGTCGACCTGGACAAGGCGGTCGACTTCGCCACCCGCATCGTCGGCCTGCAGCTGGTCGACGGCGAGCCCGGGGTCGCACACCTGCGCGCCGACGCCCGCCACCACTGCCTGGCCCTGGTCGGCGGGCAGTCGGGGGTGATCGCTTCGGGGTTCACGGTCGCCGACGACGACGCGCTCGCGTTGGCGGAGACCGAACTGGAGCAGCGCGGCCTCACCGTGACCCGAGGCGACCCCGCCGCCTGCCGGTCGCGGCGGGTGCGCAGCTACATCGCGTTCGACGATCCGTTCGGCAACCGGATCGAACTGGTGGTGGGCCAGGTGACGATCACCCGGCCGGTGGAGTTCACCCGGCGGGCCGGGATCACCGAGTTCGGCCACCTGTGCCTGGACGCGCCGGACGTGCACGAGGCCTACCGGTTCTGGTCGGGGACCTTCAACGCCAAGGTGTCGGACTGGATCGGCGACGGCGCCTGCCTGATGCGTATCGACCCCGTCCACCACAAGCTCGCCGTGTTCCAGGGCGACAAGCCCGGTCTGTGCCACATGAACTTTCAGGTCGCCGAGATCGACGACATCTTCCGCAACTGGCACTTCCTGCTCGATAACGGCGTCGAGATCGAGATGGGACCCGGCCGGCACCCCCAGTCCACCGCGGTGTTCCTGTACTTCCTCGGACCGGAGGGCTTCACCTACGAGTACTCGTGGGGCGTCCGGCGGATCACTGACGACGCGGCGTGGAAGCCGCGCTACTTCGATCCCGGCGAGCTCGGGTCGATCGACATGTGGCTCGGCGCCCAGGGCCGCCCCATCTCCCAGCCGCAATCCGGGCGCCTGCTGCCAGTCGAAGCTTCCTAGAGCGAGCGCCACACCGCCGTCGGTACAGACGCGAGAGAGAGGTTGTCGTGACACCGAACGCCGTGCCGGACCGCAAGGACTGGCAGATCATTATCGACGGGAAGCCGACCAGCTCCCAGGGCCAGAACTGGTTCGAGGTGCAGGAGCCCGCGACCGGCGAGACGATCGCCCGGGTGCCAGACAGCACCGAGGGCGACGTCGATGCCGCGGTGCGCTCGGCGCGGCGCGCCTACGACGAGGGCTGGCGGTACCGCAGCGCCAGGGAGCGCGGGAAGCTCCTGTTCGAAGTGGCCGAGGTGCTGCGCCGGCACGCCGACGAGCTGGCGCGGCTGGAGACCCGCGAGAACGGCAAGCCGGTACGGGATTCGCGCAACTTCGACGTCAATTTCGCCATCGCCGGATTCGAGTACTTCGCCGGCCTCGCCGACAAGCTGGAAGGGGAATTCCTGCTGCAGGGCCCGACCAACGCGCAGGTGGTTCCGGAGCCGTACGGCGTGATCGGCGCGATCCTGCCGTTCAACTGGCCGCCGATTCACCTGGCCGGCAAGACCGCCCCGGCACTGGCCACGGGGAACACAGTCGTGCTCAAGCCCGGGGAGCAGGCGCCGCTGACCGCGCTGCGGATGATCGAGCTGATGCAGGACGTGCTGCCCCCGGGGGTGGTCAACAGCGTCACCGGGCGGGCGGCCGGCGCCGCGCTCGCGGGCCATCCGGGGGTGGGGCGGGTGACGTTCACCGGCGCGTCCCGGACGGGCAAGGCGGTAATGCACAGCGCCGCGGACAACCTGACCGAGGTGACGATGGAGCTCGGCGGGAAGAACCCGCTGATCGTGTTCGAGGACGCCGACCTCGATGCCGCGCTGCGAGGGGCCATCGAAGGCATGTTCTTCAACCAGGGCGAGGCGTGTACCTCGACGTCCCGGCTGCTGCTGCACGCCTCCGTCCATGATCGCTTCCTGGAGCGCTTCTGCGCCGCAGCGGAGGGGCTCATCGTGGGCAACGGCGTGGAGGAGGCCACCGAGATCGGGCCGATGGTGGACCGGGCGCAGCAGGAACGGGTCCTGGACTACATCGAGATCGGCAAGCAAGACGGCGCCCGGATCGTGGCACAAGGCCGTATCCCGGACGATCCGAGACTGAAGAACGGGTTCTGGGTGGCACCGACCGTCTTCGCCGGCGTCACGGAGACGATGCGGATCGCCCGGGAGGAGATCTTCGGGCCGGTCTGCTCGGTGATGCGGTTCGAGTCGTACGAAGAGGCGATCCGCATCGCCAACGGCACCGAGTACGGCCTGACAGCCGCCATCTACACGCGAGACCAGGATCGGGCAAGCAGGGCCACCCGTGACATCGAGGCGGGCATCGTGTTCGTCAACAACTACTTCCGCGGAACCCTGCTCGGCTCGCCGTTCGGCGGCATGAAGGCCAGCGGCTTCGGCCGGGAGTGGGCGCCGGAGACGCTGCGGGAATTCGTCCGGTCCAAGAACGTGCGGACGCCGTCGGGCCTCAGCCGGATCCCGGCCTGGGCGCCCGTCGACCGCCTCGCCCCGCGCGCCGACGGGAGGACGTCATGAACATGCAGGCCATGGTGCTGAACCAGTTCGGCGGGCGGCTCCAGCTCCAGACGGTGCCGGTACCTCGGCCGGGGGCCGGCGAAGTGCTGGTGAAGGTCATCGCCTGCGGCGCGGGGCTCACCCTGGAGAACGTCCGCGCCGGGACGCTGGGCGGTGCTGCGCCGCGGATCATCGGGCACGAGCTTTCCGGCACGGTCGCGGAGCTCGGCCCTGGCGTGCGCGGCTGGCGCGAGGGCGACCCGGTGACCGCCTCCTTCTACTTGTTCTGCGGTCGCTGCTCGATGTGCGCGTCGGGCCGGGAAACGCACTGCGCCAATTTCGCGGGGTTCATCGGCGCGGCCATCGACGGCGCGTTCGCCGAGTACGTCGTCCTCCCGGCCATCAACCTGGTCCGGATACCGGAGGGGGTGCCGCTGCGTGAGGCCGGGGTCATCGCGGACGCGGTGGCGACGCCGTACCACGCGGCACGGGAACGGGCCAGGATCGTCCCGGGTCAGCGGGTCGCCGTGATCGGCGCCGGCGGCGGGGTCGGCATCCACATGGTGGAGATGGCCAAGGCGTTCGGCGCCTTCGTGATCGCGGTGGAGCGCGACAAGGAGAAGATGAACCAGCTGGAAGCGCTGGGCGTGGACGCCATTGTCGATTCCAACTCCGACAGCTGGCGGGAAGACATCATCGACGCCGCCGGCCGGCCGCTCGACGCCTGCATCGACTTCGTCGGCGCGCCGAGCACGACCAGCGCGGTCACGACCGTCGGGGTCGGCGGCAAGTTCATCGTGGTCGGCGTCCCGCCGAACGTGCGGTCGTCGGTCACGGCTGACCCGCTGTACCTGATCAACAACGAAGTGGAAATTACCGGGTCAAGATACGCGACACGCGCCGAGATCGACGAGTCGCTGCGTCTGGTGGCCGAGGGAAGGGTCCGAACGGTCATCGGCGCCTCGTATCCGCTGGCGGCGGCCGAGGAGGCCCTCGAGGCGATCCGGGGCAACAAGGTGTTCGGTCGCGTCGTCATCGACGTCGCCTCCGACTCGCCTGGCGGCGACGTTAGCCCGGGATCAAGGGACCGGTAACTGTCACTGCGGAAGGAGAAGCCAGTGACGACTTACGACGGGATCATCGTCGGCGGCGGCCACAACGGACTGACGTGTGCGGCCTATCTAGCGCGGGCGGGCCTGAACATCGCCGTGGTGGAGCGCAACGAGGTCATGGGCGGCGGGTGCGCCACCGAGGAACTCACCTTGCCCGGCTTCAAGCACAACACGCACGCCAACTACCTCTTCTTCGAGGAGGGGCCGGTCCCCCGCGACCTGCAGCTCGGACGCTACGGATTGCGCCTGGTGTACCCCGAGATCCAGCACTCCATGGTGTTCAGCGATGGAACCGCCGTCACCATCCACCGGGACACCGAGAAGACGGCCGCGTCTTTTGCCCGCTTCTCCCAGCGGGACGCGGAGAGCTATCTGAAGCTATACGACACGTTCGCGGTGAAGATGCGGCCGCTGATGAACCAGTTCATGTACTCGGCACCGCTCACGCCGGTGGAGGCCGCGCAGCGCGTCCGCGGACCCCTCGGTGAGGAGATGCTGAGCTACGCACCACTGTCCCTGCACGAGGCGGTGGACCGGAACTTCGAAGACGAGCGTATCCGGTCGGTCTTCAAGCTCTTCCTGCACGCCATCGCGCTGGAGAACGTGCCCGGGCTGGGTTTGTTCTTCCCCCGGCTGCTGTCCCGGCTCACCAACCTGGCCATCGTCGACGGCGGCACGGCGCAAGTTGCCGAAGCCCTGTGCCAGGTGCTCCGGGAGGCCGGGGCCACCCTGATCACCGGACGGCACGTGGCCGGGATCGAGGTCAGCGAGGGACGGGCCACCGGCGTCCGGCTCGCCGACGGCGAGATCCTGCAGGCGTCCCGGTTCGTCGCTAGCGGCGTGGACGCCCCCCAGACCATCCGGCTGGCGGGTGAGGACAACTTCGACGCCTCGATCGTCGAGGGCGTACGGAACTACCGGTGGGCATCGCACGCCCTAGTCACCCTGCACCTCGCGCTGAACGAGCCACCCCGGTACGCCGCCGCCGCGTTCGACCCCGACGTCGATCAGGCGTTCGACGTGATGTGGGGCGTCGATACCGGCCGTGAGATCAACGAGCAGTTCGAGGTCATCGCGCGAGGCGGGCTTCCCGAGCGGCTGGTCGGCAACGGGTGCTGCAACAGTCCCTTCGCCTCCTACGCACCGCCCGGCAAGCACGTCGCCTTCTGGTGGCCGTTCGCGCCGTACAACCTGGACGGCGACCCGGCGAACTGGGACCGGCGCAAGGACGAAATTTCCGAAGACATGCTCAAGCAGTGGGGGCGCTTCGCGACGAACCTGGACGGCAGCAACGTGCTCGGCGCCGCGCTTTACACACCGCTGGACATCGAGCGGCACTGCATCAACATGATGCAGGGCAGCCACCATGTCGGCGCCTACCTGCCGACCCAGATAGGAGCCTACCGGCCGACGCCGGAACTGTCTCATTACCGGACCCCGGTCGAGGGCCTGTTCCTGTGCGGGTCCAGCAGCCACTCTGGCGGCGCCGTCACCGGCAGCCCGGGTTACAACTGCGCGAACACCATTACCGAGGACCTCAATATCGGCCGCTGGTGGGAACCGCTCCCGCAGCCCGAGTGGGACGGCTAGAACGTGGACACCGCGGCAGAACGCGAGCTGAGGGTCATCGTCTTTCCAGGTGCTTTCAACTGGCCGATCTGGATTGCGCAGGCCAAGGGCTTCTTCAAGCGGCACAACCTGGCCGTGGCTATCACCCCCACGCCCAACTCCGTCTACCAGCTCACTCACCTGATCGCGGGTGGCTTCGAGATCGCCCATACCGCGCTGGACAACCTGGTCGCCTACGTCGAGGGCCAGACGCAGGTACCCGTGCCGGGCAAGCCAGACCTTATTGCCTTCATGGGCGGCGACAACGGGCTGCTGCGGCTGGTCACGAAACCCGGCATACGGTCCTATACCGATCTGAGAGGCAAGCAGCTTTCGGTCGATGCGCTGACTACCGGCTACGCCTTCGTGCTCAAGCGGATCCTCGAGGACAACGGCCTCCGCGAGGACGACTACGAACTCGTGTCGGTGGGCGGCGGGATCGAACGCTGGCAGGCGCTGCAGAACGAGGGCGGCCCCGTCGGCACGCTCCTGATGACGCCCTTCGAGCTGCTCGCCAAGGACAAGGGCTTCACCCTGCTCAGCGACGTCTCCAGGGAACTCGGGCGATATCAGGGGCTGATCGGAGCGGCGAACAGGGCCTGGGCCGCCGCCCACGCCGATGAGCTCACCGGTTACATCCGGGCATACCTGGCGGCCCTGGCCTGGCTGTACGACCCGGCGAACCGCGATGAGGCACTAGGACTGCTAACCAGCAATTCCAACATCCCGGCGGAGCTCGCCGGCCAGGTATACGACGTCCTCGTCGACCCGACTCAAGGGATAGCCCCCGCCGCCACCCTGGACGTCACGGGCATCGAAACAGTGCTCTCCTTGCGCCATCGGTATTCGTCATCGGCAATGAAATCGGCAAACCCCGCCAGGTACTTCGACCTCAGTTACTACAACAAAGCCAGGGACGTTATCTAAATGGAGCGGAGTATGGCAACGGAAGAAAAGCCTGAGATCGGCGCGACCGCGGACGCGAACGGCATCAAGACCAATTACCTCGAAGCCGGCCAGGGCGACGCCGTCATCCCGGTTCACGGCTCCGGGCCCGGCGTGACAGCGTACTCCAACTGGCGGCTGGTGATCCCGGCTCTCGCCGAGTACTTCCGGGTGCTGGCGCCGGACATGGTGGGGTTCGGCTATACCGAACGCCCGGAAGGCATCCGGTACGGCGTACAGACATGGGCCGACCAGGTGATCGGCCTAATGGATACGCTGGGGGTTCCGCGGGCGCATCTGATAGGCAACAGCTTCGGCGGCGCGATCGGGCTGCGCATCGCGACCCAGCATCCGGACCGGGTCGGCAAGCTGGTGCTGATGGGCAGCATGGGTGTCTCGTTTCCCATCACCGAGGGCCTCGATCGGGTCTGGGGATATGAACCGTCGCTGGAGAACATGCGGAAGGTCCTCGACGTGTTCGCGTACTCCAGGGACATCGTGAACGACGAACTCGCGGAGGTCCGGTACCGGGCCAGCATCCAGCCCGGTTTCCAGGAATCGTTCGCGGCGATGTTCCCCGCCCCGCGGCAGCGCTGGGTAGCAGCCATGTGCACCCCGGAGGAGGAGATCCGCCAGCTTCCGCACCGGGCGCTGATCATCCACGGCCGGGAAGACAAGGTGATCCCGGTGCAGACCTCGTTGCGGCTGATGGAGTTGATCGACAACGGCGATCTGGCCGTGTACTCCCACTGCGGGCACTGGTCCATGATCGAGCGGAACAGGGACTTCAACCGGGCCGTGCACGAATTCCTCACCGACTGACTGGCACTCCCTTTCCGGCATAACAAGAAAGAGAGGAGGTCCGATGGCGGGCAATTCAGCAGAGTCCGGCCGTTCGGTTACCAGCAAGGTAGCGGCGATATTGCTGACGTTCCACGACGGAAACGAGCATTCGCTGACCGAAATTGCCCGGTTGACCTGCCTGCCCGTTTCGACGGCTCACCGCCTGGTCGCCGAACTCGCCGGATGGGGCCTGCTCGAGCGCACGGACGGCTCACGGTTCCGGGTCGGCATGCCCATCAAGACCATCGGCAGTCAGAGCTATTACGCGCCAGCCATGCTGGAGTCCGCACGGCGTGTCCTGGAAGACCTGGTCACCGCATCCCGGACTGCCGCGCGGCTCGGTGTGCTGGCCGACACGGAAATCGCCTACATCGAGAAACGATGCGACCACAGTCCAGTGACCACGTTCGGGCAGGGCCGGAGGCTGCCGACGCACGCGACTGCGCTGGGCAAGGCGCTGCTGGCGTTTTCCTCTCCAGAGATGGTCGACCGCATCGCCGCCGACGGACTGAAAGGGTACACGGCCAACACGCTGACCGATCCGCAGCAGCTACGGCAGCATCTGGCCAGCATCCGGCTGACCCGGGTCGCGATCTCGCGCTGGGAGCTGACGCCGGGTGTGTCCGCGGTGGCCGTCCCGGTGTTCGGCGCGGGCGGCATAGCCGTCGCGGCGCTGGAGCTCGCCGTCTCCGATCTGCGCACCGGTCTGCCGATGGCAAGCGCCGTGCTGACGGTGGCCGCCCGCGGGCTGTCCAGGGAACTGGCCGCAGGCGCCGGCATAGGCTGCATCGCGGCAGCCGCGTAGCAGGTTGTGCGTGCCTTGACTAAGTCACTACCGCCGAAGCGTTTCCGAAGGGGATTCTCCGTAACGGTGCTTGTAGTAACCGGCGAACCGGGCGAGGTGGGCGAATCCCCAGCGGTATGCGATCTCGGTGACCGACCTGCCGTCGCCCGGGCCGACGGCGAGGAGATCATCCCGTGCGCGAGTGAGCCTGACCTCCCGCATGTACTCCAGCGGGGTGATGCCGAGGTGGTCGCGGAACCCCTGCTGCAGGCCGCGGACGCTGACGTTGGCCAGTTCCGCGAGCATGGGCACGGTCAGCGGCTCCGCGGCCCGGGCCCGTATGATGTCGATCGCGCGCCGCACCGCGGGGGGACGCGCGGGGCGGTAGCCGGTTTTCAGCTGCTCGGAGAAGTTGTGGGGCTGGGCAAGCAGCAGCTGGTCGATGAGCAACTGCTCGACCCGGCTGCGCACCAGGGGATGATCGAGCGAGCCGGTCCCGTTGCGGATGTCATTCAGCGCGAACGCCAGGGTCGCTTTCCAATTGAGCCCGGCACACGTCGTCAGCCTCATCGCGGGGTCGAAGACGACCGGCGCGTCGACGTCCCGGCCCAGCGTGCGGGATAGCTCGGCCTCGAGCGCGCTGCGATCGATCCGCAGCGCCACCTCCTCGCAATCGGCGCTCCGCCGCATGACGATCTCCTGCGTCGGCGACATGACGACAGCAGACGCCGGCGCGAGTTCTGCGTCGCTGCGGTCGCATCGCAAGACGGCCGATCCGTTCACAGCCATGTTGATCCCGTAGTACGACCCCAGCTTTCCCGGCCGGGCGATGACCTCCGCCCCGTGCCTCACGTACCCGACCGCGACCCTCCCGAGGTCCCACGCTGCGAATGCCGCGTCAAGTCGCTGGCCAGGGCCGACGACGTCCAGCTCGTGCTGGGCGTAGACCCGCGCGATCGCGAGCCGGGTCTCATCTACGTCGGTGGACCGGAATACGCTTTTGGCCCGAGCAGGCGCGAGGACCCACTGGCTCCAGCGCCGCAGGCTGTCGTTCACGTTCGCCATGGCCGACCCCCAAAGCGCTCTTTGACAGGCCGACAGATTCGTTCAGGGTACTACCGATGATCACCTGAATGAGAGCCCTCAGGTCGTTGCGGCAGGCACCAACTCCGCATACCGGATAGCTGGAAATAGCTGGCCTCGCCATGACAGCTATCCAGCTGGATCCGGACCCGGCAGCGGACCGGCGGGGCTGGCGGCTGGCGCCGGGCCTGCGCTACTTGATGGCGTAGCCGGCATCGATCGGAAGCGCCACGCCAGTGACGTAGCGCGCCTCGTCGGAGGCCAGGAAAAGCACTGCGTTGGAGATGTCGTCGGGCTCGACATACGGCACGGGCAGCACGTTGAGCGTGCGGTAGACCGGTTCGACGTCCTGCAGCGCCGGGTTCTCCAGGTCGGGACGGAAGAGCCGGTAGTTGACCGGGTTGAGCAGCATCGGCGTGGCGACCGTGGTCGGGTGGATGGAATTGACCCGGATCGAGTGCTCGGCAAGCTCCAGAGCCAGGGTGCGCATGAGGCCGACCAGACCGGCCTTGGCCGAGCCGTACGCCGCCATGTTGGGCACCGCCCGCAGGGCGATGGAGGAGCTGGTGATCACGATTACACCCCCGCGCCCGCCCGCGATGATGTGCGGGACGGCGGCCTTGACCGTGTAGAAGACCCCGCTGAGGTTGGTGTCGATCACCGACTGCCAGTCGGCATCCGCGGTTGACGCTGCCGGACCGGGGTTGCCCTGGATCCCGGCGTTGGCGACCACGACGTCAAGCCGGCCGAGCTGCGCGACCCCGTCGTCGACCAGAGCGGTCACCGCCTTCGGGTCGCGGACATCGGCCTGCCCGGCCATGATGCGCCGGTCGAGGGCCTCGACCAGCCGGACCGTTTCCGCGAGGTCTTCCGGCGTCGCCGCCGGGGCTCCCTGGGCCGACACCGGCCCGGCGATGTCCAGGGCGATGATGTCCGCGCCCTCTTCGGCGAGCCGGACGGCGTGGCGGCGTCCCTGCCCGCGAGCCGCCCCGGTGATAAAGGCGACCCTACCTTGCAAGCGACGTCTCATCGTGTCCGTCAATGCGCCACCTCCTGCGGGGTGCTCGACTCGGCGGCGATGGCGGCGAATAGCGGTGCGGAGTCCTGGTAGACCCTCAGCGAGGTGATCAGGCCGGAGGTGTCCTGGTCGATGATCGTGACGGCCGGAACGACGACCTCGGTGCCGCCGGGGGTGGTGTAGTGCACTAGGGCCTCGAGCACCGACGTGCCCTGATCGACCGTCCAGCGGTGCCGCGGCTCGTGGCGCAGGCCGCCGAGCGTCGACCACAAGCCGGCGAGGAGTTCGCGGATGGCAGTGCGGCCGGTCGCGGGCGGGGTGTTGGGGAACACCATCTCCCCGTCGGGGGCGAAGCTGTCGACTACGGGCTGCAGCCGCAGCGCGTCCACGTCGGCGTAAAAGTCATCGATCCGGTCAGTCATCGTCGTCCCTTCGTTGTAGTCAGGCGGTGGCGCCCATGGCGAGCTTGCGCATGGCGTCCCGGGTGGCGATCACCGCGTTCATGTAGTCGGCCGTCATCGTCTGGGCGAAGGCCCGTTCCTGCTCGGAACCGCCCGGAGCGCCGACGATGATCATGGCGAAGCTGAACCGCAGCTGCAGGTCGTCGCCGTCGCCTTCGATCTCGTTGGCGATCGTGCCCAGCACCGGCCCCGAGAGGCGCGTGAAGGTCACCCGGTGCGGCTCTTCGAGCCAGATCCGCTCCCGGAACTGCTCGCCCCGGATGACGACGTCCCGGTCGAAGCTGGTGTCGCTGTGCCGGGCGACGACGGTGCAGTCGCTGATCACCGGCACGAACGGCAGGGCGTTGTTGGCCTTGCGGACCAGCCCCTCCCACACCGCGGCACGGTCCAGCCGGGGCGCCCCCGGTTCGTTGACCGGGACCGCGTGGCTTTCGAAGATCATCGGGTTCTCCTCTGGTCGGCTGCTAGGAGGTCACGACAGCGCGGCGGGTACCAGCGGGGGCAACTGGCGTTGCCGCGTGGTGGGCGCGACCGGGCCGTGCCACATGTCGATGGAAGTGGGCTGCTCGGGGTCGAACACCCGCGGTGTCCACGCCGCGTCGTCATCGATCAGCCGGGTGCCCACGGCGTATTCGTAGGTCAGGTTCTCCGGGCCGCGGAAGTAGATGAACACCGAGCCGGAGGTGGGGTGCCGGCCCGGGCCCATGATGATCTCCACGCCGTGATCGGCCAGGAAGTGCCAGTTGCGGAACACGTCGTCGAACGAGGCGACCTGGAAGTTGACATGGCACAGCGCCGGGGAGTCGCCGCGGAAGACAGCGAGCTTGTGGTGCACCGGGTCGATGCGCATCAGGCACGCGGCCTCGCCGACCCAGTCCGACACCTTGGCGTTGAACGTGGTGGACCAGAACCGGTAGGCCTCGACCACGTCCGGCGCATCCAGGCACAGGTGCCCGAACTCGGTGATCCCCGCGGGCCGGGTCAGCCGCACCGGCTCGGCCGAGCTGCGCTGCCTGGCGGCCAGCTCGATGCGGTTGCCGAATGGGTCGTCGAAGGCGATGAACTCGGCCACGCGGCGGGACCGTGCCTCCGCCGCGTCGCCGCGTTCGACGTGGAGGCCGGACCGCTCCAGTTCGGTCTCTGCAGCGGCCAGGGCATCGATGTCGGCGATGGTGAAGCCGGAGGCGATCACCCCGGAGCGCCCTTCGACGAAGGCCAGGCAGTGATGCCTTGTGTCGGCACGCAGGTGCGCCACGCCGGGCTCGTCGTAGTCGACCACCTCCAGCCCGACGATCTCGCTGGCGAACCGGACCGCGCCGGCGAGATCCTCGACACCGGAACGCACGTAGGCGATGTCGGTCAAAGTGATCACGGGTTCCTCCCGTCAGGAGAATTCCGCCTCCCAGGCGCGGTCCTGGAGGGCGTCGCGGATGTACTGCAGGAACAGGGACGCGGTCGAGCCGTCGAAGGCGCGGTGGTCGTAGGAGAAGCCGAGGATGCCGGTGTGGTGGATGGCGATGGCGTCGCCGACGGCGACCGGCCGCCGGGCGATCCCGTCGGTGGCCAGGATGGCCACGTTCGGCTGGTTGATCACGGGCGCGGACGCGTAGCTGGCGGACGGGCCGGGATTGGTGATGGTGAACGTCGAGCCGCTCAGGTCCGCGGGGGACAGCGTGCGGGACCGCGCTGCCGCGGCGAGCGTGGCCATGCTGCGGGCCAGCCCGCGCAGATTGAGCGCATCCGCGTTCTTCACCACCGGGGCCATCAGGCCCTGCTGGTCGAGATCGACCGAGATGCCCAGGTTCACGTAGTGATGAAAGGTCATGGTCTGGGCCTCGATATCGATCGAGGAGTTCACCGCGGGATACTCGCGCAGCGCGTCGCACACGGCCCGGGCGACGAACGGAAGGTAGGTCAGCGACACGCCTTCGCTCTTCTTGAACTGGTCCTTGTGCCGCTGCCGGACCCGCTCGACGTTCTCGAAGTCCACCTCGAGCGAGGTCCAGACGTGCGCCGAGATCTTCCGCGAGCCGACCATGCGCTCGGCGGTGATCAGCCGGATCCGGGACAGCTTGACGACCTCGCCGCCGGGGGCCACAGCCGAGGCCGCCTTCGCGGCGGCCGCGGGCGGCGCCTGAGCCGCGGCGGGAGGGGCCAAGGCGGGAGCCGCAGCCGGGGTCGGCGGCGTCGTCGCGGGCGCTGTCGCGGCGGACGGGGCAGTGGCGGCCGCCGGAGCCGGGCCGGGGACGCCGGGAGGCGCCGCGTGCGCGGCAGCCGGAGTGGTCGGGAAGGGCCGTGCCGCGATCGCCTGTTCCACGTCCTCCCGGCGGATGCGGCCGCCCGCGCCTGAGCCGGTGACGGTGGACAGGTCGATGTCGTTCTCGGCGGCCAGCCGCCGCACGACCGGGGACAGGGGCACGCCGGCCTGGCCGTTGCCGGCCTGCGGGAGGGGAACGGCGGCGGGCCCTGTGGCAGGCTCGCTGCTCTCCGGCGCCGCGGCATCGGGCGCGGCCGCAGTCGGCGTGGCCGCGCCGGGCTCGCCGATCCTGGCGATCGGAGTGCCGACCGGCACCGTGTCGCCCTCGTTGACCAGGATCTCCAGCAGCACGCCGTCGTAGGGGCTCGGCACCTCGGAGTCGACCTTGTCGGTGGACACCTCGAACAGCGGGTCGTCGAACGCGATCGTGTCGCCGGGTTGCTTGAGCCACTGGGAGACCACGCCCTCGGTCACGGTCTCGCCCAGCTTGGGCATCGTGACCTCGTACACGTCACCGCTCATGGCAGTCTCCTAGGCGTGCAGCGACCGGCCGGTGAAGGTGATCATCGTCTCGCCGATGGCCTCCGACAGGCTGGGATGCGGATGGATGAACGCGCCGACCTCGGCGGGCAGGGCCTCCCAGTTGACCGCGAGATACGCCTCGGCCAGCAGTTCACTGGCCCACGGCCCCACGAGGTGGACGCCGAGGATCGGGCCGTCCTTCTCGGCGACGACCTTGACCATGCCGTCGGACTCGCCGATGATCAGCGCGCGGCCATTGCCCCCGAACGGGTGCTTGCGCACCACGACCTCCCGGCCCGCGGCCCGCGCCTCGCCCTCGGTCAGCCCGGCCCAGGCCACCTCCGGATGGGTATACACCACCCACGGCACCCTGTCGTAGTCGACCGGGACGACGCGCTCACCCAAGATGGCGTGGATGGCCACGATCGCCTCGGCGTAGGCGACATGGGCCAGGCCCGGGGTGTCGACGCAATCCCCGACCGCGTAGACGTTCCGGCGCGTGGTGGCCATGGTGGCCGGGTTGACGTCGACGAAGCCGCGATCGGACAAGCTCACGCCGGCCTCGGCCAGCCCCGCGTCCTCGGTGGCCGGCCGCCGGCCGATGGCCACCAGGACCTGGTCGACCTCGATCTTCTCCGCACCGGAGCCGGTCTCGAAGGAGACCAGGAGCCCGCCCTCGGTGCGCCCCAGGGGGGCGACCCGGGCCCCGCCATGCAGCGTCGTGCCCCGTCGCTTGAGCGCCCTGGCCAGCACGTTGGCCACGTCCCGGTCGGGGCCGATCGGCAGCACTGGGTCGGGCAGGGCTTCCAGCAGCGTGGTGGCAACCCCCAGATCGGTGTAGACCGAGGCGAACTCCGACCCGACGACTCCGCCGCCGATCACCGCGACCCGCTCGGGCAGGGATGCGTCCGTGCTGTTGGTGGCCTGGTCGGAGCTGATGACGCGGTTGCCGTCGATCTCCAGCCCGGGCAGGGAGCGCGGCACCGAGCCGGTGCAGACGATCACCGCGCGGGCGCTGGCGGCCTGGCCGCCGACGTCCACGCGGCCGTCCGCGGTGAGCCGGCCGTGCCCCTCGATGATGGTGACCTTGCGCTTGCGCAGCAGGCCGGACAGGCCCGCGTGCAGCTGTCCGACCACGCGGCTCTTCCTGGCGTTCATCACCGGCCAGTCGGGCGCGACCGCCGTGTCCTCGGGCAGCCGGACGCCGAAGTCGCCGGCGCCCGCGACGGTGCGGAACACCTCGGCCGCCTGCAGCAGCGCCTTGGCCGGGATGCAGCCGCGGTGCAGGCAGGTGCCGCCGACCTTGTCCCTTTCCACCAGGGCGATGTTCAGCCCGGCCGAGGCGCCATACAGCGCGGCCGCGTAGCCGCCCGGGCCGCCGCCCAGGACGATCACGTCGAAGTCGGTCATCCGGTGGCCACCCTCCGCACGGTCTCGGCGATCTGCGCCGGCTGGGGCACCACCGCGTCCTCCAGCGGCGGGCTGGTCGGCGTGGGGGTGTTCCGCGCGCCGATCCGGGCCACCGGCTGGTCCAGGTGCCAGAAGCACTCCTCGGCAATGACCGCGGCTATCTCGGCGCCGTAGCCCATCCGCCGGGCCGCCTCGTGCACCACCACCGCGCGGGAGGTCTTCTTTACCGAGGCCATGATCGTCTCGACATCGAGCGGGACCAGGGTGCGGACGTCCACGACCTCGGCCGAGATGCCCTCGGCGGCCAGTTCCCCGGCCACCGCCAGGCAGTCGGTGACGTACGCCCCGTATGTGATGATGCTGACCTGGCTGCCCTCCCGGACGACCTTGGCGGTGCCGAGCGGGATCGGGTCCCGCGGCACCGGTTCCGGTGCCCGCAGCCGGCGGTACAGGTACTTGCTCTCCAGGAACAGGACCGGGTTGTTGTCCCGGATGGAGCTGATCAGCAGCCCGGCCGCGTCCTCGGCGGTGCCCGGCGCCACGATCTTCAGGCCGGGCACGTGGGCGAAGTAGGATTCCACGCTCTGCGAATGGGTCGGACCGGCCCGCAGCCGCGCCCCGAACGGCGCCCGCAGCGTCACCGGCATCGGGTTCCCGGTCCGGTAGTGGTGCCGGGCCAGGACGTTGATGATCTGGTCGAACGCGGCCGAGATGAAATCGGCGAACTGGTACTCGACCACCGGCCGCAGCCCGGCCAGCGCCGCGCCGGCCGCCAAGCCGGTGAAGCCGGACTCGGCCATCGGCGCGTCCACCAGCCGCCGCGGCCCGAACTTCTCCAGGAACCCCTTGGTCACCTTGAACGCCCCGCCGAACTGGCCGACGTCCTCGCCGATGATGAAGATGTCCGGATCGGCCTCCATCTCACTCATCAGCGCCGCGGAGATGGCGTCCAGATAGGTATAGGTCGCCTGGCCGCTGTCAGTCTGCATAAACACCCTGCTCCACGGTCGCCGCGTCGGGTAGGGGATCCGCGAGCGCTTTCTTGCGCGCGTCGATGGCTTTCTGGCGCGCCGCCTCGCGGATCTTGGTGGCCGTTTCGGCGTCAATCACGCCATGCTCCAGCAATACGTTCTCGAACAGCGCCACCGGGTCGCGCTTTTGCCATTCCTCGATCAGCTCGCGCGGCACGTAGTCGGCCGGGTCGTGCTCGGCGTGCCCATGCATCCGCATGGTCACGCACTCGATCAGCGACGGGCCCTCACCCGCCCGCGCCCGCGCCACCGCCTGCACCGTGGCGTCGTGCACGGCCAGCACGTCGGCACCGTCCACGCTGACCCCGGGGATCCCGTACGCCTGGGCCTTGACGGCCAGGCCCTCGGTGGCCGATTGCAGGCGCAGCGGGGTGGAGTAGGCGTACTGGTTGTTCTCGACGATGAAGATGCACGCCAGTTTCATCACCGCGGCGATGTTGACCGCCTCGTGGAAGTTGCCCTCCGACGTCGACCCGTCGCCGCAGTAGGCCAGCGCCACCCGGTCTTCGGACCGGTAGGCGAACGCGAACGCCGCCCCGGTGGCCACCGGATAGTTGTCCGGGATGTGGCTGGGCGGATTGTAGACGTTCAGGTCCAGCCGTCCGTAGTGCAGCGTGCCGTCCCGCCCGCCGGTGGGGGAGGTGGCCTTGCCCATGAAACTGGCCATGATCTGCGCAGGATCCATGCCCCGCCACAGGTGGGCGCCCAGGTCGCGGTGCAGCGGCGCGAGGAAGTCGTTCTGGCGCAGCGCGGACGCGGTGCCGACCGCGACGGCCTCGTGCCAGTGGCCGGTGTACAACGATCCGAGCAGGTCCCCGGCCCGGTACATGCTGACCATCCGGTCCTCGACCGCGCGCATCAGCACCATGGTCTCGAACATGCGCAGCAGCAGGCCCTTGTCCCGGCCCTCCACCGGGTCGGCTTTGCTGCCCGCCTTCTGCTTGGCGCGGGTGGTTGCCATGACCTCTGGCTTAGCGCCTGGCCGCGACCGCGGCACAGCGACCTTCCATCCAGCGGGACCTCACGTCACCTCGACCGGGCGCGCTGCGCCCGCCGGGCCGAGACGTTCGGGGTTGGTGTAATAACGGAAGAGCAGATCGGCGACGCAGCAGGGTTTCTGCTGGCCCTCGATCTCGAACTCAAGGTGATAGACCGCCTGTATTCCACCTTCGATCTCAAGGGCCTCGGCCAGCTCCGCGTACATCCGGACACGGGAACCGACAGGGAGCGGCGCGGGAAACCGGACCCGGTTGAGCCCGTAATTGAGGATCACGCCAACGTCGTCGACGCTGAAGATGTCATTAAGCAGGTCAGTCGACAGGCTCAGGGCGAAGAACCCGTGAGCGATTGTCACCCCGAACGGCCCGTTCCTGGCCCACTCCGGGTCGACATGGATCCACTGCCGGTCGCCGGTGAGATCGGCGAACGCGGTCACCGTGTCCTGGTCGACGGTGACCCACCTGCTCACCCCCAGCGGCGAGCCCGCGCGCTCCCGCAGCCCGGCGACGCCGTGCAGCACGTACGGGGTTACCGGCTGGTCCGACAGGATGTCCGCGTTCATGGTTCCGCCTTATCTGGCTTCGGTCACCTTGTCCGCAACGCTTACCCAGGAGGACGGCCCGTGTCTGCGCGCTTCTTGCCCAGTGGGATGGCGCGCACCACGGATCGTTCAGTGAAAGACTTTTGATACTGAACGAGCCGTGGTACCCGCTCAGCGGAACGCCGGTTGCCCGGCCCCTGCGATATCGGACAGATTCGGCGTCATGACGCCAGTGGAGGTTGCGGAGGGGGTGTTCCGTCTCGCGCTGCCGCTCGGCATTCACCGGATCCCGAGCGTCAACGCCTACCTGCTCACCGACCCGGACGGCGACACGCTGATCGACTGCGGCATCTACGCCGGCACCCTGCCCAGGGCGGGGGAGGCAGACGACGGCACCGGGGCGGTCGGCGACGCGCTGGCCAGCTGCGGCCGCGGCTTCGACGACCTCGCCCGGCTGGTCATCACCCACGCGCACATCGATCACTACGGGATCGCCGGCGAGGTGGTCCGGCGCAGCGGGGCCGAGCTGTGGATGCACGCCCAGACCGATCTGGACCGGGCCAAGTACGCCCGTCCCGACCGGGCGGTCGACCGCCGCGCGCTCATGCTCGCCGACCACGGCCTGTACGGCGACATGCTGGCCGCTGCGTCGGCCGGCCTGCGAGACTGGATTCCCGTCATGCCGTCCATCGGGAAGCCCACGACGCGGCTGCACGGCGGGGAGAAGCTCACCGCCGGCGGCCGCTGCTGGGAGATCCTGCACACCCCCGGCCACTCCCCCGGTCACGTCTGCCTGTGGTCGGCCGCGGACCGGCTGCTGTGCTCCGGGGATCACCTGCTGAAGTCGATCTCGCCGCCGGTCACATTCGAGCGCGGCTTCGACCGTGATCCCATGGGCTCCTACCTGACCTCGCTGCGGCTGATCGAGCAGCTCGAGCCCGCCCTCGTGCTGCCCGGGCACGGCGAGACCTTCACCGGCGGCGCGGCGCGCGCCGCCAGCATCGCCGGGGGCAAGCGCCGCCGGGTGGCGCGGGTGCTGGCCGCGATCTCCGCCGACCCCCGCACGGTGACCGAGCTGGCGAGCCAGCTCTACCGCACGCCGCTGCTGCAAGGCCCGCAGCTGCACTTCCTCATGGCCGAGATCCTGGCCTGCCTGGCCTACCTGGAGGTGCGCGGCCAGGCCGAGCGAGTGCGGGCCGCCGGCGGGGTCTTCGTCTGGCGCGCGGTTGCGGGTTAGGAAGGCAGCTGGCCTGCCGGGTGCCGGCGCACCGCGGCGGCTTAGCGCCAGTGAGCGTTATGCCAACCGGTCCGCGAGTGCAGGCCTTGGGGCCTGTGCGAGCGGCCGGTGCAGATAGTACGGGCCAGCAATAGCAGCAGGTCTTTGCATAACGCGAACTATTAATAAGACACAGTAGACCTCGATTGAGCCCAGTCCGTCGAATTCGGCGGCGACGGCCGTGCCGGGCTCGAGCGGGACCGGTGCAGTGAGGCCCCCGGACAGGACGAGCCATCCCGCGCGCAGGCTAAGGCCGCGCGCGCCCAGACGGTTAGCCAGCCACGCCACCGCGGCGGCCGGATGGCCCATGGTGGCGGCCCCCGCAGCGGTGGCCGCCACCTCCCCCCCGGTTCGGAGCACGCACCCGAGCAGTCGCAGGTCGACAAGCTCGGCCGGGCGCCTGGGCTGCGGGCCGAGGACAACGCGGCCCCCGCTGGCGTTGTCGGCGATGACGTCCGGCAGCGCGAACCGGAAATCCCGGTAGCGAGAGTCGAGGATGTCCACCGCAGCGAAGACGGCATCGGTGGCGGCCAGCACGCTGCTCACCGTGGCGGGGGCGGTCACGTCGCGGCCGAGGAGGAGGGCGATTTCCGGCTCCGCGCGGGGGTGAATCAGGCTGCCCCTGTCCAGAGGCTCTCCGTAGTCGGTGATCATTCCGCTGGTTACCCAGCCGTACAGCGGCTCAGCCAAGCCCATCGCCTCTTGCTTGGCCCGGCTGGTCAGGCCGAGCTTGGCCCCTGCGAGCTGCTCGCCGGCGTCCAGCTTCGACTGCACGAACGCCCATTGGGCCGCGTACGCCGTCTCGACGTCGATGTCCGGGTCGAGGTCGGTGAATTGCGGGATCTCCGCGCGGGCTTTCTCCGCCTTGATGAGCCGGGATGCTATCTCCGTGGCGTCCATCATGGCGTGTCCGTTCGGCCGGAGAACCGCGCGGTGACGGTGCCGAGGTGGGCGAACTCGGCACGGAACACATCACCGGGCGCCACGGTGATCATGCGGTGGACGGCCCCCGGCAAGACGACATCACCGGCGCGCAGGGACGCGCCGAACGAGGCGAGCTTGTTGGCCAGCCAGGCGACGCACCGGACCGGGTTGCCCAGCACCGCCGCGCCGGCGCCGGTATCGGCCAGCTGGCCGCGTCGGGTCACCGCCACCCCGACCAGCCGCAGGTCGATGTCGGTCACCTTGCGCAGGTTACCGCCCACCACCAGCATGCCCGACGAGGCGTTGTCGGCCACCGTGTCCACCAGCTTGATCTGCCAGTTCGCCACTCGGCTGTCGACGATCTCCACCGCCGGCAGCGCTCCGGCGATCGCGGTCAGCGCGCGGGCGGCAGTCACGCCAGGGCCGGCCAGGTCCTGGTCCATGACGAAGGCCAGCTCCGCCTCGATCCGCGGCTGCAACAGCCGGTCCATGGCGATCTCGTCGCCGTCCTCCGCGAACATATGATCCAGCAGAACCCCGTAATCGGGTTCGTCCACGCCCAGCATCTCCTGCATGGGACGCGAGGTCAGGCCGACCTTGCGGCCGCAGACGCGGGAGCCCTGTGCGACATGCCGGTCGATGTTCAGCGACTGGATCGCGTACGCGTCTTCGATATCCAGGCCGGCATGACGCTTGGTCAGCGGCTCCACTGGCACGCCGGTCTGCTCCGCCTGCCACAGCTCGTCAGCCAGTCCCCTGAGGACCTGTCCGTCTTGCACGCCCGATACCTTTCACGGCCCGCCCGAGCTTGGCAACGACACTTCCGCCGTGCGGAATCTCCCGGTCCGGCCACCCCGTTGCCGCTGAAGGGAACGAGACGGCGTGGGGCGGAAACCGGTCATTCGATGTCCAGCTGCCGCAGGTTGGTCCTGGTGAGCTCGACCAGTTCGGATCCCTCGCCGGACAGGATGGTCCGGGTCGCGTACAAGATGAAGCCCTTGACCTGGCCGTAGCTGAGCTTGGGAGGCAGGGAAAGCTCCTGCCGGGCGGTGCGGACGTCAACGAGGGCCGGGCCGTCGTGGGCGAACGCGGCCCGCAGCGCGCCCTCGAGCTCGTCCGCCTTTTCCACCTGCGCGCCGAACAGCCCAGCGGCGCGGGCGATCCCGGCGAAGTCGGGATTGACCAGGCCGGTGCCGTAGGTGGGAATGCCGGCGGCCTTCATCTCCAGCTCCACGAACGACAGCGCGGCGTTGCTGAATACCACGATTTTGACCGGGAGCTGCCGCTGGCGCAGCGTGAGCAGCTCGCCGAGCAGCATCGCCAGCCCGCCGTCGCCGGACAGCGCGACGATCTGCCGGCCCGGCTGGGCAGCCTGCGCGCCGATGGCCTGCGGCAGCGCGTTGGCCATGCTGCCGTGGGTGAACGAGCCGATCAGCCGGCGGGTGCCGTTCATCTTCAGGTAGCGGGCCGCCCAGATGCACGGGGTGCCGACGTCGGCGGTGAACACCGCGTCCGGGGCGGCGAGCCGGTCGATCGTGGCGGCGATGTGCTGGGGGTGCAGCGGGGAGCCGTCGCGGCCGGGACGGGCCAGCCGGTCCAGCCTGGCGCGGGCCCGTCGGTAGTGGGCGGTCATCCGGTCCAGGTGCGCCGAATCGGTCTTGACCTTGATCAGCGGCAGCAACGCGTCGACCGTATCCTTGACCGTGCCGACCAGCGGGACCTGGACCGGCACCCGGCGGCCGATACGTTCGCCCCGCACGTCCACCTGGATCACTGGGACGCCCTCGGGGTAAAACGGGCGGTAGGGGAAGTCGGTGCCCAGCATGACCAGCGTGTCGCAGTGCTCCATCGCCCGGTACCCGGAGCTGAACCCGATCAGCCCGGTCATCCCCACGTCGTAGGGGTTGTCGTACTCGACGACATCTTTGCCGCGGAGCGCGTGCAGGACCGGCGCCTTCAGCGCCTCCGCGAGAGTGATGAGCTGGTCGTGCGCGCCGGCGCAGCCAGCCCCGGCCAAGATGGTCACCCGGCTCGCGGCGTTGAGCACGTCCGCCGCGGCCGCCAGCGAGCGGTCACCGGGACGGACCACGGCCGGCACCGCCCGCACCGGCGCCGGCCGTGGTCCGGTCGGCGCGTCGGCGAGGAACACCTCGCCGGGAATGACGACGACGCCGACGCCGCCGCGCTGCAACGCCGCCCGCATGGCCATCTCCAATAGCCACGGGACCTGGCCGGGCGCGCTGGCCTGCTCGCAGTACACGCTGCACTCGCCGAACAACTGCTGGGGGTGGGTCTCCTGGAAATAGCCGCCGCCGATCTCCTCCGCGGGGATGTGCGCGGCGATCGCCAGCACCGGCACCCCGCTGCGGTTCGCGTCGAACAGGCCGTTGATCAGGTGCAGGTTGCCCGGTCCGCAGCTGCCCGCGCACACCGCCAGTTCCCCGGTCAGCGTCGCGTCGGCGCCTGCCGCGAACGCGGCGGCCTCCTCGTGCCGGACATGCTCCCAGGCGATCCCGCCGTCGCGGCGCAGCGCATCGGTGAACCCGTTGAGCGAATCCCCCGGAATCCCGTATATCCGGCGCACCCCGGACGCCTTCAGCGTCGCCACCATGGCTTCAGCCACCGTGCCCGCCATCCCTGCTCCTCCGGTGATCGTCGCGAATCGGTTCGGCCGCGAGCCCCTGCGCCCGAGCATGCCGATAACGCATTGCCTGATCCTGGCACGCGGCCCGGCGGCGCAGCCGTTGCTGTTTTCGTTGAGTGGGAAGCGGGGCGTCAGTAACGGTAACCGGGCGTGCCTGGCCCGCTCCACGTGTTACTCTTTCGGCTCCAGGTTGGTCAGGAACTCCTCGGGTACTGGCGGGCCCCACAGGTGCGGCGGGACGTCCCAGTCCTTCGCTATCCAGCAATCGCGGATCTGGTCGATGTCGCTGAACCACTCGATCCAGCTTCCCCACGGGTCGGCCGTGTAGTGGAAGAAGTTCGAGCCGAGCGTGTGCCGGCCCAAGCCCCATCCCCTGTCCCAGCCGGCGTCACGCATCCGTACCGCGCTGAGGGCGATGGCGTCAAGCGACGGCACTTCGTAGCTCCCGTGGTGGAAGCCGCGGTGGGTGCTGGTGATGAATCCGAAGATGTGGTGGTCGCCGGGGCCGCAGTTGAGGAAGGTGACGGCGCCCGTAATGCGGTCGCTGACGGCAAGGCCGAGCACCTCGGTGTAGAACCGCGTCATCGGCTCCTGGCTGGGGGTGAACACCAGGGCGTGGCCGAGCCGGCGAGGCAGGATGTCTGAGGCCTGTTGCCAGGCGGCGGTGTCGAACCGGTGGTATTCCCCGCCGATGTTGGACAGCACGGGAGTCGCCGGCCGCGGCGGGGCCGGGTCCATTTCCAGCAGCTGGACGGCGGTACCGTCGGGATCGCGGATCCACAGGCCGGCCTCGGGGCTGCCCAGGGGCGGGTCGACGGCCGGCACTGCGTGGCGGTCGAGCCGCTCGCGCAGCGCGTCCAGCGTCCCGGGCGCGACGCTGAACGAGAGGTGGTGGAGCCGTTTGGCGGGAGCTTCGACCATCCGCACCTGCTCTTGCTCGCGTCCCGGGCACCGGCCTAGCAGGGTGCCATGGTCGTCGACGGTTTCCAGCCCGAAGGCGCGGAGGAATTCGTCGGCGACGTCGAGTCCAGGTACGGCAAGTGCGTAGTGGTGCAGGCCAGTGATCATTGCGTTCTCTCTTTCCGTGGCTGCGCTGCGGCGGATGCCACGTTCGGTCATAGTCATGTTGATTGCAGGTAGGCCCAAAGCCTGTCGAGCAGAGGCGGGGCCGCCTCCCGCCATGCCTTGACCTCCCCGGGGCTCAAGAGTGTGACCGCCGCGCTGCCTGCGGCCAGGCGCAGCCGGCAGGTCAGGTCGAGCAGCCACATCCGCGCCGCGGCGTGACCAGGGCTCGTTCCCGTCGTCACGGCACCGTTACCGCGAAGGACCACGGCATCGGCGTCTCCGAGCGTGTCCGCGACAGGCCGGGCGAGTTCGATCGAGCGCAGCAGGCGGGCGTCGTCGTGGATGGGGATCGCCGCGCCGAGCCAGGCGCCCTGCCCGTGCAGCGGCGGGATGGCGGAGGCGATCGCACCGAGCGCGAGCGCGGCTTCCGGCTGGGCGCGCGCTATCGCGGTGACCTCGGGGCGGGCCTGGTAGACGGCCAGATGCACCCACGTCTCGCCTGGCGCGCCGACGGGCAACATGGTAGCGGCCATGGGGACCTCGACGAGCGTGTCAACGGTCACCGTGCCCAGGGCGGTGGGCGGAGTCATCAGCACGCGGTCGCCACGGCGCGCCGACACGTGCCCGAACGCGGTTACCAGGCCCCGCTTGGCCAGCACGTGCGCGGCGGCCACGAGTTCTGGAGCGAGCCCGGTAAGGTCGGCCACCAAAGCACCATCCGCGCTGTCGCAGCCGGGGTCAATGCGTTTCCCGTCGTGCGGAATGTGCCCCATCTGGGCTGGTGTCAGCGGTCGCCCTGGTCGCTGTGAGCGAGCTGCCGGGCGTTTTCGTGGGTCGTGGCAGCAGGACGATCTTGCCGCAGACATGGCCCGCGGCCAGCCGGGCGTAGGCCTCGCGGACCTGCGCCAGCGGGTACGTCGCGGCAACCGGCACCTCCAGCTCGCCGGCCGCGACCAGGCCCGCGAGCTCCCTCAGCACGGCCGCGCTGGCTCCGGCGGCGTTGCCCTCGGCCTTGACGCCGTACTTACCGACGGCGTCGAACCGGACAAGGGTGTCCACCCGCGCCGGGGAAACCCCGAGGTCGTCGAGGGCCAGCTCCACGTAGTCCCCGCCGTAGGTGTCGATGAACGCGTCCGCCTTCGGCGCGACCGCGCGGATCCGGTCCGCCACGCCGTCGCCGTAGCTCACTGGGATAACGCCGTGCGCTGACAGCCATGCGTGGTTCACCTCGCTGGCCAGGCCGATCACGATCGCGCCGGCATGCCTGGCCAGCTGCACCGCGATCGAGCCCACCCCGCCGGCCGCCCCGGACACGACCAGCGTGTCGCCGACGGTCAGTGCCACCGCCCGCACTGCCGCCCAGGCGGTGAACCCGGCGACGGGCAGCCCGCCCGCGACCTCCCACGGCACTGCGGCCGGCTTCGGCGTCAGGTTCGCCGCTTCCACCACCGCGTACTCGGCCTGGCTGGACCGCGTGTCGACCCAGCCGATCACCTCATCGTCCAGGGGAATCCCGGCCGCACCCGGGCCCGCCTGCTCGACGACCCCGGCCAGGTCACTGCCCTGTCCCGACGGGAACGTGGCAGGCCACCGGGAGTCCAGCAGGCCTTCGCGGATCTTCACCTCACCGGGGTTGATCCCGGCTGCTCTCACCCGGACCAGGACCTGGCCCGGTCCCGGCGCCGGCGTCGGCACGTCTTCCACCTTCAGCACCTCGACCGGGCCGTACCGATCGAACCGTACCGCTTTCATCGCCAGGTGCCTCCTGCGTCGTCCGGTGTGATATTTGCGCGCGGTGGGCGCCGCCTTCGAGCAGCTCGTCGGCCTTGGTGTACTGGCTGACATCCCCGGTCACCTCGAAGAAGCCGCGCGCCCGAGCCCTTGGCGTGCACCACCCGCCCGAGGACCCGCCCGCGGTTGAAATGCTGGATCTTCTGCACCAGGTCGTGGCCATGCAGCACCGTCGGGCCGCCGCGGCCCGCCGTCAGCGAGAATTCGCCGTTTGGCGCCGGGACAGCGGAATCGGTGGTCGTGGCCGGCACGTCATGGTGCGCGCGGTCGGTCATCGGGCCTCCTTCGTTCCGCGGCGCTCCGGGCCGGCCGCCTGCTTGCCGGCCACCTCGTGGTCGCTTCCAGAGCTGGCCCGGGGCCTCTGGCAGAGCTGGCGACTTGGGCAGCGGGACCTAACGGCGAAACCGTATGACCGCGCGTCGGCGGGTGCGATCCGTTTGGCGAGGTGACAATCCGGAATGCGCAGCGACTTTCCCGGACTCGCTCGGATCCGTCCCGGCTCGAAGTGGTCGCGTCACCGCCGCCGGAGGGTTTCGGACGGCAGCTCCCCGTAGCGGTGCCTGTAGTACCCGGCGAACCGGGCCAGGTGCCCGAAACCCCAGCGGTATGCGACCTCGGTGACCGATACGTCGGCTTCGGGGTCGGCGGCGAGCAGGTCGTCGCGTGCGCGAGCGAGCCGGACCTCCCGCAGGTACTCCAGCGGGGTGATCCCGAGATAGTCCCGGAATCCCTGCTGCAGGCCGCGGACGCTGACCCCGGCCAGCCCGGCGAGCATGGGGACGGTCAAGGGATCAGCGGCCCGGTCCTGGATGATCTCCACGGCCCGCCGCACCGTCGGCGGGCGGGCTGGGCGATGACCGGTCTGGAGTTCCTCGGAGAAGGTGTGCCGCTGGGCCACGAGCAACTGATCGATGAGCAGCTGCTCGACCCGGCTGCGCACCAGGGGATGGTCCAGCGACCCGGTGCCCCGGCGGATCTCGTCCAGGACAAACCCCAAGGTCGCCGCCCAGCCGCTCACGGCACGCGCCGATAGGTCCATGCGCGGATCGAACACGACCGGCGCGTCAATGCCCCGGCGCAGCAAGCGGGACAGCTCGCGCTCGAGCGTGCGGCGACCGATCCGCAGCGCCAGCTGTTCACAATCCGCGCTCCGTCGCATCACGATGTCCTGGGTCGGTGACAAGATGACGGCGGATCCTGGCTCGGATCCGGCTTCGCTACGGTCGCACCAGGAGATGGCTGATCCCTTCACCGGGACATCGACTCCGTAGTACCACCCCAGCTGGCCTGGCCGGATGATGACCTCCGCCCCGTGCCTCATGTACCCGATCGCGACTTCTCCGAGATCCCACGCCGCCAGCGCCGCGTCGAGCCGCTGGAAATCGCCGACGACATCCAACTCGTGCTCGCAGTAGACCCGCGCGATCGCGGCCCGGGTCTCGTCCGCATCGGCGGACCGGAACACGTTCTTGGCCAGGGCAGACGGCGGGCGCTCCCCGCTCGGCGCGAGCACCCACTGGCTCCAGCGCACCAGGCTGTCGTTTACGTTCGACATGGCTCTTCTCCACGGGACCGCACGATCGACGATACGCCGGTAACCCGGTCACATTGAGCGAGCGAGCCAAAGTCGCTGCGCATTCCGGATAATCCCCCGCCGATGGGCCCGTCCGCGATCCGATGACTGACCATGGCGACCGGCAGTCGGTTCAGTGGGCCCTGTCACTGCCGCCGCAGCGTCGCCGAAGGGAGCTCCCCGTAGCGGTGCTTGTAGTAGCCCGCGAACCGGGCCAGGTGGCCGAAGCCCCAGCGGTACGCGACCTCGGATACCGACGCGCCCTCCTCGTTCCGGGCGGCGAGCAGATCATCGTGCGCCCGGGCGAGCCTGACGTCCCGTAGAGACTCCAGTGGGGTCGTCCCGAGATAGTCTTGGAACCCTTGCTGCAGGCCGCGCACGCTGACCCCCACCAGCTGTGCGAGCATCGGGACGGTCAGCGGCTCCGCCGCCCGGGCCTGGATGATCTCCAGCGCGCGACCGACGGCGGGGCGGCGCGCGGCGCGATAGCCGGCCTCGAGCTGCTCGGAGAAGGTGTGCCGCTGGCCGAGCAGCAGCTGGCTGATGAGCAGCTGATCAACGCGGCTGCGCACGAGGGAGTGGTCAAGCGCCCCGGTGCCGCAGCGGATCTCGTCCAGGACGAACCCCAACGTCGCCGCCCAGGCACTCCCGGCAGGCGCCGACGGTCCTATCGCGGCGTCGAACACGACCGGCGCGTCGACGTCCCGGCGCAGCAGACGCGACAGCTCACGCTCGACCGCGCCGCGATCGATCCGCAGCGTCACCTCCTCGTAATCGGCGCTCCGCCGCATCACTGGCTCCTGCGCCGGTGACGCGACTACGGCGGACCCGGGGGTGCATCCGGCTTCGCTGCGGCCGCACCGCAAGATGGCTGACCCCTTTACCGCGATGCCGACCGCGTAGAAGGACTCCACCGGGCCTGGCCGGACGATGACCTCTGCGCCGTGCCTGAGGTACCCGACCGCGACCTTGCCGAGGTCCCACGCCGCGAGCGCCGCGTCGAGCCGCCGGGAAGGGCCGACGACATCCAGCTCATGCTCGCTGAAGGCCCGCGTGATCGCGTGCCGGGTCTCGTCCACGTCGGCCGACCGGAACACGTCTTTGGCCAGGCTCGCACACGGGCTCGCATCGTTCGGCGCGAGTACCCACTGGCTCCAGCGCACCAGGCTGTCGCCCACGTTCGCCATGGCTCTCCTAGATCCGCGGGGCCGCACGATCGACGATACGCCCAGAAGCAGGTCTGCTTGAGCGAGCCAGGCAAGCTCGTTTCGCATTCCGGATAGCTCACCGCGTCGGCCGGGTGGCTGCATCTCACTGTGAGGACAGCATCCACAGAAAGAACTCCTGATGAGGGTGCAGGTGCAGGTACAGAGCCGAACTCGATGCGGCGAGAGCTTCGCTGAGTGGCGGGGAATCCAACGACAGCTAAGATCCGACGAGCCGGCAACGAGACCCCGGTCCCTGTGGTCCGGGCACCCGCTGGCCCGCCACATCGACGACTTCCTCACCGACCTGGCGAACGCGAACAAGCCGCGGAACACGATCCGCGCCTACCGCGGCGAACTGACCGGGTTCGCCGCCCACCATGACGGCGACATCGCAGCGCAGGCCGAGGATCTCCGCGATCCGCACGCAGGCGGCCGGATAGGAGGCATACGCGAACGTGAACGGCGAGACAGCGGTGAGCATCGCGCGGGGATCCTTCGCCACGGGCTTGGCTTGGTCGAGCAGGGCCTCGGCATAGCCGACGACCATGCGGATCGCTGCGGCCGCCATCTCGGGACGGGAAGGTGCGGGGTCTGCCGTGATGTAAAGCGCGTGGCACCAAGCGGCGCGCAGCAGCAGGGTGGTGAGGGCCGCGAGATCAAGCCGCCGCTTTCCACGGAGCCTATTGCCGAGCACTGCGGCCCCGATCGCGGCGCGGCGCAGCCGAGCGGTAATCTCGGCGGGCGGTTCGAGGGCGGCGGTGAGCGTACCGGGGACCGGCGGTAGCCAGGCCGTGGCGCGACGCTCGAGGTCGGCGTAGGTAATCTGGCCGACGTCGATGGCTCCGGCCAGGGCGAGAGAATAGGGCCGTCGCTGGTCCCGGCCAGCCCGGCCTCAGGGGAGCTGACCAGCCAGTCTCGCAGATGCTCGCGATCCCAGGTCTCGAAGCCGGGCCGTTGGCGGCGCAGCTCCGCCTGCAGGTAGCTGCCGGTCTCGACGGGTGCTCCCCCGGTGAGCCGGCCGGTGGTCAGCAAGACCGCGGCCCGCGGCGGGTCCGGGTCGAAATCCGGGTGGGCCAGGTTGTCGAGCCGCCTCGTCGATCTGGGGGCGGACCCGCGCCATTCCGGCAGGCCGATGTCGCCGGCCTTGCTCTGGATCTGCGTCCGTCGGGCCCCTGGAAGCGTGCCGCTGCAGGGGCTAAAAGGGCGAATAACAGAGCATCGCCGCAGCTCAGATGTGGTGGGGCGGGTGGGACTCGAACCCACGGCCGACGGATTATGAGTCCCCCACAGTTCGTAGAGGCTAGTAGCACCTCGTCGAGCCAGGTTGCATATCGGCACGTCAGGACGTTGCAGATGTAGAGGCCCGTCGAGGTTGTGCGCGACTGTACTCTCGCCGTCTGCGTCCAAAGTGCGTCCGTTGCATTTGTTATCGGCCTACTTAACAGGGTGGGCTGCGCGGCGAGGTCCGCAGGTCACCGATGGTGAATTGCGGCCTTTTTCGCGCAGCCTCCCTCCGAACCGGACTGGCCCGCTTTCCGGGCATCACGGCTCTCCAGCGATTACGCCGCGTGCGTGACGGGGTTGCGTGGATGGTCTCGTGGCAGGGTTGGCAGACCACGAGGGTCTTGCGCCGTTTCCTGGCCATGAGGGCTGCCCACGGGGGCTGGCCCGGTCCTGATGTGCCGAGCCGGGCGAGCTTGGCGACCTGGTGGACGGCCACCGTGGTGTCTTGCCCGCACAGTTCGCACCGGCGCGTGAGGAGCCGCCGGAGCAGCTCTTTGCGTGGCACGGGGACCGGGACCGGAACGGGATCGGTGATCGTCGCGTTCCT
>Ga0306920_100001094_pt1 | contig 33283 bp, 46 predicted proteins | sample flu12Cox44000170_FD_204666 | JGI IMG/M metagenome (GOLD analysis project Ga0306920, IMG submission 204666) | Lab enrichment of tropical soil microbial communities from Luquillo Experimental Forest, Puerto Rico - flux4day.12C.oxic.44.000.170 (v2)... | ecosystem: Environmental > Terrestrial >...
AAATCCACTGTCTGGGCGACGGGAGTCAGTTCTCTACTCTGGTGGAAGGTCTTGGAGGAGCGCAAAAAATTCTCGATGTCAACTACTACAAACACTCCCACGCCTCGCTGTGTCTTGTGCTGCCCCCGGTGGGCAGTACCCGTTCGGCGATACTCCTTCTTGAATGTATCGAGCACTTTATTGGATCTCGGCTTTTCAGTCACCCGGAAATCCAGATACAGGTATGCTCTCCAGGGAGACTTGACGCTCGCCGTTCGGCATTGTTGGCGATAGGGTTCTACTTGGGGTCGGACACGCTACGGCGCTACACCCTGGGAGATTTCACGACATCCTTTACCGAACACCAACACTACCCGCGCGGGAGACGTTTGGTGCTCTACGATGCAGAGGGGGACTTCGACCGAAATTTTGATTGGTGGAAGGAGTCTGGCAACCGTCGTCTTGTGGAGCCCCAACTGCCCTTCGAAAACGGCCGCAGCGATCTGCTTACGGGCAGCGGCAGCAGGTTGGACATCGAGAACATCAACTTGCTTGCTACCCTTCTCGTCCATGCTCAGTACAAAGGTTACTGGAACCAGCTCGGCATACAGTTCCAGGAGGAGATGGAAGCATTGCTAGACCGGCATATACTCAGTGGTCTCGTCGATGCTCCGTGGGTCCGGACGGATGATCCAGAGAGCGACGACGACGACCGGTTCTTTGCCGCTCTCCAAGAGCTCGTTGCGTATGCTTTTGAAGAGAGTGTCCGTATCAAGAAGAAAGGCCGCCTCTTTCCTGGCTGGCACGAGATATCAAGCAGGTCATCTTGCGGAATTCTGCAGCAAGTTCAGGCTTTGCTTCAGAAGTACGGCAGTGAGTTAGTCAGCCAATCTCGCCTGCTCGATCAAGGGGGTCGCGCGTGATTCGTGCTCATCAACCCGGCTCGGAACCGATCGATATTCCGGAGACGATTCCCAATCCAGTTGTGGTACCCAAGCCAACACCTGCTCCGACAGAACCCGCTCCCAAGGAGCCAGTTCGGATCCCGGAGAGGGTTCCCTAGTAGAGCGGCGTCTCAAAGAAAGACAGTTGTACGTCCGTGCCGTGTACGAAGGCGAGGTCTTGGACAGCCTCGCTAAACCACGGCGAGACCGCAACGCGGCGCTCAAGCTGATGCGAAAACTCTAAAGAACCACTGCGTCACTCCAGCCACCACGTTTACCGACAAGCTCCGATCTTATTTAGAGCTCTGCGCTGCGCGAATTTGGTGTTGCGCGGCGGCACCGACACAGGACACAAGGAGCCTTTCAAGACCTTTGTGTACCGAAAATCAGATTCGGCAAGCGTGATGGGGATGGGGTCATCATCCCGCTGTCACGACAGACTTCGGTCTTGGAGTCAAGTTGTGACAGTAGGGGTGCGGTTGATTCTAGATCGAAGTGGGGAAGCAGGCTATGCGCGGCCGCGGCGCACCACTAACATGAGCTACAGTCTGATTGAGGGTCTACGCGGCCAGATTGTGTCAAACCGGCTGATCTGCTGATCTTGGAATGCGCGAAGGAGGGAGGATGACGTGAGGGTGGTTCCCTCCCATCATCCAACAATAACAAAACGGTTCGTCTGAGGGAGGAGCAAAAATGTCACGCGTCGCGGTGGTGACGGGCGGAACACGCGGCATCGGTGAAGCGATATCCAAGGCTCTCAAGGGGGCCGGCTACGAGGTCGCGGCGAATTACGGCGGCAACGACGCAGCGGCGCAGAAATTCAACGTCGCGACCGGCATTCCGGTCTACAAGTGGGACGTCTCCTCCTACGAGTCTTGACACCAATTTGAATTCGCTGTTCAACATGTGTCGACCGGTGATCGAAGGGATGCGCAGCCGCAAGTTCGGCCGCATCATCAATATCTCATCCATCAACGGCCAGAAGGGACAAATCGGCCAGGCGAATTATTCCGCTGCCAAGGCCGGCGAGCTGGGCTTCACCAAGGCGCTGGCGCAGGAAAAGCGCCAAAAGCGGCATCAGCGTTAATGCCGTCTGTCCCGGCTATATTGCGACGACTGAGATGGTCAAGGCAGTGCCGCAGCACGTGCTGGAGAAGAACATCCTGCCGCACATCCCGCTGGGTCGGCTGGGTGGGCCGGAGGAGATTGCGCGCTGTGTCGTCTTCCTCGCGTCTGACGATGCGGGCTTCATCACCGGCTCGACGCTGACGGCAAACGGCGGCCAGTACATGATCTGACATAACATTGATTGATTTTGTCCTTGTGATTTCACTTGTATTCACAACTACAAACCGGTCAACTCCATTGGGCGACCAATTCCGCTGCGATCCACAGCACGGCTCTTATCCGGCGAGGTGGCAGCGCGCACTACGAGAGGGCTAAGATCTCAACGAAAGGCCGCGGCGTGGCGCCGGACGAATTCGGCCAACGTCGTCGGCTTCACTCCGAATAGCGCATGCCTGCCGAGCTCGACTTCGCGGGTCGGGATGGGCGCCGTCCTGCTGCTTGTTGATCAAGGGAGTAAGCTGAGCGATCCGATAAAAGACTGAGTGCTTGTCCCGAGTAGAGGCTCGCGCGCCGCAGACCTGGCAGCCGGACAGGCCCCATGACCGTTCGGTCGCGCGACAAATCGTGGCCATCATTTCCGAAGCGACGGTTTTCGCATCTCCTTGGGCGTTGGGGCGGGGGGACCAGTCGAGTCGGCAATCGCTGGCGTCGGTACATTGGTATTTGCTGCGGCCGTGGGGTTGAGGGGCGCCGCAGGTGACGGCGGCGCCCGGGTAAGTTGGTTGGCATCGTCAGCGAAGGCGATTGATGCCGGGCTTAAGCTTGGTCGCACCGCTGTGCCGGAGATGGCGCGATGACCAATTGAGCGTTCGCGCCTATGCTTTGCTCGATAACCGCTACCTGCGCGGTCCCTACGAGGTCGTCCACGGCGGGAGCGGAACGCACGTCACAGAGGTGCGGGAGACTGTGGCGCGAAGCGAGTTTCGTCTTGACGCGCGTCATTTTTTATATACGAGTTCCCTTAAAAGCCTAGATCTATTCTGCTTGTCATCTTTGCTTTCGAATGCGCGCGGCGAAAGACCATCGATAACCCCGATGATGTCCGGCTCAGGCAGCCGACAGCATAGCACGCCGACAAGCCCGAGCTCGACCAGCATCCCCTGCTGCGAACACCTTTGGCGCTTCCTGCTATCCAAAGCGGCCGGTGATGTAGTCCTGCGAGCGGCGATCCTGCGGAGCCGTGAACATCCTGCTGGTGTTGTCGAACTCGATCAGCTCGCCGGGATACATGAATCCCGTGAAGTCGGATACACGTGCTGCTTGCTGCATATTATGAGTGACGATGACGATGGCGTAATCGCCCCTGAACTCATCGATCAGCTCCTCGATTTTGGCGGTAGAGATCGGGTCAAGCGCCGAGCACGGCTCGTCGAGCAGGATAACCTCGGGCCTTATGGCGACGGTGCGCGCGATACAGAGCCGCTGCTGCTGGCCACCTGATAGGCTCAACCCATTGGCTTTGAGCTTGTCCTTGACCTCGTCCCAAAGCGCGGCGCGGCGCAGCGAGGTCTCGACCCGGGCATCTAATTGGGCTCGGGGAAGCTTCTCGTAGAGCTTCACCCCGAAGGCGATATTCTCGTAGATTGACATTGGGAATGGCGTTGGCTTCTGAAAGACCATTCCGATGCGTGAGCGCAGCAAATTTAGGTCTTGCTTGGGCGACAGGATGTTCTCTCCATCGAGCAGCACCTCGCCCTCAGCGCGCTGGTTCGGGTACATCGTACATGCGATTGAGGACGCGCAGCAGCGTGGACTTGCCGCAACCGGAGGGGCCAATGATGGCTGTGGCCTTGCCATCGTAGAGCGATAGGCTGACGTCCTTCAACGCCTGGGTCTGCCCGTAGTAGAAGTTCAGTGAGCGGATTGAAATCTTCTCGGGCAGGCCGTTCGCCCCAGCCGAATCGACGGTCATTTCTTGCGTGATAATCGGTTCACTCCAGGGCGGCTAAGCGGCAGCAATGGGCACTTGGGGGCCTATCTAGGTCAAACGCTAGACAGAGGGCATGAGAACCTTGCCTGCCGAGGCTCAGAATCAGATCAGATCAGATCAGATCAGATCAGATCAGATCAGATGGTCCTTGACGGCAGTGTCCCCGGCGATCCGAACTATGTCCTCTAGCGGAGTATCGTCTGAGACGGTGATCACGTCCGGCGTCATTACTTCTTCGACCTGGCGGCGATTCGCCTCGAGCCATTCTTCCAAAGCCACAAGTCGCTCGAAGGCTCGTTCTATCTCAAGCAGCGTGTCTCGTTCTTGCGGTATCTTTGCACACTCGACTCGATTATGCACTCGTTGCGCCTCTCGCTTCTAGTCCTTCGACTTAGACAACACGGTGCGTCTCCATTTCTATATTGCACTTCAGCTTTTCATTTGCGACCTTTCGTTGGTTGATCCGCCTCAATATCTCGACCTCTGTTCCCCAGATTACGCAAGAACCTAAACTAGAGAAGGCTGCAGATTCTTGATTTACATCAACCTCTCCGAAAGACGTGTGTGATTTTATCAAATTGCCCTGTAGCGGTGGGGGGTGGCTTCTTGGTGAGGCGTCGATCTACACGGAGAGTCGCACTGGGCTCGGCGTGAGTGCGTTGGTTCCGGATGCGGCCCGGCTGCCTGCGAACAAGTTTCATCGTGCTGCCGCACCTTTCGCAGCGCGGCGGTGACAGAAAGATTCGGCGACGATCGCATTATCGTTGCCACGCTTGCCACTCTATGCAGTCTCAAACGGGGGTTTTTGATCTAGATTAAAATTTACTAGGAGGAAGGGCCGCGTTGCAGGCGGCCATTGCGGCCGTCGGCTCCGGTGGGCCGAGAGGACTCGCGGGGCATGACAAACTCACAGCAACTGAGAAGCCACGTAGAACGCGATCAGCATCGCCGTAGCAATGACCACATATTTAAGTACCACGTAGTGGAGCCAGTGCTTCGGGAACGGCGCGTCCGGTTTTGTCATCCCTGCGTCCTTCAGGTTGTTAGCTCGACCATGGACCAAGCGCACGCAAGAGCGGGCAAATGTCCTCCGACGGGGCCTAGTCAATTGCTAGGGAGAGCTCTCGGGGCGAATAAATTCTAAGAATGATCGATTCTCAGACAGCGGAACTCGCCGAAAAAGGCCGTGTTTCGGCGCGGAAAAGGCTGCGCGAGGCTGCCACCCTGCTATCCCATCAGCACGATAATCCTTATCGCGTTGGAGCCTTTCGCCGAGCCGCTGACGCGGTCGCTGCGCTTGATCGGAAGCTGCGAGAGACCGTGGAGCGAGATGGTGTCGAGGTGCTGGAACAAATCCCGGGAATCGGTGCATTACTCGTGACAAACACTCATCTCGCATATCCGCCCGAGGCGCGCGCTATTGCCCGTGTTTCCAGGAGATCTTCCGCGGCAGATTCTGTCATCAGCTGCTGCTCGATGAATTGTGGGAAATGAACCGCATGTTCGGCCGTGCATCTGCGAGGGTGCGTCTCCCGGATCACCGTCTCGCTGCCGAGCACGATCGCAGAAATCCCACGCCGCCCATGTGACGCCATCACGATCAAATCGCATCCCTTGGCTTTGGCGATGTCGATAATCGCATTGTAAGGATGCGCGTGTTCGACATGCACGACCTCGCAATCTACCCCTGCGGCCTCCGCCGCCTCTTTCACCTTGTCCAAGCGCTGTGCCGCTACGGTCGTCATGCGCTGTCTATATGATTCGAGCGCGTCTTGGATCGTGTCGAGCTCGACTGCAAAAATGTGGAAGGGAGTCGAAACCGTTACACCTGTCACCCGTGCATTGACGGCCTTAGCCAGGGCAGTGGCGTATTGGATCGCTTCGTAAGACAAGTCTGAGCCATCGGTAGGAATGAGAATGTGTTTGTGCACGACGGCACTCCTTCGATCCTAATTACTCTGCCGCTTTCGAAGTCGCATCTTCCAGTTTCATGCCATTCTCCGCGTCGCTGACCACCTGCATCGTTCGTAAAATGCTCGATGGATTGACGCTGATCGAATCGATGCCGAGCTGGGCAAGATAGCGGGCGATTTCAGGATAGTTGGCTGGCGCTTCCCCGCAGATACCGATGTGACGACCATTGCGCTTGGCGCCGAGCACTGCGAGTTTAAGCATTTCCAGCATGCCAGGATCGCGCTCATCGAAATCGAAAGCCACGATCTCGGAATCCCGATCCACGCCCAGAGTGAGCTGGGTCAGGTCATTCGAACCGATCGAGAATCCGTCGAAGAGCTCGGCAAAGGCGTCGACCTGGATGACATTATTGGGGATCTCACACATGACATAAATCTCAAGACCGTTTTCTCCGCGCTTGAGACCATGGCTCGCCATTGCATCGAGCACGCGCTTGGCCTCATCCACCCGTCGGCAGAATGGGATCATGATGCGAAGATTGGTCAGTCCCATATCTTGCCGCACTCGGCTTAGAGCGGCGCATTCGAGCGCGAAGCCGGCAGCATAGGCGGGGTGCGCATAGCGTGCTGCCCCTCGGAACCCCAACATCGGGTTCTCTTCCTTGGGTTCGAAGGCCTCACCTCCAATCAGCCTTGCATATTCATTGGTCTTGAAGTCCGACAGGCGGACAATCACCGGCTTGGGATAGAATGCGGCGGCAATGATGCCGACGCCCTCCGAAAGCTTCTCGATGAAAAAATCGGCTGGTCGCGCATAATTGCGAACTAATCGACGAATAGTGTCCTGCGTTCGGGCTGATTGCACCTTTTCCGGATTGACCAGCGCCATCGGATGAATACCGATGTGCTCGCTGACGATGAATTCCATCCGCGCCAGACCGACTCCATCATTCGGCAACATGGCTGTCCGGAAGGCAAGCTCGGGGTTGCCGAGATTCAACATGATGGCGATGTGCGGCCGCCTGACGTCGCCTGTCTCGATCCGTGCGGTTTCGAATGGAAGTTGCCCGTCGTAGACACGACCAACCTCTCCCTCGGCGCAGGACACCGTTACAACCCGACCGGTTTTCAGCGCATCGTTCGCTCCGGCTGCCCCGACCACGGCTGGAACGCCAAGCTCGCGCGCAACAATCGCCGCGTGGCAGGTCCGTCCGCCGCGCTCTGTTACGATCGCGGCGGCAACCTTCATCACCGGCTCCCAATCTGGGCTCGTCGATTCCGCAACGAGAACCTCGCCCGGTTGGAAGGCTGCGAGTTCACGAGCGTCGACGATGATCCGCGTCGTCCCGACCGCGATCTTCTCGCCGACCGCGCGACCGGTGACCAAGACAGGGCCAGACCCCTTGAGCGAATAGCTTTCGAATGCCGTCGGCGCTCGGCGCGAGGCCACGGTCTCGGGCCGGGCCTGAATGATGTAAAGCTGCCCATCATCGGCATCCTTGGCCCATTCGATATCCATCGGGGTAAGGTGCCCGGCATGCGCCGAGTAGTGGTCCTCAATTCTGATCGCGTAGTCAGCCAACTTGAGCACTTCCGCGTCGTCGATACAGGAGCGTTCCCGAGCCGACTTCGGAACCCGGATATTTCTCGTGCCGCCATGGTCGCGGGCATAGATCATGCGCATTTGCTTGCGCCCGAGCGACCGGCTCAGGACGACGCGGTAGCCCTGCCGGAACGTCGGCTTGTGCACGTAGAATTCGTCCGGGTCTACCCTTCCTTGAACGATATTTTCACCTAGCCCGTAGACGCCAGTGATGAACACGACGTCACGAAAGCCGGATTCCGTATCCAACGTGAAGACGACGCCGCTTGAGGCTCGGTCGGCTCTGACCATCTTCATGACGCCGACCGAGAGCGCGACCTTGAAATGATCGAAGCCATTATCGATCCGATAGGAAATGGCCCGGTCGGTGAAGATCGACGCAAAGCAGCGCCGGCAGGCTTCGAACACATCGCTCTCACCACGAACGTTCAAAAAACTTTCGTGTTGGCCCGCAAAGCTCGCGGTCGGAAGGTCTTCCGCCGTAGCGGAGCTGCGCACCGCGACTGCAACGTTGGTGCCATAATCCTTTTCGAGCTGTTGATACGACTCCGCAATCTCCCGCCGAAGCCGACTGGTACCCGTAGCGTCAAAGACGATCGCGCGTGCTTCGGCAGCGCGCTGCACGAGCACGTCTATGCGCGTCTTGTCGACTGTATCGAGGAGCCGATGCAGCCTGGCCCATACTCTGGCCTCGGTCAGTGCGTTGCGGTATGCGTCTGCTGTTAGCGCGAAACCATTCGGGACACAGACACCCTGCTCCGAGAGGAAAGAATATAGCTCGCCAAGGGACGCATTCTTACCGCCTACCAATCCGACATCGCCGAGCCGAATGTCACGAAACCAGCGAATATTAGCGGTAACTGCTGAGGCTGACATGCTTGAGACCTGCACACTTTTGGGCGTTGACAAGGTCAGTGCGACATCAGGGTCGGAATCGTCATGGAGCCCAGGATTCCGCGAGTGACACCGCCGAGAATGAACTCCCGCAGACGCGAATGACCGTAGCCGCCCATAACCAGAAAATCTGCTGAAGTATCCGCGGCATGCGATAAGATCGTGTTGGCGACGTCGGTCTCGGCCGTAACGATCGACTTGAGCTCGACCTTCGCACCATGGCGAGCGAGATGCTGCGCGATCTCCGTTCCCGGCATCTCCTCGCTCTTTATTGCCTCGCTGGCCACGGTAACGACTTCGGTAGTTTTGGCTCGGACAAGCAGCGGCATGGCATCGGCCACGGCTCGGGCGGCACTCCGGCTGCCATCCCACGCCACTATCACGCGTTCAAGCTTCAGACCGATTCGTTGAATAAACGGAATGATGAGGACGGGCCGACCCGAGTCGAAGAGCGCCGCCTCGATGATGAGCCGCTCCAGCCCGGGCTTGTAAGGTACCGGCTGGCCCACAATCGATAGATCGAATCGCCGGGCAATGTTGGCAAAAACGTTTGGGGCGCTCGTGACGGCGACGTCTAGCATGCGCGATTCGGCAATAACCGCAGCACGCCGCGCCACTTCATCGAACTTGGCTATGGCGGCCTTTGCCATCTTCTCGTTTTCAACACGCTGAGATTGGATCACCTCGGGCGGAAAACCATACCTATCGGCCATAGGGGGGAGCGGCTCGTACAGAAAGGCAATTCCCGTAAGGTCCGCATTAAACGTGGCGGCTACCGAAACAGCAAAATCCATCGCGACGTCGCGTGAGGCGCCCACCGCCAGGCTGGCAACGACGTCCTTAAACATGATCGATTCTCGCTCTCGGCACCGGTTATCGTGCGATTTGTGAGCGGAGCGCTCTGTCCGTACGGTCAGAAACCTAGAGTGGCGTAACACGCCCGATGTTGACATACGTCAAATGCGGGGGCGGACGCGGTTGCTATATTTCTTGCGTCAAGTTTAGGGCCCCGCTTCCCGCGATTTGATGGGCTCCCACGCTAAGCACAGGAGGGTGCATGTCGTATGCATCCCTTATGGTGTATGTCGAAGCTGACACGATGCCTGAGCATCGTGTACGCCTCGCCGCAAGCCTTGCCGATCAATTCAATGCGATGCTGATCGGATTATCGGCGCTGGCCATCCCGCCCCCAATGACGACTGATGGTGTGGTCATGGACATGATGGGGGCCAAACTTGCCGACAATGGCAAATGGTTCCGCGGCGTCGCCGGGAAGGATCGCCGAAGGCTCGACTGGTATGAAGCGCTGGACTTTCCAGCCGAGGCACTGACGCGCACGGCGCGCAGCGCCGACCTTGTGGTGATCGGACAGGCAAAAACACCGGTAAATGCTTACAGGGCACTCGATCCGGGTGAAGCAATTCTGAAGATGGGACGTCCGACCTTGGTTGTGCCCGAGGAAGTGAGCTCGCTACGAGCAGAGCATATCGTGATCGGCTGGAAAGATACGCGCGAGGCACGTCGAGCCGTATGGGATGCACTTCCGTTCCTGCAACAGGCGACGCGCGTTACCGTCGTCGAAGCGTGTGGCCCACCCGACGAGAAGACTTCCCTGGAAAGGCTCGACGACGTAGCCCGTTATCTGTCGCACCACCGCATCCAGGGCGGGCCCAAAGTCATTCTGGAGCAAAAGGGATCTGGGGCGAAGCAGCTAATTCAGCTCGCTCAGCAAGAACGCGCAGATCTGTTGGTTACTGGCGCCTATGGGCATAGCCGCCTAGGCGAATGGATCTTCGGCGGCATGACGCGTGAATTGCTGGCCGCAAGCCCCATCTGCTGCCTCATGTCTCACTGATGTTCCTAGCGAATGGCTCTGGAGGACGATTATGCAAACGCCTGTTCAAATCGATTTTCAGGGGATGCAGGGAAGGCCAGAAGCCCGCGCTTCGATCGAGAAGCACGTGGCCCAACTGGAAGAACGCTGCGGCCGCGTGACGGCTTGCCGAGTGGTGTTGAAGGGACCGAGCGGACACCACCGCACCGGCGGCCTCTATGAGGTCCACATACATCTTGCGCTCCCCGACGGTCGCGAAGTCAACATCGGGCGCACGCCGCCGGCGGACGAACGACACGCCGATCTTTCCTTTGCCATCAACGATGCCTTTAAGCACGCGCGGCGACAGCTGCAGGATCAGGTACGCCGCTTGCAGGGACAGGTGAAGCAGCACGAAAGCCAGCCAATCGGAACCGTCAAAACCATCGATCCGTCCGGGCAATTCGGATTTTTGGAGGCCCCCGACGGCCATGAGGTCTATTTTCATCGAAACAGCGTGCTCGACGGCGCATTCGACCGCCTCGCGGTGGGCACCCACGTTACATTCGCCGAGGAAATGGGTGAAAAGGGACCCCAGGCGAGCACGGTCAAACTGCTCGGCAAGCACGGACTGAGGCTATGAGCGCTTCCACCGCTTTGCCGCAGAGGAAGGTCAGCTGGGAGCATTTCCCGCACGATGCCGACGTCGGCGTGCAGGGATGGGGCACGACGGCGGCGGAGGCTTTTGAGCAGGCCGCTTACGCGCTGACCGCCATCGTTACTCATGCAGAAGTCAAGCCGGAGACCTTGGTGCAGGTGCGGTGCGAGGCGCCCGACCTCGAACTTCTACTCGTCGAATGGCTCAACGCCATCATCTATGAGATGGCAGTGCGGAAAATGTTATTTGGGCGCTTTGCGGTGCGGATCGAAGGTGAACGGCTCGAAGGGACGCTGTGGGGGGAGCCGGTCGACGTTGAGCGCCATGCCCCGGCCTGCGAGCCGAAAGGGGCAACTTATACGGCTCTGCGGGTCGCCAAGGACCCCGACGGCACCTGGTCTGCCTCCTGCATCGTGGACGTCTAGTGGAGCACGGCCATGGATCCTACTCGTTTCACTCGGGTCGATCCCACGACGTGGCGGATCGAGCCATACGGCGCCATGCGGGTACCGGCCGTTATTTATGCCGACGAGAACCTCATCCGCGACATGGATGACAAGGTCTTTGAGCAGGCAGTCAACGTCGCGACGCTTCCCGGAATCGTGCAAGCCTCTTACGCCATGCCGGATGCCCATTGGGGCTATGGTTTTCCCATCGGAGGCGTCGCGGCGTTCGATCCCAATCATGGCGGCGTTGTATCGGCAGGCGGCGTCGGATTCGATATTTCGTGCGGCGTTCGGACCATGCTTACCGGCCTCACGGTGGCCGACATCGTCCCGGTGCAGAAGTCGCTGGCCGACTCGCTGTTTCGACAGATTCCGGCGGGCGTCGGCAGCAAAGGAGCAATCACACTCGATGCAGTCGACATGGACGCGATGCTGTCGGGCGGCGCCCACTGGGCGGTGGAGCGCGGTTGGGGCGACAAGGACGACCTCGAACGGATCGAGGAGAAGGGCATGATGGCGGGGGCCAAGCCTGCGCATGTCTCCGACCGCGCCAAGGAACGGCAGCGGCGGGAGATGGGCACGCTCGGCTCTGGTAACCATTATCTCGAGGTCCAGGCGGTCGCGGAGATCTTCGATGCAACCGTTGCCCGGGTTTTCGGTCTTGCGCCGGATGATGTCTTGGTCACCATTCATTGCGGCTCGCGCGGCCTTGGCCACCAGATCGGGACCGAGTTCTTGAAAGAAATGGTCGTCACCGCGGAAGCTTCGGGTATTGCGCTTCCCGATCGCGAGCTCGCCTGCGCGCCGATCAATTCTGAGGTTGGGCAGCGCTATCTCGGCGCCATGCGTGCCGCAATTAATTGTGCGCTCGCCAATCGTGAAATTCTCGGCCATTACGCGCGGCGCGTTTTCGCGCACCACTTCCCGAATTGCGAGCTGCGCCTCCTGTTCGACGTGTCGCACAACACCTGCAAGGTCGAAAAGCACACCGTCGACGGCAAACGGCGAGACCTGTTCGTTCATCGAAAAGGTGCCACCCGCGCCTTCGGACCGGATCATGAGAGCTTGCCCGCGCCGCTCCGTCCTGTCGGTCAGCCGGTGCTCATTGGCGGCAGCATGGGGACGGGTTCGTACATTCTGGTGGGCGAATCGACCGCTGAGGAGAAAGCATTCTCTTCAGCGTGCCACGGCGCGGGTCGTGCACTATCGCGCCACGCTGCGCTCAAGCGCTGGAGCGGGCGAAAGATCATCAACGACCTCGCGTCCGCGGGGATCCTGATCCGCAGCCCCTCGACGCGTGGCGTCGCCGAGGAGGCCCCCGGCGCTTATAAGGACGTTGGTGCAGTGGTGGCCGCCGCAGAGCATGCCGGTTTGGCCCGGAGGATCGCGCGTCTCAGACCGCTGATTTGCATCAAGGGATAGCGGCCATTGGCACATCGATCCGGGGCGCCTGCCCCTTTCGGACTTGATCTGTGTCAAAATCTCTTTTTTGGAAAACACTAACATAATAATTTGCAATAGGAGTTGACCATGAGCGCGCTGCAGCTTCGGGAAAATGTTGTCGATGAGCTCGAATATGAGCCAAGCATCGATGCCGCACACATTGGCGTGGCAGCCGATAAGGGGCTCGTGACTCTAACAGGTCACGTTGCCAGCTATGCTGAAAAGCAGGCCGCGATAGCAGCCGTTCGCCGTGTTAAGGGCGTACGGGCTATCGCAGAGGAGATCGAAGTTCGGTATCCGTACCAGAAGACGCCTGACGACGAGATCGCTAAGCGCGCGATCGACATTCTTGCTTGGGACACGATGGTTCCGAGTGAGTCAATCCAGATAATGGTGCACGACGGCTGGGTGACGCTAACTGGCAGTGTCGATTGGCACTATCAGAAGAAGCACGCTGAGGAGGATGTTCGAAGGTTGTCGGGCGTGCGTGGCGTGACCAACGCTGTCGAAATCAAGCCGAGCGTTCAGCCTGAGGACATAAAGCGGAAAATCGAGGAAGCGCTGAAGCGACACGCCGAAATTGAAGCTAACGCAATTCGGGTCACCGTGCGCGAGGGCAACAAGGTGGTCCTTGAGGGAAAGGTCGATAGCTGGGAGGAGCGGCATGCGGTGGAAAATGCCGCTTGGTCCGCGCCTGGTGTTAAGTCGGTCGAGGATCGCACGATAGGTCCATTCGTCTACGATCGGGACGACGATGACTGATCATCCGCAAGGGCCTTGCGAAAAAGATTATATGAGCAACTTTGCATTTTGATCTTGATCAAAAACGCTGGCGAATGATGAAGCATTATTTTGCGTTCCGACGCCGATAAGTTAGATTCACGTACTGTCATCTATCCAGAGGCGCACATGGAAACCAGGTCGAACCAAGCGGAAATACCGACCGATGAGGACGTGACGACGCTCACGATTTTGCCCGAGAAAGTCTGTTTCATCATCATGAAGGCGAGGGAATTTGACGCGAAGGATGAGGTGACCGAGCCGGATCCGGGATCAAATCCCTCGGACGACAAGGAGGCTGCGGTGCTCGAGGATCATAGCGACGATCCCGTCGTTGAGGAGCTCACGTCGCTCATCGATTCCTTGTCGGAAGACGAGCAGATCGATCTCGTTGCGCTGATGTGGCTGGGCCGGGACGACTATTCCGCTAGCGATTGGCCCGCCGTGCGCGAGGAGGCAGCTCGTGCTCACAACAAACGCACGGCCAACTATCTTCTCGGGACGCCCCTGCTAGGAGATTTCCTGGAAGAGGGCCTGTCAGTCCTGGGCCGCTCGTGTGAAGAGTTCGAGATGGGTCGGCTCTGATCGCAAATCTGGATTTGATCTTGATCAATTCCGTTCAGAGCCGCGAATCTATCATTTAGCGGATTCAAGGAAGGAGGACTTCATGAGCAGCGTCGGCCTCGAAAGTCTCGACCATACGGTCCAACTCACTCATATCTCGATCAATGAATTGGATGATCGACTTGGTTGGAACAATAAGCCACGATCCTACCGCCTGCTCAAGGCAGTCCTCCACGCATTGCGAGACTGGTTGCAGGTCAACGAAGCGGTGGATCTCGCAGCGCAGCTGCCGACCTTGCTGCGTGGTGCCTATTATGAACAGTGGCGGCCGGGTGCAACCCGTGTCAGGCATCGGACTAAGGCCGATTTCCTAACGCGAGTAGAGGAATCTTTCAAAGTAGACCCGCTCACACAACCATCCCATGCGGTCATGGCAGTATTCGAATTGCTTTCGAAAAACATCAGCCGTGGCGAGATCGATGACGTACGTCGCTCGCTTCCGGAAGAGGTCAGAAACCTGTGGCCGGAACCATACGTTTCGCCAAGCATGATGCGGGCGATGATGCGGGCGGGACGTAAACGAGAGCGGTCAATGGTCGATTTCTGGGTATTAGATGCGAACAAATTGTCGTTGACAGCGGTCACACCCGGAGTGGATTCGGCAGCTACTCGAATCGCCTTTCTCTCTGCGTCGTCACACCCCAAAGATCAACGAATACCGCCGTTTACCGCGACCGTCAGCAACGAGGTATGCGCCCACGGCTGCGCCTTCAGATGCCGGAGGATCCTATCGCGAATGGCAGCATCGGAGAGTGGAATTTCGAGCCCTTTGCGGGCGCTGGCCACCGCCTGAATGACATTGGCACGGCTGACGATGCCGACGAGCTCGCCGTTTTTTACGATCGGCACCCGTTTGATGGAGTTCTTCTCTAATAAGACGGCAATCTCATGGAGCGGCGTGTCCGGAGCGCGGTAATCACATCGCTTGTCATAACATCCGCCACTTTGCGGGCATGGGCCTTGACGTATTCGGTGGCGAGCGTTTCCTCGGCGGTAAATAGTTGCAGCCACCAAGAACGATGTCGTTCGGTTCAGCCTCAGCGCGGTGCAGCAGATCGCCTTCAGTGACAATGCCAACCAGTTGGCCCTGGTCGTCAACGACTGGCGCGGCGCTAATCCGCCCCTCTAGAAAGACGTCGGCGACCTCGCTTACCGAAGAAGAAAGCTTCACGGTAATAACCGGGGAAACCATTACGTCGCGCGCTTTCATGCGGAATTGTCTTTGATTCAAATCAAGTTGGTCGGCCTGCACAATTTGGCATTCTCGGAGGAAGGGAGGAAGGGCCGACGATTAAGTGCGCTGTCGTTCCCCTATAATTCCTATGTGGCGAATTGATTTTAATCAAATTGATCGGCAGCTCGCTCGGTAAGGATGGTTCGGCGGGTGTGTCTCGAGGATAACAGGTCCGAGGTGGCAACGATTTAGAGGGAGTACGCCGTCGTGAAAGCTGCAGATGTGATGGTCTCCAACGTCATTACTGTGAACGTGAACGCGACCATTGGTGAAGTCGCCGCCACCCTGCTGAACAATCACATCAGTGCGGCGCCTGTTGTCGACGAGGAAGGCGGGCTCGTCGGCATTGTGAGCGAAGGCGATCTGCTGCGGCGCCCGGAGATCGGCACGACCAGACGGCATTCCTGGTGGCTTGAGTTGATATCGACTGGATGGGCGTCTGCCAATGAGTACATCAAGTCCCATTCCGGCAAGGTCGCCGATGTGATGACTCGCAAACTCGTCACAGCCAAGCCTGACACCCCGCTGGGCGAGATCGCCGGTTTGCTGGAGCGCAACCGGATCAAGCGTGTACCCATTGTCGAGGGAGGCAAACTCGCCGGCATCGTTAGCCGTGCAAACATTCTGCAGGCGTTGGCGAGCGCCACCAAAAAACTTCCTTCGCTTGCGAGCGTAGATGACCTCCAGTTGCGTAAAAAGGTCGTGTCTCGAATGGCTTCAGAGCCATGGCGGCCGACCATGCTGACGGTCACCGTTCAAGACGGGACCGTCGATTTATGGGGCCTTGTCCACTCGGTCGAGGAGAAGAAAGCAGCGCAACTCGCTGCCGAAACTACCCCGGGCGTGCGCACGGTCGTTAACAACATCATCGTTCAACGCGTGGGCTACGGCTGGTCGTGACCATGTCTCGGAGGAGCCAGAACCAATTTGCTGTTGGTGGCTGAATCCATGAAGATTCTTGTACCCGTTGATGGTTCGCCCGCATCCAACCGCGCAGTTAAACTCGCCATCAACCACGTGAAGGCACTACCAGAAGCCGGCCTCGTTCTCCTGAATGTGCAGAACTTTTCAGGGTTCAGCTTGCCTGAGGGGCGCTGAGATCATGCCGTCCACATGGATCGAGCAGGAAGAAAAGAGAGTGGCTGACGAGGCTCTGAAGGACGCTGTTGTCACCTGCCGTGAGGTTCACATCAGTCCGTGACGTTGCGTCCTGGTGAGCTTTCAAGCCCAACGGAGGTCCGCCATGAGCAAGCTTCAAATCCCCCATAACGCGTTTGTCTTTGTCGGCGACGGCCGCAAGGCGCTGTTCCTGCATAACATCGGCGACGAGAAATTTCCTAACCTCAAGACGGAGCGGATGTTCGTCGATGACAACCCACCCACACATGAACAAGGCAGCGACCGTCCGGGCCGCGCTTTCAAACGTGCCGGGACGAACCTACGCAGCGCCGTCGGAGACACTGACTGGCACGAGCTCGAGGAGCACCGGTTCGTTCATCGCGTTGCGGCGGCCATGGAGCAGCTCGTGCGCGAGCGTAAGGCCAAGGCGCTCGTCGTTGTTGCGCCGCCGCGGACGCTCGCGGACTTGCGTCATGCGTTCCACGCCGATGTGAAGGACCGCATCATCGCCGAAATCAACAAGGACCTCACAAAGCATCCCGTGCACGAGATAGAGAAATATCTCGCGGGATGATGACGCGATAAGGCTTCATTGTGTTAGTGGCGGTGCGTTCTGAAGTCTCAACAACGGGCTCTAAAACGCGTTCGTCGCCCAGGTAGCTGAGCTTGAGAAGAAGGTCGGCCTCTACGACCTCAAGCAGTTCACGCCGAAGATGTAGGGCAATTGGGAAGCGACGCGGTAACATACACGCTCCTGATCACGCCGCCTCCCTCGTCGCTTGCTTGCGATGACGACGAACGAGCTCGCGCGCCTCGACGACCATCACGTCTTCCTCGACGCCCTCGCAATACTCCATCGCTTGCTTGATCGTTGCGTGCGTCATCGCTCGTTGAATGTGCTGCGGCGGGACGCCCGCTTGCGCCATTTCGCTGCCGAAGGTGTGGCGTAGCCCATGGAGGCAATAGCCCTCGATCCCGAGCTTCTTTAGACGATCGCCGATCAAGCCACTGAGCCCGTCATGGGCGTATGGCTCGCCGAGAGTGTTCGTCAGGATGTACTCGTGGTCGCGCGGCATTTTCGCGAGCACGTCCGCGAGCTCATCATCCACGGGCATGTTCACGGATTTTCCGTTCTTCTCTGTCTCCTTCACAGAGAGAACGAGACCGTCCTTAGTCTTATGTAAGTCAGTCCACTTGCGCAGACGAATGTCGCCTCGACGAAAGCCGCAATGGCGAGCCATCAGAAACGCGAGACGTTCGCGCTCGTTCGCGGGCTTGGGACACTTGTTGTTGCCCTCGAGGAACTGCCGCTGTATCTGGCGCGGCCATGCGAGATGCTTTTTACGCTCGTAGTGCTTGTCGCCGCCCTTGGCGGGGTTAGCGCGATCCTCGTCGATCTTTGCCGCGGGGAGCCCACTCGCGAATTCCCATAAGAGCGAGATCATTCGCCTGATCTGATCAGCGCGCGCCGTCCCATGCTTCACGGCGATCTTGCTGCAGTAATGATCGACGTTGCGTTTCGTCCAATCGATGATCGGATACACGCCGAAGTCGCCGGCGATTTGATTGAACGCGCTTCGATAACTTGCGCGCGTGCTTTCTCGTCGTCCGCTACGAAACCAATCCGAGACAAGGAGCTCGTCGATCGCCCATCCGATCGAGCCCTTGAGAAAGAGCGCGGGCTTCGCGAGCGGGATCTCATTCTTCGATTTGACTGGGCGACCCACCGAGCGGTGCGGATTCGGAAAAGGGATCACCCACTTTCCGCGTTGCTCCGCGATCGTCAGCAGTTGATTGTAGTGATCGACATATTCTGCCGAGCCCGGTGCTCCGTTAAGACGCACACGAGGCGCGCCCGGATGTCGGAAGTAATGATACTTGCCGATGCGCTGAACGTATCTCATCGATCCCTCCCGTTCACGCATACATCGCTTCGGCGCGGAGCCAGTCGCCTAGCCAGCGCCGAGGCTCGTCGGGTAAAAGTTGGGGCCAACTGTCGTCGCCCAGGGGGAGACCGCTGAAGACTTGCGCGGCGACGCCGCCGTCAGTGATGCCAAGAGCATCTTGGATCGGACGCACCGCGTCATCCAAGGTGAGCGCCTCGAGTGCGCTCTTGAGTAGGACATTCATTTGTCATCTATCCCTAACATTTGGTTGATCATGTTGCGTCGCTGTGGCCCGTCTTCGTGCTTCAAGCACTCGAAGGCAGCATCAATCTCAAAACGATCCCAGATGTTCATGCCTTTCACACGCTTGGGCTTGGGCATGACACCCTCTTTGACGAGGTTGAGAAACTCTCGTTCGCTCACGCCGACATACGCGGCGGCGCGGGGCGATCGAAGTCCTCGCGGGGGATAGTTCAGACTGTCTTGAAGCTTGTCCGACGCGGCCACAGCGAAGCCCTCATAAAATAGGCGAAAACCGCCTATTTTACAATCCGCGGTTTCCGATGTCCCTTCAATAGCTTAGGGGTTGACAAAGCGCGCAAAGCGCGCGTTCTCATATGACTCATATGAGCCTCTCGGCCTTTGCGAGCTCGCGGTATTCGTCAGCGATCTCTTGCATGATGGCGATCTTGCGATCGGCATCCTGCCGGCTCATACGCTGCGCGCTGATCAGGCGATCGTAGACTTGCTTGCGATACGCGACCTCGCGCTGCGCTTCGCGCTGTTTCTCGTGATTGGAAAATTTCGCCGCCATCATCTCGCTCTACCAGAGGAGAATTCCGCTGATGATAGCCATGGCTGTAATGAATAGTCCAAGCGCGGCGACTGACATCAGATATTGCGTGTAGTCCCAGAGCAGTTCGGTCCAACCGTCGTCCATTGTGAGCCTCCTCGTCACGTTTCTTTTGTCTTGTCTTCGGTCTCTCGCGCGAGATTGACGACATCTTCGGCAACCTGCCGCGGCGCTTTGCCAAACAGCGCGGCGGTCAGATTGACGACGCGCCAACCGCACACGGCTTCCACGTTGCGCGGCCGTTTGGGATTTTTCTGCGCGATCCAGGCGACCGTCTTTTCGTACTGAGTGCTCATAAATCTTTTGCGACCCTCTCCACTGTGACATGGGCAAGTCCCGAGAATCCGAGCGCACGGCAGGCGGCATTCGTGAGATCGATGATCCTGCCGCGCACATAAGGGCCTCTGTCGGTGATCGTAACGACCACACTGCGCCCATTCGCACGGTTGGTGACGCGCACGCGACTACCAAATGGCAGAGATTTGTGCGCAGCGGTCAATGCACCATCACGCAAAGGTCGGCCGCTGGCAGTCCTTGTGCCCTGTTCGCGCGTCCAGTAGCGGGATGCGATGCCGCTTTCGGCGCGCGCCGATCCGATGAGGGCTGCGAGTGCGGCCGTTGCAAGGATAATTTTCATTCTGCCTCCAGAGCTGCTGGATATCTGAAGCCCCTCGATGAAGTTGCGCACGATCTCGTCGGTGATCGTCCACGGTCGATTGCGCGGCAGATACGCGATCACCGCGCGCTTGAACTTCTGATGCAGCTCCAAAGGCGAGCGTATCGTCGTCGAGATACTCGGCCAGGATCGCGAGCGCGAGCTGTGCGGGGCCGCTGCCGGCATATCCCCATTTCGAAGCCGGTCGGGCTGTGATTGAAGAGATCGCGCCGCGCTTTCAGTCTGCGTGAGACGCCCTCATCGACGACATGCGCAACGCAATGCCCACGATGGTCGCGCCGCCCAGTATAGATTTTCATGATGCCTCTGCGTTCGCCTGAAAGGGCTTGGTTTCGATTGCGTCGAGTAGTTCTTGCAGCGATCGCTCGGTGACGTAGGTCGAGCCAAATTTTTTGATGCGCTCGAGGCGCCCCTGACGCGCGAGCGAATCAATTTTCCCGCGACTGCAGCCCAAACGTCGCATCGTCACGTCGAGCGGGATCAGCCCCTTGAGCTCCGCAAGCAGACGATTGAGCGAGCGTTCGGTCACGCGCGTCGCACGATCGAACTTGACGAGCTCGAGGTGCTTTCCCTTCGCGAGCCTGTAGATCGTGCTGCGGCTGACTCTGAGCCGACGCTCGGCTTGCGGGAGGGTTAGCAGCACAGCGTTCATTGAATGGTCACTCCGATTCGTGCGAAGTCTCGGCGGGTCGCTTCGTTCGTGCGGCGATAAACTTTTTTATTTCCTGATCGATCTTCTCGCTGATGATCTCAAGCGACTCGCCTGTTGATGTCGCGTCTTCTCGCTTTGGCTCACTGTTGCCCTTACGAAGTTGCTTCATCGACATTGCGCACTCCCTGAGATTTGAGGGAAGGAAGGCGAGCTCGATCAACTGGGAGAACATCGAATCGAGCTCGCCCCCGTAGTCGCAGGACGGCGCGACTACGTTGATGATCTCTCGAAGGTCGGTAACGGCTTGTCGTCGAATCCCGCGGTCCAGCACAACGCGTGTCGCGTATGCGTCGAATTGTGGTATTCAGTCGGCATTGCTTTTCGCGGATCACCCGCGGCCTTGGCTTGTTTGCCGCGCTCGTATGCCTTCACGAGATCGTCGACGGCGGCAGGGTGATGTGGGTTAGGGGGAAGCTCCGACGACATTTCGTGCGGATTTACCGCCGTGGCGACCTCCTGTTGCGATCGTTCCTGCTCGCCGCCGCTCGTCTCGACAGCGTTGTCAGGCGATATAGTTGCCGAGCTCGAGCTCTCGATCAGCGGAAAGACCTCATCGACCGACGCCATGCCGTCGGCGATGGATTTTCCCATTGCAATTACTTGCGCGATATTCGGCGCGAGCCAGTCCTTCGCGGCGCGACCGACCACGCGCTCGACGCGCGCGAGATCGACTGGCATCTTGGCGAGACTGGCAAGCGTGCGCTTGCGCCAGCCGTCCAAGTCCTTGCCGATTTTATTGACCAGCGAGTTGCGCGCTTCCTCGAAGGCATAATCGGCATAGATTTGAAGAAAATTACAGATGACGTTCCTGATCGCCTTCGATTGTCCGATCTGGTAAGCGATATCGAGCTGCCTATCGGCATCTCGCGTTCGCATCGAGGCTTGCGATTTGCGCTGCCGATAGGCACGTTCCATTGACGAGCCGCCTTCAAGATCATGCACGCGGGCGTAAAAGACCCACGCACCGCCTACATCAAACTCCCGCACCTGTTGCCGTAAGTTTCCGAAAATGCGTAAAACTTCGTTTGCGAGCTTGATCGATGGCCCCTCGATCCAGTCCTGCCCGCCATCTTTCTTCTTAACCGGGAAGCGATAGAACCAGTCTTCGCCAGCGGCGGCGGCGAGCGCTGCAAGTCTTGGAAAAATGCGCTGCTCGTCGCGATGAACTGCAACCGGCTGCGCGCCGATCAATTCGTCACCGATCGCGCTCGTTTGGCGCGTGAGCGCGTGCCCAGGTGGCGGACGCTCGGGCTGATTTGGCTGTCCGCCTGCGTTGGCAAACGCGGCAAGATCGCGCGTGTCAACTTCGTCGGTCATTCGGCGGCCTCCCGATTCTGTTTGTGGATCTCATAGTCGTGGGTCACGAAGCCAACGCTGGCGTCGCCGCGTTGATGCTCAGCGATCCAGATTTGATGCCCGTGACAGCGGCGACAAACCATGTGATCGTCAAAATCGTGCTCACACAGTTTGTCCAGTGGATTGCGCCAGTCTCTGCGCCGATGACCGCGAACCTGATGCGCGCGTTGGCGCAAGGCGATGGCGGTGACAACTATTTCCGCGCCGGGGTCGTCCTGCCATAGCTTGATAGAACGCCATGGCAGAGGCGTATCGTCAGCGCACCAAGCAGTGCTGACCGGATGAATGAAAGCGCGGCCCGGCACGACCATGCTGGTGACCGCTTGCGTTGCAAGAAACGCCGTCTCGATTTCGGGATGTTGACGTAGCAGCCATCCGCCGCGCGCTGGAAACGGCTCGCCCGGTAATGTCTGAGGCGGTCGCACAATCTTTATGCCAAGCGCTCTCGTGCGCTCGATAACCGCGACATAATTGAATTCGATCCACGTCAGCGGATGCGGAAGTCGCGCCATGCGACGCGCGTTTTCCAGCATGCGAATTCGCTTGCGTAGACCACCGCGCCAGAACGAATGTCCGAGATTGGCGAGATAAGCGCTCATGGCGTCATCGAGTACGAGCTTGCGCGCATGAAGCACGTCCGTCGTGTAGGCGCGTATCTCCGCGTTGTTCGGGTTCGGCCCACCGGGCATTTTTTTATCGATACCCGTTGCGATCACGGCGTCGGCAAGCGTCGGAGGATTCTTCATTCGTCATCCTCTGGTTTTGATTTGAGAATGCGCAACACGCGGTATTCCTTAACAGGCACGCTGTACGGTTTGCTGTGCTGCAGCTTCCAAGAGAGACACCGCCCGTCGCCAAGGACCGCAAACGTCGCGTCGCCGAGCTTTCCCGTGAGCTCGGTCTTTAGTTCCTTCTCCTTGCCCTGCATGCGTTTGAGCGCCGCCTGCACGTCGGTGAGCTCTTCGACGGCTGTGAGCGCGCGGTTGTCGGCGCAAAGATCGATCGTCGTGCCGTTGTCTTTGGGATAGAGCGCCTTGATTAGCGCCTCGTCGCGCTGCGGCTCGAACGGCGGCATCACGCCTGGAACCAGATAGTTGTGAAAGAACGCTTGCGTGCAGTAGCGGATGCGATCCTCGAGAAGGGGATCGTGCTCGATCTCAATGAGCCGGAAATTCCATGCCCACTCGCCGCAGATCAGCACGGCCAGCACGGCCCAACTGACTTCCGGGTGCAGTGCCCATTGATGGGCAACCTGGATGCGATAATGCCTCGGCGGCGTCACCGGCCCGTCCAGCGGCCCGCTCGGATCGTCGAGCCATCTCTGGCGAAAGATACTCTGCGCGACGCATTTGGTTTCGATCAGACCGATGCCGGGGCGATCAGGAGATCGCCCATAGCCGTCTGGCGTACACGCCATGTGCAAGCTTTCGTCGCGCACGTGCACCGCGGCGCGCTTGATTTCCCAATCGCGATATTGATCGGCGAGCGCCTCGAAGGCGGCGGCCTCGCCATAACGACCGCGGCGAAATTCCGTGCTGTCTTCTCGCGGCGGGCGCAGCCCTTTCTTTTCGGCGTAGAGCTCGGCGAGCGAGCCCCAGGCGCCCTCGCCGCAGACGATCGCCGATTCGCTCGCGTTGACGAAGCGTAAGCGATCGCTGGCCCAGTGTTGATCGTCGCGTGGCACTCGTTCGATCGGCATGGCGACGTCTAACTTCCCTCATCTTTGTTTCAAGTTCCGCATCTGTGTTTCAAGATGCTCACCGATGAACAAAGATCATTCGCGTTGATGGCCTCGCAAAAAGTTTTCGTCGCGCTGTTTAACGTCGTCAAAAAAAACTTCAAGAATTTTTTTGTGTGCACCGATCTGTGTGCTTCGCGCGATGCTCATCGGCGCTGAATGAAAGTTATGCCGATAAAATCGACACAAGCTGCATCACGTCAGCGACTCAAGACTCACGTTGCGAGCCTTAAGGCTCACGTTGCGAGCTTCACAAATTTTTGCACGCTTGCGTGATCGCGCTCGCGATGCTCATTGTGTTGTGTCGCGAACGGTTCGACTCGCGATTCTCAAGTTCAAAATCTCTCGCGCGCGCGTCGTGTGAGTTGGTGGAGAGTGCCGTGACGTTCGAGGGCTTAGCGTGCGGCCGCTATCGTGCAATCCTTGCTGATCCCACCTGGGACTTCTGCACGTGGTCGGCGCGAGGGCGCGGGCGCTCACCGGAACGTCACTATCGCTCGACGCTGAGGCTCGCTGAGGTCAAGCAGCTACCGGTCGCGTCGCTCGCCGCGCGCGATTGCGCGCTGTTTCTGTGGGCGACCTGGCCGTGCCTGTTTGCAGCACTCGACGTGATCGCGGCTTGGGGCTTCGCCTACAAGACGATGGGCTTTCTCTTCGTCAAGGAGACCAGAAGCGGCAACGGTCTGCATTTCGGCTGCGGCTATTGGACGCGCGCGAATAGCGAGCCGTGTCTGCTGGCGACGCGCGGCCATCCGAAACGGCTTCACGCCGATGTCCCCCAAGTAATCCTCGAGCCGCGGCGGGAGCACTCGAGAAAGCCCGATTGCGTACACGATCGCATCGAGCGCCTGGTCGCCGGCCCCTATCTTGAATTGTTTGCCCGCACGCGACGCGCGGGCTGGGAGCCCTGGGGAGACGAGCTCGACAAGTTCGCGGAGGCGGCCGAGTGAACGACGACGACAGGGCCGAACGCGAACGCGTCTATGCGCGCATTGCAGGCATCATTCTGCACTTCGAGAGGGAGCATCCAAGCGGCACATTCAACGTCGAGGAATTGCGCGAGTACGTGACCGCGCTCGTGCCGGACATCGCACCGGATTCGCCCGGTCGCATTCTGCGGCTCCTACACGAGCAACGCAGGCTCAACTACGTGGTCATCTCGCGCTCGGTTTCGTTTTATCAGTTCCGCGACGTGATGCCGGAGCCGCCGCCCAAACCCAAGCAGCCGAAGGCGTCGGCGGCGCCTGATCAGTTCGATTTACTCTGAGGCAGCGAATGACGATGGAGCTCGTCCGCTACGATGCCATGTGTCGCGCGATCGACGCCGCGCACGAAGTCGATGAGGTAAAGGACATCCGCGACAAAGCGGTGGCGCTGGAACACTACGCGCGCCAAGCACAGAACACCGACGCTGAGCGACGAGCGTGCGAGATCAGACTACGCGCCGAGCGCAAGGCGGGGCAATTATTGGCGCGAATGGATCAGAAAGCGAATGGTCGCCCATCGAAAGAAAAACGGTCATCCGGGGCGACCGTTTTGCTCGACGACCTTGGCATCTCAAAAAATCAATCCTCGCAATGGCAAAAGCTTGGCGCGATGCCGCAGCGCGAATTCGATCTTGCGATCGGCGAGAGCGTCAAGCCGCCGACGACGAAAGGCATCCTGCGCGCGGCCGCCGACCCTGACGGCCAGCCAAAGCGAAAGGTCTCGCCTGAGGCGCTCTGGCTCTGGGGACGCTTGCTCGATTTCGAGCGCGACGGGCTGCTCGGCGAAAGCCCGGACGATGTCCTTAGAACCATGACCGAGCCGATGAAGGACGACGTTCACCGGCTCGCTCCGAAAGTCGCGGGCTGGCTCAGACGAATTGGAGCAATGCAATGACGCGAGAGGAAAGTCAGCTAGCCGAGATCGTCGCGCGGATCATCGATATTCGACGCGGCCAAATTGGCATCAATCCTTCATGGGTCGCAACCGAAGCGTTGAAGGAGATCGACCCCGCTTCGAGATCGATCGTGCTGGTTCGACTCGGCTGTCATTTGCACTTGCGTCAGCTCGCACGTCAGCAATGTCGCAAGCTGTTTGGCGACCACAAGTCGGACCCGGCCGATCGAGAACCAGAACTTTTTGAGGGCCTACAGTGGCGCTATCCGACCGCTCGCTCAAAGGCGGACGATGAGCCGGAATACATTTTGCGCGATCACATGAGCGATGAGGATGTTGGTTACAACGTCGGTCGGCTACGCGCCGAGGCTAATGCGAAGCTTGCACATGCCGACGCGCTCGAAGCTTGGGGCAGATCAGGCGGGGCCGCATGAACGCGCTTCAGCAACGCGACATGTTCACGCGACGCTGGCGCGACGTTGTGGTGCCGGCAAAGGAGGCGACTGCGCTACATATCCCGCTCGTTCGCCTGCTGCGCTTGTGTATCAAGCCAGAAGTGATCTGGCGTCACGTCCCAAACGGCGAGCACCGCGACATGCGCACCGCGGCCAAGCTGAAGGCGATGGGCGTGCTCCCTGGCAGCGCCGACCTCGAGTTCTTTTGGTGCGACGACGATCAACTGCGCGTGCTGTTCCTCGAGCTCAAGTTGCCGGGGCGTAAGCTTAGCGATGCGCAAGTCGAGTTTGCTTTACGCGTGGGGTTGACCGGCGCGAAGCTTTTCGTCGCGACATCGATCGACGAGGCGATTGGTGTCGTCGGCGCACACGACTTGATCAAGAGGGGCGTCGAAATCTGTGGGAAACGATGGTGATGACAGACATCACGAACAGCATACTGCCGCAGCTCACCGAAGCATCCGACGTCGGCTGTTGGTATCTCGTCGCGAACGACTTCAAAGCGATGCAGTATCTCACCGCATCGGGCAAAACGTTCGTCTACTTCAAGGGCCATCTGGCACGAGACCTCTGTCTCGCATTCAAAAACAAATCCCCGCACGCTTCCGCGATGAAGCTCATGAGAGAGCTGGCGGCCGAACAGTCGGATCTGGGTTCGCTCTGCCTGACACAACGCATCCTGGAAAGGAGCGACGACGGCCGGAATAACACCTACGAGTATTGCGCGACGAAGCGAAAGCTATGAGGCCGTTGAAGTTATGACGCGCATCCTGCCGTGCCCGTTCTGCGGACGCGAGCCGGCGACCAAATCATCGCCCGGTGAAGGGACGACGATCGACTGCATCACGTCCGACTGCATCAGGCCGCACGTCTGTCGTTGGCGCCGCACCGATGCGGTGTGCGTGTCTGGAACCGGCGCAACGGCGTCGATCTCGAACAGGTCGAGCGCGATCAAGAACTGATCCGCAATCGTGGCAGGGTATGATGTCCGTAATTGGATTACAGCCGATAGAGACGCGCTACAAAGGCTATCGCTTTCGCTCTCGCCTTGAGGCGCGATGGGCGGTCTTTTTCGATGCAGCGGGTATAGAGTGGGAATATGAGCCTGAGGGTTTTCGGATTGGTGACGCGCCATATCTGCCGGACTTCTGGCTATCTAAACTTGAGTTCTTCGTTGAGGTCAAACCCGCCAAGGAAGCAGCGAATGCGGCTATGCCGCTTATCAAGAAATTTGTCGAGCTTGGCACACATCCGGTCTTGCTCATTGCGGGAGCACCCAGCACGTATGAACAGATGGAAATTCATAAGGTATATCGATCACCGATTGCTTTTGAAAATCGTGTTCTCGTCAACGTCCATCGAGTCAGCTGGTATCAATGTCATTTCTGTAACGCAGTAGGAATTAGCACGACGTATAGCTGCGATTGCGTACCGAGAATCAAGCTACGCAAAGGCAATCATCGTGATGACGGCAATCCGCGAATTGAGTATGCGTTAGAGCAAGCACAAACAGCGCGCTTCGAACATGGCGAAGATGGGCGGCCCGAGCGATACATTGCTGCGCGCAAGTTCGAAACGGTGAGAGTGTACGCTGCCGGTGCCGTTCTCGATACCGAGAACTGGAAAAATGCAATAGAGGACGAGGATGGCAACGAATTCGACGCAGAGTTTGAAATTGTTGCGCGGTGGCGGGCCGATATTTTTGGCGTTGTAGACAACTATGGTCTGCACGCTGGCGAGGCGGAAGTCGGCCGGTTCCGGTATGCGGGCCCGACGATTTTGGACTCACACGGTCAGGCATTCGAGGAATTAGCGAGCCGATGCCTAGATGAGTTAGATCAGGCTGATGTTGTTTTTGCATGGGTCGATCGTCTCGATACCATCGGCACCATTGCAGAGATCGGAGCGGCTTATAGCCAAGGCAAACCGATTTTGATCGCGTTTGCGACTGCTGAGCTTGCCGATCACTTCTACTTCATCGAGCAGCTTGCGACGATTTCGATCATCGCGCCCGACGCGCTCATGGCGTGGCGCTCCTTCATGCAATGGCAAGACAGATGACCGAGCAATATGCAGCATTGATCGAGCCGGTTGCCCGCGCATTGCTCGGCGAGCCCAACAAGAGTCTGTCTTCGAAGACTGAGCTTCGATATGGCTCGCGCGGCTCGCTGTCGATTAATCTCGAAAAGGGTACGTGGTTCGATCACGAGAGCCAAGAAGGCGGCGGCTTGTTCGATTTGGTTGCGCGCGAGGCAAACATCGAGCCGCGCGAAAGTGTACGGTGGTTGAGTGAGCACGGCTTCGATCTATCTGATGACGATGGCCATTCAAAAACGAATGGTCGCGGGCGCGCCCACATTGTTGCCGCCTACGATTATCGCGAAGATACTGGGGACGTTTCTTTCCAAGTCGTTCGCTATGAGCCCAAAGATTTTAGGCAACGCAGGCCCGATCTAAATAAACGCGAGGGATGGGATTGGTCAGTCAAAGGCGTGCGGCCGATACCTTATCGGTTGCCTGAACTGCTCGAAGCTATCGCCTCTGAGCATGTCATTTTCATTGTTGAAGGCGAGAAAGATGTTGATGGACTTCGCCAGACTTTGAATGTCCCAGCAACCTGCAACGCTGGTGGCGTTGGTAAATGGCATGCTGCGCTGACTGAATTTTTCCGCGATGCGGACGTTGTTGTGATTCCTGACAATGATCCACAGAAAAAACATCCCAAGACTGGCGAACTACTTTTTCATGACGATGGCCGCCCGATCCGCCCCGGCCAGGACCATGCGCATGCGGTAGCAAAGGCACTCGACGGAACAGCAAAGCGCGTTCGCTATCTCGATCTATCGAAACACTGGCCTGAGATGCCGCCAAAGGGAGATGTGTCCGATTGGATCAACGCAGGCGGTACAGCGGACAACTTATTTGCGCTCGTTGAGCAAGCACCTGATTGGACACCTGATCTGATGCGCGAGCCGATTGCGCTCGTCTTACTACCGTTGATCAACATCCTGCTGTGGTATGGCGTCGAGCCCAAGCCGCACGCATGGGCCGTGCCCGAGCTTATTCCGGCACACAACGTCACACTGCTGAGCGGACAGGGTGGCATTGGCAAAACGCTGCTGATGCAACAACTAAGCGTCGCAACCGTACTGGGCAAGGAATGGATCGGCACACTCCCCGTATGTGGGCCTGTGCTGTTCATTACCGCAGAGGATGACGAAGACGAATTGCACTTCCGCTACGACAAGATCGCAAAATGGCCAGTCTACAACACGAATTTTGAAGAACTGGCAGAGAATGGACTGCATCTGCTTTCGCTCGCTGGCAAGGAAAGTGCCATGGCGGTTGCGGATGCTCGCGGCATCGTAAGACCCACCGAATTATTCGAGCAGATGAGGCGCACCGCGCGCGAGATCAGGCCATGTTGGATCGCACTCGACACCGCAGCCGACATCTTCATCGTCAACGAGCGCGACCGCAGCCAAGTCCGGCAATGCATCTCACTGTTACGCGGCGTAGCGTTGGAGATCAACACGGCGATGATACTGCTCTCGCATCCGAGTCTGTCGGGCATTTCGAGCGGGACCGGGCTTTCCGGCAGTACCGCATGGAACAATTCGGTGCGCTCACGGCTCTACCTCAAGACCGAGAAGAAAAAGGGCAAGGATGATGACGATGAAGAGGATAACGAGCCCGAGCAAGGGAGCGCCCGCATCCTCGAAGCCATGAAGTCGAATTACTCGGCGCTCGCAAAGCCGATCCGGCTCGTCTGGCATAACGGTTTGCTGGTGCGCGAAGACGCGCTGCCCAAGCTCTCGCCGATCGATCGCGCCAGCCTTGAACAACGCGCCCGCGATGTCTTCCTCGATCTGCTGCGGAATTACAACAAGCAGGACCGCGTCGTGTCCTACAAGGAAGACGCCCGCAACTTCGCGCCCAAGGTCTTCGCCGCACGAGACGAGGCCAAGCCGTTGCACCCCACCAACTTCGACCAGCGCAAAAAACTGTTGCGGCAGGCACTGGAGCACTTGCTCGACAAGGGCAAGATCGAGACCGGCATGGGTCCGAAGTCGGCACGGCCGAGCAAGCGCTACGAGTGCCTGTACGTTGCAGGGCCGCTGCTATGACCCCCGTCCGCACGTCCCTGTCCGCACGTACATATAATGTGTCCGCACGTCGGCCTTCCCGTCCGCACGTCGGCCGTCCGCACGTCCCTGTCCGCACGTTCAAAACCCGTCCGCACGTGTGTCCGCAGGGTGGGCGGCACGTCCCCCCTTATACCCCCCGCGCCCGCAGGGGTGCGGACGCTACGTCCTTGATGGACGTACCGCCCCCCTGTGCGCGCGTACATCGTGGCGTCACACCCCCACGTACGGACACCCCACATACGGACACTCCCCGAGCCATCGCTGCCGATTACGTGGACATGCTCGAAATGGAGCGGTTGCTATGACCGAGCGCAGCATGCTGCCGCAGCGTCGTCCAGCCGAGACGTTCGCCGTTCATCACGGCGGCCAGAACACGCCGTTCTACGTCACGATCGGCTATTACCCGGGTGGGCGCATCGGTGAGGTTTTCATTGCGGGCGGCAAGAGCGGAAGCGCGTTTGAGGCGATCGCTCGCGACGGCTCGGTTCTGCTGTCGATCGCGCTGCAGTTCGGGGTTCCCTTGGAAACAATTCAGCACGCGATCACGCGGGAACAGAACGGCGGCCCGAGCTCTATCATCGGTGCCGTCGTCGATCGGTTGATACAACCATGAGCTATTGGGCGGTTTGCCAAACAGAACCACGGCGCGAGCACGCGGCTCGCGTCTGGCTCATGCGCAAGTGCTTCGAAACCTACATGCCGCGGCTCTTGCTCCAAGATGGCCGCGTCAAACTTCTCTTTCCAACCTACATTTTTTGGCGGTTCCACGATCGCTGGTATCAGGTGCGATGGACGCCTGGCGTCAGTCGCGTCCTGATGGACGCCGGTCAGCCCGCACGTCTTGGGGATGAAATCATGGATCAGATCCGCAAACGCGAAGTCGCCGGCTTCGTCAAGTTGCCAAGCGTCGAGGTGTTCAAACGCGGCGACAAGCTGCGAATCAGAAACGGATCATTTCGCGATCAAGTTGGACTGTACGAAGGTCAAAGCGGACGCGAGCGCGTGCGGCTGTTGCTTGAACTTATGGGCCAAAAAGTGCCGGTTGATCTCGCGTCACGCGACGTCGAGCCACTAGATGTTGCGGATTAAAATTCATTGCGATACAAGCGCCCAAACCCCATCGACACGCAAAGCTCTGTTCTACCGAAGGAAGCCCGAAAAATCGGGCCTCTTCGCCGTGCAGCGCGTTTTTCCGCGGCATCATTGCGTGTCGAACAAAGGTGGGTGAGTCGTCGCGGGAAAGCCCGGCGCCAGACGTCTCCGCGTCAGTGCAGGATGAAGCCCTTCGGCATTGGCGACGAGCGTCTGGCGTCACTGCGCCTCGAGCTATGCGGCATAGCTAAAAAAAATTTTTGGCACGTCAAACGTCAAGTTGGAACAGCGCGCGTGAACTTGACACAGCTCCAACGAAGTTGACACGTCAATATTGAAAGTTGACGCCGTGCTCGCGCCGAAACGAAAAACTCGACTCAGACTTATCACGACTAGGGTCGTGCAAGAAAAACGAACGCACGGCCCCTCCGCGCCCGTCTCGCGCCCCTCCGGTACGGTCACCATGGGTTTGCGACGCATCGACATGCGATGGGAAGCCAACCGTCTGAAAGTTGGTGGTCGTCTGTCTGGCTACTCGCTCGTCGCTGACGAGAAACGCCCGACGATGTTTCGTGTGAAACATCCTGACGGCGCACTTTCGGACTGCTCAATCTTCCACGCGCAAGAGAAGCGGCAACGATGATGCTCGAGCGCGATCTACGAGCGCATGGATAACACCGCTCCCTGGTATCAGTGGTACTACACCGCGCGCTGGCAGAAACGACGTCGGGCGCAGCGCCTACGTGAGCCCTTGTGTGCGATGTGCCTTAAGCACGGCATCGTCACGCCAGCCACCATCGCCGACCACATCGAGCCTCATCGTGGCGATTGGAACAAGTTCATCGCTGGTCCGCTGCAGTCACTCTGCGAGCACTGCCACAACGCGCTGAAGCGCCGCGAAGAATTGCACGGTTTCACCTGCGACGTCGGCGACGATGGTTGGCCCATCGATCCGCGCCATCCCGCAAATCGCTGACGCCGCTTCTCCACACCGCTAATCATCGTCGCCTTCGCAGCCACGCCGACAACTCCACGCCTGCCATAAAGCCGGCAGTCAAGAACATCACGCTCCAGCATAACTCAGGCGTCATCCTCGCCCCTGGGATTGCCTCTCCATAGGACCAAGTCGCCCGCGTACGCGGCCGGATGTGGTGAGTCGCCCTCGATCCAGATCATTGGCTGCGTGGTGGCTGCCCATCACGATCAAGATTAGCACGCCGATGAACCGCTCGTTGTCCAGCGCCGCCGCCTTATCCACATGCGCCGCGGCTACCACAGCAACGGACCCACGGGCCTGCGGGGGGAATGTCTATCAATTTCTTTGACATTTCTCGCCAAAGGGGGGCGGGGGGGGGACCCCAGAAAACCCTGGGCCCCCGCCGCTTTACACCGCGGCGGCCCTTTCGCGTTAATGGGCGATGGTTTTTGGAACGGGAAACCCAAGTGAGCGACAAGTGGTTCAACGAGCGATTGGAGTTTGCCGCTTAGAAATGCTGACCAGTTGCAAGCAATGCCACGACAGTGACAAGCGATACCTCGACAAGCATGGTCAAGCGCGGCCGACGATAGGCCACGATGGCTGGCCTATCGAGCCGGGACAGCCGTGACTTGGGCTCTGTAAGTGCGGCTCACGCAATGTCCGCTTCGCTCCGAAAGATGGGGTAATCGGCCGGCGGCTGTGGATAGCTGAAGATTTTGGGTGCTGCGCTTCAGGCTGATGGTGAAACGAGGTCTCGCATTTGCGGCCTCAAGCATCAGAAGGAGAAGCGCAGCATGGACCATTTTGCTGGACTGGACGTTTCGGTCAAGGACACGAGCGTCTGCGTTGTGGATGATGCGGGCAAGATCGTTCGGGAAGTGAAGGTAAGCAAGCGAACCTAAAGCGTTGTTGGCGACACTGAAGAACCCCGTCTATCACTTCAAGCGAATTGGATTGGAAGCTGGACCGCTATCGCAATGGCTATTCAGTGCTTTGGCC
>Ga0306920_100001095_pt1 | contig 33243 bp, 23 predicted proteins | sample flu12Cox44000170_FD_204666 | JGI IMG/M metagenome (GOLD analysis project Ga0306920, IMG submission 204666) | Lab enrichment of tropical soil microbial communities from Luquillo Experimental Forest, Puerto Rico - flux4day.12C.oxic.44.000.170 (v2)... | ecosystem: Environmental > Terrestrial >...
CGGGGTCGATGTGATGATCCTGACCTCCGGAAACAAGAATTTCATGACCGGTTTGCTCGGCGATGATCGCAATCGGCGCGAGGCGCTGGCCGAGTGGGTGCGCCGCGGCGGCCGCCTCATCGTTTCCTGCGGCCGCAATCAAGATATGGTTGCGGATCTGTTTCGCCGGTCGCAGATTCCTCTCCCCGTCAACATGACCGAAACGGCGGCGGACAATGTCGAATTGGGACTGAGAGTTCTACTGCGTAATCCAGCTCCGAAAGATGGCGGCAAAGCGCCACCCGTCATCCTGGCGAAACTCGAACCCAAAACCGGCATGCTTTTCGAACGCTTCCTCCCCGATCGCTCCGATGATCGTTCTTCACCGCTTGTAATTCGCTGGCCATATGGACTGGGTCAAATCATCCTGATTGCTTTTGATGTCGATGAGCAGCCGTTTATTTCCTATCCGGAGCAAATGGAATTTTGGGCCAAGCTTTTCCAGAAACCCGGCCTCCATTTTCTGGAAAGCCGCCAACCCGCCGGCCGTTCCAATAACCCCATGGAAGAAATGAACGATGTCGCTTCCATGATGCAGGACAACCTGGAACATTTCAAGGAAGTGTCCGTGGTCTCGTTTGGCTGGGTGGCGCTTTTCATCTTGATTTACATCATCATCGTGGGGCCCCTGGATTACCTGTTCCTCAAGAAGGTAGTCAAGCGCATGGAGTTGACCTGGATCACCTTTCCCGTGGTAGTCCTGGTCGTCAGCGTGGCTGCCTACTTCACCGCCTATTCCCTCAAGGGCAACGACCTGCGCATCAATAAACTCGATCTGATCGACATCGACCTTGCCAACAAGCAGTCCTACGGCACGAGCTGGTTCACGCTGTTTAGTCCGCGCATTCAGCTTTACACCGTGGGTGTCGAACCCGCTTCGTCCCTGTGGACTGCGGAGCAACCCGGTCCGATCGCGAAAGCTACCCCCACCGTCGTGAGTTGGGAAGGCAAGCCGGATACGGGATGGGGCGGTAATAACAAACCGCGCTCGCAAAGCCTCTTTCGCCGGTCCTACGATTACGAACCGGACGCCGCCGGCCTGCGCGGTGTGCCCATTCAGGTTTGGTCGAGCAAGTCGTTTTCCGCCAATTGGGAAAGCGGCTTCCAGGCCACCCAGGCTTTGCCCAAGCTGCGCCGGAATGACAATAACAACCTCGAAGGAACCATCACCAATCCCCTCCCGGTCATTCTCGAAGAGGCGGCTTTGATTTACGCGGAAGGCGATCGAAATACCCTGGTGTATCCCCTGGGCACGTTGGGGCCGGGACAATCCATCCCCATTATTTCCGACCAGAGTTCGACCCGGCAGAACATGGGGCAATGGCTGGAACAATTGCCGACAGCTTCCGGGTATAACTACCGCCAAAATGCACCGACCGTTGCCGCCAGTCCCCTGATGAAACGCATTCTATTCTTTGAGCTCGGGACCGCGAATCAGGGCGCGGTGCGCAACAATGCCCTCAGGAATCTGGACCAAAGCTGGCGGCGCAAACACGAGGCGATCTTGTTCGGCCGGATACCGCACAAGGAAGGTCCGGCGGAAACGGTCACCCAAGCTTCCGAATCCCCGAGTCGGCTGTGGCTTGGCGAAATTCCCGCTCCCGGTAAACCACGCCCGAACCTGGCCGGCATCCTGGCCCAGGATACCTATGTTCGGATTTTTATCCCGGTTGCCGCCCCCGCATCAAAAGCCAATAACTAATGATTCAAGCAATTTGAGATTACTCCCATGATCGAGACACGCGACCTGACCAAAATGTATGGCGATCTCTATGCTCTCAACCGCCTTACCATCAAGCTGGAACGGGGCGATGTCTACGGCTTTATCGGGCCGAACGGCGCCGGCAAAACCACCACGATGCGCATCCTGGCCACCTTGTTGAACCCGACCTGGGGCGAAGCGACGGTATGCGGCTATTCGATCTATAACGGCGCCAAGGAAATCCGCCGCCTCATGGGGTACATGCCCGACTTCTTCGGCGTTTACGACGACATGAAGGTCATCGAATACCTCGAGTTCTTCGCCGCCGCCTATCGGATCAAGGGCCCGGAACGTAAGAAAAAATGCGATCAGGTCCTGGAACTGGTCGATCTCGGCTATAAACGCGATGCTCTGGTAACGAGCCTGTCCCGCGGCATGACCCAGCGGCTCGGCCTGGCGCGCGTCCTCCTCCATGAACCCCAGGTTTTGCTCCTCGATGAACCGGCCAGCGGTCTCGACCCCCGCGCCCGCATCGAAATGCGCGGCCTTCTCAAGGAACTGCGCAACATGGGCAAGACCATCCTCGTTTCCAGCCATATCCTCCCCGAACTCGCCGATATCTGCAACAAGATCGGCATTATCGAACGCGGCAAACTCCTCTTCGACGGCGACGTCGAGTCCGCCATCCGCCAGGTCCGCCAGCATCATATCCTGACCGTCCGCGTCGGCGACGGCCAGGTTTCCGAAGCCGATCGCCTCCTGCAGACTGTGGGTGATGTGCTCGCCGTCAAGGTTCTGGAGAACAACAATCACACCTTGACCGTTACCCTCAACGACGGCGTCGAAGACGGCAGCTTCATTGCCGAAGTCCTTGTCAAAAACGGGGTACGGGTCAAAATGCTCAAAGAAGAGGAAATCGACCTGGAAGATGTGTTCATGGGCATAACTAAGGGAATCACCAATTAATAGGATCAGTTATTAGTTACTCGTTATTAGTTATGATCACTAATAACCAATAACTAATAACTAAGAACCAGTTGCATGCGAATTCTTGTCACCGGCGGTGCCGGATACATCGGCAGCCATGCCGTGCGGTTTTTTCTTTCGCGGGGCCACGATGTTTGGGTGTTCGATAACCTGTCCACCGGGCATCTCGCCGCCGTTCCCGCCGAGCGCCTCATCATCGGCGATTTGAGTGAGACACCCCGCCTGGACCAGACTCTGATGACGCACGGCATCGAGGCGGTGGTCCATTTTGCTGCCTTTGCCCTGGTGGGGGAATCGGTCCGCCAGCCCGCCAAGTACTATCAGAACAATCTGGTCAACACCCTCAACCTGATGGAATGCCTGCGCCGGCACGCGATCTGGCGGTTTGTTTTTTCCAGCACCTGTGCTACTTACGGTATTCCGTTGCAGGTGCCGATCACCGAACAGGAACCCCAGAAACCGATCAATCCTTACGGTATGGGAAAAATGATGGTCGAGCGTGCCTTGGCCGATTATGCGTCCGCCTACCAATGGAGTTACGCCACTCTCCGCTATTTTAACGCTGCCGGGGCCAATACGGACGGAACCTTGGGTGAAGATCACGACCCCGAAACCCATCTGATTCCTTTGGTCTTGCAGACGGCTTTGGGTCGCAGGCCGCACATTGAAATCTACGGCACCGATTACCCGACGCCCGACGGCACCTGCATTCGCGACTACATCCACGTCAATGATTTGGCGGAGGCTCATTTGCTGGCCCTGGAATGCTTGCAACCCGGCATGGAATATCGCTACAACCTTGGCACCGGCAAGGGCTATTCCGTCCGCGAAGTTGTTCGCGTGGCGGAGGAAACCACCGGCAAATCCATTCCGGTCAAGGAAGGCCCGCGCCGGCAAGGAGACCCGCCGGTCCTGATTGCCGATTCCGAAAAAGTCCAGCGCGAGCTCCATTGGCAACCCCGCTACCCAGATTTGCACTCCATCATCGAAACCGCCTGGCGCTGGCACCGCACCCATCCGGACGGCTATAAGGAAAGAAAGGATAAAGGATGAGGGATGAGGGATGAAGGATGTCCTTTTCTGATTCATCCTTCATCCCTCATCCCTCATCCTTCCGGCAATGGCGCGATTTCTCGTCGGTATTGATTTGGGTACGACCAACTGTGCCCTGGCGTATGTGGATCTGCACCGCGGTGGGCAGATGGGGCGGCCGGAGATCCAGACATTCGCCATTCCGCAACTGGTGGCGGCCGAGGAAATGGCGGACCGGCCGTTGCTCCCCTCATTTCTCTATTTGCCGGGGCCTCATGATTTGCCGGCCAGAGCAGCCGCGTTGCCGTGGGATCCCAAGCGCGTGGACGTGGTCGGGGAGTTTGCACGGAATCATGGAGCGCGGATACCCGGCCGGTTGGTAACCTCGGCCAAGTCGTGGTTGTGCCACGCAGGCGTGGATCGATCCGCGCCGCTCTTGCCCTGGAGCGCGCCGCCGGATGTTGCCCGCATTTCGCCGGTCGAGGCCTCGGCACGGTATTTGCGCCACCTGGTGGAAGGCTGGAACTTCCGCATGGCCAGGGAGCAGCCAAGCCAGCGCCTCGAAGAGCAGGCCATCGTGCTCACGGTGCCCGCCTCGTTTGACGATGTGGCCCGGAACCTCACCGTCGAAGCCGCCCGCCAGGCCGGGCTGGAAAACCTGACGCTCCTGGAAGAACCGCAAGCCGCCTTTTATTGCTGGCTGGTCAACCATGCCCCTGCCGAAATTGCAGCCCTGAAACCCGGATACCGCTGCCTCGTCGTGGATGTGGGCGGCGGTACCAGCGATTTCAGTTTGATCCAGGCCGTCGAGCAGCAAGGCGAACTAGGTTTTGTCCGGCAGGCGGTGGGGGATCATCTACTGTTAGGCGGAGACAACATGGACCTGGCGCTGGCCAAGTTCGTGGAGACCCGCCTTCCCGGCAGCGGCCGATTGGATGCCGCCCAGTACGGCACCCTGACTCAGGAATGCCGAGCAGCCAAGGAAGTGCTATTGGCAACCCGGCCGCCGCAGTCGTACCCGGTGACCGTGATGGGCCGGGGCAGGCAGGTGGTGGGCGGCACCCAGCATGCCGCCTTGACTCCGGCGGATGTTCGCAAAATTATTTTCGAAGGGTTCTTTCCGGTTGTGCCCCCCCATGCCGAGCCGGCACGCGGCAGCCGGGCAGGGCTCCATGAAATGGGCTTGCCATTCGTCAGCGATCCGGCCATATCCCGGCACCTGGCGCTCTTTCTCCACCGCCATGGGCACGATCCGCAATCCGCCAGAAAAGGACCAGCCACCGTGGAGGGACCGGCTCCGGAGGCGATTCTCTTCAACGGAGGCGTCTTTCAGCCGGCAGCCGTCCGCGATCGGATGGTCGCGGTCCTGAAGCACTGGTTCGACAAGCCGGCCCATCCGTGGACGCCCTTGGTGCTGACGAACCCATCGCTCGATCTGGCGGTGGCATGGGGCGCGGCGTATTACGGGTGGTTGCGCCATAGCGGCGGCAAGCGCATCGGCGGAGGCATCGCCCGCTCGTATTACGTCGCCGTCGAGACCGACCTGACCCCTAACCCCCAATCGCTAACCCCTGTTCTATGTGTCGTGCCGCAGCGGTTGGAGGAAGGGCAGGAGATCCATCTCGATAAACCGCTGTTGGAATTGGCCCTGGGACAGCCGGTGATGTTTCCCTTGTACACTTCCACCGTGCGCGGCGATGATCGCGCGGGTGATGTGCTGGCGGTGGCGCCGCAGCAGTTGCTGCAATTGCCGCCGTTGCACACAATCCTGCGGGGAGGCAAGCGCAGCGGCACCCGCCGCGTCCCGGTAACGCTGGCCGTCCGCTGCACTGCGATTGGCACACTGGAACTGTGGTGCGCTGCGAAGGAGGGGACCAATCGCTGGCGCCTGGAATTCAACGTGCGCGACATCGTCAAAGGAGAGGACGCGGCAGAAGAAGTTGCCGCGGAAAAAGTTATCGGCGATGTCTGGCCGGAGGAACAGGTGCAAGAGGCCGGCAAATTGATCCGGGCGGCCTACGCCAACCCGGCGATCGCGGCGCCGGCCGATCCGGCGATCGAACCGCGCGAATTGACCAAGGCATTGGAACGGGTGCTCGAGGCATCACGGCACGACTGGCCGACGGGGTTGTGCCGCCGGCTGTGGGAATCTCTCGCCGAAGCGGCCGACGAGCGCCGGCAATCGCCGGCACACCTCGCACGCTGGTATTACCTGGTGGGCTATTGCCTGCGGCCGGGCTTCGGCGATCCGCTGGACAAATTTCGCGTCGAACAATTGTGGAAACTGATGCACGCCCCGCCCCGCCCGGATCCCCAGGAACGATCCGACCTTAGCCCGCTGCGCCAGCAAGGACCGGAAAACCGACCGAAACTCCCCGCGCTCAAACTTCCCGAGGGCGGCGCCGACTACTGGATCATGTGGCGGCGGCTGGCCGGCGGGCTGCATGGACCATTGCAACAGGCCATGCTCGATCGCCTGCGTCCGGCTTTGCTGCCCGCCAAGGGGAAGGCGAGTATCAAACCCGCCGCCAATGAATTGGCGGAAATGTGGCGGGCGGCCGCTAGCTTCGAACGGCTCAACGTCAAACTCAAGGAACAGCTCGGGCAGACCCTGCTCAAACCCCTCCGCCGCAGCCCGGTGCCGACCTACGCGTTCTGGGCCTTGACGCGCCTGGGCGCTCGCGTGCTTCTCTACGGCCCGCTCAACGCCGTCGTTCATCCGGAAGTTGTGCAACACTGGCTCGATGCAATCTTGCCCTTTCAGCCGGGCAACGAAAGTGAAGCCCATGCCTGGGCGTTTTGCCTGAGCCAGCTGGCCCGGCAATCCGGCCAGCGGGCCCTCGATATCGATGACAGCCATCGCCAAGGCGTCGTAAATGTGTTGCGTTCCCGCCACGTACCCCGTCACTGGGTCCGGATGGTGGAAGAAGTGTCGGAATTGGACAGGGAAGAACAGAACCAGATGTTCGGCGAATCGCTGCCGATCGGCCTGCGCCTGCTCCCCTCCGGCGAATAGAATCGCAGGCCACACTGTAATAAAGATCATGCGCAATGCTCGATTGCTTGAAGCAGGGCGGCACGGTTTCGCGTCTCACGCACGTACGCGGGCACGGCTCTCCACGCAAGGCATTTGAACAGAATAACTTAGTGCGATTTCTCGCTTCGTATCTCACGTGACCGTGAGACACGACACCTCCCATGAAGCCCTAACAACTCGTGCCTCCCAGCGTAGAGAAACCGCTGAAAGGCGTTGTGGCGCGAGAATACTTTTTTTCCTTATCGAACCGTCATACCACGGAATCAAATGATCAATGACGACTGGCCAATGACGTTGAAAAAAATTGACATCGGTTCTTGGACATGTTTCAATTAAAGCCAGTTCATCCAATAGCTCCAATTCCCCAAGGGAGCTTTTTATGCCCGATGACCTCGTCACAGTCGCCGCCTTTGCCACTCCGGTCGAAGCCGGCCTGGCCAAGAACCGCCTCGAAAGCGAAGGGATTCCCGTCTTTTTAAACGAAGAAGCCACCGCCGGTTGGTTCGCTTTTTTCGGCCCCGCGCTGGGCGGCGTAAAAATCCAGGTTGCCCCCGAACATTTGGAAAAAGCGCAAGAGATTTTGGAAAAAGAAATCCAACCTGCCTTGTCTCCACTTGTTGAGCCCAGCACCGGCACCGGACCACCCGATCCTGGATTTTGGATTTGCTCCGAGTGCGGTGCCCAAATCGCATTGGCAACCGATTATTGTCCTTCCTGTGGGACGGCGCTGGCAGAAAGTAAAGATCAAGCTCAATTCCTGGGGCTCGCCACTGAAGAAGTGGAAGAAGAACCTACTTCGGGTGACAAACTTGCTCACAAGGCATTATTGTGCGCTGTGGTGGGACTGGCGGCTTGTCCTCCACTGTTACATTTTTATTCCTTTTGGCTATTGCTGCAGTTAGCTTTTTCGCCCTGGGAAGACGTAAGCCGAGCGGGCATGGCCAAAGGCGTGTTAGCGCTGGCCATCGACACCGTGGTGATCGGAACAGGTTTCTATTTTTTGGGAGTGTTATACCTTTAGTTTCCGTTAGGTTACAATTCTGGCAAGACCTTGTTTTCTACTCCGAGATGCTCCCATGAACCACTGGACGAGAAAACTTTTCCATCCATTCAGCCACGAAACCGATTCCGGTAATGCCGCTGCCGTCGACCAGGAATTGCTCACGGCACTTCGGCGGGAACTGAAGGAGCTGGAAACTCTTTATTTGGCCGGGGGAATCCGTTGTAGCCGCACCTGTCCCGAATTGACCGGTCCGGAGCCCCGAAAGTTTCCCGATCTGATGCTCGACCTGCACCGCGGGCTACTCGTGAAAGTGTTTATCGAACTGGCCCATTGCGATCGGCAATGGAACCCGGCCGAGCGGGAAGTCGCCTTGGTGTTGCTACACCACGTGTGGGGTCCCAACGTGGACCAGGAAAACCTCGCCCAGGTGCTCCGCAACGTCGCGGATCAAGCCCACGCGCTCAAGTGGCACGACCTGTTGGCACCGTTTGTGCAGATTCCCATTTTGTCCACCGAGGTAGGCGCATTGAATTCCCATGTCATGCGCATTGCCAATTTGATCGTCAAGGCCGATGGGGTCGTGCTGCCCGGTGAGGCTGCCGGATTGAAGTCGGTCCAGGCGGCGCTGGAAGAAGCCCTTGATCGCCGGCACACCGCCGCGCAACCAGCGCCGGCCGCCGTTGGCCCGGTCGGCCAGGAAGTCGGGCAACTGGTCCAAACCCAACTTGCCGGCGAGCTGGGAGGCAGTGTCCAACTGAGATTGCCGACGGCCGCCGACAGACTGTCGATTGATGAATATTTCGCTGCACCCGAGGACGCTGCCCGGGATGGCCCAGGAAATGTGGCGAGCGAACGCAAAGCTGCGCGCGCCGATCGCACGCCGCGCGCCGAAACGCTGGCGGAGGCGCTGCGCGAGCTTGACCAGCTAATTGGTATGCAGTCGATCAAGAGCGATATTCACCAACTGGTGAACTTCCTCAAAGTTCAGGAAGAGCGCGCGCGGCATGGTCTGCCGCGGACCCAGGTCAGCCTGCACACCATCTTTCGCGGCAACCCCGGCACCGGCAAAACCACCGTCGCCCGCATCCTCGCCCGTATTTTCACCGGCCTGGGGATTCTCGAAAAAGGCCACACCGTCGAAACCGATCGTCCCGGACTGGTCGGCGAATACCTGGGCCAAACCGGTCCCAAAATGAACAAACGGCTGGACGAGGCTCTGCACGGCATTCTCTTTATCGATGAAGCCTACAGCCTGATCGCCGAGCAGGGCCCGGATCCCTACGGGACCGAAGCCATCCAGGTATTGCTCAAGCGCATGGAAGATGACCGCGACCGGCTGGTCGTTGTCCTGGCCGGCTACCCGCGCCTGATGGAGCGCATGCTGCGTTCCAATCCCGGCCTTTCCTCGCGCTTTCAGCGCTCCTTTGACTTTCCCGACTATTCTGCGAGCGAACTCGTGGAAATCTTCCAGTCGATGTGCCGCAAAAACCAGTATGTCGTACTCGAAGCCACTCGCGAAAAACTACACTCGGGTTTCCAGTCCCTCATCGATCGCCGCGACGAGCGCTTTGGCAACGGCCGCTTGGTCCGGAACATCTTTGAACAAGCGATTCGGCGCATGGCGAATCGCGTGATTGCGTTCGCACCGTTGACTTGGGAGCTTTTGACCCAATTGCTGCCGGAGGACATTCCGGAAACAGACGTATCCGTGATTCACTGATGGTGAATTACCAGGCTTATTTCTCCTTCCGCTGCACATAAGCAAAATATGCACCGGACAGTTCGTTCCCGTCCGCATCATAGAACCAGCTCTGCATTTGCATTCTTACGCCCGCCTTGAGTGTAACGGTGAACACGATCTCCTTTTCGTTCCCATGGACGGACTTCGTTTCATCGAGTGCCGCGATCGCAAGTCGGGCCTTGGCAACTGGCAGCGGCTTGCCTGCGGGTAGTCCGCCATCGACGCCTTTGAACGCGGGCACGCCGGCGCGGATAGCGGCTTCGGCTTCCTTCGGCCACCGGCGCAGCGCGACTTCATATTCGCCCTCCTGCTCCACCAACACGTGCCACGGGCCGTTCCTCTTCGCGCCGGCACGCAGATCGTTCACGTTGTCAAGGTACTGATTCGCCCACTCCGCTGCCGTGAGAACAACGGGATTCTGCTTCGCCGAACCAATGCTGATCGGACTGAAATCATCCACGAGTTTCTCTACGCCGGCCCACCACTTGTCGTAGTGTTGCGTCATCTTCTTGACTACTTCTGGATTCTTTTCAGCGACGTCCTTCATCTGGCCGGGATCGGTCTTGAGATCGTACAACTCCCTGCCGTTGATGAGCCGCCACTTGTTCCACATCACGGCGCCTTCTCCCTTCACCGGCTTCTGGCCGTACTGGACGATGCACATCCGATCGGGCAGCATGGTTTGCGTGCCCCTGAGCAAGCCCGCGAGGCTGGTACCATCGAAGTGGGCATCCTTCGGCTTGTCGAGGCCGCAAAGGTCGATGAGTGTCGGTAACAAATCCTGCACTTGCGACAGTGCATCCACGTCGCCGGGTGGACGCAGCCGGCCGCCCGGCCAGCGCACGAAACATGCGGCCCGATGCCCTCCTTCGTAATACTGCGTCTTCGATCCGCGCATCCCGGCGTTGAAAATGCGCACGCCAGCTGTGCCGCCGTTGTCGTTCATGTAGATCACAATCGTGTTATCGCGGACGCTGAGGTCCTTGAGGAGCACGTCGAGTTTGCCCAGGTTTTCGTCGAGGTTGGCGATCATCCCGAAAAAGCCCGCGGGGCCTTTTCCCTCGTACATCATCTTGTACTTGGTTGGACACCAGTGCGGACCGTGCGGCGCGTTCGTCGGCAGGTAGATGAAAAACGGCTCCTTCTTGGCGGCGCGGTCCTTGATCCAGCGCATCGCCAGATCGAACCAGATGTCTGTGCAGTAGCCCTTGTACTTCTTGAGAACGCCATTGTGATAGTAACGGGGATCGAAACAATCGTTCTCCCACGGCTCGGCGATCGAGGTCACCCCGAAACCCAAATGATAGACCGCTTCGTCGAAGCCGCGCTGGTGCGGTAAGTACGGATAGGTGTCGCCGAGGTGCCATTTGCCAAACAGGCCGGTGTGGTAGCCGTTTGCCTTGAAGATGTCGGCCATTGTCGGGATGCCGCGGCGCAGGAACATCCGGCCGGCGGTCACCGAGGTGGCGCCGTTGCGCACGGCATCTTGTCCGCTCATGAGCTGGCCGCGTGTCGGTGAACACATCGGAGCGACGTGGAAGTCGGTAAAGCGCACGCTTTCCGCGTGCAACTTGTCCAGGTTGGGCGTTTTGAGGACGGGATTGCCATGGCAGGAGAAATCACCGTAGCCCTGATCGTCCGCAAGCACAATGATGACGTTCGGCCTGTCCGCGGCACGGGCACGCAGCTCGGCGCCAGCGAACGCCAGGATGATCGTCCCAACAAGCACGATGCCGACACGTCTCATATGGTCGGTCCTCCCGGAAAAGGTCAATCCGCTCGTCTCGCCGAGAGAATAGGAAAGCCAGACATGGCAAAATCGGAGTGTGCTCGCTCCCAGATGAAATCCTCGAGCGTGCGATCCATGGACTATCAGCGAGTCGAGCGTCACTTCTCTTTCAAGTAGCCCATTTCATTCTTCACTTGTTGCCCAGCTTTTTCGATTCCTGTAGCAGAAGCTGGATGTCTTTAACCACCCAGGCTGGATCCATGAAACTCAAATTGTAAATCTCGCGGACCTGGCTCTTCGAATCGACCAGATAAATGCGCGATGGGTGATCGATCTGGCCATTTGGCATCGGCTTGGTCCACATTCCCCAGGCCGCGATCGTTTGGGCAATCCGGTCGGCGGAGCCGGTTAGAAAAGTCCAGTGGGTGTCATCCGCGCCGTAAAGCTGCATATAGTGTCGCAATTTTTCCGGCGTATCGCGGGCCGGATCGAGCGTTATCGACAACAGCTGGACATTGTCTTCTTTCCACATGCCCGCCGCTTTGAGAGCATCCTCGACCTGGACCATACGATGCGTGGTCGCCGGGCATGTGCCGTTACAAGTCGTGAAGATAAAGCTGACCAGGCACACTTTATTTTTGAGATCCCGCCGGCGGAGCCGCTCTCCGTTATGCGTAGTCAAGTCAAAGTCCGGCGCACTTTGGATTACCGCCAACCGCGATGGTGCCGGTCCCATCTCCGTAGCGCCGAGAGCAGGGCTCAAAAAAACTCCCATTATTGCCGATGAGAACATCAAGGTCTTTGCGTCCATTGCGTCTTTGCGCGAAATTTCCCAGCGAAACATTTTGCTTAATACAGCAACATATCATGGCCGCGGGCCGGGCCGGTCGGGAACTTGGTCAAATCGACATTAAAGAACGGATCCATTTTCATGCCATCGGGCCCGACGTGCGCCAAACGGACCCAAAAAGTCGGCGCCCGGTCCAGCGTGCTCAGCAGGGAATTCGTGATGTACATCCGTTTGCCGTCGCCGGTCAGATGCATCATGTTGGGCTGTACACCGGGAGCAATTGTGCTCGTGAGTTTGGGGGCTTTGCGGTCGCTCACGTCCCATTGCTGGATTTCGTTGGAACCAAAACAGCTCACAAAGAGATAGCGGTCATCAGGAGACTGCCGGAGGTCGGCCGGCAGTTTCCCGGTGGTACAAAGCTTCCGCGCCATGTAGGCCCCGTTGTCGTTGCCCTCCCAAACCCAGATCGAATCATCCAGGGCACAGTTTGTAAATCCGAAATTGGCTTTCCCCTGCAGCGACCACCGGCATTCCAGCGGGGCGAGCCCGGTCGTTAATTTCGCGATGACCTTGCGCTCGTGAAAGTCCCATACCAACAACTCCTTGCCGAAGTTTTTCAGGTCCATTTGGGCAAGCGGTTTTCGGTAGTTTTCCAGAGGCGTGAAGCTGGAAGTGACCATGCGATTGATCGCCGGTTTGATCGCCACATCGTACATGTAGGGGGCATCCTGCGGCAGATCGAGCGTGCGCAGGAATTTCCCATCGTTGTTGAATTCGGCCAATCCAGCCGGGAGCCCACCATTCTTGCCGCCAAGAAAGCTGATCAGCATCCGGCCAGGCAACGCATACGGCGAATGCGGCCCGGTCAACCCGGTCTTTGCCGGCAGGTCCTCGATCACCTTTACCAATCTTGGTTTCGCCGGTTCCGCCGTCACATCAATGATAAAAATCCGGCTGGAAATGAGGCTGCAACCCCAGATATGGGTGCGATCGTCCGTAAATCCAAAATGGTGCGTCTCATTTCCGGATGAGCCAAGGTCCAATTGGTGAATGATCGTCCCATACTTCACCGACTCTGGATTGACGTCAATAACGATCAGGAAATCGTTGTTCTTGGCCGCCGCATCGACGCAGAAGACGTAAAGGAATTGTTCCGGCTTGTCCAGGCGTTTTACGAACGGGGAAAGGCAGGTCTCTGCGGCGGCGACTCCCGCGAACAACACCCCGCCAAGAACGCCGGCCCCTAACCAGGTCCACCGATACTTTAAGTAAGTTTTCATGGGATTTCCCTCCTGACGTGATCTCGAGTTCTAGTCAAGGAGCAGTCTATTCGTGGTATGATGATTAGGCCACAAATGACCAAGGACCAAGGACGATGATGCATCGCCGCGCCTTTACGTTAATCGAGCTGCTGGTTGTCATCGGCATCATCGGCGTGTTGATTGCACTTCTTTTACCGGCGGTGCAAAAGGTCCGGGAAGCGGGCAACCGCATTACTTGTTCCAATAATCTCAAACAAATCGCGTTGGCGCTGCACAATTACGAATCGGCACGCGGATATTTTCCCCCGGCTTTCAAGGGCGATGGAAGCCCCATTGCCTACTTTGCCAGCTGGAGCGTCCTGGCCGAGTTGAACCCGTATCTCGAACAGACTGCCATCTACAACCGCATGGATCTGACGCTGCAAACTTTCGAATCGACGATTCCATTCAACATTACCGGTCCAAATCAGTATGCAGTCCAGCAATCGGTGAAGCTGTTTCTCTGTCCCAGCGACAAAATGCGGCCGGTGACGATGGGGACCGCCTATGGCGTGCCGGTCTTGGGCCCGACAAACTATGCGTTCTGCAACGGTTCCGGGACCAATGGCGGTTCACCCTGGGACGCGGATGGCCCGTTTATTGCCCGGCGAACCATGCGCCTCGCCGACCTTGTCGATGGCAGCAGCAATACAGCCATGCTTTCGGAAAGCATTCTTGGAGAAGGGACCGAGTCCGCCACCGGTGCGCCTCCCGCGCCGCTTGAAACTGTCTACGCCTATCTCAGCGGACAGCCGCTCAGCGAAAGCGCCTGTGCTCGGGCGGCTTTGTGGAACGTCGAACGGCTGCGCGGCTACATGTGGGCCAGCGGTGAGATTCGCTGCGCCTCGTACAACCACTACTTGCCACCCAATGCACCGCAGGCCGACTGCGTCACCTTCGATGTGCGCCCGGGTCCGACGCGCTATACCGCGCTGGGTTGGCGCACGGCGCGCAGCCGCCACAGCGGCGGCGTCAACCTCGCCCTGTGCGACGGCTCGGTCCGTTTCGTCGTCAATGCGATTGATTTGCCCGTATGGCGCGGACTTGCCACCCGGGCCGGCGCCGAGACTCTCCCGGATTTTTGATCGCGGTGAGAAATTTGGACTAATGGGCTCGCTACTTCGTAAGGTAGAGCAATTGCGAGGCCCCGAATATGCCGTCGGCAAAATCGCCGGCGAATCCTCCGGACGCATCAAACGCCTTGACGTTGCCGGTGGGCATCGTGAAATCGCTTCCGAGGTCGGCCACCAGCAAGTTGCCGTCGGCGTCGAAGAGCAGATCGGACGGAAATTCGTTGTTTAGCGCTCCGCCCGCTGCGATGAAATCGCCGAGAGATGCGCCGCTTGCCGGGTCATAACTGCGGACCGCGCCGACGAGGAGATCGACGACGTACAGGTTTCCATCCGGCCCGAAACGCAACCCCGCCGGGCTGACCAGTCCGCCGCTGAAAGTCGGAACGAGGACGGTCGCGCTCGTGCCATCGTATTGGACAATGTCTCCCTCCCCGAAATTACTGATGTAGAGATTGCTGCCGGAGTCGAAGAGCAGACTGGTTGGTTGCGACAGCCCCGTTACCACCGAGCCGATGGGCGTGCCGGACATTCCGTCGTAACAATCGACCGAACCGCTCCCGGGCGGCGCCGACTGGCCGCCGTTCCGGCAGACGTACAGGTTGCCATCAGTGCCAAAGGCCAGGCCGGCCGGCACATAGCCGCTCGTCAGAGTGATGAACGGCGTCACTTCCCCGCTTGCTGGATCCACTTGAACGATTGAATCGGGCGCCCCCATAACGAAGACCGACGTCTGGTTGCTTACGTACAAGAAACCGTCGGGCCCCAAGGTGACTCCGGCGGGACCCACCACGCCGCTGATTCCCCCGGGTGGAACGATCGGGTCCAAAGGCGTGCCGTCATCGGCGTAACGAAGGATTGAACTTTCGGCAAAGCCGGCGACTATCACATCGGCGTTGCTAAACGCCGGCATCGCCGCGAGTCCACCGAGAGCCAAAACGAGGGGCAAAATCATTCGCTGCATACTCACAATCTCCTCCAAGTTTCCGGCAGTTTACAATTGACGCTTCTACAGAGTGTCAGACTATTTGACCAGGACTGTTATTCAATATTTGCGGGAGCGACAAGCCGTTATCGATGTTAGAAAAAGGGCCGTAAAATGACGGCCTCGGGACGTAAATCAGCGACAACATGTCACGTAAACGCACAGAGGGCCAAGAGAGATTGGCAGGCAGCCTGTGCCTTTCGGAGTAATTGAGGCCGGCTTGATGTCACGAACTTGTCACCATAAAATCCATTTTCAATTGGTGAACTTAGGTGAGAAGGGAGAATGGAAAGGAGCCCGGTCCTTCGGAAGCTCCTTTCCCGGCCAAGGAGAATTATCGTTTCTTCTTGGCCTTGGCTTTTTTCGCGCCTTTCTTCTTTGTCGCCGGTTTCTTTTTCTTGGTAGCCATAGCAATCCTTTTTCCCAAGTACACGGCCGACTCTTCAGAAACGAAGAGCGGGCTGCCTGGTTCCGTAACCCTACGACGCCGCGGTGACACCGGGCGCGCCAGGCAACGCAATTAGACTACCGATCAACTGCCCGTGCAACAAGATTACGGCGCTGTAAATTTAAAAATTTTTTGCCGAGTAATGGCCGCTCGATCACCGTTGCAAATCCAATCCCAATTCGCGCAAGCGTTCGCGCAACGGTTCGACCTGTTCCGGTCCGATGACCAGGGCAGTGGGCCCCAATCGTCCCTGGATCATCTCCCGCGTTGCGGGCAATTGCAGCAACCCGTCCGCCACTTCAGGGCGGCTCACTTGCAGAACTAATTCCTGGCGCAACGGGAGCGGCTCCTCGAGTGATCCGGTCAATAACAGGCGCGCGGCGGCAGTCAGGGGCCGGCCGGTTCGCTGCTGAAACCACGTTTCCAAGGCGTGTAAACCGAGACCGCCAGTCCGGCCGGCCGCCAGAGACGAAGGGGTCAATCGATACTGGCGGTGGCCATTCGGGCCGGGGCGATCGACGAACTCGGCAAACCGGCGCAACTCGGTTTCCAGCAGTAGATCGGACCGCGCCGGGTCAATGGTCAAGGTCACGCCATCGGTGCCGACTTCGACGCACTGGTCGGGCGGCAAGCTGTAATCCCGCGTTCCCGTAAGGCGAAAATGCCGAAAATCAATCTGATCTTCACTCTTGACCAACAGAAGCCGGGGCGATAGCCGGATGCCGGCCAGACCACGGGACACGGCCTCGTCCAGATCCTCGGGCGCGGCAAATTCAAACAGGGCGCCGGACGCATAAATATTCAGCCGTTCCCGCTTGTTCGCCCAGGTCCGCAACGACTCGATGACCGACGCAGGTGCAGGACGCATGCCGTACTGGTCCAGAGTCTGCAATATGCTCTCAAAGGTCCAACCGGTTTCGAGCGCGCGGTAAGCGGTATCCGGCTGTAACTGCAGCGTGCAAGCGGACCCGATGCTTTTCCAGGCAGCAAACCGGCTCAAAGCGGCTATCAACTTCGGCGTCAACCCCTGCCGATAGGCGATGATTTCCAGGTTCGGTTGGACCAGCAATGTCTTGGGAGAATTCGGAGCACCGTCGCCCGCCGCCGTAAAACCCAGAAGCCGGCGGCCGAATTGCGTGAGGCGAATCACCCACTCACCTTGCAAATCCATGGCGATCTGGACGAGACGCAGCGCGTGCGCCAGGCCGAGCAGAAAAGGAGCCAGTAGCCCTCTCGCTCCGCGAGAGGACAGCAGCGCCGCGGCTCGCGACGCGCGGTCCGCATCGGCCGATTGGCTTGCAGGATTTGGATCATCGGTACTCCAGTACGGGTGATGTTCCAGGATCCACTGTTCGACAACTGCCGGATGAACCCATTCCGACTCGCCAAGATTCGCTAGTAGAAGGAGGGCAAGCAGGTAGGCAGTCGGGTAAGGATCGGCCGAATAGCTCGCCTCCAGTCCGCCGGTTTGCGGACTCCAGCGATCGACCTGGAGGAGGGCGATCCACAACGACTCCAGCGCTGGGTCCAAACCCGAATTCCAGGCCGGAGGCAAATCCCCGGCGCTGAGTTCAGCCTCGTTTTCTTCCAGAATGCTTTCCTGCACCGCCCACCGGACTGCCAACAACGGAACATCCGGCAGTTGGCCGGGGCTGTCCGCAAGCGGCGAGCTTAACAACGGATCGTTACGCAACCGATCCTGATCTCGCTTGAAGAGGGCGCCGCCTTGCGTTTGGCGCAGCGGGGCGCCGGCGATCATTTGCCAGACGGCCGCCAGGCGTAGCAGCCAATCCAGACCGTCCGCTTCATGAATGTGGGTGACCTCCTCAATGGCCGGGGAAAGATGAGGCAGGCCCAGTTCCTGGTTCAGGGCGCGGGCGGTGACATTGGGGTGGGCGAAAACCCTCAATCCCGAGGTAGCTGCGCTCCCCAGCCATTGATCAAACGACTTCCGGGTGGGACCTTCCGGGGATGAATCCGGCAGTAGCAATCCGTGTTCTAAAAGTGCAAAAACCGGCCGGGGGCCTTCTGCGTTCCCCAAAGCGCTGAGCATTTCCAAGAGCTGTCCCATTTGCCACATCGGACGGCGGCTCCGGCCGATCAAAGCCAGCACCTTGCGCGGAGCCGGATCCAGATCGGCCAGCCGGCGATCGATGACCGCCGGATTACTAAAGGTATCCACGCATCGCACCAGCAATTCTTCGAGAGGCCAGCGATTGCGCTGCCGGTACAATTGTGCCGCCACCTGGCGCAATAGGGATTCCGCATACCGGTGAAAGACCTGCCGGCAGCGCTCGGACCAAAAATTGGCATCGAAAATCGGCATTTGCAACAGGGGTCAGGGACTAGTGGCTAGGGAAAAAACTCCAGCAGCCTCCGACTAGTGACCATTGATCACCGAAGGAGTGTGTCCCATTTTTCGCAATTCCTGGACAACGGCCTCGACACGGCCCGGACGGATCAGCAGCACGCAATCGGTGAGCCGGCCGACGATTTCCTGGGCCAATTTCGCGCGGGCCAACAGCTCCTCCGCCAACACGGCATCTTCGGTTTGGATCAGGCAGACCCGGCGGTGCAACTTGGCGGGGATGCGGGTTTGCGGAGTTGTGCGGCCTTGATCGGTCATGAAGTTGTTTCCTGGAAAGAAATCAGCAGCAGCATCGCATCCCGGGTCATCAACCGATCTTGCGGGCCTCCCGCAACAGATCGGCGCCGTCAAGGATATTGTAACTATAGCCCTGTTCGGTCAAAAAAAGCTGGCGATGGTGGGCAAAGTCCAATTCGCGCGTGTCGCGGGTAACCAGGGTATAAAAATGCGCGATTTCCCCACCGGGCTTCGGCCGCAAAATTCGGCCAAGGCGCTGGGCTTCTTCCTGGCGCGAGCCGAACGTGCCGGAAACCTGAATCAGCACGTTGGCATCGGGCAAATCGAGCGCGAAATTGCCCACCTTCGACAGAATTAGTTGCCGGATTTCCCCGCGGCGAAACCGGTTATAAAGGTCCTCGCGCTCGGCATTGGCAGTTTGGCCGGTAATGAGCGGAATACCAAAACGCTTTCTTAGTTGGCGCAATTGTTTCAAGTACTGGCCGATGATTAGCACGCGCTGATCGGCGTTGCGCTGCAACAGCCGCGCCACGACCTCATCCTTGCACGGGTTTTCGCTGGCGATGCGGTATTTGCTCCGCCATTCCGCGACAGCGTATTCCATGCGCAACGGCTCCGGCAGCGCGATGCGAATCTCGTTGCACGCGGCCTCGGCAATCCAGCCGCGCGTTTCCAGTTCGCGCCAGGGAACGTCGTATTTCTTGGGTCCGATCAGGCTGAAAACGTCTTCCGCGCGGCCGTCTTCGCGGATCAAGGTAGCGGTCAAACCCAGGCGCCGCCGCGCTTGAATTTGCGCGGTGATGCGGAATACCGGCGCCGGCAACAAATGGACCTCGTCATAAATGATCAGGCCCCAATCGCGCTGATCAAAAATCTTGAAGTGCGGGAATTCTTCTTTCTTGTCCGGCCGGTGCGTCACGATCTGATAGGTTGCGAGCGTAACGGGACCGATTTTTTTCGACTCGCCGGTGTACTCGGCAAGCTGATTTTCGGTGAGATCCGTCTTGTCCAGGATTTCGCGATGCCATTGTTTGACCGCGGTAATGCTGGTGGTCAAGATGAGTGTGGCACGCTGCACCGTGGCCATGGCGGCCAGGCCGACAATCGTTTTGCCCGCGCCGCAAGGCAGCACGATGACCCCGCTGCCGCCATGCACGTCGCCGCCGGCATAGAAGATGTCGGCCGCCGCGCGCTGGTAGTCCCGCACGCGAAACGGCAGGCCGGAGCGGGCGCTGTCGCGCAAACGAATCGGTAAGTGCGCTCCCTCGGTATACCCCGCCAGATCCTCAGCGGGATAACCGACCGCAATCAAGGCCTGTTTCAATACCCCGCGATGCGCCTGCTCCACCCGGAAGCTCTGCTCATCCAGCCTTTCTTTGAGGTATTCACGGACCCGCTGCTGCCGGGCCAATTCTTCCAGCAGCGGCCGATCCGCACAGATCAGCCGCAAGTCGTCGCCGTCGCGCTCCAGTCGCACGCGGCCATAGCGGTTGACGAGTTCGGCTATGTCAGTGGCAAGGTTGCCGGGAAGCGGGAACTTGCTGTAGCGCCTCAGTACATCCATCATGGCGTCGGCGGACATGCCGCTCGCAGCGGCGTTCCACAAGGAAAGCGCGGTCAGCCGATAGGTGTGGATGTGTTCGGGGCTTTTCTCCAACTCCGCGAACGGCGCGAGCGCATCGCGGGCTGCGGCATAGCGGAGATTATCGACCTCGACCAATATCGACCGATCCCCCTGGACGATGAGGGGGTTATCCGGATCGTAATTCATTAGCGGGCAAACCCTTAGGGCGATCCTGTTCCGAAGCGCCAAATGCGAAAACTGCAGTGTATTCGGTTGACGCTGGGCATGCAAGGTGAAGTGCCGGAATCCTTTCACGTCGTCCCCAAGAATTTTCATAAAAAAAGTTTGTCTTGAAACCATGATCGAATGAAGCGAGAATTTGGGGCATTACGTATTTGGCTTTTGGATTTGTTTCCGATTTTGGATTTCGGGTTTGGGATTTGAAGTGCCTGCGATGTTCGATGTGGCAGTGATTGGCGGTGGAATCGTGGGGATGGGAACAGCCATGGCCCTCGCGAGCCGGTTTCGCCTTCGCCTCATCGTTTTGGAAGCGGAAGATCGTTTGGCGGCCCATCAAACAGGCAATAACAGCGGCGTCATTCATTCCGGCATTTACTACAAGCCCGGCTCCTTGAAAGCCCGCAATTGCGTCGAAGGCCGGGAATTGATGTATCGCTTCTGCTGCGAACATGGCATTCCCCATGAACAGTGCGGCAAGATTATCGTCGCGACGGATGCCGCCGAATTAGGACCCCTGGAAGAATTGGAACGCCGCGGCCGGGCCAACGGAGTGGCGCCGCAAAGACTGACCCAAGCGCAGCTACGCGAGTTCGAACCGCACGTCGCTGGCATCGCCGGTTTATCGGTTCCGGTGACGGGGATCGTCAACTACACCCAGGTAACCCAAACTTTTGCGAGGCTGGTTGAGGAACGCGGCGGCATCACCTGGATAGGGGCCCGCGTCCATGCGGTTTACCCCAAGGGTTCCGAAATTGCATTGGAAACGGCCCGCGGCGACGTGGCTTGCCGGTACCTGATCAACTGCGCCGGGCTGCAATCCGACCGCGTCGCCCGGTTGTGCGGCGTGGATCCCGGTGTGCAAATAGTTCCGTTTCGCGGCGAATACTACGAATTGGTTCCCGGGCGGCAATTCCTCGTCAAGAATCTGATATATCCCGTGCCGGATTCGCGCTTTCCGTTTTTGGGAGTTCACTTCACGCGCATGATCGGCGGAGGCGTTGAGTGCGGGCCAAATGCCGTTCTCGCCTTGAAACGGGAAGGCTACCGGCTGGCGAACTTTTCTTTGAAGGATACTCTGGAAATGGCTCGCTACGGCGGTTTTTGGAAAATGGTTCGGCAATACTGGAAGACCGGCATGGGAGAACTCTATCGTTCCTTCAGCAAACGCGCTTTCGTCCGGGCGCTCCGGAAACTCATTCCGGACTTGGGATCTGAGGACATTCGGCCGGCCGGCGCCGGAGTGCGTGCCCAGGCCGTGGATCGCAGCGGCGCTCTCGTGGACGATTTTCGTATCGCCGAGGGGGAACGCATGATCCACGTCCTAAATGCCCCATCGCCGGCGGCGACGGCGGCGATCAGCATAGGCCAAACCATTGCCGAAATCGCACAGCGGAATTTCAACCTGCAGTCATCCGCGGCTTGCGAAGACGCCCGGTCTGCCGCCGCGCATGTACGGATAACCAATAATTAGCAAGGAGGTTCCATTGAAAATTATCAGCGTCCAGCCCTTTACTTTCCCGGAAATCCAAATTATTCGGTTTGCGCGGTTTTGCGATCATCGCGGCTACTTCAGCGAGCATTTTCGCAAGAGCGATTTTCGCGATCATCCGCTCCTGGGGTTTATGAAAAACGTGGAATTTCTGCAAACCAATGAAAGTTTCTCCAAAACGGGGACGATTCGCGGGCTCCATTTGCAGTGGAATCCCTACATGGGGAAAATGGTCCGGACCGTCCAGGGACACATGATCGATTTGATCCTGGATATCCGAAAGGGATCGCCCAACTTCGGCAAAATCATCGCGTACGACATGCCGTCCAATCGCGGGCAGGAGCATAACGAATGGATCTGGATCCCGCCGGGATTTGCGCACGGCAATTTTTTCCGAGAGGATTCCCAGATCGAATATTTTTGTTCCGGCGAATATAGTCCCGGATGCGAGGCGGGAATTTCGCCCCTGGCCCGCGACATCGATTGGAGTTTGTGCGATCCCCATCTACGCAAGCAATTCCAGCAAATGGCACAGGTACCCGTGTTGATTACCGACAAGGACAAGAACGGGCTCTCCGTCGCCGCGTGGGAAAAAGACGAGCGCTCCAATCATTTTATTTTGGGAAAGATGGGGCTATGAGGAACCTTGCCAACCTGGACATTTTTCAGGGCTTATCCGGTTTGGCGCAATTCACTTCTTTACCCCCCTCCCGGTCTTGCTTGTGTCTCGCCGGCTTTCGCCTCTTTCGCTCCGGGATTCTTCCGATGGATAACGTGGGTTGAGTTTTCAACTTGACCACGCCTCACGCTCCACGCCCCACGCTCCACGGTCAACTAAACTCCCCTAGACAAAAATGCGCCAAAATGGTTTTAATCTCCCACCCCATCGGCCTTGGGGTAATCCGGAAGCCAGAGGAGGTGCATTTTGGACAATTCCACCAAGAAGGTGCTGGTTGTCGGGGGAGCGGGCTATGTTGGATGCGTGCTCGTTCCGGAGTTACTGGAACGCGGCTACGCGGTCAAGGTATTCGACCGCATGTACTACGGCGACCAGGGCTTAAAGGACGTTATCGATCGGATTGAACTGGAAGTAGGCGATATTCGGACGATGACGGCCTCCACATTGCAGGACATCGGCGCCGTCATCAACCTGAGCGGTCTTTCAAATGATCCGACGGCGGAATACAACCCCAAAGCCAACTATGAAATGAATACGGCGGCCACCGAGAAGCTGGCGCAACTCTGCAAGAGGGCCGGCGTCAAGCGCTTTGTGTTCGCCTCCTCGTGTTCGATTTATGACATCGGGGAAGGCAACGATGAGAAAGACGTTTTGCTTGATGAAACATCGCTGGTGGACCCCAAGGCGGCATATTCCCGGTCCAAGTTTGAAGCGGAGGGAATTTTGCTGCGGATGACCGATGAGGAATTCTGTCCCGTGGTATTGCGCAAGGGGACGGTGTACGGCTTTTCGCCCCGGATGCGCTATGACCTGGTGGTTAACACGTTCATCAAGGATGCGTTCGGCAAGGGTTGCATCACGCCGTATTCCGGAGGGGAAATGTGGCGGCCGATGGTCGATGTCCGAGATGCGGCCAAGGCGTACATCACCTGCCTTCAGGCCCCCGCGGAGAAAGTCGCCGGTCAAATTTTCAACGTGGTCAATCGCAACTTCCGCATTTCGGAATTGGCGTTGCGCGTCCGGGAAGGATTGCGGCAAGCTGCCGTACCGGCGGAAATCACTCCCGATTATCGTTACAAGGGGGTTCGCAACTATCGCGTTTCGGGCAAAAAACTGGAACGCGCGCTGGACTTTCGGCCCACGATCAGCGTGGAAGAATCGGTTCTGGACATGGTGGAAAAGATCCGGCAATACGGGTACACCGATTTTGACAATCCGCGTTACTACAACATCAGGTGGATGAAAATGCTGGAAGAGGCCGACAAGATCATCGCCGTAACGGGAGCCGTATTCGAAGCGCCCGCCGTGGAACCGGCGTTGCCCATGACCCGGCCGGCCAAGAAGGTGGCCTAGTTTTCGAAAAATGACGAAAGATCCATCCACAGGAACCGATCATGAAGGTGTTGATCCTCGGAGCCAAGGGGCAATTGGGCTGCGACCTGGTCAAGACTCTCGCGCAGGACGCCGTAGTCGCCCCGGCGCGCGCGGACCTGGACATCTGTGATTTCGGCCAAGCGAGCCGCTGGCTAACCGAAGTCAAGCCGGACGTGGTGATCAATACAGCCGCGTTCCACAAAGTGGAGGAGTGTGAGGAAAAGCCGGATCGGGCATTTCAGGTGAACGCTGTGGCGGTAGGCCACCTGGCCCGGGCGTGTGCCGCGCACCACGCGGTGATGGTTCATATCAGCACGGATTACGTTTTTGACGGGCGGCAGTGCCACCCTTACCGCGAACAAGACGCCCCCAACCCGGCGAATGTGTACGGGGTTTCCAAACTGGCCGGGGAATACTTGGTGCGGCAAGGGTGTCCGCGCCATTTTATCGTGCGGACATCCGGCCTCTTTGGTGTCGCGGGGGCAAGCGGCAAGGGAGGCAACTTCGCCGAATTGATGATCCGCCTGGCCAGGGAAGGCAAGCCGATCCGGGTGGTGGCGGACCAGGTGTTGACCCCCACTTATACAAGGGACCTGGCCCAAAAGATCAAGGAGCTGGTCCGGACCGATGCGTACGGATTGTACCATATCACCAGCAGCGGGCAGTGTTCCTGGTACGAATTCGCGGGCAAGATTTTTGCGCTGTTGCGCCGGCAACCAGATTTTAGCCCGACGACCACTGCTGCCTTCGGCTCATCGGTGACACGACCGGCCTATTCGGTTTTGGAGCACGGCGGGCTGCACAGGGCCGGCATTCCCGACATGCGGACCTGGTGGCAAGCACTGGAGGCCTATTTAACGGAAAAAGGACATTTGGCCGGAACCCACGCGAAAGCAGCTTAGAAACTATCTCAAAAAGGGGTCAGACCCCTCAAAATCACCACTGGAGAACGAGGCATGTGGTGGGATGAATACGTCCCCAAAATGGTTGTCGATGAGAACATCAAGGAGGCCCTCCGGCAAGCAAAGATAGAGATTCTGGATCTACGTAGTCAGTTAAAAGCGATTGAGGCAAGCTCCGGTTGGCAACTGATGCATCGCTTGAAGATCTTGATGAACAAGATATTGCCCATGCAGGAGAAAGTGAACCGCGCTTTCCATTGGAGTGTTTTCTTCTATTTGCACATGGGCGCACTGCCGTTGTTGGGCACGATTCTGCGCCTTCCATTATTACCGTTTACGGCATTCCGCATGCGCGGCAAGCAGGAACCCCGACCGGCTGCGGCCAGTGTCCCTCCCTGCGTTTCGTCATTCGCATCCGTCCTACCGCCTGCGGCGTCGATGCCCACACCTCTTTCGGGTCACCCCCTTGTTGCGCGGGCGTTGGAGGCAGGCAGCACGGCCCCGCCCCGCTTTCACATCTATACCAACTCCAAGGGGAATTATTTTTTTGAGGAGATGCGCGATCTGCTGGCGTCCGGACTGGAGAATCTGGGTTTTACCGTGGCTATCCGCGATGAAACCGCCGAATTCAAGGAACGAGATGATTGGCACATTGTTGTGGCACCGCATGAGTTCTTCTATCTCGGCGCTGGAGTTCCCTTGGGACAAGGACCACTGCCGGCTAAGCTGATTTTGATTAACACCGAACAGCCCTCGACGCACTGGTTCCAGTTGGGGGCGAAATTTTTCCCGAAGGCGGCGACGGTGTGGGATGTCGATTTTGCATCCTCGCAACGCTTGCTCAGCCTGGGATATCCCTGCCGTTATTTGGCACTCGGTTATTTGCCGGAATTTCCGTTGTTCCGAAAAGTAAAGGCGCTCCCCCTTCACTACGGTACCCGTTTCCTGGAACCGCACATTCGCACCCGGCCGGCGCTGACGGAGCCGCTGGTGGCAAGACCGCTCGATCTGGTGTTTTTCGGAAATCCTACGGTAAAACGGCAACAGTTCTATTCGGCGGCCGCGGGTGTTCTCGCCAAATATCGGTGCTATATCCATTTCTCCAACGGGCACAGACCGTTGTTGGCCGGGAAAACGACGTACATGGACACGCCGACCGTTTTGGGGCTGGTGCAGCGCTCCAAGATCGTATTGAATATTCATCGCGATCAGGATCTCTACTTTGAGTGGCAACGCATTGTTCTCCAGGGCATATGGCAAAGAACCCTGGTCATCAGCGAACCGTGCAGCCCCGCGCCTCCCTTTCGGCCGGGAATGGATTTCGTGGAGGCGGATTTGCAAGCCATTCCGGAAATGATCGAGTATTTCCTGTCCACTCCAGGCGGCCAACAGGAAGCCCAGGCCATCGCCAATGAGGGATTCCGTACCCTGTCGCGGGGATGCCGCCTACCGGATGTACTCCAAGGATTAATGCAACAACTGAAGATTCCGCTGCCAGCGAAGGATGCGCTACCGAGTTGCGCTCCGACTCTTTATCAAGCGGTTGCTTGAAGGTGAAGATGACGTGGTGCGGCGGCAGGGTAGCAAATTGAGGTTGGCCATGAGCACGATGCTTCCGGGTCCGGAACCATGCACCGGGAAATATGCCGTTGAGGTTCTTCAGGAAAAAGAATGCGACGGCCGGCAGCCCTCGGCGGCGGTCATCGTTTCGCTTTTCAACTATGCCAAATTTGTGGTGCCCTGTCTCGATTCGGTCCACGCCCAGACCCTGGACTCTATCGAACTGATCGTGGTGGATGATTGTTCCACGGATCATTCGCCGCGAGTCGTGTCGAACTGGTTGGCGGACAAGGGCAATCGGTTCTGTCGCTATCGCTTCCTTCGCCATCTATTCAATTGCGGCCTGGCCTTGACCCGCAACACGGCGATCTACCATACGCGGGCTCCCCTGGTCTTTATTTTGGATGCCGACAATCTGATCTATCCGCCTTGCCTGGAGCGATTGCAAACGGCCCTGGAAAATTGCGACGCCAGTTTCGCGTATTGTTATGCGGAGAATTTCGGGGAAAAGCAGGGGCTGGTTTCCAACCTTATTCCCTGGAATCCCGCTACGTTTGTCATCAATAATACGATTGATGCGATGGTCCTGTTGCGGAGAGCCGTTTGGCAACAAGTCGGCGGCTACTCGACAAACATGCCGGCCATGGGCTGGGAAGATTTTGACATGTGGTTCAAAATCGCGCGCTTGAATGGTTGGGGGGTTCTGGTTCCGGAAATCCTGACCCGCTATCGCGTGCACGGCTCCTCGATGCTGAATTCGATCACGAATCCCAAAGTCAGCATTCTCTGGTCCCATCTACGAACCACCTATCCCGAGTTTTTCTCCCTGGAATCCGTCGCCGACGACAACCCATTCGACGACCATGTTTCCAAGGCTGTTGCGTAATATTTTCAATCAAGGTCGCCCTGTTTATGAAAGCCCTCCCTTCTATCCCTTCTACTTTTTTCAAATCTCCGAAGAGTACCTGTTTATTTTTGTTCAAAGCAGTTCTCTTTGCCATTACGTGGCTCGCGATTCTCGATTTCCCCAAATACATTGCCAGCGAAAATCCGGATCTTTCCTTTATGCAAGCTTACGGCTTTTTTTTTAAGAACCATTTGCAGGCCGGCGTTGACTACATCTTTACTGGCGGCCCATTGTTCTTTTTCTTTCACGATGCTTATGACTCGGACCTGTTCTGGCCGAAGATCTTATGGGAAATGTCTTTCAAATTCTTATTTGTCATAACGGTTTTTCGATTACCTAATCTTGCGTCGAAACCTCTGGTCTCTCTGGCGGCATGCGCCACCATTTTGCTTTTTTCCGTCCAAATCAGAAAAAATCCGGATCCTTTTTATACCTTCGTTATTCTGGCGCAACTGCTATTGATCTTGGATTCCGCCTCCGCGGTTTCCAGCTGTCTTCGCGTCGCATTAATCGCAATTCTTTCTTTGACCAAGTTTACGCTTCTCCTTTTCACTTCAGCTGGACTGCTGATAATCCTGTGCTACTTGACTTTATCCAGGCGGTTCTTTCTTTCGTTAGCCCTGGTTTCGACCTTTGCCGTCGTTTTTATTGGTATTTGGTGCAGTTTGGGCCAACACCTTGCGACATTGCCCCACTACCTTGTTTCTTCCTTCCACGTTTCCCGAGAGTACTCGGAGGCGATGGGATTATTTGGAAAGACGAGTGAAGTCTATTCAGGCATTACGTTGTTGGCGGTCGTGGCCATTGCCACGATTCCCGCGCCGATAAGGATGATGTTTACCATTAAGCATGCTGCCCAGTCCGCAATTCTGGCGCTTTGTTGTTTGATACTTTGGAAGCATGGCATTTCCAGACAGGATCATAACCACATATCAAGATTCTTTTCGTTCTTCGTGTTCCTGCCCTTCCTTATCCCGGCCTTCTTCCGGCATGCCGATTGGCAGAAGCCAGTTCGGTTGGGTCTCGTTTCACTGGCTGTTTTTATTTCTGTCTGTAGTCTGCTGCATTTCCGGAAACGCGCGGATAATCCTGTTTTGTGCGTTTGGGACGGCGGCGCGCAGATCATGGAAAACCTGCAATTCACCAAGGATCCTTCCAAGCTAAAAGATCAACTCGAAGATCGACAAGTACTTCTGCAAGACAAGCATGCCCTGCCAAGAATCAAAGCCCACGTAAAAGATGCGACCGTGGACATTTTCTCATACGAACAGGGAGTTCTCTTGCTGAACCAGTTCCGCTGGCATCCCCGTCCCGTATTTCAGAGCTATTGCGCCTACGACCCGTTCTTGATTTCGCAGAATGCGAAATTCTTCCGAAAACCTACCGCTCCCGAATTCGTCATTTTCAAGTTGCAACCGATCGATGGCCGGCATCCATTCCTCGAAGACGGTTTGACCATTCTCGAAATCCTACGCAACTACAGGCCCATCTTGATCGAGAAGGAATACCTTCTGTTTCAAAAACTTCCCGCTGCGTCAGTTAATGACCATCTCGCGTCACAAGCGATTCTCCAAGGTGTCGTCACCATGAATCAAGAGGTAAAAATTGCAGAATTCTCCGATCAGCCTCTGCGAGTTTCGTTCAATATCACCAATTCAACTTGGGGGAAGCTGTGCAAGGCGTTTTACAAACCATGGCCATTACACATTGCGCTCCGGACGAATGCCGGCAACGAATTGATTTACCGGTTGAATCCCAAAATGGCCCAGACAGGGTTTTTGATCAACCCTCTACTGATTCAGAATTGGGACTTTGTGAGCTATTTTGCATCGTTTGCGCCGACTTCCTACCAAAAAATTGATTCATTCCGGATTGTTGCCGGCCCCGAGGCGCTGAAATGTTTTCAGCCCGAGGTGGAGATGAAGCTCGAAAAGCTCGCAGATTTACCGGGAAGCAAAGTCAAAAGTTATGAAATAGCGTGCCGCAGCTATCCTTTGTTCGAACATCCCCCTCTGGACGTTCAAGCAGGTTACATTGGACCTTCGTTTGTTCATGGCCAGCCGGTGCTTGTTGTTCACCCGGACGGGCAAATGACGTTTGACATTCCGTCCAATGTCCAAGAAATTCGGGCACAATTCGGCATCCTTCCCGAAGCCTATGAACAGCATGAAACCGATGGCGTTTTTTTCTCGATCGAATTGAATTCGATTGAGGGCAACAGCGTTACCGTTTTCGAACGGCATTTGGACCCCAAGAACAATCCTCAAGATCGGGGAATCATGTCAACAGCCATTAAGATTCCCATCGGCTTTGTCGGCCACGCAAACTTTAGAACATTCAATCGGCCCGGGGATAATGATCAATGGGACTGGTCTTTTTGGTCCAAAATAGAATTCAATTGAATCAAACGTTATCCTTAGGAAGTTCGTTCTCAAATTGGTTTTCGTCCTTGAGCTCTTTTTTCAGGCGGTACATCTCCGCTTTGAGTCTTTGCACTGTTTCGGCATGGGCGGGATCCTTATAAAGATTCTTCATCTCATATGGATCTTTCTCCAAATCAAAGAGTTCCCACTGGTCAATTTTGTTGAAGTAAATGAGCTTGTAGCGCTCGGTGCGGACGCCGTAGTGCGGCTGGACGCGGTGATGCATCGGGTAATGATAGTAGCGATAATACATGGAGGTGCGCCAATCCTTCGGGTTTTCGCCGTTCAGCAGGGGCAAAAAGCTTCGGCCCTGGATGTCCGCGGGAACTGCCAGACCGGCGGCCGCAAGGAAGGTCGGCGCGAAATCCACATTCAGGATCATGCGCTCGTTTACGGCACCCGATTTGATCCGGGCGGGCCAGCGAATGAGGAACGGCATGCGCAGTGATTCCTCGTACATAAATCGCTTGTCGAACCAGTTGTGTTCCCCGAGGAAGAAACCCTGGTCGGATGTGTAAACGACGATGGTGTTTTCGGCCAAACCGTTTTTGGCAAGGTAGTCGAGAAGCCGGCCGACGTTATCATCGATCGAGGCGACACAGGCCAGATAATCCCGCATATAGCGCTGGTATTTCCATTTCTTCAGTTCGACGCCGGTGAGCCCCTCGGGAGGTTTGAGCTTGTAGTCACTCGGCTGCAAATCGCGATCTATGCGCATGGTGGCTTCTCTGGCCGCATCCGACCGGGTGGCATAATCGTCATTGAAGGTCGGAGGTTCCGGAACCTCGACATTTTCGAACAACTTGGCGTGCTTCACATCCGGTTGCCAGGGACGATGCGGCGCCTTGTGATGACACATGAGAAAGAACGGCTTATCCCTTGGCCGTTTTTGCAGAAAATCCAGCGAGAAGTCGGTAATGAGGTCGGTGACGTAGCCGGTATGTTTCTTTCGGCTGCCCATTTCAATTAGCACGGGGTCATGGTACAGGCCCTGGCCGGGAAGGATGTTCCAGTAGTCGAACCCGGTCGGGTCGCTGCCGAGATGCCATTTGCCGATCATGCCGGTGTGATACCCGGCTTTCTGTAAATGCTTGGCGACCGTGGGTTGGCTGCCGTCGAAGCGGTTGAAGACCGGCACGCCATTGATGTGCGAGTATTTGCCGGTGAGAATGGTAGCTCGGCTGGGCGTGCAGATGGAATTCGTAACGAAACAATTGGTAAAACGCATCCCGTCCTTGGCAATGCGGTCGATGTTGGGTGTCTTGTTCAGTTTGCTGCCATACGCGCTGATCGCCTGGGCCGCGTGATCATCGGCCATGATATACAAGAAATTGGGGGCACGTGGTGAATCCGCCGCCATTCCGGGAGCCGCAAGCATCATCGACGACATCCACGAACCCAACATAATGCCCCATGACGTTTTTTTGCTGCCGGCGCTGTTGCATTTCTTGGCGGCGACTAATTCAAGTCCCATGGATTGCATCTCCCAACATATTGGTTTGGTGAGTGGTGAATGTTGGTGTTGACGACTCGCCACTCACCCGAGTCCCGAAATGTCGATACCACGGCTGCTTCAGCTCGACGACGTTGCGGCGGCTAGGAGGAGTTCGACTGCCTCGCGGCCCGTCATGCCGATCTGAATGCCGAGCTCCTCGGCCTGGGGTGTCATCTCGACGATTCGGGCATCGAACAGGTCTTCCGGATTTACTAGCGGGTTTTGCGGCGTACCACGAGCGATAGCGACGGCCTGGCCAAACTTCGCGGCCGTCTTCACATCGTAGATGCCACAGCCGACCAGCCCTGCTTCGGTCAGGATCGTGCAGTACTGGCCCTTCCGCCAGCGGTTGCTGATGCCGATGGCACAACCGTTCTTGAACTGGATCGGCCGGGAAATTGTCCTGGGCAGCGGATCATTCATGATTGCGCTCCTCTATCGATGAATGGATATACAAATATTCACATCCACGAGGGCGCATATAACTTATAGACAGAGTGCACGCATTCCAAGTCCAGATGGAAACGAGGATCCCCATGACCGGACAGGAACTGATGCCCGTGGCGATTGCCGGCGCATTCGTATTCGGCATGATGTTGGCCTTGCCGGGAAGGATGCAACTACCCATCGCCAAAAGATTGGGGGTGGAGGAAGCGCGCATTAGGGGATTGTTGACAGCGCTGAATCTGGCGATGATTCCCATGATGCTGATATGCGGCATCTTGGTCGACCGGCTGGGCATTCGCAGCATGGTCATCCTGTCTTCTTTGTTAACGGGCGCGGCGATTTTTTCTTTGGCGCTCTCCGAGACATATGCCGCCTGTTTCTATTCTGTCATGTTGATCGGGGTGGGCGGAGCCGGAATCGGCACGGCGATCGTTAAACTGATGCCGTTGGCGTTCTTTGAGAACAGCGCCAGCGCATCATTGAACATGGGACACGTGTTTCTCGGCCTCGGGACATTGCTCGCGCCGACTCTCGCGGAGTTGCTTGTCCGCAATCTCGGATTGCGGCGCGGGCTCAGCATATTGGCGGTAGTCTGTCTCATTCCCGCTTTGGCGGCGGCCCTCACATCGTTCGAGCGATTTGCAGATGATCGATCCGGGGACCTCGCCAGCGTGCTGAGAAACCCGGTTATCTGGTTGGCGGGCCTGGTATTTTTGCTCTATGTCCCGCTGGAAGGAATATTCGGCAACTGGGCGACGAACTATTTGACGGAATTGGGACATCCGGAAAGCCGGGCGGCTTTGCTATTCTCCGGGTTCTGGTTGACCTTTATGGCAGGGCGGTTGGTGATGAGCTTTTTGCAGTATCAAGTATTGCCTGATAATTCCGATGCCTGGGTGATCCTCGCACTGGCCTTACTGGCGGCGGTCGTTACCGGCAATCTGGCCGGCACTCCCAAGGCGGTTAACGCCGGCTGGGGGCTGTTGCTGGTGGGCGCCATTTTAGGACCGATTTTCCCAACTCTTGTGGGGTTGCTTTTCAATCTCGTTGGCAGTCCGGAGCGGGGTACCGCCTACGGTACGATGTTTGCCATTGGTGCAACCGGGAGTGCCGTGCTGGCGCCGATGATCGGGGTCTATGCAAGGAACCGAACAGTGCGAAGCGCTCTCCGGATTCCGACCGTGCTGGCCCTGGTCCTGGCGGGAGGGAGCCTGGCGCTGGCGTTGACGATGCTCATTTAGTCATTCGTGAGTGGTTATTGGTCATTGGTGGTCAGCCGGGTAAATCCGTCGGCGCTCCATTCCTCGCTGCCAACGCCATGATGAACGATGAAGAGGCCGTCGGGATCGTATTTCTTCTTCACGGCGGCCAACCGGGGATAGTTTGATCCCCAATTAGAGCGACGCCATTGGGACTCAAAGAAATCGTTCTCGGAGACGTACGAGCCTGGGTCGTCAACCACTTCAAGTAGCTTGTTCATCGACTTGGTAACGGCACTGGCGGCGTGGCCGGCCGCGTTCAAGTTGGGTTCGTGACCTTTGATGCCGGGAAACGCGGGGGGTCCGCCTGCGCCGCAGATGGCCAGAGCGAACGCATCGAGCACCGCCGGGTTGATCGCGGTGTCCTTCGCGGCCGCGATCTCTTCCGCGGGCGCTCCGGCGAGCCCCTTGTTAAAATGCAGCGACATCTGCCAA
>Ga0306920_100001096_pt1 | contig 33219 bp, 26 predicted proteins | sample flu12Cox44000170_FD_204666 | JGI IMG/M metagenome (GOLD analysis project Ga0306920, IMG submission 204666) | Lab enrichment of tropical soil microbial communities from Luquillo Experimental Forest, Puerto Rico - flux4day.12C.oxic.44.000.170 (v2)... | ecosystem: Environmental > Terrestrial >...
TCTGAAGATGCAGGGCCTCATCGTCTTCGATTGGGCCAACCGCGTGCCCGAAGCCATCGCGCAGTTGGGTCAATGGCACAAGGAGGGCAAGCTCAAGATTCGCGAGGACGTGCGCGAGGGGGGCATTGACGCGTTTCCCGAGGTGCTGAACCTGCTCTACACCGGCGGCAATTTCGGCAAGCTGGTGCTGAAGGTCTAGATGCTCAAGCGGGGGCTCAAGCTGTACTTCGTCCGCCACGGGGAAACCGATTGGAACCGGGACCAGCGCTATCAGGGCCAGCGGGATATCCCCCTCAACGCCACCGGCCGCAGCCAGGCCATCGCCAACGGCCGCATGCTCGCGGGCGTGCTCGCGGGCAAGGCCCGAACATTTGATTATGTCACAAGCCCGCTGACGCGCGCCCGTGAGACGATGGAGCTGATGCGCCGGCAGCTCGGCCTGCCGGAACACGGCTACCGCACCGACGACCGGCTGCGCGAGATCCATTACGGACACTGGGAGGGCGAGCAATGGCGCGAGCTCCCCACCACGGATCCCGAGGGCTACGCGGCGCGCGAGGCGGACCGGTGGGGTTGGCGGCCGACCGGCGGGGAAAGCTATCGCGATCTGTTCGAGCGCGTGGCCCAATGGCTGGGTGAGGTCGAGCGCGACGCAGTGGTGGCCGCGCATGGCGGTGTCATGCGCGCTCTCCGCGGCCTCAGCCTGACACTCAAGCCCGCCGAGATGTTCCAGCTCGACGTACCGCAGGACAGGGTACTTGTGATCGAGGCCGGGCGCACGCGCTGGCTCTAGTACGGTCGCCGCCCGGCGCTCCGCGACCCGTCAGTCGTCCTTCTTGACCTTCTTTGCCGCCTTCTTCGAATGCTTGCCGGGTACGCACTTGCCCTGGCTGGCGTCCCAGATCTCGCTGCCGATCTCGCAGCCCATCTTGCTCTTCTTCGCCGCGGCAGGCTGTACCAACATCACGGCCGCAACCGCCGCCGCGCCGATGGCAATGATGGTCGAACGCATGACTTCCTCCTGCTCTCCCCCCGAGCCGCGCCAGCGCTTTAATAGGAGGAAACGGCGTCGTTTGCCACCTGCTATCAGTGGGCGGTCGGCGTGCGTGACCGACGCGCCACACGCCTCAGCCCACCGTGGCCGAAGCATGACCGTGACGAAATTTCGGCTGGTGCCGCCCCGCCCCCGCCACCTACATAAAGGGCGCGCCCGAGGCTGTGGATCGATAGGTGCGTGCGCGGAGTGAGGAGACGTCGCAATGACAGCCGGGCGAGGCCGGACACGGTGGGTGGGCATGCCGTTGGCGCTATGGCTGCTCACGGCCCCGCTCGACGTCGCCGGGGCGCAAGCCATCGCCGACCAGCTTGCTGCCTGCAAGAATGAAGGCGCCGCTGCGATAGCGCGCATCGAAGCCTGCACCCAGGCGATCGCCCAGGCGAAGGACGATGACGACATCCGCGCCGAGGCACTCCTGCAGCGCGGTGTGCTCTACGAGTTCGGCGGGGAGAAAGAGGCCGCGATGGCAGACTACAGCGAGGTGATCAAGCTCGATCCCGCGAGCGCAGTGGCTTTTTTCAACCGCGGCAATGTTTATGACCAGATGGGCGAGCGCGAGCGCGCCATCGCCGACTATAGCGAGGCGATCAGGCTCGATCCCTCCGACCCGGACGCGTTCAACAACCGCGGCCAGGCCTACGATTCCAAGGGCGAACCCGAACTGGCCATTGCCGACTATACCCAATCGATCCGGCTCAGCCGTGAGAACCCGCGTGCGTTCTTCAATCGCGGGCTCGCCCATGCCAACAAGGGACTATACGACCTCGCCGTCGCCGATTTCGACGAGGCCATCAAGCTCGATCCACGCGATGCGGAGGCCTATGTGAGCCGTGGCGCCGTGTACGAGGAGCTGGGCAACGAGGCGGCCGCGCGAGCGGACTATCAGAAGGCCCTGGAAATTGTGCCCGATCACGATGACGCCAAGGAGGCGCTGGCACGGCTCGGCAATTGAGGGTTAACGCAACGCAAATGCGGCCGAGGCGACGGCTTCGGCCGCTCATGATTGGGGAAAGCTACGCCTTTAGAGGCCGATTACTTCTTACTGCGAGCGTCCGCGCACTTCCTCGACTTCTTGCTGAAGTACATATAGGTGCCGCACCGGCCAGCCTTGCTGCCAGCCTTCTTGCCCCTCTTGCGCTTGCCCTTTTTGCCCTTCTTGATGCCCTTCTTCTTTTTCAGCTTGACCGAGTGGATCAAAGTGTCGGTCCCGGGCTGCGAGCCCGGCCCTGCAATCGTTGCAGCTTGCAGCTCCGCCAGTGGCGAGAACGCAATGGCGATCGCCACTGCCAATGCGGCAATTAGGGTCTTCCTGATGTGCATGTCCGATTACCTCCCATTTCCGGTCCCGGCGTCCAGTGCGATACTGCGGTTGCACGCGAGCAGGCGAATTTTGCGATTGCCCCCTTTCCCGTGCGCGACACGCCAAGCGACACTAAAAGCCGCGAGATGAACGGACAAGGACCGAGCCGCTGTTCGGTCTCACCAGTGGCAGAAAGGACACGAAAGATCTGCAGGCGGCGTAAAGTTAAACTGGTTGCATGCAATACCAACGTCGTCTCGCAGATGCGAATGCCAGGCTGGCGCGTTGCCAAGTTGCTTCGCTTCACGACCCTCGGCTAAGAGTGGCACAATGGCCATGAGCAGGCCTTTGCATACCCGCGGGAATCGTCGGCAGCGGCATGTCGCACAACAGCATCGGCCATCTGTTTCGGGTGACAACCTGGGGTGAGAGCCACGGCACCGCGATCGGCTGCGTGATCGACGGCTGCCCGCCGGGGATCCCGCTGGTCGCTGACGACATCCAGGCGTTCCTCGACAAGCGCCGGCCCGGCCGGTCGCGCTTCACCACGCAGCGGCGCGAACCCGACACGGTGCGCATCCTATCCGGGGTGTTTGTCGACGATGGCGGGCGGCAGGTGACCACGGGGACACCCATTTCACTCTTCGTCGACAATGTCGATCAGCGGACGCGCGACTACGCCGACATCAAGGACAAGTTCCGGCCCGGCCACGCGGATTTCACGTACTGGAAGAAGTACGGCATCCGCGATTACCGGGGCGGAGGGCGCGCCAGCGCGCGGGAGACGGCCATGCGGGTTGCTGCCGGGGCGGTCGCCCGCAAGGTCGTGCCCGCCGTCACCATTCGCGGCGCGCTCGTGCAGATCGGCCGCCACCGCATAGATCGCTCGCGCTGGACCTGGGCAGAGGTCGACAACAACCCCTTCTTTGCGCCCGATCCCGGTATTGTCGAAACCTGGGCGAGCTATCTCGATGAGGTGCGCACGTCCGGCTCCTCGGTGGGCGCCGTGATCGAGGTGGTGGCCGAGGGGGTGCCGGCCGGATGGGGTGCACCCATCTACGGCAAGCTCGACCAGGACCTAGCCGGCGCCATGATGAGCATCAATGCCGTCAAGGGCGTGGAGATCGGCGCCGGCATGGCGGCCGCCGAGCTCACCGGCGAAGACAATGCCGACGAGATCCGCATCGGCAACGACGGCCGCCCGCGCTTCCTCTCAAACCGCGCGGGCGGCATTCTGGGCGGCATCTCCACAGGCCAGCCGATCGTCGCGCGCTTCGCCGTCAAGCCCACCTCGTCGATCCTCACGCCGCGCCGCACGATCGACCGCTTCGGCAACGAGACCGAGATCGCCACCAAAGGGCGGCACGATCCCTGTGTCGGCATCCGCGCCGTTCCCGTGGGCGAGGCCATGATGGCAATCGTTCTGGCCGACCACTTTCTGCGCCATCGTGCGCAGGCGGGCTCCAGCGCGTGACCGGGCCCAGCATGGCCAGTCAATCCAAGCGCCCGTCCGCGGCTGCGCCCAAGAAAGTTGGGCCCATTACGGCATCCAGCTGCCGCGCCGTTGCGGCCCTCCTCTTTTCCGACGACAAGGCGCTACTTCCCTTCGCGGGGGCCCATGCGTGCTGGGCAGCTCGCCGCTGCGTCTTGACGGGCTTGGCAAGTTCGCCTTCCCGACCTCGCTCGCCACCAGCACGTGCCCGCGCCGATCGCAGCACGGCCTGCCGGCGCCCTGGCGAACGGCGTGGATCGAGCGGTTGCCACCGACCATCATCGCCCGCGAACATAGACCTCGGCGGCCGCGGTGCTGATCTTGCCGTCGGCCAGATCGCATCCTAGGAGTTCGCGATCGCGTTGCGACGGCGCGCCGTAGCCGCCACCGCCAGCCGTTTCGAACACCACGCGGTCGCCGGTGCGCAACGTGGTCACGAGCTTGGAGGGCACCGTCTCGTGGCGCCCGTCGGCACGCTTGATGGTGGTGCGGGCCATGACCCCGTCGTGCCCCCCGGCGCGGCCCTTGGGAGCGATGAAGTGGCGTTCGCCGCGATGCGTGAAGCGCACCTCGCCGTGCAGAATCTCGTACTCCCGCACGATGCCAAGCCCCCCACGCCTGGCGCCTGCACCGCCAGAGTCGCGGCGCAAGGCCACGCGATGGACACGAATCGGTGCGTCAAGCTCGAGCGCTTCGGCCGGCAGGTTCATGCAGTTGGTGGCATCCGTCTCGATGACGTCGACGCCATCCTTGCCGGCGCTGGCGCCGGAGCCGCCGGCGACCAGCTCGCCCGTGACGAAGCGCGTGCCGTCGGGCCGTTCCCCGCCGAAGGCCAACACCAAGAGCTCACCGCCACTGTCGGCGGGCACGCGCTCCGGCACGGCTTGCGCAAACGCGGCGAGGATGGCGCCGGTGACGCGCTTGATGGTGGCCGTGCGCGAATTGACGGGCGCCGGCTCCTTCGGATTGACAATGGAGCCGCTGGGCAGCTTGAGCGTGATCGGTCGGAAGCAGCCGCCATTGGTGGGGATGGTCGGATCGGTGATGGCACGCACGATGTAGCACGCCGCCGCCAGGCTGCCGGAGGGCACCACGTTGAATGGCCCCCGCACCTGCGGGCTCGAACCCGCGAAGTCGACCGCCATGGACCCGTCCTCGACGGTCACTGCCACCTCGATAGGGATGCGCGTGTCGAGATCGATGCCGTCGTTATCGAGGAAGTCGACTGCGCGGTAGGTACCGCTGGGAATGGTGCGCAGGGCCGTGCGCGTCATCGCCTCGGAGCGATCGAGCAGTTCGGCGAAGATGGCTGCCAGATGGTTGTCGCCGTAGGTTTCCGCCAGCGCGGACAGGCGCCGCACGCCGACCGTTGCGGCCGCCACCTGGGCCATCAGGTCGCCTTCGAAGGTCTCAGGGATGCGCACGTTCCGGCGCAGGATCTTGAGCAGCGTGTCATTGAACCGATCGCCCTCGCGCAGTTTGAGAGGCGGCAGGCGGATGCCCTCCTGGAACACTTCGGTGGCATTCGTCGGCACCGAGCCCGGCGCCATGCCGCCCACGTCCTGGTGATGCGTCATGGTGGCGGCGAAGGCCAGCGGCCGGCCGCGCGCGAACACCGGCATGACCACGGCGATGTCGGGCAGATGCGTGCCCCCGAGATAGGGGTCGTTCATGCAATAGATGTCGCCCTCGCGCATGCTTTCGAGGGGGAATTCGCCGAGGATGCTGGCGATGCAGGGGATGAGCGTGGCGAGATGGATGGGGATCGCCACCGCCTGTGCCAGCGTCTCGCCTTCAAGCGTGAACAGGCTGGCGGAGGCGTCCAGGCCTTCCTTCACGATGGGCGAGAAGGAGCTCTTGAGCAGCGTCAGCTCCATCTCGTTGGCGATGCCGTCGAGCTTGTTGCGCACCACCTCGACGGTGACCGGATCGAGCGTCGAGCCGATGGGGAAGGCTTGCGAACCCGAACGCGTCACGAGCGCCCCCTTCCGTTGCCTGTGCCCTGGAGAAAAAGGTTGCCCAGCCGGTCGACCTGGCAATGCCAACCGGGCGTGATGAGCGTGGTGGTGTCTTCCTGCTCGATGACGGCCGGGCCGGCAAGATTGTCGCCGACCTTCAACGCGGCGCGGTCGTAGACCCCGGCAGCGACGACATCCGGCCAGCCTGGCAGGCGAATGTGCGCCCTGCGCACGAATGCCGGTCGGCCGGAGGGCGCCCACGCATCGTGCTGGCGCGCGGCGCCGGCGACGCTGTGCACCGCGCGCAGATTGACGAGACGGATGGGGGCCCTGGGCGCGTAAGAGTAGGTGCGCTCGTGCGCCGCATAGAACGCGGAGGTGAGGGCGCCTAGCAGATCAGGTGCTGCGCGCTCGACCGGCACCTCCAAATGATATCCCTGGCCCACGTAGCAAACGTCGGCAGCATAGCGCCTCACGACATCGCCGGTAGAGACGCTCTCCTGGGCCATCAAGGCACGGCAGCGCTCGTCCAGCTGGTCGAGGGTGGCGCGGACCTCGGCCGGATCGAGCCCTTCGAGCGCACGCGGTAGCGCGGTGGAAACCTCGTGCTCGACGGGTGCCGAGAGCAGGCCTACAGCCGACAGTACGCCTGGCAGCCGCGGCACGAGGATGCGCCCGATCCCCAACTCGTCGGCCAGCGCGCAGGCATGCAGCGCGCCGGCGCCGCCCAGCGGCAGCAGGGTGAACCGACGCGGGTCGTGGCCCCGTCGGATCGACACGAAGCGGATGCCTTCCGCAATCTGTGCGTTGAGGATGCGGTGGATGCCGAGCGCCGACTGCTCGACGGTGAGGCCCAGGGGCCGCGCGATCACGCGCTCGATGGCCTCGCGGCCGAGCTCGGGGTCGAGCACGAGGCGGCCGCCGGCAAAGCGCTCGGGGTCCAGATAGCCGAGCACCACGGAGGCGTCGGTCACCGTCGGCTCTCTGCCGCCCAGCCCGTAGCAGGCGGGGCCGGGTTCGGAGCCCGCCGAATTGGGACCCACCCGCAGCCCCTTGGCAGCATCCAGCCAGGCGATCGAGCCGCCGCCGGCTCCAATGGAATTGACGTCGACCATGCTGGTGCGGACCGGATAGCCGTCGATCAACCCCTCCGAGCGCAGCGCCGGCGTGCCGTCCTCGATGAGAGCGATGTCGCACGACGTGCCCCCGATGTCGACCGTGATCAGATTGCGGCAGCTGGTGGCCTCGCCCACCATCCGCGCCCCGATCACGCCGGCGGCGGGTCCCGAAAGGAACAGTCGCACCGGACGCAACCGCGCGGTTGCCGAGCCCGAGATGCCGCCGCGCGACTGCATGATCTGCAGCGGCGCAGGCACGTGCGCGGCGGCGAGGCCGGCGTCGAGATTGGCAAGGTAGCGGTCGACGACAGGCTTCACATAGGCGTCAAAGGCGGTGACAACCGTGCGTTCGTACTCGCGGAAGGCCGGATCGACCTCGCAGGAGAGCGAGACGAACACCTGGGGATGGCGCTCGGCGATGATCTCGCGGGCGCGACGCTCGTGCGCATCGTTGAGGAAGGAGAACAGGAACACCACCGCAATCGCCCGCGCGCCGGCCGCAACCAGCGCGTCGGCGGCGGTGGCAACGGCTGGTTCGTCGAGCGCCCGCAGCACCTCGCCGGTCGGACCGATGCGCTCCGGCACCTCGCGGCGGAAACGGCCGGGCGCGAGGAATGTTGGCGTCTCCGGATCGAGCGCCAGGTCATACATCTGGTGGCGCATCTGGCGGCCGATCTCGAGCACGTCGCGGAAGCCTTCGGTGGCGATCAGGCCGACACGGGCGCCCCTGCGCTCCAGCACCGCGTTGGTCGCCACCGTGGTGCCGTGCACAAAGCGGATGATCTGCTGCGGCGCCAGTCCCCATTCGGCCTCGATTCGTTGCAGCGCCTGCAGGACGGCAACGCTTGGATCCCGGCGCGTGCTCGGAAGCTTCATGATGCGCGTCGGCGCCTCGGAAGAGGCCACGACCACGTCGGTGAACGTGCCGCCGATATCGACCCCGATCGCAATATCGCCGCGCCGGGTCATGGGCCCACCTGCGCCGCCCGCCAGCGGCTGCGTCCCTCCCCCGGCACGGGCGCAGAGGGAGAAGGCGTGGTCTTTTCGGCCCGTGACCGGTTCACCTCAATCAGCGCTCCACCTCTCCTCGCCGGGATTGTGAGGTGTGCACGCTGCTTGAGGCAAGCCATCTGTGGCATGTCGCCATCGCCTGGGCCGAGCCCCGCCGCTCGTCTCGCCCAGCCATCCGAGCCGATGGGCATGGGCGCGTGCAGATGAGGCTTGTCGCTGTGCGGCAAAAAGCGTCACAATGCAAGCGCATCGAACCCGGCAGCGCCCCATCGACTAAAGGGAGGTCCCCATGCGCGATCGGCAGCGCCACAGAGCCTTTGCCGTTTCCCGCCGCGAGCTCATTGCCCATGGGGGCGCGGCCATCCTCGCGACCGGCGGTCTGGCAACGGCGCTGCCGGTGCAGGCTGCCGGGACGCGGTTCGTGTTCGCCAACGAGAGCGACTACGATACGGTCGACCCACACGCCGCCTTCGATGTGGGCCGCGTGGCGGTGCGCCTCAATCTCTACGACGGCCTCATGCGATGGCAGAAGAACCCGGCCGTCCTCGAGCCGTGGGTGGCCGAGAGCTACGCCATCTCCTCCGATGGCCTCAGCTACACCTTCAGGATGCGCAAGGGGGTCAAGTTTCACGACGGCACCGAGGTCAAGGCTCAGGACGTCGTCTACTCGCTTGATCGCATCCTGGCGTTGGGCAAGGGCGCGTCCTCGCTCTTCAAGACCATGATCGAACCCGGCGCAGCCAAGGCGGTGGACGACTACACAGTTGAATTCGTGCTCAAGAAGCCGTCGGCGATCTTTCTTGCGGTGGTGCCCGAGATTCACATCGTCAATGCCGCCCTTGTGAAGAGGAACGAGGCTGGCGGTGACTGGGGGCAAGCCTGGCTGTCGAAGAACGAAGCGGGCTCCGGCGCCTACCAGCTCACCCAGTTCGATCCGGCCCTCGGCTTCGTAGCCCAGCGCTTTGCCGACCACTTCAAGGGCTGGGGCCCCAAGTGGCTCGACGAAATCGAGTTCCGCGGCGTGAAGGACACCAACACGCGCGTGCTCGGCCTGTTGCGCGACGACTTCCAGGGCATCGGCGGTTATCTGCAGACCGACCAGCTCAACCGCATCAAGAGCAACGGCAACGCGCAGGTGCTGGAAGCCGAATCCATGCGCGTGATGATGGCCCAGTTCAATATGACGCGCGCCCCCATCAGCGACGTGCACGTGCGTCGCGCCATCAGCTACGCGTTCGATTACGACGGCTTCAACAAGGACATCCTGGGCGGGCTGGTCGAGCGCAATCCGACGCCGCTTCCCAATACCATCTGGGGCGTGCCCAAGGACGTGAGGGGCTACACCTTCGATCTGGACCAGGCCAAGGCCGAGCTCGCCAAGGCCGAAGCCAAGATCGACAAACCGATCGAGTTGGCCTTCCTCACCGGCTTTCAGCAATCGGAACAGGCCGCGCAGCTGCTGCAGAACGGCCTCACCAAGGCCGGCGTGCCGTCCAAGGTGGTGGGCTATCCGTGGCCGACCATCGTCGACAAGTTCAAGGATCCCAACACAACTCCCGATGTGTCGATCTACTGGATCTCCACCTACTATGCCGATCCGCACAACTGGGTTGGTGAGATGTTCTCGTCCGCGACGGCCGGCACCTTCAAGAACGCTGCCCACTACAAGAACCCGAAGGTGGATGCGCTGCTCGACAAGGCGCTTAGCCTCACCGATCAGTCGGAGCGCGCCAAGCTCTACGAAGAGGCAACGCGCATCGTCGTCGACGAAGCGGCGGGCCTGTGGATCTACAATACCAAGTGGTATGGACCCTATTCGAACAAGCTCAAGGGCATCGTCTTCTGTCCGATCGGCTCGGCGCAGGAGATGCGCACCGCCTACTACGACGGCTGACGACGGGTCGGCGACGGCTGGAGGTTTCGATGTTGTTTGAAGGCGCAACTCAAACCCCGGCGCGTCAGTTAGGAGCGTGCCTGCCGTCGGCGAACGGCCAGCGTGTCCGCGATCCATCGCTCGGCTCGGTTCGGTGTTCGCAGCGGGCTTTATCTGGGCGGCAGGCGCCGGGATGACGACGATGCGCCGGTGGCCAAGTTTGCTGCGCCGTGCTTCCAGGCCCTGACGCGATGCGGATCGCCGCGCTCATCCTCCTGCGCATCGCCTGGCTAGCCCCAACGCTCGCCGGCCTCGTTGCCGTCGTCTTCTTCGTCTCGCGCGTCATCCCCTCCGATCCGGTGGCGCTGCTCGCGGGTGAAACGGCCTCGCGCGCACAGATCGAACTGCTGCGCCAGAAGCTCGGGCTCGACCGCCCGTTGCCCCTTCAGCTCCTGGACTACTACCGTCAGCTGGTCGGTGGCGACCTCGGCACCAGCCTTTTCACGACACGCCCGGTGTGGGATGACCTCTCCGCGCGGCTGCCGGCCACCATCGAGCTCACCATCGCCGCCATGGTCGTGGCGGTCGCGCTCGGCATCCCGCTCGGTGTGGTCGCCGCGCTCCACCGCAACCGTGCCGCCGATCACGCGCTGCGCGTGGTCACCGTGGCGGGCTTGGCGGTGGCCAGCTTCTGGCTCGCCTTGATGCTGCAGCTGTTCTTCGCGATGGATCTGCGCTGGCTGCCCCTGCAGGCGCGCATCACCGGCTTCCCCCCGCCGCCCATCACCGGCTTCTACGTGGCCGATGCGCTGCTGGAGGGCAACTTCAAGCGGCTCGGCAATGTGCTGGCCCACCTGACGCTGCCGGCCGTCACGCTCGCCGTCCCGGCGCTCGCCACGGTCGTGCGCTTCACGCGCGCCGGCGTGCTCGAGACGTTGCAGCGTCCCTTCGTCGCCTACCAGCGGGCGATGGGCATTCCGGCCGGCCTGATCGTGTGGAAGTACGTGCTGCGCAACTCCCTTGTCTCCACCGTGACGCAGATTGGGCTGCTATTCGGCATCCTGCTCGCCGGCGCCGTGGTCATCGAGACGGTGTTCCAGTGGCCCGGCATCGGCGCCTATGCGTTCGAGGCCATCCTGCATTCCGACTACGCCGCGGTGATGGGCTTTACCGTTTATGCCGGCGTGGTGTTCGGCATCGCCAACCTGATCGTCGACATCTTGCACGCCATCCTCGATCCGCGCGGGGCCGCATGAGAGCCGCGCGCGACATCGCCGCGAAGTTGCTGCGCGACCCCTCCGCCACGCTCGGGCTCCTCATCATCCTCCTGTTGGTGGCGGTGGCCACCTTTGCCCCGCTCATCGCCACGCACCCCGAAGCGGTGTGGGACATGAACCCCCGCCACCGCCTGCTGCCGCCCTCTGAAACCTATCTCTTTGGCACCGACCGCATGGGCGCTGACATCTTCAGCCGCATCCTGTTCGGCGCGCGCATCACGCTCACCATCGCCATCCTCGCCGTGGGCGCGGCACTTATGATCGGCGTTCCCATCGGCCTCATCTCGGGTTGGCGCGGCAACTGGCTGGGTGAGACACTGATGCGCGTCTCCGACATCTTCCTGGCCGTGCCCCAGATCGTACTCGCCATCGCCATCTCGCAGACGTTGGGCCCCTCGATCGAAAACGTCATCCTGGCGCTTTCGGTCACGTACTGGCCGTGGTTCGCCCGCCTGGTCCACGCCGAGGTTCGCTCCCTGAAGAACGAGACCTTCATCGAGGCCGCCATCGCGCTGGGCGTGCCGACGTGGCGCATCGTGCTGTTGCACGTGCTGCCCAACGTCATGTCGCCGATCATCGTGCGCACCTCCATCGGCATGGGCTTTACCATCCTCACGGCCAGCGCGCTGGGGTTCCTCGGCCTCGGCGCCCCGCCGCCGGCGCCGGAGTGGGGTCGCATGATCTCCGAATCGCGCGAGTTCCTGCCCGAAGCCTGGTGGTCCGCGCTGGCGCCTGGCCTTGCCATTTTCCTGGTCGTGATGGGCTTCAATCTTCTGGGCGACGGCTTGCGCGATGTCCTCGACCCACGGATCCGACGTGGCAACGCCGGGCGATAACCTCCTCGAGGTCGACAGCCTCTTCGTCTCCTTCATCACCGGGGCGGGCGTCGCCAAGGTGCTCGACGGCGTCAATCTGACGATCCGGGCCGGCGAGATCCTGGGCCTCGTCGGCGAGTCGGGCTGCGGCAAGACCACGCTTGCCAACGCCATCCTCGGCATCCTCGCTGCAAACGCACGCCACGAAATGGGCTCGATCCGTTTCGGCGGCGAGGACCTGCTCGCCATGCCGCGCAGCCGCATGGAGGATGAGGTGCGCGGCCGGCGCATCACGTTCATCCCCCAGGACCCCTATGGTTCGTTCAATCCGCTGTTCACGGTCGGCGCGCAGACCCTCGAAGTGATGAAGTGGAAGTCGCCGCAGCGCGCACCGGGTGAGGGCCGGGGCATCGCCGGCTTCTTCAGCCGTTACCCCCGCGCGCGCCGCCGCACCGACGCTGAGGCCATAGGCCAGATGTTGCGCGCCGTGCAGCTGCCCGCTTCGGCCGCAGTGGCAGGCAAGCTGCCGCATGAGTTCTCCGGGGGCCAGCGGCAGAGGCTGATGATCGCGCTCGCGCTACTGCCGCAGCCCCGGCTCGTCATCGCCGACGAGCCCACCACCGCGCTCGACGTCACCATCCAGGCGCAAATTCTCAAGCTGCTGAAGCAACTGGCCAAGAGGCGCGGCATCTCCGTGCTGTTCACCACGCACGATCTCGGCACCGCCTACGAAATCTGCGAACGCATCACGGTGATGTACGCGGGCCAGGAGGTGGAGACGGCGCCGGTGGACGACTTCTTTCGCCGGCCGCACCATCCCTACACTGTGCGCCTGCTCGACAGCCTGCCGCGGCCCGGGCGCCAGTTGCGCGAGGTAGGCGGTGAGATTGCGCGCCTGATCGATGCGCCCGCCGGATGCCGCTTCCACCCTCGCTGCGCGCGGGCCACGGACATCTGCCGCCGGCAGCGCCCGCCGGTGACCTCGCTCGGCGGCGGGCATGAGGTGCGCTGCTACCACCCGATCGTCGAGGCGGCCTCCCGATGAGCCGAACACCGCTCCTTGAGGTCGAGACACTGAGCCGGTACTTTCCCGTGCGCCACATGTTCGGCTGGCAGCTAGGCAAGCTGCGCGCCCTCGACGGCGTCTCCTTCGCGGTGCGGCCCGGCGAGACGCTCGGCATCGTCGGGGAATCGGGGTGCGGCAAGTCCACCCTTGGCAAAGTGCTGGTGGGCATCCATCCGACATCGGGTGGCAGGATCCTATTTGAGGGCAGGGACATCACCGCCCGCTCCGTCGCCCTGCGCCGTGCCGTGGCACCGAAACTGCAGTATTGCTACCAGGACCCCGGCAATTCCCTTGATCCGCGCTGGACCGTCCGTCGCTCCCTAGCGGAGCCGCTCGTCGTCCACACGGGGCTATCTGCTGGCGATCGAGAGGCGCGCATCGCCAAGATCCTGCACCAGGTCGGGCTGCCGCCGACCCACCTCGACCTCTATCCCCACGAGCTGTCGGGCGGTCAGCAGCGACGCGTCGGCCTTGCGCGCATCTTAACGCTGCAGCCGCGCCTTGTGGTGCTCGATGAGCCCACCTCCGGCCTCGACGTCTCGGTGCAGGCCTCCGTGCTGAAGCTGCTGCGCGAGCTGCAGGAAACCTTCGCGCTCACCTACCTCTTCATCTCGCACGATCTTTCCGTCGTGCGCACCATGTGCGACCGGGTGGCGGTGATGTATGCGGGCCGCATCGTCGAAATGGCGCCGACCGAGACGATCTTTGCCGCGGCCAAACACCCCTATACCCTCTCCCTGCTCTCGGCGATCCCCGACATCGGCGGCAGGCGCGTCACCGACACGTTCGCGCTGGAGGGCGAGCCCCCCGACCCCATGCGGCCGCCAAGCGGCTGCCGGTTCCGCACGCGCTGCCCGCGTGCTGCCGCCGTTTGCGCCAGCACCGACCCGCCCCTGCGGCACGTCGCGCCCGGACAATCCGTCGCCTGCGTACTCGCTTGAGCAGGTCTGTCATGTAGCTGTCCCGTGCGGAACAGCGCTCCGGCAACTGCCCTGGTAGCGAGGCGTCACGCCTCAGCGCCATCCGAGTCGCAAAAACATGCCCTTCACGCCCCCGATCCTGCGCTCAGCCTGCGCCGCCATCGCCGCGGGCACTGCAGCGGTGGCCGTTTGCGAGCAATCGCATGCCGGCGAAATGGCCGAGGACAGAAGCGCGTCTGCAGCCAAAAAGCGCGCCCTCGCAAATTGGGTCGTCCGGGCAAGTCGGCACGGGGAGCAATTCACCCGCTGGGGCATTGCCTGGAACCGCCGGCTCGATTGCTCGCGCACCGACGCCGGCCTCTTGCGCTGCCAGGCCACGGCCCGACCCTGCACCATCCGCCACGTACCCCCGACCGACACAATCCCCCTGCGTCGCGGCGCCGCCCCGTAGGGCACGCCCAATATCTTTTGCGCGTTCTTTTGCGCGCCAACAGCCGATCGGAACGCGTCATGGACAGTCGCCTGATCCTACCGGTCAATACGGTTCTCGACGACAGCTATCGCATCGTGCGCGTGGTGGGCTCAGGCGGCTTCGGCATCACCTACGAGGCCGAGGACATCAAGCTGCGCATGCCGGTCGCGCTCAAGGAATACTACCCCCTCGGGTTCGGCGACCGCGACTCGAGCCTGAGCGTCAAACCCAAGTCCGAACGCCACAAGCAGACGTTCCAATGGGGACGCTCCAACTTTCTGCAGGAGGCGCGCACGCTTGCCCGCTTCGAGCACCCATGCATCGTGCGCGTGACGCGCGTGTTCGAGGCCAACTCCACCGCTTACATGGTAATGCGTTTCGAGCAGGGGCAGAGCTTCGAGGATTGGCTGACGCGGCTCGGCCGGTCGCCCACGCAGGAGGAGCTCGATCGCATCGTGGCTCCGATCCTTGAAGCGCTGCAGGTGCTGCACGGGGAGAACTTCCTGCATCGCGATATCGCACCCGACAACATCATGGTGCGCGCCGATGGCACGCCGGTGCTGCTCGACTTCGGCGCCGCCCGGCGCGCCGTAGCCGCGATGAGCCGCATGCTCACGGGCATCGTCAAGGCTGGCTATTCTCCGCACGAGCAGTACTCGGTCGACAGCCGCCTGCAGGGCCCCTGGTCCGACATCTATGCGCTGGGCGGCACGCTCTACCGCGCGGTCACCGGCAAGACCCCCGAGGAAGCTGCCCTGCGGGTCGACAAGGACCACATGCCTGCGGCTGCGCAGGTCGCCAAGGGCCGCTTTCGGCCGCAGTTCCTGGCCGCCATCGACGCCTGCCTGAAGGTGCGGCACTCCGAGCGACCACGCTCGGTGGCGCAGCTGCGCCCCATGCTGCTCGGTGAGCGGCCGCACGATGAGCGCGAGCCGGAGCCCGCAGCGAAGGTGCGCAAGCCGCGGAGCGGCCCGGCACAAAACCCGAAGGCCTCAGTGCTCGCGCCGCGCCCACAGCCGGCACGAGGCTGGACGGCCGTTGCTGCGGGTCTGCTCGCTCTCCTGGGTGGCGCCTACGGCGGCATCGAATTTATGCGCTGGCAGCCCGCGGCGCCCGGCGCGATGCATGTCAATCGCCCGGCCGCGAGCGCTGCCCCACGCCAGCAAGCCGACCTTGACGCGGATCGGCGCCGCCAGGACGAAGCGGCCGCGGCCGCCCGGCGCCATGCCGAGCTCGAGGCCGAGCTCGAGGCGGAGCGGCAGCGCATCGCCGAGGAGGAGCGCGTCATTGCCGCCGAGGCGGCACGCCGCAAAGAAGAGGAGCGCGCACGCGTGGCCTCGGCCACGCTCAATGCGGACGACCGGGCCGCATTTGTCCGGCAGGTGCAGCAGGTATTGAAGCAGGGTGGTTGCTGGGATGGCGCCACGAACGGGCGCAGCAACCCGCCAGCGCAGGACGCGCTCGACGAGTTCGCCGCCAAAGCCGCAAAGAAGGGCAAGGGCAGGCCGGCGCGCATCGAGCTCGCCAAGGCAACGGCGAGCGACTTCGAGGCCTGGCTGCGCGATGCGGGCCAGATAAAGGGCGAAGTCTGCACGCCGGCTCCGCCGCCAACGCCGAAAGTTGCCAAGCCTGCACGGGAGCGCCCGGAGCCGGTGGAGCGCAGGCGCGCGGAGCGCGCCGTCGCCGAACCGAGGGAACGGGAGCCCGCAAGTTCCGGCACCAAGTTCTGCTGGGGTCCCCGCAACGAGCTGTCGGTCTGCCGCTAGGAAGGCTAGGAAGGCTCAACCGGTCGTGCCCAATCGCGACGCATCGCATCCGGGTGCTGCGGGTTCCGCGCCGCGCCCGAGCGGCCCTCGACCTGCCACGCGGTTGATGCCACTATTTCGGCCCAGCTAACCGGAGGCCCACCATGATCCCGCAGACCTGCCGCCGTGTGGTGCTCGCGCGCCGACCGCCGGGCGAGCCGGCCGAGACGGATTTCCGCATCGAGGAAATACCCGTGCCGGAGCCCGGTCCAGGCCAGGTGCTGGTTCGCGTCATCTACCTGTCGCTTGATCCCTACATGCGCGGGCGCATGCGCGATGTGGCATCCTACGCGGCCCCCGTCGGCATCGGCGAGGTCATGGCGGGCGGCACCGTCGGCGAGGTGGTAAAGTCGAACCACCCGCAGCTCAAAGTCGGCGACATCGTCGAGGACCGGCTGGGCTGGCAGGAATACGCCGTTGGCGGCGCCACACTGCGCAAGATCGATCCCTCGCTCGCGCCCATCTCCACAGCCAACGGCGTGCTGGGGATGCCCGGGATGACCGCCTACTTCGGCCTGTTCGAGGTCGGCCAGCCGAAGGCCGGCGAGACGGTGGTCGTGTCGGCAGCGTCCGGAGCGGTCGGACAGGTCGTCGGCCAGCTCGCCAAGATCGCCGGATGCCGTGCAGTCGGCATCGCCGGCGGCCCCAACAAGTGCACGTTCGTCAAGGAGACGCTCGGCCTTGATGACTGCATCGACTACAAGGGGGCGAAAGACCTCTCCGCCGCGGTGAAGAGGGCCTGCCCCAACGGTGTCGACGTCTACTTCGACAACGTCGGCGGCCCGGTGAGCGACGCCGTCTTCCTCAATCTCAATTTCTTTGCCCGCGTGTCGCTGTGCGGAGCGATTTCGCAGTACAATGCCGCAGCGCCCGAGATGGGACCGCGGTTGCTCGGCCTGTTCGTGGGCCGGCGCGTGAACATGCGGGGCTTCATCGTCTCGGATTTCGCCGGCAAGGCCGCTCCGGCCATGCGGCAAATGGGGGAATGGGTCCGTTCGGGGCGCCTCAAATACAAAGAGGACATCATCGAGGGCCTCGACAAGGCGCCGCGTGCCTTCATCGGCCTTCTGCGCGGAGAGAACTTCGGCAAGCTGCAGGTGAAACTGGGGTCGGACCCGGGAGCTCCTTAAGCCTTTCGCTCAGCAAAAGCCCTCTTGCGCACCGCTCCAGCACTGGGTGGTGAGGCTGCATCCCCTGCGTGAGTGGCGGCATGGCACCTTTCAGCGGAGAGACACGCTTTGGTCCAACCTGCAGGGTCGCGGGCAAGCGTTCAATGATCGTTACGCGGCCTTCGCAGTGAGCCCGAGCAGGCGGTCGGCATTGGCGTGCGCGAGCTTGGCGACATCGGCGGGCGCCAGCGACAACTTCTCCAGGAACGCGCGGCCGCGATCGTTGGCAGCGTACGGATAGTCCACCGAATACATGATCCGGTCGATACCGAAGGTCAGCAGTGCGGCCAGGAACGGCGGCTCGGAGAAGATGCCGCTGGTCGTGATCCAAACCTGGTCGAGGATCGTCCGGCTGATCGACCGTGAGAGGTGCGGGATATAAGCCTCCAACACTTGATCGCAGCGCGCCAGCATCATCGGCAGGCCCTCGCCCATATGGCCGATGATGAGCTTGAGCTTGCGGTGTCGATCGAGCGCGCCCGAGAGGACGAGGCGCAGCACGTGGATCGCCGTCTCGGAGTGCCAGCCCCAGCCGGCCGCCTCCAGCACGGCGCCGGAATTGGACGGGAGATTGCCGTAATAGGCCTTGCGCACGGCCTCGGGCGCCAGGTGGGGATGGAGGTAGAGCGGTACGTCCAGGGCTTCGGCCGCTGCTAGGATGGGCTCAAACAGCGGTTGGTCGAGAAAACGGTCCGCAGTGGTGCCGTTGATGAGCGCGCCGAGAAAACCCAGCTCCCGCACCGCCCGCGTCAGCTCTTTGGCGGCCGCTTCCGGTTCGCGCATCGGCAGCTGCGCGAAGCCCGCAAAGCGGTCAGGATGGCGGGCAATCGCTTGTGCCAGGGCGTCGTTGGTCTCGCGCGCCAGCGCCACGCCGTCCGCGCCGTCGACGAGGTCGGCGCCCGGGCCGGACCAGGACAGCACCTGCACGGTGATGCCCGCCTCGTCCATCGAGGCGAGCCGCTTCTCGCCGATCTCGGGCAGCAGGTCCAACGGGTTCACGCGACCGGGCAGGACGGTTCTGGCCGCATAGCCGCGCCGCGTGATGGCCTCACGGCTTACGTAGCGGGCCACGAGCGACGGGACGGTGAAATGCTCCTCCAGAGTGACGACGCGCATGGGCAATCTCTCCTCCTCGGACGATAGGCGAATGTGGCACCGGCGGCCCCATCCGAGCAAGCCATCGGCGGCGCTCTTTGGTGTTGAGTCCTCGCCCGCGGCGCATCGAGGCTGCCTATTCGCTTCATCGCAAGCGCAAAATGCACTAGCCTGCAGGTGATGAATCGACCGCTGAAACTTGGCATCGCCGGCCTCGGCACGGTGGGGACAGGGCTGTTGCAGCTGCTGGCCGAGCACGGGAGCCGCATCGCCCGCAATGTCGGCCGCACCATCGAGGTGGCCGGGGTCTGCGCGCGTTCGCGCTCCAAGGCTCGCGCCGCCGCCATCGACGGCTTCGCGTGGTTCGACGATGCCGCGCGGCTCGCCGCCGACCCCTCCATCGATGTCTTCGTCGAGCTGATCGGCGGCGAGGACGGGGCCGCGAAGGCGGCAGTGGAGGCGGCTCTCAATGCCGGCAAGCCCGTCGTCACCGCCAACAAGGCACTGCTCGCCAAGCACGGCACCGAGCTTGCGGGTCTCGCCGAGGAGCACGGCGTCGCTCTCAACTTCGAGGCGGCGGTGGCCGGCGGCATCCCCGTCATCAAGACACTGCGCGAGGCGCTCGCCGGCAATCAGATCCGCCGCGTCTACGGCATCCTCAATGGCACCTGCAACTACATCCTCACCCAGATGCAGGAGGAGCACCGTGCGTTTGCCGACGTGCTGGCCGAGGCCCAGGAGAAGGGCTACGCCGAGGCCGATCCCACTTTCGACATCGATGGCTTCGACACCGCCCACAAGCTGACGCTGTTGACGAGCCTCGCGTTCGGCACGCGCGTTGCCTTCGATCAGATCGACGTTGAAGGCATCCGCAGCATCACCCAGGCCGACATCGAGGCGGCGGACGACCTGGGCTACCGCATCAAGCTGCTCGGGGTAGCGCTGATGACGGATAGCGGCATCGAGCAGCGGGTGCACCCGGCCATGGTGCCCAAGCATTCCGCCATCGCCGAGGTGTCGGGGGTCACCAACTGCGTCGCCATCGATGGAGACCGCTGCGGCAACCTGCTGCTTGCGGGCGCCGGAGCGGGCGCCAAGGCGACCGCCTCGGCGGTGGCGAGCGACATCCTGGACATCGCCCGCGGCGACAACCCGCCGCCGTTCGCGATCCCCGCGGGCAAGCTCGAGCCCTATCGGCGCGCCAAGCTCGGCCAGCATCAGGGCGCCTATTACGTGCGCCTGTCGGTTTTCGATCGGCCCGGCGCCATGGCCAGCATCGCCGGCCGCATGGGCGAGCGCGGGGTGTCGCTCGAGAGCATCGTGCAAAAGCGCCCGCCCGGCGCGCAGATCGGCATTGCCGCGCGGGGCAAGCCTGGCGCTCCGACCCCGGTTGTCCTCATCACCCACGAGACGACCGAGGCGGCGATCCGCGGCGCCCTGTCATCGATCGACAAAGACGGCAATGTATCAGAACGCCCACAGATGATACGCATCGAGCCGCTGTAAGACGGCTGCCGCGCGGTATGGGAAACGAACAAGGAGAGGCTGCGATGTCGGACAACATCCAGGGCCATGATGTGGCGGGCGGGCTCGATCGCGTTCTGGTGCTGGAAGTCGCGCGCGTGACCGAAGCCGCCGCCATCGCCGCCGCCCGTTTCAGGGGCCGCGGTGACGAGAAGGCCGCCGACAAGGCCGCCGTCGATGCCATGCGCAAGGAGCTCGCCAAGGTTCACGTCCAAGGCCGGGTGGTGATCGGCGAAGGCGAGATGGACGAGAGCCCGATGCTCTACATCGGCGAAGAGCTGGGCGTCGGCGACGGCCCCGAGGTCGACATTGCCGTCGATCCGCTGGAGGGCACCACCATCTGCGCCAAGGCGATGCCCAACGCGCTGGCAGTGCTCGCCATCGCCGAGCGAGGCGGGCTGCTCAACGCGCCCGACATGTACATGAACAAGATCGCCATCGGGCCCGGCTACCCGGAGGGCATCCTGGATCTCGACGCACCTCCCGGCGACACGCTCAACGCCATGGCAAAGGCGAGGGGCGTCCCAGTGTCCGACATCACGGCCTGCATCCTCGACCGGCCGCGCCACGCCGAGCTGATCGCCGCGGTACGCAAGGCCGGCGCCGGCGTGCAACTGATCCCCGACGGGGACATCGCCGGCGTGATCTGGACCACCGACGCCGAGGAGACCGGCATCGACATCTACTTCGGCATCGGCGGTGCGCCCGAGGGCGTGCTTGCCGCGGCGGCGCTCAGGTGCATCGGCGGCCAGATGCAAGGGCGGCTCTACCCGATGAAGAAGGAGGAGGAGGTGCGGGCCGCCGCCATGGGCGTCACCGACATCAAGCGCAAGTACCATATGCACGAGATGGCCTCCGGCGACGTGATCTTCTCCGCCACCGGCGTCACCGACGGCTCGCTGCTCGACGGTGTGCACTTTCGCGGCGACTTCGCCGAGACCGAGACCGTGGTGCTGCGCTCCAAGACCGGCACCGTGCGTCGCATCAAGACCACCTTCCGCATGATCGGCACCAAGGCGGTGGCGTAGGCGGCCATCGGCTCGGGAGGCTCGGGTGATGCGTGCTGAGCCAGAGCCCGTTGGCTCTTTGGGTCTGTAGGGGCTTGGGGTCCCACGAGGGATGCTGCTGGTCGATTGGCGGCCTCGATGCGTCCCCCATCCAGGCCGGGGGATGCCCGACGGGTGGACGCCCCATGCGTGGACGCCCCAAGAGTGGATGCCCCAAGAGTGGATGCCCCACGCGTGGATGCCTGGACGCCCGACCCATCCAAGCGATGAAGAGTTCCGGCCGGCTCGAAGGCGCGCTGAGCCGCCCGGTCTGGCGCACCATGCGTTGATGGATGGGGGTAGCAGGGCCGCAACCAGCGCGCGCATGCGGCATGTTTCCGACAAATTCCGCGCGCGTCATGATCGGCACAAAAAACGCAATCGCTAGGGAGGCCTTTCATGTCGCTTCACGCTGCCATTCAGCACATCCGGACGAAGCCCCTAACCAGGCGCCATGCCCTGCAATGGCTTGCGGCCGGCGCTGGCGCGCTGAGCGTTGGCGCCGACCGCGCCGCAGCCCAGGCGCCGGCTCCAGCCGCACCTCCGAGCACGGTCACCACCCCGCCGCGCGACTTCGGCCCGAACGGCGCCCCCACGACCTATTTTTGGGACCCAGACGTCATCGCCGTCGATCCGAGCTTCAATGGTCTGGCGCAGCCCAACGCACCCGTCCAGCGCCTGTGGACCGGCGCGCTCTGGTCGGAGGGGCCGGCCTGGAACGGGCAAGGCCGCTACCTCGTCTGGAGCGACATCCCCAACAATCGGCAGCTGCGGTGGCTCGAGGACGATGGCCGCGTGAGCGTGTTCCGGCAGCCGTCGAACAACAGCAACGGCAATACCTTCGACTTCCAGGGGCGGCAGCTCAGTTGCGAGCATCTGACCCGCCGGGTCGTGCGCTACGAGCTCGACGGCTCGATCACGATCATCGCCGACGGCTACAACGGCAAGCGCCTCAATTCGCCGAACGACGTGGTTGCCCGGCGACGGCAGCTACTGGTTCACCGACCCACCCTACGGCGGCCAGCTCTACGAGGGAACGCCCGACGATGCCGGCGGGCCAAGCAACGTTGCCGGCCGGCTCAACAGCCGGGTCGGCCAGCCGGCCGAGATCGGCAAGGCCAAGCGCGAGCTGCCCACCAACTGCTATCGCGTGGACCCCAGCGGGCGCATCGACCTGGTCCTCAGCGAGGAGCAGGTCCCCGATCCCAATGGCTTGTGCTTCTCGCCCGACCACAAGAGGCTCTACGTGGTGAGCACCGGCAAGGGCCCCGGCGATACCGGGCCCGGTGGCAAGGGCGAGGTCTACGTGTTCGATGTCGGCCCCGACAACAAGCTCTCCAACCGCAAGCTCTTCAGTGATTTTATGGTCGATGGGGTTAAGTGTGGCCCCGATGGCGTCCGGGCGGACGTCAACGGCAATCTGTGGTGTTCGAGCAATGCCGGCCGGGCGGTCGGCTACAGCGGTGTGACCGTCTGGACACCGGAGGGCAAGCTGATCGGCCGCATCCGCCTGCCGGAGGTGTGCGGCAACGTCTGCTTTGGCGGACCCAAGCGCAACCGGCTGTTCATGGCCGCAAGCCAGTCGCTCTACGCCGTCTATCTCAGCACGCAAGGTGCGGCGCCGGGCTAGCCGACCTCGCCTTGATGCGGACACCCAAGACCGTCGGCTGCCGGCTCGGGGACGTGTGGCAGGTCGCGGGCGGGCGTGAAGCGCACGACTGATGGGCGCGCCCGAGGCTACCGATCAAGACCGCCTCGCACGCGGAGGGCAGAGAGCTCCCCGCCGGCCGGCCCGCACGCCGGCGGCGACGATCAGCGGCCGGCGCATTTCCCGGCGGCGCCTCGAGCCGGGCGCTGCCGTGACCCGGATTGCCGATCCACGGATTGTCGATCCGGGATTGTCGATCCCAGATTGTCGATCCCGGATTGCCGATTATGGTGAGACGCCGCTTGTCGAATGTGGCCACCACCGGCGACCCCGCGCCGAGCCCCACCTTGGCGCCCCATCGCGCCCGGCAGGCGCCGAGCGCCTCAAACTCGCCCGCGATGCACGGCGCGATTGCTCTCACGCGCACCCCGATGCCATAACGCGCTTCCCCCTCCCGATCTTGGCGGGAGACGCAAGGCAAGGCGATGTTCAGCAAGATCCTGATCGCCAACCGCGGCGAGATCGCCGCGCGGATCATCCGTACCGCCCGCAGGCTTGGCGTGCGGACTGTGGCGGTCGTCTCCACGGCCGACCGGGGCGCGCCGTTCGCCAAGATGGCGGACGAGGCGGTGGAAATCGGCCCCGGTCCGGCCGTCGACAGCTATTTGCGCGGCCACAAGATCATCGCTGCCGCCCGCGAAAGGGGTGCCGAGGCCATCCATCCAGGCTACGGGTTCCTCGCCGAGAATGCCGATTTTGCTGAAGCCGTCGGGCGGGCCGGCATCAGGTTCATTGGCCCCACGCCGGAGGCCATGCGGCGCATGGGCGGCAAGGCCGAAGCCAAGGCCATTGCCGCCAGAGCCGGCGTGCCGGTGGTGCCGGGCTACCCAGGCGAGAGCCAGCACGCACGGACGCTTGCCCAAGAGGCACAGCGCATCGGCTACCCCGTCATGATCAAGGCCGTGGTCGGCGGCGGCGGGCGCGGCATGCGCCTCGTCGAGCGCGAGGCCGGCTTCGCTGCGGCGCTGGAGAGCGCCCGGCGCGAGGCCAAGGCCGCCTTCGGTGATGGGAGCATCCTGCTCGAGAAGGTGATCGCTCGCCCCCGCCACATCGAGGTGCAGGTGTTCGGCGACGCCCACGCCAACGTCGTGCATCTCTTCGAGCGCGACTGCTCTCTGCAGCGGCGCAACCAAAAGGTCATCGAGGAAGCACCCGCGCCGGGCATGTCGGCGGAGTTGCGCACCAAGATCACCGGGGCCGCGGTGGCCTGCGCCAAGGCCGTCAACTATCAGGGCGCCGGCACGGTCGAGTTTCTGGTCGAGGGCGGCAGCCTTGGGCCCCAGGCGCCTTGGTACTTCATCGAGATGAACACGCGCCTGCAGGTGGAGCACCCGGTGACGGAGGCCATCACCGGGCTCGACCTCGTCGAATGGCAGCTGCGCATCGCCGCCGGCGAGAGGCTGCCGCTCACGCAGGCGCACATTGCCATGGCGGGGCACGCCATGGAGGCGCGGCTCAACGCCGAGGACCCTGCCAACGGCTTCCTGCCCTCCACCGGGCCCATCGTCCGCTTCCGCACGGCCGAGGGCGAGGGGCTGCGGATCGATGCCGGCGTGGAGGAGGGCTCGGCCATCCCGCCCTTCTATGATTCCATGATCGCCAAGCTGATCGCGCATGGCCCCGACCGGAGAAAGGCAATGGCGCGCCTCGCGCGCGGCCTTGAGGATACAATCGTCGCCGGCCCCAAGACCAATGCCGCCTTTCTGCACGCACTCCTCACCCATCCAGCCTTTGCCCGCGGTGAGATGGACACGGGCCTCATCGGCCGGGAGCTTGGCCTGCTGGCCCCGGCCCGCTTCGATGCGCGTGCCGTGAGGCTCGGCGTCGCTCGAATGCTCATGGGTCCCGCCAATGCTGCGGGCGGCGATGCGGCCTCACCATGGAGCGCGCGGGATGGGTTCCAGCTGGGCGGTCCGCGCCGTCAGCGCCGCACCGTCCTCGTCGACGGCGTCGCCACGCAAGTCGAGGTGCAGTGGACGGCCGAGGGCCCGCACGTCACCGTGCTCGGGGAGCAACCACCCCCATCGGCGGGGCCGCCGTCGATGGTCACGGTGGTGGCCGACAGCCGCCCTGTCTACGTCATTTGCGATATGCGCCAGGCGGTGCTCGACTGGCCGACCTACGATGGCGGCGTCGGCGAGCAGGCGGGCGACGGCAGCGCCGTAGTGGCGCCCATCGTCGGCCGCGTCGCCAAGGTGTTTGTGGCGCAAGGCGACAGCGTTGCCAAGGGCGACCGCATCGCTGTCATCGAGGCGATGAAGATGGAGCACGTGCTGCATGCGCCCCGCGCCGGCCGGATCGAGAAGCTCGCCGCGCGCGAGGGCGATCAGGTCGCGCAGGGCGCTCTGATCGCCGCGCTCGTGGAGGAATGATCGCGCCGGTGGCGCAGCGGTGCCGGCACTCGCGCTTCAGTGCGACATCAGGACCGGGATCGCCATGTGCTCCAGAACATGCCGGCTGGCGCCGCCCAGCACGAACTCGCGCAGCCGCGAATGGCCGTAGCATCCCATCACCAGCAGGTCCGAGCCCTGCTCGGCCGCGTGCGTGAGCAACGTCCCCCCCACACTTGCCCGCGGACGCACGACGTCGGTTGCCGCGCACTTGACGCCATGCCGCGCCAGGGCCGCGCAAATGTCGCCGGCGGGCACATGCACGGTCGAACCCTCCTCCCCTTGCGGGCTCACCGTGATGACTTTGACCTCTTCGGCCCGCTGCAGCAAGGGCAGCGCATCGAAGATTGCACGAGCGGCCTCGCGCCGGGCATTCCAGGCAACGAGAACCTTCTTGCCGAAGCCTCGCCGTGGGGCCCCATTCGCCACGATCAGCACCGGGCGCCCACTCTCCACCGCCAGCCGGTCGGCAACGTCGAGGTAAAGCGTCGACTGCCAGCTGCGGTCGCTCTGCGCCGCCACAACAATATCGGCAGCGCGCGCGTGGCCGAGCACGACATCGGCCACGCTTGCGCGGTCCGCGTCGGCTTCCAGCCACTGTGCGCTGAGGCTCGCTTTACGCGCGCTGGCCTCGAAGGCCGCGCGCATGGCCCCATTATCTCTGCGGTAGGCCACGCAGTGCGCGTCGAGGACGATGGTGTCGGGAGTACCTGGCATCCCCGAGGGGATGATCGCGGCCGGGGGCGTAACGGAAAGCCCGACTAGGTGCGCCTCGAATGGACGCGCCAACTCGGCGGCCGTCTCCGCCAGGCTCGATATGCGCCTCCTGTCGTTGCAATGGACGAGCACGGTTTTGTAGGCCATGGCAAACCTCGAAGCCTAACGCTCCTTTGCAAGCTAACGCCGAGACCTCGCTTTCAGGCCTTGATGAGGATCAACCCAGGAGTTCCCGAACGCTCGCCGCGAGCGCGGGGTGCGTTGCTTCTGCGCACGCGAGCCTCGCGGAGCTAGGCCATTGCCTGCACAAGCGGGCAACCGTCTGGGCGTTCCACTGCGACATCCACGGCGACCCGACCCACGACGAGGCCGGCTTCCGGTTCGCCAGCCACGCACCCACCCCGACGAGTGCGTTTGCTTCAAAGCGCCGGACGAGGTTGCGCGCACCTTCCGCTGTCCTCGCCGTGCAAGACCTGGGTAGGTCGGGACCTATTCGCTGAGCCTGTTGGCCTCCGCGCGGTAGGGGCTCGCGGTGTAGGCGCCCAGGATCTTGAGCTCGCTCGAAAAGAACGACAGCTCCTCGAGCGCGCGCGCCACCGGCGGATCGTCGGGATGCCCCTCGATGTCGGCGTAGAACATGGTGGCAACGAAGCGCCCGTCGAGCTGATAGCTCTCGAGCTTGGTCATGTTCACGCCGTTGGTGGCAAAGCCGCCCATGGCCTTGTAGAGCGCGGCGGGCACGTTGCGCACGCGGAACAGGAAGGTGGTGATCACCGGGCCATCGCCCGCCACGGCGTTCTCCGGCGTGGCGCAGAGCACCACGAAGCGGGTGGTGTTGTGCTTCTCGTCCTCGATGTCGCGCATGAGGATTTTCAGCCCATAGATCTCGGCGGCGAGCGTGGTGGCGATGGCCGCAAGCTCAGGATTGTTGGCCTCCGCGACGATGCGCGCCGAGCCTGCCGTGTCCGCCTCGGGGATCGGCTTGAGGCCCAGCTTGCGCAGCGTGTTGCGGCATTGGCCGAGCGCCTGGGTGTGCGACAGCGCGCGCTTCACCGTCAGCAGCGAGGCGCCCGGCAGCGCCATGAGCTGGTGGCGCACGCGCAGGAAGTGCTCGCCCACGATGTGCAGGCCGGCTTCGGGCAGCAGGTGGTGGATGTCGGCAACGCGACCTGCCACCGAGTTCTCGATCGGGATCATGGCGTAGCGCGCGTCCCCAGCCTTCACGGCTGCCAGCGCGTCTTCGAAGGTGGCGCAGGCGATGGGCTCCAGGGCCGGATAGGCCTGGCGGCAGGCCAGGTGTGAGTTGGCGCCGGGCTCTCCCTGGTAGGAGACGCGCAGCGCCGTCTTCGGCGGAGCCGCGGTGCGCTTGGGCCTGGCCAAAGCGATGGACGATTTCGGTTTTCGATCCGCCATGGGAGAGGAGGGGAGCCGCGATGTCGTCGAGATCCTGAAAACGTCAAGAGCCCCTTTTGCCGATGCTGGATTGGCCGATGACGGATTGGCCGAAGACGGATTGGCCGGCGATGAGACGGCGGGCGCGCTCGAGATCGGCCGGAGTATTGACCTCGACCGGCACACTGTCAACGAGCGTCACGTCGATGCGCATGCCGTCCTCAAGCGCCCGCAGCTGCTCGAGCTCTTCGCGCCTCTCCAGGGTCGAAGGCCGCAGCGACACGAACCTCTCCAAGGCCGAGCGGCGGTAGGCGTACATGCCGAAGTGGTGGTAGAGCGGGCCTTCGCCCCACGGTGCGGTGGCGCGCGTGAAGTAAAGGGCCCTCAGCCTGCCGGGCACGCCCGTGGGGGTGCCAACCACCTTCACCGAGTTGGGGTTGGCGCGGTCAGGGGCGCTGGTGATCTCCGCGGCGATGGTGGCGATCTGCGGGCCCTTGTCCGCCAGCGGAGCAAGACAGGCGGCAACGATCTCGGGCTCAACGGCGGGCAGGTCGCCCTGCAGGTTGAGCACGATCTCGAAGTCCCCCTCGGCGTCGACTTTGGCGACCGCCTCAAACACGCGGTCGGAGCCCGACGCGTGGTCTGCGCGCGTCATGACGACCTCGCCACCCACCTTGCGCACCGCCTCGACGATCTCCTCGGCATCGGTCGCCACCACCACCCGGCCCCGCTCGGCGGCCATGGCCCGCCGCCACACGTGCACGATCATCGGCTCGCCGGCGATATCGACCAGCGGCTTTCCCGGCAGGCGCGAGGACTGCATGCGGGCGGGAATGACGATGAGGGTTCGTTGCATGGGGTGTGGCGGGGCGCGCGGGTGACAATTCGTCTCGGGGTCTAGCTCCTAGAACGGAGCCGGCCGCGGTTGCAAGGCGGAAGCGAAAACCTATAGTTGCCGCCGATCGGCGAGCGGGTGCACGCCAGCTCGAGCTACGGGGGGAACGGCCGTCCCATGGATGCTTTCGAGGTCAACAAGACGGTCGGGGCCGTGCTCGCGGCCCTGCTCGTGATCTTCGGCAGCAGGACGATGCTCGATATCCTCCACCGGCAACACGCGCCGGAAAAGCCGGGCTGGGCCATACCCGTCAAGGAGGTCGCCCCGACCTCGACGTCCAAGGAGCCCGCGGCACCCTTCGATGCCGCACAGGTCATCACTCTCCTGCCGAAGGCGAGCGCCGAGAGCGGTCAGGACACCTTCAAAAAGTGCATGCAGTGCCACACGTTCGACAAGGGCGGGCGCACGCTCACTGGCCCCAACCTCTATGGCATCGTTGGCCGTCCACGCGCGAGCGTCGCGGGCTTCCCCTATTCGCAGGCCATGAAGACCCACCCGGGAGATTGGACGTTTGAGGAGCTCGCCAAGTACCTGCACGACCCCAAGGCCGACATCCCCGGCAACCGGATGGCGTTCGCCGGCGTCAAGGACAATGCCGAGCTCGCCGACCTCCTGGTCTTTCTGCGCAAGCTGTCCGACAATCCCGCACCGCTGCCGCAGTGACGCCCCAAGGCCGGCAACGATCAGGATGAACGTCGTTCATAAACCTCAATGGCAGTCGAGGACGGAGTGGACAAGGATTAACTTGGCGCTTAGTCCGCGCGCCGGCATATTCATCGGGCTGTTTTCGGCCACAACAAGCTTGGAGCATATGCACCTGATGGCCCGCAACTGCAGGTTCCTCGTCGTCCTCGCGTGCCTGCTCATCCTCGGCGGTCCTGCTGCGTTGGCCTCGGATAACCTCACTCAGCACCACGCCCTGTCCCTGATCGGCAAGCCGCATTACGGGCCCGACTTCTCGCATTTCGACTGGGTCAATCCGTCCGCGCCCAAGGGCGGGCGGGTTCGGCAGTGGACGCTCGGCAGCTTCGACTCGCTCAATCCCTTCCCTGTCAAGGGCAGCCCGGCGGCAGGCCTGCGTCTCATCTATGATACCTTGATGATGCAGAGCCCTGACGAGCCTGCGACGTCCTACGGGCTCATCGCGGAATGGGTGGCATACCCCGATGATTTCTCCTCCGCCACCTTTCAGCTGCGATCGGGGGCGCGCTTCCACGACGGCCAGCCCATCACCCCCGAGGACGTCATCTTCTCCCTGGATATGCTCAAAAAGATCTCTCCCAATTACTCCCTCTACTACAAGGACGTGGCGAAGGCCGAGAAGTCGGGGGATCGTCAGGTCACGTTCACTTTCGACGTCAAGGGCAACCGCGAGCTGCCCCTCATCGTCGGCGATCTCATGGTGCTTCCAAAGCACTTCTACGGGGTAGCTGGGGCAAACGGGGAGCCGCGCGATCTTTCCAAGTCGACACTTGAAATCCCGCTCGGCTCCGGCCCTTACCGCATCAAGGAGATGGACCCCGGCCGCAGCATCGCCTACGAGCGCGTCAAGGACTGGTGGGCAAAGGACTTGCCCGTCGCCGCCGGCCAGTGGAATTTCGACGAAGTCAGCTACACCTACTTTCGCGACCGCGTGCCCGCGTTCGAGGCCTTCAAGGCCGGCCACCTCGACTATTGGTACGAGAACAGCGCCAAGTCCTGGGCCACGGCCTACGATTTCGATGCTCTCACGCGCGGTCTGGTCAAGCGCCACAAGGTGCCGACCAAGAGCGTCAGCGAGATGCAGACGTTCGCCTTCAACATTCGTCGCCCGCAATTTCAAGATCCGCGCGTGCGCCGCGCATTCAATCTCGCCTTCGACTTCGAGTGGGCCAACAAGAACCTGTTCTACGATCAGTACCAGCGTTTGGAGAGCTATTTCGACAACTCCGAGCTCAAGGCCCCGCCGCGACCGGAGGGCCGCGAGCTTGAGCTGCTGCAAGAGGTGAAGGACCAGGTGCCGCCGGAGGTGTTCACCGCGGTTTGGCGCAATCCAGTGAACGCCACGGCCGAGGATGTGCGCAGGCATCTCAGTCAGGCGGCCAAGTTGTTGGCAGAAGCCGGCTGGACAGCCAAGAACGGCGTGCTCACCAATGCGCAAGGCACGGAGCTGACCGCCGAGTTCCTACTGGTGCAGCCGGACTTCGAGCGCATCGTGCTGCCCTTCAAGTCCGCCTTGGAAAAGCTCGGCGTCAAGGCCAGCGTCCGCATCGTCGATACCTCGCAGTATCAGCGCCGCCACGACACCTTCGATTTCGACATCATCGTCGCCACGTTCGCCCAATCGGAATCGCCCGGCAACGAGCAGCGTGAGTTTTGGGGGTCCGCGGCCGCCGACAAGGAAGGCAGCCGAAACGTGATCGGCATCAAGAACCCCGCCATCGACAAGCTGATCGACAAGGTTATTCTGGCCCATGATCGCCAGGAGCTCGTCGCTGCCACGCGCGCGCTCGATCGGGTGCTGTTGTGGCACCACTGCGTCGTTCCGCAGTGGCATTTCCCCTACGATCGCTTGGCCATGTGGGACGTGTACCGCCGGCCGGACAAGCTGCCGTCGCGCAGCAGCTCCTTCCTCCGAGTGTGGTGGTGGGACGAGGCGGCCGCCAGGCGGCTCGGCGAGGCTCGCGGCTAGCTGGCCGCTTGGGGCCGTCGGGCCCGAGATTGCGAAAATGCAGGCGACCGTGAAAGCGAGGCTCATGCATAATCTGCAGCCTGCGGCACTGCTGGCCGTTTTCCTCCTCATGGCAGCGCCTGCCGCCGCCGAGGGCCCCAGGCACGGCCTCTCCGCCTTCGGCGAGCTCAAGTATCCGCCGGACTTCAAGCACTTCGAGTGGGTCAACCCGGATGCGCCGAAGGGCGGCCGCCTCGCCACCATCGGCGTTGCCGCGCGCGGCACCTTCGACAGCTTCAACGCCTTCATTCTCAAGGGGGATGCGGCACAGGGCCTCGAGTACCTGTTCGATTCCCTGATGGTGCGCGCCTTCGACGAGCCGGACGCCGTCTACGGTCTCGCCGCCGCCTCGGCCGAGGTTGCGCCGGACCGCAGCTTGGCCACGTTTCGGCTGCGGCCGCAGGCCAAGTTTGCCGACGGCTCGGCGCTCACCGCCGACGACGTCGTCTTCACGTTCAATGTCCTCAAGGAAAAAGGCCACCCGATCTATCGCGTCCAGCTGAGGGATATCGTCAAGGCCGAGGCCCTCGATCCCCTGACCGTGCGCTACACCTTCACCGGCACCGAAACGCGGGACTTGCCGTTGGTGGCGGCGACGCTGCCGATCCTGTCCAAGGCCTATTACGCCACGCGCGAGTTTGACCAGACCACCCTCGATCCGCCGCTGGGCTCGGGCCCCTATGTCCTCGGCGACTATAAGCAGGGTGCGTTCGTGAGCTACAAGCGCCGCGACGATTACTGGGCCAAGGACCTGCCCGTCAATCGCGGCCGCTTCAATTTTGACGAACTGCGCTTCGAATACTACCGCGACCGCACCGCGGCGCTCGAAAGCTTCAAGGCCGGCGCCTTCGATCTGCGCGAGGAGTTCACCGCCCGCGATTGGGCCACCGGCTATGACATTGCCGCCGTCAAGCAGGGTCGCATGCTGCTCCTCACCCTGCCGGACGAGACCCCGTCCGGCAGCCAGGGCTTCTTCCTCAACACGCGCCGCCCGAAGCTTGCCGACGTGCGCGTGCGCCAGGCGCTCGACTACGCCTTTGACTTCGAATGGACCAACAAGAACATCTTCTACGGTCTCTACACGCGCACCGAGAGTTTTTTTGAAAACTCCGATCTAAAAGCCTCGGGCCAGCCGAGCCCGGCCGAGCTGGCGCTGCTCGAGCCCTTCCGCGGACAGCTGCGGGCGGAGGTATTCGGTGACGCCTACAAGTCGCCCGTCTCGGATGGCTCCGGACAGGACCGGCGGCTGCTGCGGGAGGCCGGGCGGCTGTTGGGCGAGGCGGGCTGGCAGGTCAAAGACGGCAAGCGCGTCAACGCCCAGGGCGAGGCGCTCGAGCTCGAGTTCCTCATCACCGACCCGACCTCCGAGCGCATCTTGGCAGGCTACGTGCAGAATTTGCAGGCCCTTGGCGTGCAGACGAGTGTGCGCCGCATCGATCCGGCGCAGTACGAGCGCCGCATCAAGTCGTTCGACTTCGACGTGGTAACGACGCGCTATGCGCTGCGCTTGACGCCCGGCGTCGAACTGAGGTCCTTCTGGGGGAGCGAAGCCGCGAAAACGGACGGCAGCTACAATCTCGCGGGCATGGCCGATCCCGTCATCGATGCGCTGATCGGCAAGGTGACGGAGGCCAACAGCAGGGAGGAGCTGAAAACCGCCACCCGCGCCCTCGACCGCGTGCTGCGAGCCGGTCATTATTGGGTGCCACACTGGTACCGGCCGTACCACTATATCGCCACGTGGGACAAATTCGGTCGACCTGCCGTGAAACCGCGTTACGAGAGGGGCATTATCCATACCTGGTGGTACGACGCCGAGCGGGCGGCAAAGCTCAAGGGCAACTGACGTGGAGCGGGCAAGCGCCCAACCATGAGTACCTATCTTCTGAAGCGGGTCCTGCTGATCGTCCCCACCCTGTTTGGGATCATGCTGATCAGCTTCGCCATCGTGCAGTTTGCCCCGGGCGGGCCGGTGGAGCGCGTCATCGCGCAGATCTCGGGCACCGAGGTGGCCGCCACCGCCCGCATCGGCGGCGGCCAGGGCGACGGGCTCTCCTCCTCGACGTCATCACAGACTAGCCAGGGCGGCGCCGAGGCCACGAGCAAGTATCGCGGCGCACAGGGGCTGGATCCGGCATTCATCAAGCAGCTGGAGAAGCAGTTCGGCTTCGACAAGCCGGCGCACAAGCGCTTCCTGCTGATGATGAAGAACTACCTGCTGTTCAACTTCGGCAAGAGCTACTTCCGCGATGTGAGCGTGCTGCAGCTCATCAAGGAGAAGCTGCCCGTCTCCGTCTCGCTCGGCATCTGGATGACGCTCATCACCTACCTGATTTCCATCCCGCTCGGCATCCGCAAGGCGGTGCACGACGGCGAGCGGTTTGATACCTGGACCTCGGGCCTGTTGGT
>Ga0306920_100001097_pt1 | contig 33212 bp, 31 predicted proteins | sample flu12Cox44000170_FD_204666 | JGI IMG/M metagenome (GOLD analysis project Ga0306920, IMG submission 204666) | Lab enrichment of tropical soil microbial communities from Luquillo Experimental Forest, Puerto Rico - flux4day.12C.oxic.44.000.170 (v2)... | ecosystem: Environmental > Terrestrial >...
TGGGACAACATCTGGAACGACGAGTTCGTGAAATCGTACCGGATGTTCGATCGCTGGGCGACCGACACGCTGCCGCTGGCCGGCGAATATTTCCGCACCATCACCAAGGACCTGATGTGGGACAACAAGCTCTATAACGACACCATGACGGTTGGCGGGCGCAAGGCTGACATCGCCAACATCAAGGTGCCGATTTTGCATGCGGTGGCCGAGCACGACCATATCGTCCCTTATGGCGCGGCCAAGCCCTTGATCCAGAAGGTCGGCTCGGCCGACAAGGAAGAGGTGATGCTCAAGGGCGGCCATGTCAGCCTGGTCGCCGGGGCCAACGCGATCCGGCGATTGTGGCCCAAACTGGATTCATGGTTATGCGAGAGATCGATATGAGCGAGAAACGCACCTACCCGCGGCATGTCAAAACAGATGCAGGTGAAATCGAATTCCGTCTGATGTCGCGCGCCGACGAGGCCGCGGTGCTCGCCTTCGCGCAAAAACTGCCAACCCATGATCTGTTGTTCCTGCCGCGTAACATCAGCCAGCCCAAGGTGCTTTCGGCCTGGATCAACGAGATCGAGCGCGGCGACATCACCAGCCTGCTCGCGATCAGACAGGGCGTCGTCGTCGGCTGCGGCACGCTGGTGCGCGACCCGCACTCATGGTCGCCTCACGTCGGCGAAATCCGGATGGTGGTGTCGCTGGATGTCCGCGGCCAGGGCGTGGGGAGGGCACTGTCGCAAGAGACATTTGCGATCGCACTTGGCGCAGACCTGGAGAAGCTTTCGGTACAGATGACGGTCGACCAGCGGGCGGCGATCGCGCTGTTCGAGAGCCTCGGTTTCAAGGCGGAAGCACTGCTGCGCGACCACGTCCGCGACGTCGACGGCAAGGAGCACGACATTGTCGTGCTCGGGCACAATGTGGCGCAGGTTCGGGCGCAGCTGGAGGCCTACGGGGTTCCTGGGGCCGTAGCCCACGGCTGAGCGCGGGAAATCCGCCGGTTCCCGAGGCAGATCGCCCAAAATTCCACCAAAATTCTAATTATCACGAATTTGTGATATCGCGATGCAGCATACGTATTGCGTCGCAACAAAGGCGATGCCATATGACCCATGCCCCGGGCCAATCCGGACGGGGTGAGCCCATAGCTCAAACCTGAGGATGGAGAGACCCCCAATGAGCACCGAGAATCCCATGCTGAACAGCGTCAAGGAAGCCTTTGCGCCCGTCACCGAAGCCTTCAAGAACTTCCAGAACCTGGAAGTGCCTGAGGCTGCCCGCGAGTTCGTGAAGAAGCAGGCCGAGACTGCCAAGGAGCGCGCCGCCGACTTCTACGCCGGTTCGGAGAAGGCTACCGATGCGATCGAGTCCGCTGTTGCCGGTTCGGTCAGCGAAGTCGCCAAGATCAGCCGCAACATCCAGCAGGCGTTGTACCAGGACGCCGAGGCGTTTTTTGCAGGCATCGACAAGCTGGCCTCGGCCAAGTCGCTGAACGAGGCGGTGCAGATCCAGTCCGACCTCCTGCGCTCGCGCGGAGAGGTGCTGGTGTCGAGGGCCAAGGCCTCGACCGAATATCTGAGCAAGCTCGTGACCGAGAGCGCGAAGACCGCTCAGGACAACTTCGCCAAGGTCTACAGCAAGTCGGCTTGATTGCTTTAAGTATTGGTTGCGTATTTCGAAGGCTCGCCGCTTGCGGGCCTTCTTTTTTTGGCGATACGTCATTGCGAGGAGCCTGAGCTCCAAAGCAATCCCAGTCAGGCAAACGGTCTTTATTGCTTCGCTTCGCTCGCAATGACGGAAGCTGATACTCTCCAGCCATGACCGTCTCCGGCACATCTTCTTTCGCCCCCGCCGATGCCGCACGCGCCGCCGAACTGCGGCGCGTCAAGGCGCTGGCGACGCTCGTTCTAGCCGGCACGCTTGCGCTTTTCGTCACGGCAAGGCTGTTGTTGCCGATCCACCCCGTCTTCGGCTTCGTTGCGGCCTTTGCGGAAGCCGCCACGATTGGCGGCCTCGCCGACTGGTACGCCGTGGTGGCACTGTTCAAGCGGCCGCTCGGCCTGCCGATCCCGCATACGGCAATCATCCAGAGCAATCAGAACCGGATCGCCGATAAACTCGGCGAATTCATTGAGGCACATTTTCTCGAGCCCGGACCGGTCGAAGCCAAGTTGCGCCAGATCGATTTCGGCTCCTTCATCGCCGACTGGCTGCGCGACCGCAAGCGCAGCGCCGACCTCGCTCGCTTCACGCTCCGTCTTTTGCCCGAGGCGGTGAATGCGACGGAAACTTCCGGATTGATGAATTTCATCAGCCGTCGCCTCACCAGCCAATTGCAGGGCATCGACCTTGCGCCGCTCGCTGCCGGAACGCTGCGGGCGTTCGTGGCGGAGCGGAGGCATCAGGGCCTGCTCGATGACTTCCTGCGCGGCGTGCACGAGGCGCTGACGCAGGCCGAGACCATGGCCATGATCCGCGAGAAAGTCCGCGCCGAACTGCCGACGCTGTTGAAGCTCTATCGCGCCGACAAGTTCCTGGTGAACAAGCTGGTCGCGTCCGTGAGCACATTCCTCGAGGAGGTCCGCAACGATCCCGATCATCCCTTCCGCGCCGAATTCGACCGCATGGTGCTGTCTTTCGTCGACCGGCTTTCAAACGATAAGAGTTATTCCAAACGCATCGATGCTCTCAAGCGTGATTTCCTTGCGCGTCCGGAGCTCGGCGAGCTTGCCAAAACCATGTGGTCGAACGCGCGCTCGTTCATCGAGCGCAGTGCCAGCGGCGAGAGCCAGGTCTTGCAACAGCATCTTTCGGGCATGCTCGTGAGAGCGGGCGAGGCGCTTGCCGCCGATTCCGAATTGCGCGGTGAAATCAACGGGGGATTCGTCACCGTGCTGCGCAGTTTCGTCGCAGATCAGAAGAGTGGCGTCTCCACGTTCATCGCCGATCAGGTCAAGGCCTGGGACATGGGACAACTGATTTCGCTGATCGAGATCAATGTCGGCCGCGACCTGCAGTATATCCGGTTCAACGGCTCGTTGATCGGCGGACTCGCAGGGCTTACGCTTTACACCTGCGAATTCCTGCTGCGCCTGTTGTGACTTTTAAACCACTAGGTGGTCTTAATTCGTGGAGACCTATTGTCGGCCGTGAAGGCAGCCGCTTGAATGTTGGAATCAGCAGCATAGCTTTACAGATGTTGTTGCACTGCAGAACGACTGTGTGAGAACCGCGTTTTCCGAAAAACGACTGAATGGCCGCTTTCACGAGCCCGTCATGGAGAGGAATACGATGTCCGCCACCGCCCAGACGCTGAGCCCGCCGTCAAGAACCCTGATGTTTCTGGAAGGGCGCGCGATCCCCGAGTTCGGCGCGTTTCTCGGCGCGCTGCCGTTGCTGGGTCTTGCGCCAAGCGGCGACGGACACCCGGTGCTGGTGCTGCCTGGCCTGATCGCATCCGACGTTTCGACACGGCCGCTGCGCAGCTTCCTGGAAAACCGGGGCTATGCGGTGACCGGCTGGCGGCAAGGTCGCAATCTCGGCCTGCGCCAGGGCGTGCAGCAGGCGATGATCGATCTCGTGCGCGAACTCGCCGACACCCATCGACGCAAGATCAGCATGGTCGGCTGGAGTCTCGGCGGCCTTTATGCGCGCCAGCTCGCCAAGATGATGCCCGATCGCGTGCGTTCGGTGATCACGCTTGGCAGCCCGTTCGCAAGCCACCCAAGGGCAACCAACGCCTGGCGCGTCTACGAGATGGCGAGCGGGCGCCGCGCCGACGAACAGGACCCGCGGTTTGGCGGAAGGCTGTCGGAAGCACCGCCGGTGCCGACCACCGCAATCTTCAGCCGCACGGATGGCATCTGTGCCTGGCAAGGCTGCATGGAAAAGTCCTCCGCGATGTCGGAAAGCATCGAGGTCGAAAGCAGCCATTGCGGCATGGGGCACCATCCGGCCGTCGTCTATGCGGTCGCCGATCGCCTCGCCCAGCCCGAGGGACAATGGAAGCCGTTCGACCGCAGCGGCTGGCGCAGCCTCGTCTATCCGGATCCCTCAAGGTAGAATCTGGTTGTCTTACCTCTAAGCCCCGAGCAGATCGGCCGATCTTACGGCCCATCCCTCGAGACGGCGCTGACGCGCCTCCTCGGGATGAGGGCGTTCTTTCTAGTGGACGTCAGCCCCTCCTGGTGAGGAGCCGCGCTTCTTGCGTTGGCGTCTCGAACCATGAGGCCTTAATCCGGGCCGATCGACCCGTAATAACTTGGGCTGCGTTGCTCATATAAGCGGGAATGAGAGAGTCGACCTGAACGAGCATTTTTGAAAATCCCGAAAACGCGCTATGCGTCTGAAATGCCGCAGCCGCTTGTCCGCATCATCGACCAGCTCAAGCGCGAACCCTCGCGCACCGGCTCGATCGTCGTCACCGTATTCGGCGATGCGATCGTGCCGCGCGGCGGCTCGGTGTGGCTCGGAACGCTTTTGCAATTCTTCCAGGCGCTCGACATCGAGAGCGGCGTGGTGCGCACCGCGATGTCGCGCCTTGCGACCGATGGCTGGCTCGAACGCGAGAAGGTCGGGCGTAACAGTTTTTACCGTTTGACCCAAAACGGCCGGCGCACCTTCGCGGCCGCCACCACGCATATCTACGATTCCCCGCCCTCCGACTGGACCGGGCGCTTTGAGCTGCTGCTGATCGGGAGAGCCGAGGATCGCGATATCGCGCGCGAGGCGCTCAAGAACGCAGGTTTCGGAAGCCCGTTGCCGGGCGTTTGGGTCGCACCATCGGGCGTTCCGATTCCCGAGCAAGCCGCGTCTGCGATCCGGCTCGAAGTATCGGCCGAAGACGACAGCGGTCGCCGTCTTCTGCGCGAGAGCTGGCCGCTCGATCGCACGGCGGAAGCCTATCTGAAATTCATGCGGAGTTTCGAGCCCTTGTGCGGCTGGATCGGCCGGCGCGGCCGTCTGACCGATGGGGACGCCTTCACCGCGCGAGTGCTGCTGATCCATCATTACCGCCGCGTGGTGCTGCGCGATCCGCTGCTGCCTCCGGCTCTGCTGCCTGCGGATTGGCCCGGACGGGCCGCCCGCCGGCTCTGCGGCGAGATCTACCGCGGACTGTTACCGGCCTCCGAACAATGGCTCGACCGGAACGGGTTGAACGAAAATGGCCCGTTACCGCCTGCGGGCGTGGAACTGACCCGCCGTTTCGGCGATTGATATGTTACAGAATTATATTGCATATTGAAATTTTTGTTATATATTCCACCGCACCCATCCGGAGAGATCGGCGCATGTACACCCAGGCGCTCAATACGTCGGAAGCCGAAGACCGCAATCTCGAAGATGCCACGCGCGCGGCGCAGTTCCAGGGGCGCATCGACGCCGAAGACCGCATCGAGCCGAACGACTGGATGCCGGCGGCCTATCGCAAGACGCTGGTTCGCCAGATTTCGCAACACGCGCACTCCGAAATCGTCGGCATGCTGCCGGAAGGAAACTGGATCACCCGCGCGCCGACGTTGCGCCGCAAGGCGGCCCTGCTGGCGAAGGTGCAGGACGAATGCGGCCACGGTCTTTATCTCTACGCCGCCGCCGAGACGCTCGGCTCTTCCCGGGAAGAGCTCGTCGATCAGATGCTGGCAGGGAAGGCAAAATACTCCTCGATCTTCAACTACCCGACACTGACCTGGGCCGATATCGGCGTGATCGGCTGGCTGGTCGATGGCGCGGCGATCATGAACCAGATCCCGCTGTGCCGCTGCTCCTACGGTCCCTATGCGCGCGCGATGATCCGGGTGTGCAAGGAGGAATCGTTTCATCAGCGGCAAGGTTACGAGATCATGCTGGCGCTTTCGCGCGGCTCCGAAGAGCAGAAGGCGATGGCGCAGGATGCCTTGAATCGCTGGTGGTGGCCGGTGCTGATGATGTTCGGGCCGCCCGACCAGGCAAGCCAGCACAGCGACACTTCCACGAAATGGAAGATCAAGCGTTTTTCCAATGACGAGCTGCGTCAGAAATTCGTCGATGCGACGGTGCCGCAAGCCCAGTATCTTGGCCTTGCGATTCCCGATCCCGGCATGAAGCTGAATGCAGCGACCGGGCATTGGGAATATAGCGCGATCGACTGGGAAGAATTCAGGCAAGTCCTGGCCGGTAACGGCCCATGCAATCGCGATCGAATGGCGGCGCGGCGCAAGGCTCATGAAGAGGGCGCCTGGGTGCGCGAGGCAGCAGCCGCCTATGCGGAGAAGCGCCGACAACGCTCCGCGGCGCGCGCTGCATAGCTGCACAAGGGAGGTCACGATGGCCACGCCCAACACACCGCTGTGGGAAGTCTTCATTCGCAGCCGCAACGGGCTTGCGCACAAACATGTCGGCTCGCTGCACGCTGCCGACGCAACGCTTGCACTGCAGGCCGCGCGCGACGTCTACACCCGCCGCGGCGAAGGCCTGTCGATCTGGGTCGTGCCGTCGGGTGCGATCACCGCCTCCGACCCGGCGGAAAAGGGCATGATGTTCGAACCGGCGGAATCCAAGATCTATCGCCACCCGACCTTTTACGATGTGCCGGAGGAAGTCGGGCATATGTGATGATACGGGCAAAATTTGCCGTCATCGCGAGGAGCCAACGGGTCGCGCGAACGCGCGCCCGATGACGGGCTCCGCGACGAAGCAATCCAGCACGCGTTAATTGACGAACTGGATTTGCTTCGCTGCGCTCGCAATGACGAGAGTCAGATCAACGGATTTGGTATCATGGCCACGCCATCCATTAAGGTAGTCGAAACCCCGCTGGTGCTGTACACGCTGCGCCGTGCTGACGATGCGCTTGTACTCGGCCATCGGTTGTCGGAATGGTGCGGCCATGCCCCGATGCTCGAAGAAGATATGGCGCTCGCCAATATGGGGCTCGATCTGCTCGGCCAGGCGCGCGAACTTTATTCCTATGCAGGGAAGGTCGAAGGTAGCGGCAACGACGAGGATAAATTCGCCTACCTTCGCGATGTCAGGCAGTACCGCAATCTTCTCCTCGTCGAACAGCCGAACGGTGATTTCGCGCATACCATGGTGCGCCAGTTTTTCTATGCCGCGTTCGCCGACCTCTACTGGCGCGCGATGATGAAGTCGAAGGATGCGACGCTGGCGGCGATCTCGGCGAAGTCCGAGAAGGAAAGCGCCTATCACGTCAGGCATTGCTCGGAGTGGATCGTTCGGCTCGGCGACGGCACCGCCGAGAGCCACGCCCGCACCCAAACCGCGGTCGACGATCTCTGGGCCTTTACCGGCGAGATGTTCGAGGCGGACGATGGCGAGCGTGGTCTTGTCGATGCCGGTATTGCCATCGATGCGGCGGCGTTGCGGCCGGAATGGCTCAAGACCGTTTCCGATATCGTGAGCGAAGCGACGCTTGCTTTGCCCAGGAGCGACTGGATGCAACGGGGCGGCCGCAGTGGGCGGCACAGCGAGCATCTCGGTCACTTGCTCAGCGAGTTGCAATCGATGCAGCGAACCTTTCCGGGGGTCACATGGTGATCGCCATGTTCGATGATGCCGAGTTGCGGCAGCGTGCCTGGGACGTCGCAGCAAGCGTGGTCGATCCCGAGATTCCGGTTCTGACCATCGCCGACCTCGGCGTGCTGCGTGACATCACCGTCGACGAGGGGCGTGTCGAAGTGACGATCACGCCGACTTATTCGGGTTGTCCGGCCATGAACATGATCACGCTCGAAATCGAGCTGGCGCTGGAGCGCGAGGGCTTTCGCGATTCGAAAGTGCGCACCGTGCTGGCGCCGGCCTGGACCACCGACTGGATGAGCGAAGAGGGCCGCCGAAAACTCGGGGAATACGGTATCGCTCCGCCGCAGCCGGCGAACTCCCGCCGAGCCTTGTTCGGCAAGGATGAGGTGGCGTGCCCGCAATGCGGATCTGATGATACCGAGGTGCTCTCCGAATTCGGTTCGACCTCCTGCAAGGCGCTGTGGCGCTGCAAGGCGTGCCGCGAGCCCTTCGACTATTTCAAGTGCCACTGATTGTGTTGCCGCTCCGTCGCCAGGTGAGGATGCCGTCCTTGCGAGCGAAGCGAGGCAATCCAGACCGTGATCAGAGAGAATTTCTGGATTGCTTCGTCACGGAGCCCGTCATCGGGCGCGCGTTCGCGCGACCCGTTGGCTCCTCGCAATGACGGCGGGAATGCACTGATGTCTGCTGCCACCCCACGATTTCACCGCCTTGCCGTCAGCGACCTTCGCCGGGAAACGAGCGATGCGGTGTCGCTGACCTTTGCGATCCCGAAAGAGCTCGCCGAAGACTACCGCTTTTCCCCCGGTCAATATCTGACCCTGCGGACCACGATGGACGGCGAGGAAGTGCGCCGCTCTTATTCGATCTGCTCCGGCCCGGACGACGGCGAATTGCGAATCGCGGTGAAGAAGGTCGATGGCGGCGCGTTCTCCAATTGGGCCGCCGACGAACTGAAAAGCGGCGACGAACTCGACGTCATGACGCCGACCGGCCGCTTCGGGGTCGTGCCGGCGGCGGACGAAGCGCGGCTCTATGTCGGTTTTGCCGCGGGCTCTGGCATCACGCCGATCCTGTCGATCATCAAGGGTGTGCTGGCGCGCGAGCCGAAAAGCCGTTTCTTCCTGTTCTACGGCAACCGCTCGACCGTGGGCATGCTGTTTCGCGAAGCGCTCGAGGAACTCAAGGACCGCTTCATCGAGCGGCTGTCGGTGTTTCACGTCATCTCTGGCGAAGAGCAGGATATCCCGATCCTGCACGGCCGGCTCGATGGCGAGAAGGTGAGGGTGCTGTTGCGTTCGCTGGTCCCGGCGGAAAGCGTCGATCATGTCTTCATCTGCGGTCCCCTCGGCATGAGCGAAGATATCGAGGCGACGTGTCGCGAAATCGGGATTGCAGAGAAGCAGATTCACGTCGAGCGCTTCGTGTCCGAATTCGGCGGCAAGCCGCGTCCGAAGGCTGTGGTACAGGCGAGCGCGCCGCCGAAAGCCTTGGCGGGGCTCATCATCGACGGCAAGCGCCGCGAAGTGCCGGTCGCCGAGGGCGAAGCTATCCTCGATGCCGCCCTGCGCGCTGGCGTCGATCTGCCCTTCGCCTGCAAGGGCGGCATGTGCTCGACCTGCCGCGCCAGGCTCGTGGAAGGCGAGGCGCAAATGGAAGTGAACTACTCGCTCGAGCAGTGGGAATTGGAGAAGGGGTTCATTCTCACCTGTCAGGCGCGACCCCTGACCGACAGGGTCGTGGTGGATTACGACCACGTGTAGGAGTCCTCATCCTGAGGAGCGGCGCCTTCGCCGCGTCTCGAAGGATGAAGCCCCATTTTGGGCTTCATGGTTTTCCCGGCGATGCAAAGCATCGTCCGGAGACGGCGCAAGAGCGCCTCCTCACCATGAGGCGCATGATCTACCCCTTCGGCCGCTTGTCGATCACGCGCCTGGCCTTGCCAAGCGAGCGCTCCAGCGTTTCCGGCGCCACTGCCTTGATCCGCGCCGTAATTCCAATGGTGCTCTTGATGTGATGGGTGACGCGCTCGACGTGCTCGAACAGCCCCTGACCGTCCCAGTGCTCGGTTCGCGCCTCGGCGAGCACCGTCATCTCGTCCATCCTTCCCTCGCGCGTCAGTTCAATGACGAAATGGCCGCCGCACCAATCGGTCGCCAGCAGCGCTTCCTCGATCTGGGTCGGAAACACATTGACGCCGCGCAGGATGATCATGTCGTCGGAACGACCGGTGACTTTTTCCATTCGCCGCATGCCCCGCCGCGCCGTGCCCGGCAACAGCCGCGTGAGGTCGCGCGTGCGATAGCGGATCACCGGGAAGGCTTCCTTGGTCAGCGAGGTGAACACGAGCTCGCCCTTTTCGCCGTCCGGCAGCACCGCGCCGGTGTCGGGGTCGATCACCTCGGGGTAGAAATGATCCTCCCAGATGTGCAGCCCATCCTTGGTCTCGATGCATTCCTGCGCAACGCCGGGACCGATCACCTCGGAGAGGCCATAGATGTCGGTGGCGTCCATGTCGAAGGTCGTTTCGATTTCACCTCGCATCGCGTTGGTCCAGGGCTCGGCGCCGAAGATGCCGATCTGCAATGAGGATTTGCGTGGGTCGAGACGCTGGCGTTTGAACTCGTCGAGGATCGCAAGCATGTAGCTCGGCGTCACCGTGATGATGTCAGGCTTGAAATCGTTGATGAGCTGCACCTGCCGCTCAGTCATGCCGCCGGAAACCGGCACCACGGTGCAGCCAAGTTTCTCGGCGCCGTAATGCACGCCCAGGCCACCGGTGAAGAGACCATAACCGTAGGCGTTGTGGATGATCATGCCGGTGCGGCCGCCGGCGGCACGGATCGAGCGCGCCATCACCTCCGACCAGGTCTCGATGTCGGCTCTGGTGTATCCGACCACGATCGGCTTGCCGGTGGTACCGGAGGAAGCGTGGACGCGGACCAGTCTTTCGCGGGGCACCGCGAACATCTTGAACGGATAGTTGTCGCGCAGATCCAGTTTGGTCGTGAACGGGAACCTGGCGAGATCGGAAAGCTGCTTGAAGTCCTTCGGATGCACGCCGACAGAATCGAAGACTTTCCGGTAATGCGCGACATTGTCGTAGGCATGCGTCAGCGACCAGGCGAGGCGTCTTTCCTGTAACGCGACGATCTCGTCCCGGGATGCCTTTTCGATTTCGTCGACCTCGGCGCGATAGTTGCGGGCGCTGATTTTTTTCCCGATCGAAGCCATCGCGCGTTTCCTGTCCTGTATCTCATTTCTCATTTCGGCCCGGCAGCGGCTTCGGCCATCGGCACCAATGCGCCGCCGATGGTCCGCGAATGACCGCGCAGCTCGGCCACGACGGTATCATTGACCGTGACGCGCACGTCGTAAATCCCGGAACGGCCGGTCCGCGAGATTTCCCGCGCCCTCGCCACCAGGGTGTCGCCGAGCTTGCCCGGCCGGATGAAGGATATGTTGCATTGCGCAGCGACCGTGCGCTGGTTGTGGGAGTTGCATGCGAACGCAAACGCCGAATCCGCGAGCGTGAAGATGAAGCCACCATGGGCAATGCCATGCCCGTTGACCATGTGCGGCCGGATGGTCATCGTCAGTACGGCCTGGCCGGCCTTGACCTCCAGGATCTCCATGCCGAGGCCCTGGCTGGCGCCGTCCTCCTTCCACATCGCATCCGCGCAGGCGCGTGCGAGGTCGTCGGGCGAAAGTATGGCCTTGACGGTCACTCTGGTCTCCGAAAGTCGCTGATCGGAACAAGCCTCTTGTGCTGTGGCGTCAGTCGGTTAGTCATGGGACCGGGCGGCGGCGCTGTCAACGATTCCGGCGGTACCGCAACAAAATCGGGAAGGTCTGATGCCGAGCGAAAATATACAAGTCGAAGCGCGCTGCGTACGGCTGCCGGCGAAGGCCGAGACGCCAGCTTCGCTTGCACCAGTGATCGAGCGACGAGCGCTGTCGCGCGGCGAAAACCAGGTGCTGATCGAGGTGAAGGCGGCAGCGGTAAATCCTTCCGACGTCAAGGCCGCGACCGGGCTGATGGCCTACGCGGTGTTTCCGCGTACCCCCGGCCGCGACTACGCCGGGATCGTGATCGACGGGCCATCGGGCTCGGTGGGGCACGAAGTGTTCGGCTCGTCCGGCGATCTCGGAATCCGCCGCGACGGAACCCATGCCACCCATCTGGTTGTCGAAGCCGATGCGGTCGTCGAGAAACCCAAAGGCATTTCCTTTGAGGAGGCCGCGGGCATCGGCGTTCCTTTTGTCACGGCGATCGAAGGCTTTCGGCGTGCCGGCATGCCGAGGAGCAGCGAGACGGTGCTGGTGATGGGCGTCAATGGCAAGGTTGGCCAAGCCGCGGCGCAGATTGCCACCTGGGTCGGCGCGCGCGTGATCGGCGCCGTGCGCAGGAGCGAGCCTTACGAGGGCCACAGCAATTCTCCCGTCGAGATGATCGATTCATCGACAACCGATGTGGCGACGCGCGTGCGCGAGCTCACCGGCGGCAAGGGCGCCGACATCGTATTCAATACGGTGGGCGATCCCTATTTCCAGGCGGCGCACCACTCGCTCGCGCTCCGCGGGCGGCAGATCCTGATCGCGGCGATCAACCCGGTCGTCCCGTTCAACATTCTCGAATTTTATCGCGGCCAGCACAGCTATGTCGGCATCGATACGCTCGGCCTGTCGTCGAGCGCGACCGGAGCCGTGCTCGGGGAACTTGCTCCTGGCTTTGCGAGCGGGCTTCTCAAGCCGTTTCCGATCAAGCCGGACGCAATCTTTTCACTCGAAGAAGCAAAGCCGGCCTTTCTGGCCGTGGCAGGCTCTTCGCGTGATCGCGTCATCCTGCGGCCATCCTGACAGGGACAGCGCGTGCCACCGGGCGCCAACATGGTCGTCTTCGCCGGGCTTTTGATCGGGCTTGCCTATGGTGCGGTCGCCCTGTTGAGCGGCTTTTGCCTGACGAGCAGCCTGCGCGGCTGGTGGGTTGAAGGTGACAGCCGTTTGATCCGGACGTTCGCGCTGGCGCTTGGCGTTGCGGTTGCGGCGACGCAGCTTCTGGCCGGATACGGCGCCGTCGATCTTGCCAAGTCGGTCTATCTTCTCACATCGTTCTCGGCGCCGCTGATGTTCTTTGGCGGCCTCTTGTTCGGTTACGGCATGGTGCTGGCGAACGGTTGCGGCTCGCGCGCGCTCGTGCTGCTCGGTCGCGGCAATCTGCGCTCGTTTGTCGTGGTGATCGTGCTCGGCATCGCCGCACAGATGACGATCCGGGGGTTGATCGCGCCCGCGCGGGTCGCCCTTTTGCAGGCTTCGCAGGCCAAACCGGCTTATCTTTCGCTGCCGGCGCTGCTCTCGACATTTACTGGCAGCGAAATGCTTGCGCGCGCCATCGCAGCGTCCGCCATCGCGGCAGCGCTCGTCATCTTTGCCTTCGCGCATGCACCGTTCCGGCGCGCCGGCGGACAGATCGCGGCTGGTGCCGCGACAGGTTTGCTGGTGAGCGCGGGCTGGTTTGCGACCGGCTATCTTGGCGCCGATGATTTCGATCCGGCACCCGTCACCTCGCTCACCTTCATCGCCCCGATCGCGGATACAGTTCAATACGTCATGCTGTCGACCGGGCTGACGCTCAACTTCGGGGTTGCCATGGTTGCCGGCGTTTTCACCGGCAGCCTCGTGACAGCGCTCGCCACGGGCCGCTTCCGCCTGGAAGGTTACACCTCGCCCCGCCACATGCTTCGTTCGATCGGCGGCGCGGCGCTGATGGGGTCGGGAGGCGCGATGGCGCTCGGCTGCTCGATCGGACAGGGCCTGACCGGGATTTCGACGCTGGCGCTGGCGTCGTTTGTCGCGGCAGCCGGAATCCTCATGGGCTCGGCCGCGGGCTTGCGCGGTCCGCTCCGCGTCGCGGCGTCGAAAGAAAAGGACGGAAAGAATGCTCTTTGAAGCGTGGCGATTTCAGTCAGCCGAGCTGGCGTGACGTTGCGAGCCGCATCACGTCGAGATAGCCGGGACGTACTTCCATCCGCTTGATCAATCCCTTTTCGAGAAGAAGCCGATGGGCGTCGGGCAGCCGGTAGCACGGCAGATACATGAAGAGATGATGCTCGGCATGATAGTTCACCCAATAGGGCGCGATCAGGAGCCGCTCGACCGGGTTGGCAAGCGTGGTGCGGGCGTGGCTGAACGGGTCCTCGCCGGTGGACGTGCAGGCGTGCTCGGCGATGTTGCGGATGCGCGTCACCAGCGACAGCCAGGTCGCCATCGCAAACACCCACACGCCCCAAAACCAGATGCCGGCGCCGGCCAGCCAGAACAGACCGAACATTAACGCATTGACGAAAAGGAATCGCGCCATCTTGTCGGCGCCGCTCGAGACGAAGCTCTCGTGCGTCTCCTCTTCATCGCCGGCGCTCCGCCTGAACAGCGACAAAAACAGCGGCAGCCGCTGTTTCATAAAGGTCTGGCCGGTAAGATCGCGGATCGCCTTGCGGGTAAGACTCTCTTTCGTGATCGGGAACGGCGCCGAGAGTGAAAGATCGGGATCTTCCACCTGTTGCGTGTATCTGTGATGCCGCAGATGGTACGAGCGGTAACTGGCGAGATCGGCGCCCACCGGCACCGCGCACAGCCACTGCCCGATCCATTCGTTGATCGCCCGGTTCGGATGAAGCCCGCCATGCGCAGCCTCATGCATCAGGATCGCAAGCCCGAGCTGGCGCGCGCCAACGATCATCACCGCGACCAGCCACGTCAGGGGATTGGGCCACAAGCTCAGAAGCGCGATGGCCGCAGCGATCGTACCCCAGGCGTGCGCCACCAGCCAGAGGCTCCGCAGCCAACTGCGCGAGGTCAGATCATTCCACTCCTCGGGCGAGAAGACCGATCGGGGATCAATGCGCGCCACCGCCGGCATGAGCGCTCCTCCTGGTAGAGCATACCGCCTCTGGAATCATACGCCCGCGTGGTGGTTCGTCAATCCGCAGGCCGGGTCACGATACGGATTTCCGAGGTCAGGGTACGGTGCACCGGGCACTTGTCGGCGATCTCCATGAGCTTTTTGCGCTGTTCGGCATCGAGCGCGCCCTCCATGGCAATCACCCGATCGATCTGGTCGAGCATGCCTTCCTTGGTCTCGCATTCAGCGCAGTCTTGCGCGTGGATCTTGCTGTGCCTCAGCGTGACGGTTGTGCGCTCGAGCGGCAGCGATTTGCGGTCCGCATAAAGCCGCATGGTCATCGAGGTGCAGGCGCCAAGGCCGGCCAGCAGAAAATCGTAAGGCCCGGGCCCGGTGTCCTTGCCGCCTGCGGCGACAGGTTCGTCGGCGACGAGGCGGTGCGGCCCGACCGAAATGTTTTGCTGAAACTTGCTGTCGCGGGTCTCGCGAACCACGACACTGCGCGGCGCTTCGCCAAGATCCATGGCTTCTTCTGCCATCACGGGTTCAATATAGCGCGAGGCCCAGGCGGCGATGACCTCGGCAACATAGCCGGAATCGCGGCGGTCGCTCAAAAGGTGGTCGGCGCCGGCAAGCGAAACGAAACTCTTCGGATGCCTGGCTGCCACGAAGATGCGCGTGGCATTGTCGATGCCGACCGTGTCATCGGTCGGGGCGTGCATGATCAGCAGCGCCCTGTGCAGCCTCGCGACGTGATCCATCAGGCTGTGCTCGGCGACATCGTCGAGGAATTCCCGTTTGATCGTGAACGGCCGGCCGGCGAGTGAGACTTCCGCCTTGCCATGCTTGCGGATGTCTTCGATGCGATCGGCAAAGAGCCCGGTGACATGGGCGGGGTCGGAGGGCGCGGCGATGGTGACGACCGCCTTGGCTTGCGGAATGCTTTCCGCCGCCGCCAAAATCGCAGCGCCGCCGAGGCTGTGGCCGATCAGAAGTGACGGCGCGTCTTTGGTCTCGCGCAGATGGTCGGCGGCGCGCACCAGATCGGCCACGTTGGAGGCAAACGTCGAATTGGCGAAATCGCCCTCGCTCGAGCCAAGGCCGGTGAAGTCGAAACGAAGCACCGCGATGCCCTTGGCCGCGAGCGCCACCGCGATCCGTTTTGCCGCCAGCACGTCCTTGCCGCAGGTAAAGCAATGCGCAAACAGCGCGTAGGCGCGAATTCGACCCTCCGGCGTATCGAGCGCGGCGGCCAGTTTCTGGCCCTCCGAACCCGCAAATTGAAAGCGTTCGGTTGGCACGTTCCATCTCCTCGGGTTGGGAAGATTCTCAAAGTCAGTCCGCGGAATAGCGCTGTTCGGCCCAGGGATCGCCGCGGTTGTGATAGCCGCGGACTTCCCAGTAACCGGGTGCATCATCGGCGCGGAATTCGATGGCTTGCAGCCATTTCGCGCTCTTCCAGAAATAAAGATGCGGCACCACGAGCCGCACCGGGCCGCCATGCTCCGCCGTCAGTGGAACTCCCGACCAGCTGTGCGCGAGGAGCGCGTCCTCGGCGGCAAAATCCTCGATCGTCAGATTGGTGGTGTATCCATCATAGGAATGCAGCACCACGTGGCGCGCATCCTCGCGCGGCTGGCAGGCCATCAGGAGGTCACCAACCGCCAACCCTTCCCATTGGTTGTCGTAGCGAGACCAGGTGGTCACGCAATGGATGTCGGAGACGGATCTGGTCTGCGGTCGGGCCGTGAACTGGGCAAAGTCCCAGAAGATCGGCTGTCCGACCGCCCCGTACACGTCCAGCCGCCAGCGCTCGCGGGAAACATGGGGCGTCAGCCCGAGATCGAGCACCGGCCAGTCCCTGGTCAGATGCTGTCCAGGCGGAAGGCGCTCGTCTTCGGCGCGCGAGATTTTTCCGGTGAGGAAGCGGCCCTCGCGTGCCCAGCGCTCTTTGGTACGGGTGAGCTTGGATGTCAGGGGCTCGTTGCTGTCGTCAGCCATCGCTTACCCGTGATTTTTCTACTCGTGACGATGCATCGCCGATTCGTGCTTGGTGTCGCGCATGGTCGTGTAGATGATCAGCGAAAGGAAGATCATGCCGCTGAGGTAATAGTAAAACCAGTCTTGAAATAGAGCGCGACTGCAGGTGCAGTGCCGCCGAACAGGGAGACCGTGATGGCGTAAGGCAGGCCGACCCCGAGCGCGCGGATTTTGGTGGGAAACAATTCGGCCTTCACGATGGCATTGATCGAGGTGTATCCGGCGACGAAAATCCAGGCTGCGCAAATCAAAAGGAAGGCGGTGAACGGGGACTTCGTCTCCTTCAGCGTCGTCAGGATCGGTATCGTCGCGATCGTCCCCATGATTCCGAAGAACATCAGCACCGGCTTGCGACCGATCCGATCCGATATCGCACCGTAAATCGGCTGCAGCACGGTCGCGAAAACCAGTGAACCGAAGATGATGAACGTGGTCTGGTTTTCGGTGAAGCCGACCGACTGCCTGACGAAGGTCTGCATATAGGTCGTGAACGTGTAGAAGGCGGCGGTGCCGCCGGCGGTAAGGCCAACGACAAGCGCCAGCTCGCGCGGATAGTTCAAGAGGCCACGGATCGATCCGGTCGGATTGACGGCTTTCTTGGCTTCCACAAACGCCTCGGTCTCGTGAAGCGTGCGCCGCATCACCGCGGCGAAAATCGCAAGCAGGGCGCCGATAATGAACGGAATCCGCCAGCCCCAGGATTTCAGCTCCTCCGGCGTCAAAAACAGGTTTTGCAGCAACAACAGCACGATGATCGCGGTGAGCTGGCCGCCGATCAGGGTGACGTATTGGAAGCTGGAGTAGAAGCCCCGATTTTTGGCGTCGGCAACCTCGCTCAGATAGGTCGCGCTGGCGCCGTATTCGCCGCCAAGGCTCAAGCCTTCGATGACGCGCGCGAGCGCGAGAATCGCGGGCGCGGCGAAACCGATCGAAGCGTAGGTCGGCGTGACCGCGATGATCAGCGAGCCGAAACACATGCAGACCACCGAGAGCGTCAGCGAAAGCCGGCGGCCGTGGTGATCGGCGATGTAGCCGAACAGCCAGCCGCCGAGTGGCCGCACCAGGAATGTCGCGGCGAAGATTACCGCGGCATTGAGTTGCTGCACCACCGGGTTGCTGTTCGGAAAGAAAGCCGGCGCGAAATACAAGGCAAACGCCGTGTAGGCGTAAAAATCGTACCACTCGACGAGATTGCCGACGGAGCCGATGAAGATCGCTTTGATCCGCCGTTGCACGTCGTGGATATCGAGGTGGTCTTCGGCATTCAGGCTTGCGGCATGATCAATCACGTTGGTTTCCCCCGGGGATTTTCAGGTCTTATCGTTGTGGACGAATGGGTGACAATTCAGCTCGGCTTTCCGAACAGGACTGGAAGCTGCCGCGGCCCGCGTACCGTGCCTTCCGACCAGGTGACCTTGCCGGCGGGGTCCAGCCTGAAATGCGGAATGCGCTTCAGCCATTCCTCAATCGCCACCGTCATCTCCATGCGCGCGAGGTTGGAACCGACGCAGCGGTGAATGCCAAGGCCGAAGGCGGCGTGCGGATTTTGCTTGCGGTCGATCACGACCTTGTCGGCGTCGGGAAAGACGGCGGGATCGCGGTTTGCAGCAGGAAACGACAGCAACACCATGTTGCCGGGCTTGATTGGGCAACCGCTGATTACCGTCTCCTTCATCACCTCGCGCGCCATCGTCACCGGGGAATAGGCGCGCAAAAATTCCTCGATCGCGGTCGGCAGTAGCTCGGGCTCCGCGACCAGGCGCTCGCGGTCCGACGGCGTCTTCGCCAAATGCCACAACGAGGCGCCGATCGCGCTCCAGGTGGTGTCGATACCCGCGATCAGCAAAAGCCGCAACGAGCCCAGCACATGCGCGTCCGGCAATGGCTGCCCGTTCTTGTCCCGCGCGTTCATCAGCGTCGAAATCAGATCATCGGTCGGATGCTTCTTGCGGCGTTCGATATGCTCGACGAAATACAGGCCCATTTCCTGACTGGCCTGGATCGAGATGGCCTGATCCTTGATGCCGAGTTCAAGCACCTCGTGGATCCATCTGATGAAGAGATCGCTGTCGGTTTCGGGAATGCCGAGCATGTGCGCAATGGTGCGCACCGGAATGTGCTTGGCATACCGGGCCGCAACATCGCATCCCTCGTCCTCGATGAACTCGTCGATCAATTCATTGCAGATGGCACGGACTCGGGGTTCCAGTTTATTGACGGCGTCGGGCGTGAACGGCGGCAACAGCAACTGCTTTGCCGGCTTGTGTTGCGGCGGATCGGACGTGATCGGCGGGGCGGGTACGGTTTCCGGCCTGATGTCGCGCACGATGACGCGCCGCGAGGAAAAATGCTCGGTGTCGTAAGCCACCTGCTTCACCGCTTCATAGGTCGTCGGCAGATAGCAGCCGAGGAAGCGTTCGGTGTGCACCACCGGGCTCGTAGCGCGCAATTCTTCCCAGATCGGATATGGATTTTCCGTCCAGCGCGGATCGGTATGGTCGAAATCGTGGACCCAATCGGTGACGGGGAAATGATCGGACATCAGGCAATTTTCCTCTCGGTTCCGTCCGCGCAGACGATGCTGAATCAGATTTTACTGAAATTGGCGAGCGAGTTTATTCCTCCGTGACTTCGATCGCAATTTCCGGACAGTTGGCTTGCGCAAGCCAGGCCTTGTCTTCCAGACCCGCCGGAACTGTACCGTCGCCAATTTCGTGCGCATTGCCGAACCGGTCGAGTTCGAACAGCTCGCCCGCAAGCGACTTGCAGCGGGCGTGCCCCTGACATTTATCCTGGTCGACGTGAACTTTGAGCTTTCCGGGCATCCTTGAGCATCCGCGGTCGCAGCGCTCGTGGCGCTGCATTCGTCTTTCCCCGGACGATTATAGCGAGGCAGTCAGCATTCACCAGCGGCCAAATAGCGGCTTTGCAGGCATTGACGTTTACAGAGGCTTTTGAGCTAGGAGGCCGATTTTGGCTCGATTGGAGTCGTGCCGCGCACGCCCAGAATATCCTCCAGCACCTTCGCGCCGGCGAGAAGATGCGCCTCGCCGCGGGGCCGGGCCACCATCTGCAGCCCGACCGGCAGGCCGGAAGCGGTAAATCCGCACGGCAACGAAAGCGCCGGACAGCAGGCCAGCGTAATCGCATAGACTATACCGAGCCACTGGACGTAGTTATCGAATTTCTGACCTGCGCATTCGGCCACATAGCGGTTCTCGACCGGGAACGGCGCGACGATGGTTGCGGGCGAAAGAAGCAGATCGTATGTCTTGAAGAATTCGAGCGTGCGCGCGGTCATTGCCAGGCGCTGCGCTTCCGCGCGCTCGATCCGTTCGACGGAAAGCTTCAGACCTTCCTCGATGTTCCAGATCACTTCCGGCTTGAGCTGATCGCGGTGCGTGCGAAGCAGCGCCGCCTTGCTGACGGCGAAGTCGAACGCACGCAGCACATGGAAACATTCGTGCGCTTCACGCAGATCGGGATGGGCTTCCTCGACAATGGCCTCGGCCTCGGCGAACTGAAACGCTGCCTTGCGGGTAATTGCGGCGACCTCCGGATCGACCGGTGTGATGCCGAGATCAGGCGAGTAGGCGATGCGCCTGGGTTTCTGGGGCGAGCGCACGGCAGAGAGGAACGAGGACGGCAGCGAGGGTAGCGAGAGCGGGTCGGCTGGATGCTCGCCGCTCATGGCGTCGAGCAACAGCGCGAGATCCTCGACGTTGCGCGCCATCGGCCCGTGCACTGTCAGATTGCGATCGATCTTGAACGCGGGGCTATGGGCAACGCGTCCGATGCTCGGCCTGATGCCGACGACGCCGCAAAAGCTTGCGGGGTTGCGGAGCGAGCCGCCCATGTCGGTGCCGTGGGCGAGCCACGCGGTTCCAGTGGCGAGCGCTACGGCAGCACCTCCAGAGGATCCGGCCGCCGACCGCGACAGATCCCACGGGTTGCGCGTGGCGCCAAAAACCTCGTTGAAGGTGTTGGCGCCGGCACCGAATTCCGGGGTGTTCGATTTGGCATAAATTACCGCGCCGTTGTTCTCGAGACGTTCAACAACGATATCGGATCTCTCGGGAACCGTGTCCTTGAAGATCGGCGAACCCTGCGTGGTCCGCACCCCGGCGACATTGGTGAGGTCCTTGATCGGGATCGGTAGACCCGCGAGCATGCCGCGACTGCCAGCAGGTTTCTGCATCAAGGCCTGCGCCTGCTTCCGGGCGCGGTCGAAACACAGGATCGGCAGGGCGTTGACCTTGCCATCGACCTCGGCAATCCGCCGCTCCAGCACGTCGAGCAGGTCGAGCGGCGTGACTTCCCCGGAGTTGAGCCTGTCGACGACGGCACATGCCGTTGACCGTATCAATGCCTGATCGGATGACATCCGTTCACTCCCCATCACATCTTTGCTTCTGGATAGCGGATTGCGCAGCGAAGTAAAACATTTTACGACAAAGTGGAAACGCGATTACGACCTGGAGATGCGAACATGACACCGTTGGACGCGCCCGACTGGCGCAGCATGAGCAAGCCAGACCTCGACAGCGGCCTGAACAACTCCATGGCCGTGGCCGGAAGCGGCGACATGGTGGATGGTTGGGAGCGGCGTTCGGCCGAATTCCGCAGCGCCCAATCCGATCACCTCGACCTCAGATACGGCCCACGGGACCGCAATCGCATCGACTTCTTCAAGGCAGGTGCGAATGCGCCGACGCTCCTCTTCATACATGGTGGCTATTGGCAGATGCGGGCCAAGGAAGCCTTCTCAATGTTTGCCGGCGGTCCGATGACCCACGGCATCAATGTGGCCCTGATCGGCTATACGCTTGCACCGGATGCAACGCTCGATGGGATTGTCGCCGAAATTCACGCGGGCGTCGATTTTCTCGCTCGCAGCTTGCCCGGCCTTGGCGGCGATCCGGACCGGATCGCTGCGTCCGGCTGGTCGGCCGGCGGCCATCTGACGGCAATGGCGATGTTGCATCCCAAGATCAAGGGCGGCGTGGGCATCAGCGGTATCTACGATCTCGAACCGATCCGCCACAGCTATCTCAACGTCAAGCTCGGCCTCGATGAAGCGATGTCTCACCGCAACTCGCCGATGAGGCAGACCGAAAGCGCGATCAAGCCGTTGGCGCTCACGGTCGGAGCCGCGGAATTGCCACTTTTGCGCAAGCAGACCGCGGACTTCGCGAGCAACCGCGCCAGATACGGGCTTCCCGTGAGCTATGAAGAGATTCCCGCCGCCAACCATTTCACGATTATGGACGAGATGCTGGCGCCGACGGGACGGGTCACGACGATGATCCGCCAGTTGTTCGAGCGGATTTAGACCTGGGCCGCCGTCAGGCGCGTGCAAAAGCGCGAAGCGCGTCTTCGCTATGGATGTAGCAGGCATCCACGTCTTTCATGGACCTCCAAAGACGTGGATGGCCGGAACAAGTCCGGCCATGACGAGCCACGCAATCCGGGAAATGCCAGGAAGAACCGGGTTGCTTCGTTACTTTGCTCTTCGCAACGACGGTCCTCTTCTGTGATGTCTACCCCCATCCCGCGGCGATGCCGCCGTCGACGGTGAAGATCACGCCCGACGTATAGGCTGATCGGTCGGAAGCGAGGAATGCCATCAGATCGCCGATCTCGCGCGCGTGAGCGGGACGGCCGAGCGGAAGGCCTTTCTGGAATTCCTTGTAGCGATTTTCGTCACCGAACTGGTTTCTGGCGCGGGTTTTCAGGAGCGCGATGTGGCGGTCGGTGCCGACCGGACCGGGATTGATCCCGACTACGCGGATGTTGTCGGCGAGGCTCTTGCTGCCGAGGGTGCGGGTGAACGACATCAGCGCGGCATTGCCGGTAGAGCCGCAGATGTAGTTGGCGTCGAATTTTTCCCCGGCAACCCCGATATCGTTGATGATCACGCCGCCGCCGCGCGCCTTCATCTGCGCGTAGATGGCGCGGGTAATGTTGATGTAGCCGAACACCTTCAATTCCCAGGCGTGGCGCCAGGTGGGCTCCTCGATCTTGTCGATCGAACCGCCCGGAATGTCGCCGGCATTGTTGACGAGGATGTCGATGTCGGCGGCCTCCTTTATCAGGCGCGCGATGTCGTCCGGCTTGCGCAGGTCGACGACATGGGTCGCGGCATCGATCTGGTGGGCCGATCGCAGCCGCTCGGCAACGGCCTTGAGCTGATCGCCGCTGCGGGCCGCAAGGCGGAGATGGCAGCCTTCTTCGGCAAAGGCTTCGGCGGCCGCAGCCCCAATGCCCTTCGAGGCGCCGGTGATCAGGACGCGTTTGCCGCGCAAATGAAGATCCATGGAACCACTCTCTTGATGGGAGATGCCAGAAAGGAAGGTGGATATAACTGTTAGGCCGCGGCCAGTGGGACGGTCAACATTGCAGTGCAGCGTTGTTGTCGCGCCAGGTTTCGGTCGCTTGCAATCCGGTCATAAAATGGCTTTACCAGCCGGACCAAAGCGCGATGTATAAGGTCGAAACCACCATCGCGCTTTGGTTTATTGTTTAGGCATGATCCCCGCGCAAACGCGTTCGCGTTTGTCGCGGGGGAAAACCGGTTTCCACTTTTCCGGATCATGCCTGGCCATTCAAGGAAACTCTCGATGAGCAACGGAAAAAAGCAATACCGGATCGCGGTCATTCCCGGTGACGGGATCGGCAAGGAAGTGATCCCGGAAGGGCTTCGCGTGCTTGAAGCGGCGGCCAAGAAGCACGGCGTCGGCATTCATTTCGATCATTTCGATTTCGCCTGCTGGGATTACTACGAAAAGCACGGTGAGATGATGCCGGAGGACTGGAAAGAGAAGATCGGCAAGCACGACGCAATCTATTTTGGCGCGGTCGGCTGGCCTGCGAAAATCCCGGATCACATTTCGCTATGGGGCTCGCTCATCAAGTTCCGCCGGGAGTTCGACCAATATGTCAACCTTCGCCCGGTGCGATTGATGCCGGGTGTGCCGTCGCCGCTCGCCAACCGCAAACCGGGCGATATCGATTTCTGGGTGGTGCGGGAAAACACCGAAGGCGAATATTCCTCCGTTGGCGGCCGCATGTTCCCGGGCACCGAGCGCGAATTCGTCACCCAACAGACCGTGATGACGCGCGTAGGCGTCGACCGTATCCTGAAATTCGCCTTCGAACTCGCGCAGTCGCGGCCCAAGAAGCACCTGACCTCGGCGACCAAGTCCAACGGCATCTCGATCACCATGCCTTATTGGGACGAGCGCGTGGAGGCGATGGCGAAGAATTATCCAAAGGTGAAGTGGGACAAGTTCCACATCGATATTCTGACCGCCAATTTCGTGCTGCACCCGGACTGGTTCGACGTCGTGGTCGGCTCGAACCTGTTCGGCGACATCCTCTCCGATCTCGGGCCGGCCTGCACCGGCACCATCGGGATTGCGCCATCGGGCAACATCAATCCCGAAGGCGATTTCCCCTCCGTGTTCGAACCCGTACACGGTTCGGCGCCCGATATCGCAGGGCAAGGCATCGCGAATCCGATCGGCATGATCTGGTCGGGCGCAATGATGCTGGAGCATCTCGGCCGGAAGGAAGCCGCCGCCTCGATCGTCACCGCGATCGAGCGCACCCTCGGCGAACGCACGCTGCGCACCCGCGATCTCGGCGGCAATGCGGATACGGTTACCTGCGGCAAGGCGGTCGCGGAGATGGTGGAGTAGGGACTCCCTTTCCCTCTCCCCTTGCGGGAGAGGGTGCCTGAGAGCGAAGCATCGAAGGCGGGTGAGGGGTCCCTTTTTTCCCCGACGGCGGATCGCTCGCGAAATCCTTGATGCGCCGAAGCGGGACTAGATGGCTCAGCTTATGCGCCAAGATATCTAATTAAAGCATTGTCGTCGCTATGCTTGGTTATTTCGTTTGTTGTTCAGGTGTTGGAGTTGCTGTAGGCGGAGGAGGAGGCGACTTCAATTGGTGCTTGGCGAAAATCGTTGCACCGAGTGCAGTGACTTCTTTTGCTTTTATCATGTAGCCAAGGTTCATCATCATATTCACAACAGGTACGGGCATGTTTACGGTTGGGATGTTCCTGACGACTATGCTGCCATCAGGTTGAAAGATCGGACCGGAATAGAGAACACCAAGAAATATAACTCTCGTCCCGAGAACAATGCCGCCTGTCTTCGTGGGGTAACTGCCGTCATTGTAGATGAAAACGGGTGAGCCTGAACTTCCGGGAAAGCTCGCTATATCGATCACCGTGGTTGCGACGCCATCCACGACGAAATCGACTGCCGGATGCGAAGCGGTTATTCCACGGCGTAACAACGGAAAGTTGTTGGTCGAATCCCATAATCCATTCGGATAACCGACCATAAGAACTTGCTCAACCGCATCGAACTGTTTCAATTCCTCATCCGATTTGATGAGGCTTGGATCGAGCGGCCTGAAGAAGGGTATCAGCGGACTCATGGAGTTCATGACCGGCCCCACGATAAGCCGGCAGAGATCAATCTTTGGGTCTGGATGAGGTATCCAGTCAGAGGGAACAGAATCGATTTCAACGTTAGCTGAAGGGGCTTTAGCGTCGCGGTCTGTGGCTGTATGGATGAGAAAGCCGAGGCGTTCTGTGCCATCAATGACATGCTTATTCGTTATCAGTACGGGTACGAACTCCTTGGAGTCGGTCGGGAAATTGAAGAAAAAACCCGTTCCAGTCTTGATATTGGTCGAGTTCGGAATTTTGCCGACGATCCTGACCGTCGAATACATAATGTGTTCGCCGATGCTCTTCGGTTCGATCATGTTGGCCCAAACGCGAGTTGTTGTGAGAGCAAAGGGAAGCGAAAGGCCATAGCCTAGCAATCTGCGCCTATGAATCAGCATCAATTCGCTCCCAAGTTGAGCAACTATAGCTCAGAAGCTCTAGATTAGATGCTGTCGAGTTTGCCGTAGGGCGGATTTTACGCGACACATCGAAGTTAGGGGCGTCGTTGCGAGCCCTGCGCACAAATACGGAAGGCTACTGAGGTCGGCACAACTATTCGGGGCACTAGGCCTTAATTATTGGATTATAAAGGCGAAAAAACCAACTCCTCCACAAGGGCAGGAAGGAAGAGGACCTACGCCCTCTTTGCGATCCGCCTGCAATGCTCCCAGGCCGCACGGATCAGGTTTTCGCTCGCCTCGGGTGTGCGGAAGGCTGAATGAGCCGAAAGCGTCACGTTCGGCAATTGGGTCAGGGGATGATCCGAAGGCAGCGGCTCGATGTTGAAGACGTCGAGCCCGGCGTGGCGGATATGGCCTGACTTCAATGCCTCGATCATCGCGGCTTCGTCCACCACAGCCCCGCGCGCGGTGTTGACGAGAAGGACGCCCGGCTTCATCGCGGCAATGCGATCGCGCGACAGGAAGCCGCGGGTCTCGTCGTTGAGCAACAGATGCAGCGAAACGACGTGGCTCTGCGCCAGCAGTGCCTCGAGCGGGACGAAATCGACGCCTGCAAATTTCTTCGGCGAGCGGTTCCAGGCAATCACCCGCATGCCACTGCCGAGCGCGATGCGCGCCACCTCCGCGGCAATGCCGCCAAAGCCGATCAGGCCGAGCGTCTTGCCGGTGAGCTGCATGCCGTCCTCGCGCAGCCAGTTGCCGGCACGCATCTCGCGGTCCATTTGCGCAATGCCGCGCGCGGCGGCCCACATCAGCGCGACCGCGCATTCGGCGACCGCCGTATCGCCATAGCCCTTGATCAGGTGAACCTCGATGCCGAGTTCGCCGAGTTCCTCCGGATTCATGTAGCTGCGCGCGCCGGTGCCCAGGAACACGACGTGTTTGAGGCCATGGCAGCGCCGCGCGATCTCGGTCGGCAAGGCAGTGTGGTCGATGATGACGATTTCGGCGCCATCGAGCAGGGCCGGGATCTGATCTGGCGCGATGTCGGGATCGCGGTTGACCCGCACCGCCGGATCACCAGGCTTGTTTTGCCGCTCGAAAATATCGGCCAGCGACTTGTTGGCATCGATGAAAACTCCACGCACCGAAATCTCCTTGTTCTCTGGACATGATCTCCACGCAAACGTATTCGCGTTTGTCGCAAGGGAAAACCGGTTCCCACTTTTCGCCAGGCGGCCCTCGGGCCCGGATCATGCTCGGTCAGGAAGCCACCCCCGCGAGCGACAGCACCGTGTGCATCAAGACGTTGGCGCCGGCCGTGCAATCGGCCTGCGTTGCATCCTCAAGCTCGTTGTGGCTGACGCCGTCCTTGCAGGGCACGAACACCATCGCAGCGGGAATCTTGGTGTTCAGGTTACAGGCGTCGTGCCCGGCGCCGGAGGTGATGCGGCGATGGGAGAAGCCGAGCTTCTTCGCCGTGGCTTCCACCGCGGCCACAAGTTTTGGATCGAAATGGGTGGGCGGCTTGCGCCAGACCAGGTCGAGTGTGGCCTCGACATTGCGCCGCGCCGAGATTTCGCCAATGGCTGCGCGCAGATCCTTATCGAGCGCATCCATGATCGCAGCGTCCGCGCTGCGGCAATCGACGGTGAAGGCGATCTCTCCGGGGATGACGTTGCGCGAGGGCTTTGCGATCACGGCCTCGCCGATGGTGCCGACCGCGTTGGGACCATGTTTTTTCGCAATAGTCTCCATAGCAAGCACGATCTCCGATAGCGTCGCGAGCGCATCGCGGCGCAGCCGCATCGGCGTGGAACCGGCGTGGCTCTCGAAGCCCGTGATCTTGCCGTCGTACCACAATACGCCTTGCCCGGAATCGACCACGCCAATGGTCTTGCCCTCGGCTTCGAGGATCGGGCCCTGCTCGATGTGCAATTCGATGAAGCTTGAAAATCTTTGCCTGCCCACGGGGCTGTCGCCCCGATAGCCGATGGCGTCCAGGGCGTCTGCGACCGCGACGCCATCGGCGTCCTTGCGCGACAGGATATCATCGACGGTGAAATCGCCCACGTAAGCCGCGGACGCCATCATCGCGGGGGCAAAACGCGAGCCTTCCTCGTTGGTCCAGTTGACGATGCAGATCGGGATTTCGGTCTCGATCCCGGCGTCGTTCAGCGTACGGACGACTTCGAGCGCCGCAAGCGTGCCAAGTACGCCGTCGAACTTGCCGCCTGTGGGCTGCGTGTCCAGATGTGAGCCAAGCCCGACCGGCGGCTTGGTCATGTCGCGGCCTTTGCGAAGCGCAAACATCGAGCCGAGCGTGTCGACATGCACTTCGAGGCCGGCCGCTTCACAAGCCGTTTTGAACCAGTCGCGGACCTGCCTGTCCTCGTCGCCGAGCGTCAGCCGCCGCACGCCGCCCTTCGGCGTGGCGCCGAATTTCGCGGTTTCATGGATGGTCCCCCAGAGCCTTGCGGAATCGATTTGCAGATTGGACGCGATCGATGTCATTGAACCATTCCAACCAGGCTGAACTTGTGTGCCCGCTTCAATGACGCGCCCGCCGCGGCGCGTCAACAAGGACGGTGGTGTCCTGCGCGATCCTTGCGGCGAGATCGGCGACCAGCTCGACGGCGAGCGTATCGGGCGAGGCCAGCCAGCTTGCGGAAAACGTCAGCGGCGGAATCTTGAGTTCGGTCGACAGCAGCTGCAGTCGGCCGTCCGCCAGTTCATTCTCCACGATCGATGTCGGGATCACGGCGACGCCGAGCCCCTCGACCGCCATGTGGATGACGGTTGCGAGCGAAGCGCTGGCATGCAGCCGGATTGGCGGCAGATCGGGCCGGTTGAACAGCGAGCGCACGATCTCGTAAGGTTGGGACTTGCGCGGGAAGGTGATGATTGGAAATTTGGCGAGATCCTGCACTTTAAGCCGGCCGTTGCCGAGGCCGAGCGATGGGCTGGCGAGCACGCCGACCGGATAGTCGCACAGCACGCGGTTGCGGACGCCGGAGGCAGACAGCGGCCCAACCAGAAAAGCGAGTTCGATTTCCTGTCCCAGCAGGCGAGCGGTCAGGTTCGGCGTGATATCGACCTCGATCTCGAGAGAGAGATTGGGGTGGGCCGTGTTGACGCTCTTGACCAGCCGCGGCAACCAGGTGTGCACAATCGTTTCTGCGACGCCAAGACGCAACACGCCTCGCATCGCCGAGCGCTCGCCGACCTCCGCCATCATCTCCGCGCGCAGGCCGATCAGCTTTTCCGCATAAACCATCAATTGCCGGCCGCTCGGCGTCGGCGAGACGACGCGGTGGTCGCGGTTTAGAAGTTTCACGCCCAGCTCGCGCTCGAGGTGGGCGATCCGCTGCGAAATCGCTGGCTGGGTGGTGTTGAGGCGCTGGCCGGCCCCCCGGAAGCTGCCGAGCGTCACCACCCACAGGAATGTCTCGATAGACTTGAAGTCCACCACGGAACGCGCCCCGGAGAATAAAATTAGCTTATTCAACTTGATTAGAAAGTAAGATTAGACTTTATAGTACGCATGCGCTTCAGTTCTGTCGAGTTAGTGATCCAGTTCTAACATTCGCTTCCCGTTGCAGCCGATACGTTTGCGAATGTTAGAATCAAAGGACCACTGGTAACTGTAAGATTCCAGTGGAGTTTAGGATTTGAAATTCGCTTCGACAGTACGCGGCTGGCTGGGTAGCGAATGCCAAATCCACTCCACTTGCAGGCAGGGCGATGTCATGAGCATTTTGGCGGCAGAACAGCATTTCCGCGAAGACCAGGGTTCGCTTCCGAGCCGGCAGGCACGCATTGCATGTCGCGCCGGAATGGCCACGACGACCGCAGGCGTCGCCAACGGATTTGTTCAGGGCAATCTGGCGATCCTGCCGGAAAAATTCGCAGCCTCCTTTCACCGCTTCTGTCAGCTCAATCCCAAGCCATGCCCGATCATCGGCATGTCAGACGTCGGCAATCCCGGAATTCCCTCGCTCGGGCTCGATCTCGACATTCGCACCGATTTGCCCCGTTATCGCGTTTGGCGCGACGGCCAGGTGGTCGATGAGCCCACCGATATCATGGCGCATTGGCGCGACGATCTCGTGGCCTTCGTAATCGGCTGCTCGTATTCATTCGAAGAAGCGCTGATGGAAGACGGCTTGCCCATCCGTCACGTCGAGCGCAATCTGCGCGTGCCGATGTATCGTACCAGCATCGCCTGCAGCCCTTCGGGGCCGTTTGCCGGTCCGCTGGTGGTGTCGATGCGTCCGTTCAAGCCGGCCCAGGCAATCCGCGCGGTCCAGATCACGTCGCGCTTTCCTTCGGTGCATGGGGCGCCGGTTCACCTCGGCCATCCGCAGTCGATCGGGATTTCCGACATCGCAAGGCCCGACTATGGCGATGCGGTTCCCGTCGAGGCGGACGAGATCCCGGTGTTCTGGGCCTGCGGCGTCACACCGCAGGCGGTCATTGCGGCTGCCAAGGTACCGTTTGCGATCACGCATGCACCGGGATTGATGCTGGTGACCGATCTGCGCAACAAAGACCTGGCCGTGCTCTAATGGTTTGGGTTTTTGGCGGGTAGTTGTTGCCGCTCATTAAGGCTTTACGGTCATCTTCAATCGTTTCATCGATAGCCGCCGACATCAGAGGAAGTTCCAATGATCATTTCCCGCCGAAACGTTTTGCTCGGAGCCACCGCGAGCGCCGCGCTGTTGCCGATCGCCGCCCGCGCGCAAACCTCCGACGTGGTGATCGGCGTGATCTATCCGCTGTCGGGCGCGAGCGCCCAGATCGGCGTCGATGCGCAAAAGGCCTTCGAGACTGCCGCCGAAATCATCAACAAGAACTTCGATTTCGAGCTGCCGCTCGCGCGCGGTGACGGATTGCCAGGTCTTGGCGGTGCCAGGATCCGCCTTGTTTTTGCCGATCACCAGGCCGATCCGCAGAAGGGGCGCGCCGAGGCGGAGCGGCTGATCACCCAGGAGAAGGTGTGCGCGGTCATCGGCACCTATCAAAGCGCGGTCGCGGTCACCGTCAGCCAGATCTGCGAGCGCTATCAGATCCCGTTCCTCTCCGCAGACAACTCCTCGCCAAGCCTGCATCGGCGCGGTCTCAAATTCTACTTCCGCGCCTCGCCTCACGATGAGATGTATTCCAAGGCGATGTTCGACTTCTTCGATGCCATGCGGAAGAAGGGCGTCAAGATCGATACCTTGTCGTTGTTCCACGAAGACACGATCTTCGGCACCGATTCCGGCAATGCGCAAACCAAGCTGGCCAGTGAGCGCGGCTACAAGGTCATTTCCGACATCAAATACCGGGCGAATTCACCCTCGCTCTCGGCCGAGGTGCAACAGCTCAAGGCGGCGAATGCGGACGTGCTGATGCCTTCGAGCTACACCACCGACGGCATCCTTCTGGTCAAGACCATGGGCGAGCTCGGCTACAGGCCGCCCGCAATCGTGGCCCAGGACGCCGGCTTCTCCGAAAAGGCGCTGTATGACGCAGTCGGCGACAAGCTCGAGGGCGTGATCTCGCGCGGCACCTTCTCGCTCGATCTTGCAGCCAAGCGGCCTATGGTCGGCAAGATCAATGACATGTTCAAGCAAAAATCGGGCAAGGACCTCAACGACTATTCGTCGCGGCAGTTCATGGCCCTCATCGTCATGGCGGATGCGATCAATCGCGCCAAGTCGATCGACGGCGAAAAAATTCGCGAGGCGCTGGTTGCCACCGACCTGCCCGGCGAAGAGACCATCATGCCGTGGAAGCGCATCAAGTTCGACGAGATGGGCCAGAACAACGACGCCGATCCGGTCTTGCTGCAATATGTCGGCGGCAAATTCGTCACCATCTTCCCGCCGCAAGCCGCCGTCGCCGAGGCCGTCTGGCCGATGAAATAGGCGAGAGCCGGGGAGGGGCGGGCCATGACAGCGGAGACCATCGTCCAGAGTCTCGCCAGCGGCCTGTTGATGGGCCTGCTCTACGGCCTGATCGCCGTCGGATTGGCGCTGATTTTCGGCCTCATGGACGTCGTGAACTTCGCGCACGGCGAATTCCTGATGATCGCAATGTACGCGACGTTCTTCCTGTTCGCGTTCTTCGCCGTCGACCCCCTGCTGTCGGCGCCGCTGGTCGCGGCCGCGCTGTTCATGTTCGGGGCGGTGGTCTATCTCCTGGTCGTGCGTTTTGCGATGCGGGCGAAAGCCAATGCCGGCATGGTGCAGATTTTTTCCACCTTCGGCCTTGCGATCGTCATGCGCGGGCTGGCGCAGTTCTTCTTCACGCCCGATTACCGCAGCATCACGCATTCATGGCTCGGCGGTAAAACCGTCTCGATCGCTGGAATCTTTCTCCCCGTCCCGCAATTGTTCGGTGCGCTGGTCGCGATCGCCGCCTTCGTCGCGCTGTGGTTCTTCATCAACCGCACCGATTTCGGCCGCGCCCTCGAGGCAACCCGCGAGGATGCCGGCGCCGTGGCGCTGGTCGGCATCGACAAGAACAGGGTGTTTGCGCTCGGCTGGGGTCTGGGTGCCGCGCTGGTAGGGCTTGCCGGCGCGATCATGGCGATCTTCTTTTATATCTATCCCGATGTCGGCGCTTCCTTTGCGCTCATCGCCTATGTCACGGTGGCGCTTGGCGGCTTCGGAAGCGTGTTCGGCGCTTTTGCCGGCGGCTTGGTCGTCGGCCTCGTCGAGGCGACCACGGCACTGGTCCTGCCGCCGTCGCTGAAATCGGTCGGCATCTACGCGGTCTATCTGCTGGTCGTCTTCGTCCGGCCGCGCGGCCTGTTCGGGTCGCTCTGATGGATACGGCCTTCGCCCAGCGCCGCCGCCGCGATCTGATCGTCGCCGCCTGCCTTGCCGCAATCGCAGCGCTGGTGCCTTTGTTCGTCAAAGACGTCTACGTCCAGAACATCATGGTGCTGACCTTGATGTATGCGGCGCTGTCGCAGAGCTGGAACATTCTCTCCGGTTATTGCGGACAGATTTCGCTGGGACACGCGCTTTATTTCGGGCTCGGCGCCTACACCACCGCGCTTCTTTTCACCAAATTCGGCGTGCTGCCCTGGTTCGGCATGCTCGGCGGCGGCTTGATCTCGGCGGCGATCGCGCTCGCGCTGGGCTATCCCTGCTTCCGCCTGCGCGGCCATTATTTCGTCATCGCCACCATCGTCATCGCCGAGACCGCGCTTTTGTTGTTCCAGAACTGGGAATGGGCGGGAGCGGCGCTCGGCATCGACATCCCCGTGCGCGGCGACAGCTGGCTCAAATTCCAGTTCACGCGCAGCAAGCTGCCATACTTCTATTTTGCGCTGGTGCTTGCCTGCATTGCCTGGTTCGTGACCTGGTGGCTCGAGGATTCCAAGTGGGGATACTGGTGGCGCGCCGTGAAGGACAATCCGGATGCCGCCGAAAGCCTCGGCGTGGTTGTTTTCAACTCGAAGATGGGCGCGGCGGCGGTCTCGGCATTTCTCACCGCCGTCGGCGGCAGTTTCTACGCGCAGTTCGTCTCCTACATCGATCCCGAGAGCGTCATGGGTTTTCAGTTCTCGCTTCTGATGGCGCTGCCCGCCGTGCTGGGCGGCATCGGCACCTTGTGGGGACCGGTGCTGGGAGCCTTGATCCTCATTCCGCTCACCGAGTTGACGCGCTCGTTCATCGGGGGCTCCGGTCGTGGCGTCGACCTGATTGTCTACGGCGCGCTGATCGTGCTGATCTCGCTGGCGCGGCCGCAAGGGCTGGTCGGATTGTTCTCGCGCCGGCGCAAGGAAGCAGTGCGATGACGACGTTGCTCGAAACCAGAGGCGTTTGGCAGCGCTTCGGCGGCCTGGTCGCCAACAGCGACGTATCGATTTCCGTCCAAGGCGGCGAAATCGTCG
>Ga0306920_100001098_pt1 | contig 33206 bp, 29 predicted proteins | sample flu12Cox44000170_FD_204666 | JGI IMG/M metagenome (GOLD analysis project Ga0306920, IMG submission 204666) | Lab enrichment of tropical soil microbial communities from Luquillo Experimental Forest, Puerto Rico - flux4day.12C.oxic.44.000.170 (v2)... | ecosystem: Environmental > Terrestrial >...
GAGGCAAACCCAGGATGCAGGCCATCATCGCCGTTGCCCGAAAGCTCCTCACCATCCTAAACGCCATCCTAAGAGATCGTCGGCCATGGCAACCCGCTTGACAAACAAGACAGTCGCTCTCCCCGCTCCAAGAGCGGGGAGAGGGAGTCCGACCGAATCTGTGGCACCGTTGTGCATCAACTTCACCGGAACGCGCTCTAGCTCAATTAGGAACATCGAGTTTCGCACGCTGGGCTGACGTCGCAATCGGATCCTCAAAGCTTGTCGGAACCCTTGCGCCCTGGCTCGCGTGTGATGTGGTAACTTTTACGCCCCTTTGCATTCCAGCACGGCGCGACCGGAGGGCGACCACAGTCGGCTCGCTGGGTGCCGTCATATGATACCGTCAACGCATTTTTTTTTGCAGGTTCTTCAATCATGACTCGCCATGGCGCGAGATCGCCATTATTCCGGCTTGCGTGCGATCGTGAAATCCAGAGTGCGATCGTCAATCTAAAAGAGCCAATGAACACGAGAACAGCCGGCTGCGCCGAGACGCGCGATGTTTAGGTGATGATCGAAATCGGGAGTCAAAAAGTCATGCGTACGATCATGCGAAGTGCGCTCATTCATATGGCCGCGGCACTGCTGCCGATGGCGGCATCCGCTCCGTCGCTTGCCCAGGGTTTTCCCGCCGGCAAGCCGGTGGAGATGACCGTGATGTTCGGCGCCGGCAGCGCGGCCGATGTGACGGCGCGCTATCTTGCCGACGGGATGGCGAAGCATCTAGGCGTGCCAGTCCCGGTCGTGAATCGGACCGGCGGCGGCGGCGCCATCGGCTACAGCCATGTGAGCAAGCAGAAGCCCGACGGCCATTCCATCATCTGGAACTCCAATTCCATTTCCTCGACCTATCATTCCGGCGTGCTGCCGTTCGACTACCGGGCGTTCGACCCGGTGGCGCGCGTGAGCGTGGAGACGCCGGTCATCGCAGTGCGCGCCGACGCACCGTGGAAGACCCTCGATGCGCTCATCGCCCATGCACGCTCCGAGCCCGGCAAGGTACGCATCGGCAATTCCGGCACCGGCAGCCATACGCATTTCTCGGCGTCGGCACTGTTTGCTACCGCGGGTGCAAAGGCCGTTGATGTGCCGTTCGGGGAAGGCCAAGCGGTGGTCAACCTGCTGGGCGACAGAATCGAGGGCGTGGTTCAGCTTCCAGCGGCGCTGGTCTCGCACGTCAAGAACGGCGATCTGCGCGTGCTGGCGGTGCTGGGCTCGAAGCGGGACCCGGTTTTTCCGGATGTGCCGACCGCAAGCGAGCTCGGCTACTCGGTTGCGCTCGACATGTGGCGCGGCATCGCCGTGCCGAAAGGCACGCCGAAGGCGGTGATCGCGAAGCTGCAGGACGCGATCAGGCGAACGGTCGATTCGCAGGCGTTCAAGGACGCCGGGAAGACCATTGGGTATACGCCGGCTTATCTTCCGGCAGACGAGTTCGGCAGGCTGATCGCCCACGATGATGAGAAGCTCGCACAGCTCATGACCGATCTCGGACTGAAGAAGCAGTAGTTGGCGGCGCATCCCGTCAGTCGTACGCTGAAGCATGGGTGGCAATTCGTCGGCCGACGCCGGCCTGCTCCCTCCCGCAGCGCAGGCCGTTTCTATCCCGCTTGGACCGAGTGAGACTCCTGCGCTCGGGCAACCCCCAGCTCGAGCGGAAGAAAAGGAGTTAGCCCCGGGGGAGAGGAAGCGCACCGAGCTTGCGGGTCCAGCACGGCCTGCACGCTCGCCGTCGCCAGCAGCCGCCGGCAAACGCCTGCCTCGTGCGGTGTGTCCTCGCATCGGAGAGGCTTTCGTCGCCGGCATGCTGGGTGCCGTCGGTTTGTTCTTCGCATGGCAGGCCATGCTGCTCGATCTCGGCCACATCGGCCTGCCGGGCCCGGGGTTCTTTCCATTGTGCCTTGGTGCAACCGTGTCGATTGCCGCCGTGCTCATCGGGCTCGCCTGCTGGCAATATCGCGATGGCGAGCCGGTGGAATTCGGTCATCGCGACGTCCTCATCACGCTCGCAGCGTTGCTGATCCTGCCGCTCATATTCGAGCCGCTCGGCGCTCTTCCTTCGCTTGGGCTGTTTGGAGCTGCCATGCTCATCCTGATCGGGCGCGTCGCGCTGCCGCTCGCGATCGCCGCGTCCGCCCTCGGCATGGCGGCATGCTGGTATTTCTTTGAAGTGCTGCTGGGAGTTTCGCTTCCGGCCGGGGCTTGGTGAGCCGGCGCCGGTGAGGATGGCCTTGGCGAGATGAGCGGACTGGACCAACTTCTCGGCGGGTTCGCCGTCGCGCTTTCCTGGAAGGGACTTGCCTACTGCTTCATAGGCTGCCTGTGGGGAACGGTGGTCGGCGTGCTGCCGGGGCTCGGGCCGCTCGCCGGCATGACGCTCCTGCTTCCGCTGACCTTCGGGCTCGAACCGACCATCGGCATCATCATGCTGACCGGCATCTTCTATGGGGCGATGTATGGCGGCTCGACCACGTCGATCCTGGTGCGCATTCCCGGCGAGGCGGCATCCGTGGTCACCTGCATCGACGGCTACGAGATGGCGCGCCAGGGACGCGCCGGACCGGCGCTGATGATCGCCGCGGTCGGCAGTTTCATCGGCGGCACGGTCTCGATCCTCGGCCTCATGTTCATCGCCCCGCCGCTCGCCAAGCTCATGATCGCGATCGGCCCGTCGGTGCAGGTAGTGCTGATCCTGCTCGCGCTCGGCGTCATCATCGCGGTGGGCGCCGGCTCGCGCATCAAGACCGCCAGCATGATTGCGCTCGGGCTTGCGCTCTCCACCGTCGGTCTCGACAAGCTCACCGGCGTTGCGCGGTTCACCCTGGGCAACGCCGATCTCACCGGTGGATTGTCGTTCACCGCGCTCGCCATCGGGCTGTTCGGCCTTTCCGAGATTCTGATCAATCTGGAAAAGACCGAATCGGTCAAGGCAATCGTGCCCAGGCTCAGGGACCTGGTACCGCGCTGGAAGGATCTCCGTGAATCGGCGCCGGCGATCGGGCGAGCGTCGGCCATCGGATTTATTTTCGGGGTGATTCCCGGAGTAAGCCACGTGGTCTCGACGTTCGTGTCCTACGCAGTCGAGAAGCGGTTCTCGAAGCATCCGGAGCAGTTCGGAAAGGGCGCCATCGCCGGCGTGGCCGGACCCGAGACCGCCAACAACGCGGTGACCGGCACCGCCATGATCCCGCTGCTAGCGCTCGGCATCCCGTCGATCCCGGCGACCGCGATCCTCATCTCGGCCCTCACCATTCACGGCGTACAGCCGGGCCCTCTGCTGTTGACCGACCACCCCGAAGTGTTCTGGGGCCTCGTCGCCAGCATGTATATCGGCAACATCATCCTGCTCATTCTCAACCTGCCGCTGGTCGGGATATTCGTGAATCTGCTGCGCATTCCCTACACCTGGCTCGTTCCCATCATCCTGATCGTCTCGGTCATCGGCGTCTACAGCGTGAATTTCTCAACGCTCGATATCTGGGTGATGGTCATCTCGGGCGGTGCCGGCTATGTGCTGCGAAAGTTCGGCTACGAGATGGCCCCGCTCCTGCTTGCGCTCGTGCTGGGCGATCGCCTGGAAGAGAATTTTCGCCTCGCGCTGACGATGTCGGGGGGCAGCTATGCCGTTTTCGCCGATCGTGTCTCCCTGGTGGTGCTCGCATCCACGCTCGGGCTCTTGCTGACGATCCAGGCCTTGGCCTGGACCTTCGGATACCGCAAGTCACTTGCGGACGAGACCGGCGGTTGAGCAGGCGTCCTTGGAAAACTGCCGCGATGCGCTTTCCTCGCCTTAATCTACGCGGCATGGAGCTTTTTTTGGCGCGGCTAGGGATCTCATTCCCATATTGTGCGCTCTGGTGCCCAGTTACCATTCAGTAGTATGTCCTTACCAAAATAACTCGCATACCGATTATTTGAGAAACAAACAACTAATAATTTGTTGTAAGCACCGACTCAACGTGGAACACGTTAATCGGACTTTCACCTTATTTTTGACCGACCTAAGAGTCAGCTTGACTGTGGCTTCTGCGACAGGGGTTGTGCGATGCGCGTATCTGCATCATTGGGCAAGTGCCTTGCTCTCTCTCTTCTAGCTCACATGACCGGGTTTGGATTGCTTGCGGGCGTGGCATCCGCGCCCGCGCGGGCGCAGACCATACCCAAGTCGCTGGAGCAAATCACCAGCGATACGGCACAAAGAGACAGAAGGAATGCATGGACAGTCGGCATCGCGGGCGGGCAGCTCTCCGGCACTTACATGACCTTTGCCAATGAGCTCGCCGAAGTGCTCGATGACGGCGACAATCTGCGCATCATTCCGATCGTCACTTACGGCGCCGCCTCTAACTTGGACGATCTGCTCTACCTGCGCCAAGTCGACATCGCGGTCACGCAGGCCGATGTGTTCGATTACTTCCGCAATCAGCGGAAGATTTACAATCTTGAATCGCGGGTCAACTACATCGTTCGCCTGCCGGTCTCCGAAGTGCACATCCTCGCCAGCACGGACGTGAAGACGATCGAGGACCTGCGCGGAAAGAAGGTCAGTTTCGGGCCGGCGGGCAGCGCATCGAGCCTGACCGGGACCATCGTTTTTCAGCGGCTGGGCGTCAAGGTCGAGCAGGTGCTGGTTGACAATGCAAGCGCGCTCCAGAAGCTCAAGTCGGGAGAAATTGCCGCGCTGGTGCGCGTGATCGGCAAGCCGATCGACTTCTTTGCGAAGATACCCGCGAGCGCCGGACTGCACTTCGTACCCATCCCGTTCACCAAGACGTTCGCCGACTACTACACGCTGGGCGAACTCACCAACAAGGAATATCCGGGGCTGGTCCCGGAAGACCAGCCGACCGACACAATTGCGGTTCCCGCGGTGCTTGCAGTTTTCAACTGGGGAAAGGGCAACGACCGTTATCGCCGGGTCGAACGGTTCACCGAATCCTTCTTCAGCAAATGGGACAAGTTTCGCGAGCCTCCGCGCCATCCGAAATGGCGGGATGTAAATCTGGCGGCAACGGTGCCCGGCTGGACTCGGTGGAGCGTGGCCGAAGAGATACTGCGACGGATGCGGGCGAAGGAGCCGGCGGACCCTCAGGTGGCAAGCGCCGATTTCTCGACCTTCCTGAAGAGCAAGGGCTCTGCGTTTGCAAATCTCACGCAGCAGCAACGCGACGCCATCTTTCTTGAGTTCTTGCAGTGGCAGAAGCAGCGCGGCGGCGGGCACTGAGCCCGATGCGACGCCGACCCTTCGCAATCATTGCCGCCTGCCGGGGGCAATGCCGACAACAACCCTTATGCAAGGAATAGAGGTCGCAAATCGGCCACCCAGTCAGGGCCGGGCTCAAGGTACGGGCTCAAAAAAAGACTGAGCTCAACAGGGGAGTGTATCTGCATGAGTACCCCGTCAGGAAAGAGCGAGTCGGAGGACGTCGTATCGGCCTATGCGCCCAAGCGCGTAAGAGACAAGCGCGTAAGAGAAAGAGCAACAGCCGCGGCAAGCCCGAACGCCGAGCGGGCGCCGTCTGATGATGCTCCGCTCTCGCCCGATGTGCCCGCGGCAGAGGGCGCAGACGTGCCGATCGAGCATCCGGATCAGGCCGCTTCTCTGCAACCTGACGCTGGTTCAGCGGCCGCCGCCGCGCAACCAGCCGCACACGCCACCGGCAGTCCTTCCCAAACCAGAAAAGATCCCGATCTGGAGCGGCTTGAAGCTAGCCTGCGCTGGCTGCAGCAGCGCCAGTCCGCCCACGTGCGGCTTCCTCCCGCGCCGACGCTGTCCATGTCGCAGCCCAGGCCGTTTGCCGACGACAGGGCGTCGGGTGCACACGGCCGCCAAAGGATAGCCGAGGCAACGCGCCCTCCGCCGCGCTCGCTCGAGCCCGAACGTCTGGAACTGCCGCCCGCCGCGTCCGATCGCAGCCCGAACACAATGCTCTTCGTCTCGATCGCGTGCATCGCCATGGCAGCGGTCGTGTATTACTTCCTGGAGACCACCGGCGAACCGCCAAGCTCGACGACAGCGTCGGGGCCGCAGATGGCGTCAGTTGCTGCGCCGCCGGCGCTGCAACCGACCGAGGTCGAGCGGTCCGCCACAACACAGCTGCCGCCGTCCCAGGTCGCCGACAGCGGCGATGTCGAGAGCAACATGGCGCAGGAGGCCTCGTTGCGCCCCGCGCTGCCACAGGCAGCGCAGGCGGCGAATGCCCCGACGCAGCCGGAGAGCAGCCCGCCGCAGCAAACAGCGAGCGCCTCGCCGCGCGGGACTGAGGCCTCGCCGCGCGAGACTGTGGCAATGCCCGCACCAGCCATCGCCACCGCACCGCGCACCACGACACCTATTCGCACGCTCGACGCAGAGCAGATCAGGCTCCTCGTCGAGCAGGGCGAGAAATACATTTCCGTCGGCGATGTGGTCGCGGCGCGCACGATCTTCCAGCGCGCTGCGGAAGCCGGCGATGCGACCGCCGCGCTGGCGCTCGCCGCAACGTACGATCCGATCGTGCTGGCCAAACTCGGCGTCATGGGGATGGGCGCCGACGTTGAAAAGGCACGTGCCTGGTATCAGATGGCCGAGAGCTACGGCTCGGCCGAGGCGAGCCAGCGTCTCCTGGTACTCAACAAGCGCTAGCCTGCATGAAGGGGGGTCTATGAAACCTGTTGTCGTCAAGCGCACCGTGATCGTGGCCGGTCAGAAGACCAGCGTCAGCCTCGAGCACGCATTCTGGAGAGGGCTGCGGGAGATCGCTGCCTGGCAGGACATGAGCCTCTCCGACCTGATCGCCTCGATCGATACCGACGGGCAGGACGAGGAGGACGTGTCATCGGCCATTCGCCTCTACGTGCTGAACTTCTATCGCCACCAGCTGTTTGCGGCGGATCATCTGCTGCGGTCAGTCGCGCCCCTGCCCAGGACTGCGTGAGCCCCGCTCATGCTCGAATCGGAGATCGGTCACGCGGTTTCCATCGCGCTGGATAACGCGGCGCCGCTGGTTTGTGCTGCGACCATGATGACCATGCTCGTTGGCTGCGTCGTGTGCGACATCTCGGCGCGGCGACTGGGTGCCGATTTCTCGCTCGGCCGACTGGAAAGGGTAGAGCTGGACCGGGCGCTTGTGCTCTATGGGAAGGTGTTCGACCGGCTCCACGACATCCGGCTCGAGGCAGAGCAGCCGTGTCCGACTCTGCTCGCGCGCTATCGCCTTCGCAGGCAGGTGAGACGCAAATTTGCCTCCGAGTTGCGCGACCTGCAGACCTATGCGGCGCACATGCGCGCAACCATCATCACGCTGCGGCGAAAACCGCTCGACCGCTTTCGATCGTGGCTGCACCTCGACAGCTCACGCTTCGCTTTGAGCCGCGCGCTTGCGGCCTGCCTGCTGGTCCTCGCCGCCCTCACCGCGTGCTCCCATTGCTTCGAGCAGCTCGTTCTGCTCGACCGGCAGAACGCGGATGACGTCGCCGCCGCCTTCGCGGGATTGCTGCCGTTGCAGAGCGTGCTGGAGCGCATGATCGACACCGATTTGATCGGCGCCTGCTTTCTTTCCGTCGCAGTCCCGCTGTTTTATCTCTATCGGCGCTTGCAGCTGCGCATGGAGCACGCCCGGCAGTTCTGCACGCTTAAGAGCTTTGCGCTCACCGATCCAGATCGTTTGATCCATCGCGAAGCGACCGGTCCGGCCGCTTCCGACACGGCAGCGCCCGAAGCGGTCGCCTCCGAGCAGCCAGTGGAGTCTCCACCGACCGCTCCTTGCGCGATGCCCGAGGAAAGTCCTTGCTTCTCCGTATTGGGAGTGTCGCCGTCGGCGACAGTCGAGGAGATCAAGCAGGCGTACAAGGCGCAGGTATGGCAGAATCACCCGGATCGCGTCCATGACATGTCGCCGGCGTTCCGGGAGCTCGCGGAAGCGCAGACCAAGAAGCTCAATGCGGCCTATCAGCAAGCGCTTATGTCGCTGCAGCACGCCTGAGCCCATCCCAAGCCGCTACGCATCGGCCGCACGAAGGCAAGGATCTCCCTTGCAGCGCGGATAAAGCCGCGCGTGTCGCACGGCTTGTCCAAAGCAGGATAGCGCTGTCCGCGGGAAAGGTATTACCTACCCAGCTGCATGCCCCGAGCGGGACCTAACCCGATGTCAGCAACAAGTCAGTCCGCATCGCGTGCGCCCACGACAGGCCCCAACGCCGGTTACCTGCCGGTGCGCCAACCCTGGCTCGACCGACGCAACGAGCCGATACTCGAGCCCGACCTGCCGATCATCGACCCGCACCATCATCTATGGGATCGTCCGGGCTGGCGTTATCTGCTCGATGATCTTCTCGCCGACCTCAACAGCGGCCACAACATCCTCGCCACCGTGTTCATCCAGGCGCGCGCCATGACGCGCGCGGACGGCCCGGTCGAGCTGCGGCCGGTCGGCGAGTCCGAGTTCGTCAACGGGGTTGCCGCCATGAGCGCGAGTGGCCTCTATGGAAAGACGAGGATTTGTGCTGGCATTGTCGGACATGCGGATTTGTCACTGGGAGACAAGGTCGAGCCGGTATTGGAGGCCCATATCCGCGCCGGCGGCGACCGCTTCCGCGGCATCCGCCATATCACCGCCTGGGACGCGGACAGCTTCGTGCGCAATCCGGCCTACAGCCCGCCCCCGGGCCTGCTCTCCGACACGAGCTTCCGTGCGGGGTTTGCGGTGCTCGGCCGGTTAGGCCTGTCCTTCGACGCCTGGCTGTTTCATCCGCAAATCGACGAGGTCACGGACCTCGCGCGCGCATTCCCGGAAACGAGGATCGTCCTTAACCATGTCGGCGGGCCGATCGGGATCGGCGCCTATAAGCATGGCGAAGTGTTTCCGCGGTGGGCGGCATCCATCAAGGCGCTTGCGGCCTGCCCGAATGTATGCGTCAAGCTCGGAGGCTTGGGCATGCGGCTCGGCGGCTTCGGCTTCGACGAGCAGGCGGAGCCGCCCTCCTCGGAGACGCTGGCCGCTGCGTGGCGGCCATATATCGAGACCTGCATCGTTGCGTTTGGATCCTCGCGCTCGATGTTCGAGAGCAATTTCCCTGTCGACAAGGGCTCCTATGCGTATCCGGTGTTCTGGAATGCCTGCAAGCTCCTGAGCAAGGGCGCAAGCGGTGCGGAACGCGCCGACCTCTTTGCTGGCACAGCGGCACGCTTTTACCGCATCGAGGCACATCCAGCCCATAAGCAGGAGGGCTGAGCTAAGGGTCGATCCCGCCCAACCGGCTCGTCGCCCGCATTGGGGCTTCGCGAAATTAACAATTTGGGCAGTTCGAAAGGAGCCGGAGCTCGCCAGGCGTGTGCCCATTCCCCTGTTTGAACCAACTCCCCTGCCCGAGCGACCAATCAGGCGAGAGAGCCAACGCTGGCGGATGGATTCGCGCGCCGGCAGCCGGCATATGGGGAAACAATGGGGGGTGCCATGCGCATCCAGGGCCTTTTTCTTGATTGCGACCCAGGCTCGCTCGCGATCCTGATCGCCGGGATCCTCGCCGTTTCATTTCTTGCCATCAGCCTCGCATGAGGCACCGCGACCATTCCAGCGCGGCCGCGTCTTCCACAAACCCATCCCCGACAATGAGCCCGCATCTTTGGGAGAGAACCTCATGAGAGGCCCCCGTTACGAGCAGATCCTGGCGAGTACCGCCCTTGCCTTGATCCTTTCCATTCCGTTGGGGGTGAGCGCACGGGACGTCGAGAGGGCTGCCGCAGTGCCGCAGCCTCCCGCCACGCCTGCTCCCGGCGCGACAAGCGAGGCGCCCCCTGCCCCGGCGGCGGCCACCGATCACGCGACCACGCCGGATCCGCTGGCGTCGCTTGACCCCGCCGACCGCGTCATTGCGGAAAAAATTCGCGATCTCCTGGCGATGAGGGGCGACAAGATTTTCTCCAGCAAGAAGGAGCGCGCCGCGGTCGAGGCATTCTATCAGAAACGCAACCTGGCGCCGCTGTGGCTCGACAGGGGCGTCGAAAATGCGCGCGCCAAATCCGCGATTGCACGCATCAGGATTGCCGATACCGACGGCCTCGATCCCGCCGACTACGGGATGCCGAGCATTGCGGGGCCGGATTCCGCCGTCGATCCCGACGCGCTGGCCGAGGCCGAGCTCAAGCTGACCAAGACGGTGCTCACCTATGCGCGTCACCTGCAGGCCGGCCGTTTCCCCTACAGCCGGATCAGCCGCAACATGGAGCTCATGCAGGCGCCTCCCGATCCGGCGGATGTCCTCAACAAGGTCGCCGACGCTGCGGACGCGGGCAAAGCGCTCGACGAGTTCAGCCCGCCGCAGGAACCCTATCGCAGGCTCAAGGCGATGCTGGCGGAGCTGCGCGCCAAACCTGCCGCCGCGCGCAACGAAGCGCCGCCGCCTGCGGGCAACCGCAAAGCGCAGACGCCGGCGAGCCGCGATGTGGGGCACGACCAGCAGATGCAGACAATCATCGCCAACATGGAGCGCTGGCGGTGGTATCCGCGTGACCTCGGCAAGATGCATGTGGAGGTCAACCAGCCCGATTTCACGCTCAAGGTGCTGCACGACGGCAAGGAGGTGTGGAGCACCCGCGTCGTGATCGGCAAGCCCAGCATGCCCACGCCGCTGCTGAGCGAGGCCATGAAATACATCACCATCAACCCGACCTGGCACGTGCCGCCTTCGATCGTGCACAACGAATATCTGCCGGCCCTGGCGCAGGATCCGACCGTGCTCGCGCGCATGGGGCTGCATGTCAGCTATAGCGGCGGCGAGGTGCAGATCACGCAGCCGCCGGGCGATGGCAATGCGCTCGGGCGCGTGCGCTTCAACTTCCCCAACCGATTCCTCGTCTATCAGCACGACACGCCGGACAAGTACATGTTCGGGCACGACATGCGCGCTTACAGCCACGGCTGCATGCGCGTGCAAGACCCTGCGAAATATGCCGAGGTTCTCCTGAGCATGGCGCATCCCGAGGAGCATTGGACCGCCGAGCGGATCAAGGGCATGTTCGGCAGCCACGAGCAGGACATTCAGATCCAGCCGGTGCCGATCTGGGTGCACCTCACTTATCAGACCGCCTTCGTCGACGACGCCGGCAAGCTGCAGATGCGCCGGGACGTCTATGGTCTCGACGGCCGCACGCTGGCGGCGATCAGGAGCGAGCGCGGCGTGGTCGAGCCCCCGGGCGAGCGCAAGCGCGTGCCGGAGATGGCTTCGCTGGCGCCGCGGCGATCTTCTGCCGCCGCCCCGCGCAACAACACACCTCCGGTCGCGCCGTCGATGTTCGGAGGAAGCTACGGCTATGCGCCGAGCTACGGCTCAAGCTATGCGCGCCCGCGCGCGATCGACCGGTGATTGGTCCGCCGCCGCTCTCGCCGCGCCGTCTCAATCTCCTGCCGCCACCGCCTTGACGTAGCGGTCGTCGTAGTAGGCGCGCGCCGGCAGCGGCGGTGGCTTGAGGTCGCCGCCTGCAATCAGCGTATCGCGCACCCGTGCAACTGCCGCGTCGGCGATCGATCCGTCCGGCACGAAGGCGTGCACCCGCATGCAAACATCCCAGGTCCTCAACGCATCATCGAGGCTCGCGCGCGAGGCCTTCGCCAGCATCTGCGCAACTTCCTCTCTGTGTGCCGGATCGATCAGATAGCGTACCGCGTGGTTGTGAGCGCGGATGAACGCGATCACAAGCTTCTCGTTGCTCTGCGCCCAGCGCTCGTTGACGTGCCAGATCATCATCGGGAACTCGCCGAGATAGGGGGCCACCGGACCGAGATCGGAAAAACCGTCGTCGATCGCCTTGAAGCTCTGCGGGGTCGAGAGCACGCTGGCCCCGATGGCGCCGGCATAGAGCGCCGCCAAGCGCGCCGAGGTCGCGCCGGAGAACAGGAGCTCGACATCCTTTGCGGGGTCGAGGCCAAAATGCCTTGCCACCGCCTGCCACCAAAGGTTGGTGATATCACCAGCCCCGCCGGTCATCACCCGCTTGCCTTTAAGCGCGCCGACGCTCTTGATCTCCTTGCTGGCGATCAGGCTGTGGGTGCCGACCGCGAGGCTGTTGACAACCACCTTGACACCGGCGCCGGCAGCGATGGCGCGCACGGTGTCGACCATGGACGAGCTCCCGATGGCCGCGCTGCCGGCCGCCACCTGCTGGACCGAGCGCGCGCTCGCGCCGGAATCGATAAAGTCGATGTCGAGCCCCTGCTCGCGGAAGTAGCCCTTCTCCCGGGCGACGATCGCGGGCCAGATCGACACGCTGATCCCGATCACGACAGCAGGGACGCTGACCGTCTGCTGCGCGGCAGCCGGGGCCGGAGCTTCGGCCGCGGGCAGGCCGAGCAGCAGGAGAGCCGCGATGGTGCCCCAATCGATCAATCTGCACATGCACAGGTGCCTCACCTCTTTTCCGCATATGCGATAGCCGTGTAGAGGAGCCAACGCCATGACCCTTCCCCGCCGTCGATTGCTGCGCATGGTGGCAGGCGCCGCCGCGTTTGCGTCCTTCCCACCGCGCGGACGGGCGCAGACCTTTCCGGTCCGCCCGGTGCGGCTGATCATCGGCTATCCACCCGGCGGCTCCGCCGACATGACCGCGCGTCTCATATCGCAATGGCTCTCGGAGCAACTTGGCCAATCGTTCGTGGTCGAGAGCCGGCCGGGCGCGGCCACCAATATCGCGACCGAAGCCGTGGTGCATGCGCCGCCCGACGGCTACACGCTGCTTCTCGTGGCACCGGCGAACGCCATCAACGCCACGCTCTACGACAAGCTCAACTACAATTTCATGCGCGACATCGCACCGGTCGCGCCTCTCATCCGCTTTCCCAACGTGATGGTGGTGAACCCTGCCGTGCCGGCAACCACAGTGCCGCAATTCATCGCCTATGCCAAAGCGAACCCGGGCAAGCTCAACATGGCGTCATCCGGGAACGGATCGACCATCCACGTGTCGGGCGAGCTATTCAAGATGATGACCGACATCAAGATGGTGCACGTTCCCTATCGCGGCGGCGCCCCCGCGCTCACCGACATGATCAGCGGGCAGGTGCAAGTGATGTTCGATAACCTGCCGACCTCGATCGAGTTCATTCGGGCGGGAAAGCTGCGGGCATTGGCGGTGACCACGACGGAGCGATCGCAGCTGTTGCCGGACCTGCCCACTGTCGCCGACTTCGTGCCGGGCTACGAGGCGAGCGCTTGGTACGGCATCGGCGCCCCGAAGGGAACGCCGGACGACACCATCGCCAAGCTCAACAGAGAGATCAACGCAATCCTTGCGGGCCCGGTCGCCAAGGCGCGGTTTGCGGAGCTTGGCGCTGCGCCGCTTGCCGGTTCGCCGCGCGAGTTCGCACACCTCCTCGCCGATGAAACCGAAAAATGGGGCAAGGTGGTCCGCTTCTCCGGCGCCAAGCCTGATTGATATTGATGGGCGATGAGCCGCAGTCCGGATTTCGCTGAGGGTCTAATCCGGGCTGCCTGCTGCACCTTGACTATGTCGGCTCAGGAATCAGGCCGCGTGTAGTTCACGATCGGCCGTTGCGTCCCCGGCACCTTGCTCACGCCGGTGGGAGCGGACTCCCGGCCCCACTCGATGGCCTGCCGCATCATCTGGCAGAATTGCTCGTCCTGCTGGCGCAGGCGAGCCGTAGCTTCCACGCTGCCTTCTTCGAAGACGACCTTGCTCCGTTTCATCTGCACTCCCCCGATGCTGCGCGCGGAAAGCGAAATACCGCGGCCCGCGCGCGGAGGAGCGTGTGGTTGATACCCAGATTTAACGCTTGCAGCTCCCCCGTGCGTTTCATTGCAATGCCCGATATGGGCGCTTTTACGGCCCCGATCGGGCGCACGGGTGTTTGTCTAATGATAATAATCGTAGTCGCGACGATGCCGCCGGTGCACAACCTGGCCGGTCCAATACGGCGCCTCGAAGCCGTTCTGCAGGCAAATTCCGCCAACTCCGGACAGTGCGGTCCGGCACTGGCGGTATGAATAGAAGGCGCAGTCATTGAGCCCGGTGCTGTAATGTGCGCACCATGGCGCGGCCTGTGCCGCGGCGCCGGCAAGCAACAGCGCAATCAGGAGCGTCGTTGCAGGGAGAATCGCGCGCATGGGTTGGGCCTCTCCTTCGCGCGACAATCTGCTCAATTTTGGTGGCTGCTTCGTGGCGGCGCCAACGGTCCCGGCCGAAACGACTGGTTGGTGTAGGGCAAGGCGGCCGGACGCTGGATCACGATGAACCCGTGCGCTGTGCTTTGATGGCACGCGTTGCAGCTCGCTGTCAGCTTGTCGAAGGCACGTGCGAACCTCATGCGATCGTGCGCCGAGATGGCCGTGCCAAGCTCCGGGATGTCGACCGCCGTGATGGCGCCGATGGTCTCGCCGAGCGACACCCCATTCACGGCCGGAAACAGCTTCGCCGCATCCTCAAAACCCTCCTTGAGCTCATCAAGCTCATAGCCGGCGAGTTCCCAGTTGCGCGCAGCGCCGGCGAACCAGAGCTTGGAGTGGCGCATTTGCTGAAGCGCCATGATTTCGCCCAGCCCGGGAGAATAGGGTTCCTTGGAGGCCTTCTCGCCGACTTCGTGACTGTGCATGGGCTGTGCGCGCGCAATCGGAAGCGCGATCGCGGCGACCAGTGCAGCCAGTATGGCGAGCATGGTCTTCTGCATGCGGTCCCTCCTCCACCCACCGCCGACAGAGTAGCCGCATCGGCCGTCGCTGTGCGACAATTCGCATGGCGGGCGACAATCGCAAACTAAGGACTGGAGAGAATGGCGCTACCTACAATCTGCGATATGCGATTGCCCCACGACGAGCCCGCAAGCCGGCAGGGCGTTCGACGGCGTGCCCTCCTTTCCGTGTGCGTGGCGGCTGGCGCGCTGGCACTTGTTGCATCCGGCATGGCGCGCGCGCAGGACAAGGGCACGCTCAATCCCGAGCCGCTGCCGCCCCTCGCCCATCCCGACGACCCCAAGACACCGGCAAAGCAGCTGTTCGGGCGCAAGACCACACCGACAGCGCCGCCGGCGCGTCCCATCGGCTCCTATGCCAAGGGATGCCTTGCCGGCGCCGTCGCATTGCCGATCACCGGGCCGACCTGGCAGGTGATGCGGCTCTCACGCAACCGCAACTGGGGCCATCCGAACCTGGTCGCATTCCTGGAGCGATTGGCCTCGCAAGCGCCGGTCACCGGATGGCGCGGGCTTCTCCTCGGCGACATGTCGCAGCCGCGCGGCGGCCCCATGCTCGCAGGCCACGCCAGCCATCAGATCGGCCTTGACGCTGATATCTGGCTCACGCCCATGCCCGACCGCGAGCTCAGCCGGGAGGAGCGGGAGCAGATGATGGCGACGATGATCGTCGCCGAGAGCCGCAAGGACGTCGATCCCAAAGTGTGGACGCCGGCGCATGTGGCTCTGATCAAAGCCGCGGCTTCGGACCCGGCGGTTGCGCGCGTCTTCGTCAATGCGGCCATCAAGAAGGCACTTTGCCGTGACGCGGGCAGCGACCGATCATGGCTGCACAAGGTGCAGCCGTGGTGGGGGCACGACTGGCACTTTCACGTCCGCCTTGAATGCCCGCCCGGACAGACTGAGTGCGAGAATCAGCCGCCGCGGCCGAAAGATGAAGGCTGTCGTGCCGCTGACTTCACCCATTGGTTCGACGGCGCGGCGGCGCCTCCCAAGCCCGACGGCAAGCCGGCCGCGGCGACTCCTCCCAAGCCCGACGCCAAGCCGGCCGCGGCATCGTCGCGGCCGGGGCCGAAGATGTCCGAGCTGCCCCCTGCCTGCCGGCAGGTGCTGCAGGCGCCTTAGCGGCCCGCTCAGCCCTTCAGCTGCTTGTCGCACTCACTCCAGTAGCCGCCGCCTTTCTGGATCCAACGCAGGCCGCCGTTGCCATTGGAAGCCTTGTTGGCCCGGTATTGATCGAGGCAGGTGAGCCGGCGCGCTTTTCCAGGAGACTCGTTGGAATATTTCGAGGCGATGCCGCTCGGGAATACCGGGCTGCCCGCAGCCGTCGGGCTTGCTGCCGGAGTTGCCGCAGGAGCAGCAGCGGTCGTGGCGGGGGCCGCGTCGGCGCCGCACTCGGCTTTGCGGAAATCTCTCCAGCTCTGCCCGTTCAGAGTGCCCGCGTTTTTCGCCGCCTGGTACTTGACGCCGCATTCCTTCAGGGTAAGCGCGTGGGCGCTCCCACAACTGAGCGCGATGGCGCAGGCGAGCGCCGTGCCGATCGAGAGCGAATGTTTCATCATGGCAAGCCTCCTTGGAAGATGATGTGAGAGTGCCATTTTCCGCCCATTTCCGTTGCCGGCGCAAGGGCGCGCCGTGGACGCGCGTTCTGCGTGGAGAAGGCTTGCTGATGCGCGTCATCGGCTACGGCATCGTCGGGATCGCTCTCGCCCTCGGCGCGATTGCGGACCCGACTTTGTTGGGCCCGGCCTTCTCGCAGGGCGCCGTCGAGGTGACAGTGCTGAACCTGAAGCTCGCCTGCGACCGCGAGCAGTGCCGCAGCCCTGTCCTGGAAGTGCACGAACGCACCGGCGCCGGCGAAAGCTCCGTCGAGTATGTGTTTGCGCCCCCGCCTGACATCACCCTCGACGAGGCACATGCGACCGGTGTGGAGGTCGACGGCGAGGGCGCCGAGCACTATGTCCGCGCCCTCGCCGGTCCGGGGTGGCTCAAGTGCACGTGGCTGGCGAAGGCCAAGGTCGCCGGCGCCGACGGCTTCGCCAAGGGCTACTGCTGGATCGCAATCAAGAGATAAGCGAAATTATGCCAGCTATTTACGTGACTTTAGTTACATCCGCATCCGGATGAAAAATTGCTACCTTTAGTTGCACAACCCAAAAAGTCGCTCCGCCTTTTACCGCTGCGCAAGCTTGCGCAGGTCGGGAAGCTTCTGCTTGACGCGCGGCAGATCCTCCCACGGATCGGCTTTGAGGCCGACGAGGCGCTTTCCAAGGTTGCGCACGGTGTACTGGTTGCCGGCCTTGGTGCGGGAAAGCTCCTCCCAGGTGACCGGCACCGAGACCGGTGCACCCTCGCGCGCGCGCGACGAATAGGCGGCCACCGAAGTCTGCTCGAGCGAGTTGCGGAAATAATCGACCAGAATCTTTTTCGTGCGCAGCGACTTCGTGATCTTGACCACGTAGCGCTCGGGCTCGTCCGCGACCATGGCCAGCGCAAGCGCCTGCGCAAACTCCTTCGCGCTGTCCCAGTCAACACCCGCAATGGGCAGCACGACGTGCAGGCCCTTGCCGCCGGTCAGCTTCACGAACGAGGTGAGGTCGAGACCCGCAAGACGCTCGCGCACGTCGCGTGCCGCCGCAATCACCTCGCGCCAGGCGATGCCGGGTCCGGGATCCATGTCGAATACGATGCGGTCGCAGAGGTCGAGGCGATCGATGCGCGAGCCGCGCACGTGCACTTCCAGGACGCCCGCCTGCACCAGCGAAAGCAGGCCGTCGAGGTCCTCGATCGCGATGATCTGGCGTTTGTTCTTGTCAATGACGGTCTTGAGGTGCTGCTCGGAGAGCCCCGCCGAGGCGTGCTTCTGAAAGAAGCACTCGCCGGCGGTGCCGTCGGGACACCGCACCAGCGCAAGCGGACGATCCACGACGTGCGGTGCCATGAAGCGCCACACCGAGGCGTAGTAATCCGCAAGCTCCCGCTTGGTGACGCCGACATCGGGCCAGTAGACGCGCTCGGGATGGGTGAAGCGCACCGAGCTGGCGGCGGTCGGGTGGGGGTCGCTCGGTGCGTGACGCCGTTGCCCCCCACCCGGCCGCCTGCGGCGGCCACCCTCCCCCTGCGGGGGAGGGATATCGCGTCCGTTGCCTGTGCTTCGATTCCCATCACTCTCGTCGCCCGCTGCTGCAGCGACTTCGCGCGCCACCTCACGGGCGGGCTTGTCCTCGCGCACACCCTTGAACGCCGCCTGGCGCACCAGGCCGTCGGCGGTCCAGCCGCGCAACTCGGTTTCGATCACCGTCTTGGGCTCGACCCAGCGGATGTCGCGCCGGCGCGCCTCCTCGTGCGGAATGACGTCGAACGGCGGCCTGTCGCGCTCGATCGCATGGAGGCGCTTCCACAGGTCGCGCGCCACTGCGCGTGTATAGCCGGTGCCGACGCGGCCGGCATAGACGAGTCGCCCGCTGTCGTAATAGCCGACAACAAGCGCGCCGATTGCATTCGCAAGCGCAGTGGAAGGAGAGAAGCCGCCGACCACGAGCTCCTGATCGTTGGCGCACTTGGTCTTGATGAAAGCATCGCTGCGCCCGCTGCGATAGGGCGTATCGGCCCGTTTCGACACAATGCCTTCGAGCCCCATGGCGCACGCGTGCTCCAGCACCTTTTCGCCCGCGTCAGAAAGATGCTCACTCAACCGGATGGTGCCGCGCTGGCTCTTTCCGACGAGCCGCTCCAGCGCGGCCTTGCGCTCGGTGAGAGGCAGCCCGCAGAAATCGCGGCCGTCCAGATGGAGGAGGTCGAAGACATAATAGGCGAAGGCGTCCTCGGCGTGCTCCTTTAGCGCCGCCTGCAGCGCGGAGAAGCTCGAGATGCCGTGACCGTCCTCGACCACGACCTCCCCGTCGATCAGAGCGCTGCGCGCGGGCAACCGCGCCACCGCCACCGCGACGTTTGGGAATTTCTCGGTCCAGTCGAGCCCCTTGCGGGTGAGCAGACGCACCTTGCCGCGGTCGAGCCGCGCCTGCATGCGATAACCGTCGAACTTGATCTCGTGCACCCAGCCCTCGCCGCTCGGCGCTTCCTCGCGCAACGTGGCAAGCGACGGCGGGGTGAAATCGGGCAACGGAGCCTCTCGCCCCAGACGCGCGGCGCTGGCAGCCGGAAGGGGGCCTCTCGACGGACGAGTTGGCTGGGCCTGTCCCCCACCCGGCAGCCTGCGGCTGCCGCGCTCCCCCTTCGGGGGAGGGATAGCCGCGACGCTGCGGTTCGAGTGCCACACCCGCTTTCGCCCCTTGCCTTTGGCGATCTCATCGAGGGAGCGCCCGCTCGCCACCGACAAAGGCTGGTCTTCCAGGATGTCGGGGTCGCCCGGCGCGCGGGCGGCATCGTCGCGCGCCTTGATGAGCAGCCACGGCTCCTTCGTCTCTCCCCGCCGCTTGTTCATACGCACGAGATGCCAGCGTCCGGAGAGCTTCTCGCCTTCGAGCGTGAAGTCGAGGTGGCCTTTTGCGTAGGCTTTGTGCACATCTCCCTCGGGATACCAGTGCCCGCGGTCCCAGATCATGACCGTGCCGCCGCCGTACTCGCCCTGCGGGATGGTGCCCTCGAACGTGTTGTATTCGATGGGATGATCCTCGACGTGAACCGCCAGACGCTTCTCGCCCGGGATCAAGCTCGGGCCTCGCGTCACCGCCCAGCTCTTCATTACGCCGTCGAGCTCAAGCCGGAAATCGTAGTGCAGGCGGCGCGCGGCGTGCTTCTGAACGACGAAGCCAAGGCCGCTGCTCTTGCCCCTGGCTTTCGCGGCGCGTCCGCGCGGCTCCGGCGTTACGTCGAACTTGCGCTTCTTGCGGTAAACCTCGAGCGCCATGCTTGGACTCCATGGGCGACGCACGCGTCAACCGCAACTAGATATTCTCGCTCTCATTCCAATCGTAGGGGCATGGTATCAGCGCGCTTGCGCGCGTCAGCGACGCGCCATGCCTCGCCCCTACACATTTGGCGACGGAGACCGCTCGGGAGTTCCGCGCAAAGCGAGGATTGGTACAACCTCACCGCACATCGCGGCGTTCCCGCAACAGGGCAAAAAATAATGACGCTATAGGCACTTGGCCGGTGGAACTAGGTTTTGCTCTCGCGCGTTCCGCCAGCTACATTGAGGGCCTACCCCGGTAAGGTGCCGTCGTGGGTGCTGTGGGGCCACGCGGAGGTTTCCTTTGTCGCAGCCCACCCCGACACTCCTGCCCGGCAAGTCCCCAGGCGCTGCGCCCGTTCAAAGCTCCCGCACTCCGCTTCTTGATCGCGTCAAGACGCCCTCCGACCTGCGGCGCCTCGAGCGCACGCAACTGCGCCAGCTCGCCGACGAGCTGCGCACCGAGACCATCGACGCGGTCGCCTCCACCGGCGGACATCTCGGTGCCGGCCTCGGTGTCGTCGAGCTCACCGTGGCGCTGCACTACGTGTTCGACACCCCGACCGACCGCCTGGTCTGGGATGTCGGCCACCAGGCCTACCCGCACAAGATCCTCACCGGCCGGCGCGCGCGCATCCGCACGCTGCGCCAGGGCGGCGGGCTTTCCGGCTTCACCAAGCGCAGCGAAAGCGATTATGACCCGTTCGGCGCCGCGCATTCCTCAACCTCCATCTCGTCTGCGCTCGGCATGGCGGTGGCGCGCGATCTTGCCGGGCGCTCCAACAACGTCATTGCGGTGATCGGCGACGGCGCCATGTCGGCGGGCATGGCATACGAGGCGATGAACAATGCCGGCGCAATGAATTCGCGCCTGATCGTCATCCTCAACGACAACGACATGTCGATTGCGCCCCCGGTCGGCGCGCTCTCGGGCTACCTTGCCCGCCTCGTTTCCGGGCGCACCTACCGCTCGCTGCGCCATATCGTGAAAAAGCTGGCGAAACTGTTGCCGCGCTTCCTCGAGCAGCGTGCGCTGGCGCTCGAGGAATACGCGCGCGGGCTGGTCACCGGCGGCACCCTGTTCGATCAGCTGGGCTTCTTCTATGTGGGTCCCATTGACGGGCACAATATCGACCACCTGCTGCCGGTGCTCGAGAACGTGCGCGATGCCAGGAACGGCCCGTTTCTCGTCCACGTGGTCACGCAGAAGGGCAAGGGTTATGCGCCTGCGGAGAAATCCGCCGACAAGTATCACGGCGTGGTCAAGTTCGACGTGGCGACCGGTGCCCAGGCGAAGTCGAAGGCGGCCGCGCCCGCCTATACCAAGGTCTTCGCGCAGGCGCTCATCGAGCAGGCGAGGAAGGATGACAAGATCGTCGCCATCACCGCGGCGATGCCGGCAGGGACCGGGCTCGACCTGTTCGCCAAGGAGTTTCCCAACCGCTGCTTCGACGTCGGCATTGCCGAGCAGCACGGCGTGACGTTCGCCGCGGGGCTTGCGACCGAGGGACTCAAACCCTTCGCCGTCATCTACTCGACGTTCCTGCAGCGGGCCTACGACCAGGTGGTGCATGACGTCGCCATCCAGCGGCTGCCGGTGCGGTTTGCCATGGACCGCGCCGGGCTGGTGGGTGCCGACGGGCCGACCCACGCCGGCTCGTTCGATATTGCGTATCTCGGCTGCCTGCCCGGCTTCGTCATCATGGCGGCGGCGGATGAGGCCGAGCTCGTGCACATGGTCGCAACGGCGGCCGCCATCGACGACGGGCCGTCCGCCGTGCGCTATCCGCGCGGGGAAGGGATCGGGGTGCCGATGCCCCTTGAGGGAAAGCCGCTCGCAATCGGCAAGGGCCGCATCCTGCGGGAAGGCACCCGCGTTGCGCTGTTCTCCTTTGGCGCGCGGCTTGCCGAGTGCCTCAAGGCGGCTGACGAGCTTGCCGCGCTCGGCCTCTCCGCCACGGTGGCGGATGCCCGCTTCGCCAAGCCCCTCGATACCGAGCTGCTGCTGCGGCTCGCGCGCGAGCACGAGGTGCTTGTCACCATCGAGGAGGGCGCCATCGGGGGCTTCGGCGCCCACGTGCTGCATACGCTCTCCGAGCACGGCGTGCTCGAGCGGGCGCTCAAGGTGCGCAGCATGGTGTTGCCCGACCTGTTCATCGACCAGGATTCGCCCGCCGTCATGTATGCCAGGGCTCGGCTCGATGCCAAAGGAATTGTCGCCAAGGTGTTCGAGGCACTGGGCGACAACCTGCGCGGCGAGGCGCTCAAGCTCGGCCGCGCATGATACATGTCCCCGGAATCTGATCGGGGGCCGCGTCGTCGCAAGACAGCGAGACCGGGGGCGGGAGGGGAACATGCGCATCGACCGCCTCCTGGTCGAGCGCGGCCTGTTCGAAAGCCGCGCCAAGGCGCAGGCGGCAATTGCCGCCGGGCGGGTGACGGCGGGCGGTATTGTCATCTCAAAGCCCTCGGCCGAGATCGCGCCCGACGCGCAGCTGCGCGCCGAGCCGGCGCATCCCTTCGTGTCCCGCGGCGGCGTCAAGCTCGCCGCGGCGCTCGATCATTTCCGCTTCGATCCCAAGGGCCGGATATGCCTCGACGTGGGCGCGTCGGCCGGCGGGTTCACGCAGGTCCTGCTGGCGCGCGGAGCCCGGCACATTTATGCAGTCGATGTCGGGCGCGGCCAGCTTCACCCTTCGCTGCGCGCACAGACGAGCGTCGTATCGCTGGAAGGCGCCGATATTCGTGAGCTCACCGCGGCCCGCCTGCAGACAACGGTCGATTTCATCGCAATCGACGTGAGCTTCATCTCGCTGGCGCAGGTCCTTCCGGCGGCACTCGCCCTTGCGCGCCCGGGCGCGCATCTTGTCGGGCTGATCAAGCCGCAATTCGAAGCCGGACCCCGCGCGGCGAAGAAAGGTGTGGTGCGCGATGGCGCCGTGCATGCCGCGGTCTGCGAAAAGCTCTCCGCGCTGGTGCAGTCGCTGGGCTGGCGCGTGGGCGGCGTAATCCCCTCCCCCATATCCGGCCGGGACGGAAACCGCGAGTTTCTCATCGGCGCCGCGCGTGACTGAGCACCTCGCCATCACCAGAATCGGCCGGCTGGGCGACGGCATCAGCGACCTGCCGGAGGGACCGCTCTACGTGCCTTATGCATTGCCCGGCGAGACCGTTGAGGTCGAGCAATGGCCGGGACACGGCGATCGCCGTCAATTGATAAAGGTCGAGACCGCGAGCCCTGAGCGCATCGCACCAGTCTGCCCGCATTTCGGGATTTGCGGGGGCTGCGCGCTCCAGCACTGGACGGGCGCGCGCTACCGGCAATGGAAGCGTTCGCTGGTCGTGGATGCGCTGGCGCAGGTCGGGCTCGATGCGCCGGTCGACGAGCTCATCGATGCCCACGGCGAAGGGCGCCGGCGCGCGGTCTTCCATGCGCGCCGCGGACCGCGCGACGTGCTCGAAGTCGGATTTGCCGCGCGCAAATCCCATCGCGTCACCGCCATTGATCATTGTCCCATCCTCGCGCCGAGCCTCGAAGGCGCAATCGCGGCGGCCTGGGCCATTGCCGAGCAGATTTCGCACATGCGCAAGCCGCTCGACATCGCGGTGACCGCGACCGCAGCCGGCCTCGATGTGGACCTGCGCGGCTCGGGTCCGCTGGCGGCGGCCGATGTCGCAGGCCTTGGCGAGGTGGCGCGCCGCCATCGTCTGGCGCGGCTCACGCGTCACGGCGAGATCGTGGCACAGCTGATACCGCCGGCGTTGACCATCGGCCGGGCGCAAGTCGTTCTGCCGCCGGGCGCGTTCCTCCAGGCCACCGCTGCCGGCGAGACGGAGCTGGCAAGATTGGTGGAGACGCATTGCGCGCGCACCGGGCGCTTGGCCGACCTGTTCTGCGGCGTTGGTCCGTTTGCGCTTCGTCTTGCCGAACGCGCGTGCGTGCGTGCCGCCGACAGCGAGGCACCTGCCGTTGCCGCGCTCGCGCGCGCGGCCGAGAGAACGCCGGGCCTCAAGCCGCTGGAGACCGAGGTGCGCGATCTTTTTCGCCGCCCCCTAGGCGCGGATGAGCTCAAGCGGTTCGATGCCGTGGTCTTCGACCCGCCGCGCCAGGGCGCCGAGGCGCAGGCGCGCGCTCTTGCAGGCTCGGCCGTGCCCACGATCGTCGCGGTCTCCTGCAATCCGGCAACGCTCGCGCGCGACGCGCGCATCCTGGTCGACGGCGGCTACCGGCTCGCGCGGGTCACGCCGATCGATCAGTTCCGCTATTCCATCCATGTCGAGGTGGTGGCGCTGTTTCAGAGATCAATGGCGTAGGTTGGGTCGAGTTCTTCACGAGACCCAACATACCTGATGTTGGGTCTCGCAAGCGCTCGACCCAACCTACGCCTGAATGTCACATGATAGATGACAGATTCTGACATCTGACATCTAATTTCCCCAGCGCTCCCTCCACAGCTGCTCGCCGATGGTGCAGGAGATGCGCGGCGTGCGCGCCTGCGCCGGCAGCACCAGCCGGTGGGGCGCGCGGCCGGCAACCTCCAGCACCAGCTTGGTGCGGGTCGCTTCCTTGAACTGGTCGCGCTCGCGGATCGGGACGACGAACGAGCCCGGACCGCCGATGACGCAGTCTTCGTAATAAATGTCGAGATTTTCGATATCCATGGTGAAGGAGCTCGGCCGCTTCAGCATGATCGGAAGGCCATTGATGGTGACGCCTGCGGCAAGCGTCTCATCGCGGACAAGGGTGACGAGAGGCCCGCTGTTGTTGGCACCATCGCCGGACACGTCGATGACGCGGCGCGCGCCGCGAAAGCCGCTGCCGTCAAACAGCGGCAAGGCGAACTGCAGTGCGCCCGAGATCGACGTGCGCGAGGCGCGCCGGTAGGGCGCCCGCGCGATCTCCTCGGCCAGCGCGTCGGCGGCTTCCGGCCCGTCGATCAACCGCCAGGCCACGATGATCTTCTGATCGAACGGACCGGCCCATTCGAAATAGGTCACGGCAATCCTCCCCTGGATGCCGCTGCGCAACGCCTGCATGAACTCGCGCGAGGTGATGCCCGTGATATAGCCCTCGCGCTGAAGCGCCTGCTCGTCCGGGTCCATCGAATAGGACACATCGACCGCGATTATGAGCTCGACATCGACCGCGAGAGCGTTCGGATTGCTGTCGGCAAAGCGCAGCGCCGGGCTTGGTGCCGCAAGGCCGCCGGGCAATCCGCTCACCGCCGCGGCAGCGGCGACCGCGACCGCGAAGGAATAGAGCAGCGCTGCACGGATACGCGTCATGCCTGCCCTCAGCCGGAATTTCGAATTGCCGTCATCGCTTCCCGGCGCGATCAATCGCGGCTCGCGCGATCCTCCATCAGCTCGGTCGACGCGATCTCGATGCCGAAGCCGGCAAGTCCTACGTAGGTCATCTTGGTCGAGGTCAGCAACCGGATGGAGGTGATGCCGAGGTCCTTGAGGATCTGGGCACCGAGCCCGACCGCGCGCCATTGCCGCGAGCGGGCGACCTCGGATCCGGTCGAGCCCGGCTGCGGAATGGCGTGGGTCGGAACGCCGGCGGCGCCGTCGCGCAGGAACACGATGACGCCGCGGCCTTCCTGCTTGAAGCGCTGCAATGCCGCATGGATCGGATGCGCTCCGCCGAACACGTCCCGGATGACGTCGGCGCGATGCAGCCGCGCCAGCATGTTCTTGCCGTCGCCGATGCGGCCATGGACAAACGCCATGTGCTGGATGGCATCGAACGGCGTCACGAAGGCATAACCCTGCAGGGTGCCGATCGTGCTCCTGACCGGGAATTCGCCGATGCGCTTGACCAGCTTGTCGCGCACCTGGCGATAGGCGATCAGATCGGCGATGGAAATCTGCTTGAGCTTGTGGCGCTCGGCAAAGGCGGTCACGGCCGGGCCGCGCATGACGGTGCCGTCGTCGTTCATCAGCTCGGCGAGCACGCCGATCGGCGCCAGCCCCGCAAGCCTGCACAGGTCAATGCAGGCCTCGGTATGGCCGGAGCGCATCAGCACGCCGCCGTCCTTGCCGACGAGCGGGAACACGTGTCCCGGACGCACGAAATCGGCGGCGCCGCTGTTGCCGTTGGCGAGCGCGCGCACGGTATTGGTGCGCTCCTCCGCCGAGATTCCCGTTGTCAGCCCGTGGCGGCAATCGACTGACACGGTGAAGGCGGTACCCAGCGGCGCATCATTGGCCGCGACCATCGGGTCGAGGTGCAGGCGTCTCGCCTGCTCGGCAGAAAGCGGTGCGCATACAATGCCCGAAGTATTGCGGATGATGAACGCCATTTTTTCCGGCGTGCAAAGGGAGGCTGCGACGAACAGATCGCCTTCGTTCTCGCGGTCGTCGTCATCGGTGACGACGACGATCTCGCCGGCGGCAAAGGCCGCAATCACGGCGTCGACGCGCTGATGATTGTCAGACACTTATCTTTGTCTCCGCAGCCAACTAGCCCGAGCTAGATGAGCGAGCCCCTCACCCCACCCTCTCCCCGTTGAAGGAACGGGGAGAGGGAGTGAAACACCGTGCGAGCATCCTATCGCGCGACCGACACGGATCGTGCACTCCCTTTCCCCGCACTTGCGGGGAGAGGGTGGGGTGAGGGGAAATGATGTGATAAAACACAACAGCGTCATGTCCCGCTGCCCTGCTGAGACGGCCGGCGTGCTATCGGCCATTCGACCGGCGCCCCGACCTGGCCCCGATGACGCAGGTAGTGATCGGCAAGCACGCATGCCACCATCGCCTCGCCGATCGGCACCGCCCGAATTCCCACGCAGGGATCGTGGCGCCCCTTGGTCACGATCTCGGTCTCGGCTCCGTAGCGGTCGACGGTGCGCCGGGGCGTGAGAATCGAAGAAGTCGGCTTGACCGCGAAACGGCACACGATCGGCTGCCCCGTGGATATTCCGCCAAGAATGCCGCCGGCATTGTTCGAGAGGAACCTCGGCCTGCCGTCATTGCCGATGCGCATTTCGTCGGCATTGTCCTCGCCGCTAAGCGCAGCCGCCGCAAAGCCCGCGCCGATCTCGACGCCCTTGACGGCGTTGATGCCCATCAGCGCCGCCGCGAGATCGCCGTCGAGCTTGCCGTAGATCGGCGCACCGAGCCCGGCCGGAACCCCGTCCGCCACCACTTCAATGACCGCTCCCACCGAGGAGCCCCGCTTGCGGATGCCGTCGAGATAGCCCTCGAGCAGCCGGGCCTGCGCGGCATCCGGGCAGAAGAATGGATTGCGCTCGACCTCGTCCCAGCTCCAGCGCGCGCGGTCGACCCTGTGCTCTCCCATCTGGACGAGCGCGGCACGCACCGTCATTCCCGGCACGATCTTGCGTGCGATCGCGCCGGCGGCGACCCGCATCGCCGTCTCACGCGCGGACTGGCGGCCGCCGCCGCGGTAATCGCGAATTCCATATTTGGCGTCGTACGTGTAATCGGCGTGGCCGGGACGATATTTTTCCTTGATATCGGAATAGTCCCTGGAGCGTTGATCGACATTATCGATCACCAGCGCAATCGGCGTTCCGGTCGTCAGCTGCGTGCCGCTCGTCTCATCCATGAGCACGCCGGAAAGGATCTTCACCTCATCAGGCTCGCGCCGCTGGCTGGTGAAACGCGATTGCCCCGGCCGGCGCTTGTCGAGGTACGGCTGGATGTCGGTCTCGGTCAACGCAATGCCTGGCGGGCAGCCGTCGACCACACAGCCGATCGCAGGACCGTGGCTTTCGCCGAACGTCGTGACGCGGAAAAGGTGGCCGAACGTATTGAACGACATGCTTGCGGTTCTACATTCTCTTCCTCATGCCGAGGAGCATCGCACCGCAGGTGCGGTGCGTCTGCTATGTGTATCGCGCTATGCGATCATCGGCAAAGACGTAGACCACGCCCTGGTCGATGGAATAATGCGGGGCGTCCTGCGGCGGCACGATCGCGAAATACGCGATGAGAGCGCGGGCGGTGCCCCCGTGGGCGCTGACCACGGTATCGGCTTGCACCGTGGCGTACCATTCGCTGATGCGCCGCATGAGCTGCGCATAGCTCTCGCCGGCCGGCGGCACGAAGCCCCATTTGTCGGATTCGCGCTTGGCAATCAGATGCCCGTCCTGCGCCAGTATCTCAGCGTAGGTGAGCCCTTCCCACTCGCCGAACGACAGCTCGGCCAGTCGCGCATCGACATCATAGCGTGCAGGATGCAGGCCGAGCGCCGAGCGCATCAGCTCCATGGTCGCGCGTGCCCGAATGAGCGGGCTTGATACATAACTGAAGTCTGCCGGCGCACGGCTGTGGCGGGCAAACAGGTCGCGCAGGATCTCCCCGCACCGCATCGCCTGGCTGCGGCCATGCTTGTTGAGCGGGATGTCGCGACGGCCCTGCAGGCGCTGCTCGACGTTCCAGTCGGTGAGACCGTGCCGAACATAGTAGAGGACAGGCATAATCCCAAATTCTCTAGCTATCTCAATTGCTTACAGGTTGCATGAAGGTTCGGGCTACGCATTGAGTACGGCCTCGCACCCTCAATAAGGACAATGACAGAAAACGCAAAAAAGTGACGGCCATCACAGCTATTGGCAGCAAGCCGATTTAGCCTCCAAGCGTGACAAGGGGGGCAGCAGGAGGCTGCTATGCGCAAGCACATCAGTTTTGCGATTGCCGCTGCCATGTTGGGCTTGGCCGTCGGCTTCTGGACAATTACTGGGGTCGTCGAAACGACCGCCGGTTTCGGTCAGTCCAAGGCCGTAGCACCGACTTATCGCGTCATTCAGGTCCAGCCTGCGGCATATCTCCCGGGCAAAGAGATAGAGCCGGTCTACTAAAGCGGAGTGTGCCACCGCAAGGGCAGCGACGAAAATCCTCAAGCCAACAGGGGGTCTGCCATGGCGACTTCCAGTGCGTTATCTCGCTTTCCAGTCAGAACGATTGGCCAGACCGGGTTTGCAACGCTTTTTGCTGGCGCTCTCGCGGTCCTCCCGGCTTTTGCCGGGGACGCTGTCGCCCTGATTGAAGGGCTGACCAGTCCTTCGCAACGAGTGGAATTGATGGTCTATGCCCATGCTGGACAGGTCATTCACCTCAGTGCTGATCAGACCATTGTGTTGAGCTACAGGGATACATGTATCCGGGAAACCATTACGGGTGGTACGATCACGATCGGGACGAAAGAGAGTGAAGTGCGCTCGGCGGCAAGGTTAGAGAGGGTTCAGAATACCTGTGATCTTCGCAAAGTTGACGTCAGCCGGGCGGAAGGCCTCGGCGGCAGGGCTTTTCGTGGACTAAGTGCACCAGTCGCCTCCGGCTTTTGAGCTATCGCTCACCCGGTCATGCAAGCTCCCATTTGGTCAATTCCCCAGCGCTTTTTTATCTGACGTTTGCTGCGCAACTTCCTCCTCAGCTAATTTCGATCGCCACCCCGGCCAAGCCGCGACCGGGGAAGTCTTGCGGCGCGCTAGCGAACTAACAAACATCAAACAAACAGTGTCGTGCTTAGCCTATTTGGTTCAAGCGTGACCTCGATGCCGCAAATCGCATCCCCGACCAAGGAATTGTCCATTTCGGACACTTTACCGAATTGACCGGAACCCTGGAATTTAACAGCTTCTTGGCCTGTGCGCGTGGCGTTGACCGGGAGACGCCATAGAGCTGAGGCAGCAGCACGGTCGAAATTCGCTTCGTGCGGGAGGCGGTTCATGAAGTCTTTGATCAAAAGGCGTACAGTTGCCGTTGGCCGTCTGAAGACCAGTGTCAGCCTCGAAGATGAGTTTTGGAAGAGCTTGCGAGAAGTCGCTGAAAAGCGTGGTGAGACCTTGTCCCACCTCGTAGCTACGATCGACCGAAGTCGGCAATTTGCTAATCTGTCATCAGCTATCCGCCTATTTATTCTTGAGTTCTACAAAGATCAATTTGCTCGGCAAAGCGCAGCGGAAAATCGTGCAGGAGAAGCCGCGCCTAACCCTTGACCCATCAAGGGGCAAACAACAGAGGGGTCAAAGGGCTGAAGCTGACCTAGAGCAGGATGACTTTGCCTTCGAATCGCCATCCTGCTCTAGCTCTTTGTTTGAGCATGTCCTTTTTCGCAAAACCGGTTCCCACTTTTGCGGGACATGCTCTAGCTCAGGCTCCGCAGCGTGTTCAATGAGCAAGGCGAAGCCTCCAAAGGAGCGTTGTGCGAAGCAGACCGCGCTTGCCGCGCATCAGGCCGGAGGCTTCCGCCCTTTTGTCGTTTTCACTCCATTCCCTTCCTGGGATGGTACGGCCGGCGCTCCCGCCATTTGCGCATCAGCTCGTCGAGCTCGCCATCGCCGTGCTCAGGCAGCACAATGCGTACGGTGGCTAAAAGGTCACCCTTGCCGTCGCGGCCGGGGAAGCCTCTGCCCTTGAGGCGGAAGGTGCGCCCGGAATTGGTGCCCGCGGGGATCGCAAGCTCGACCGTTCCGTCAAGGGTGGGGACGCGCACTTTGCCCCCCAGCACGGCCTCGTAGAGCGCGACCGGAAGATCGAGGCGCAGGTCGGCGCCATCGCGGACAAACAACGGGTGCGGCGCGACCGCTACGCTGATCAGGAGATCGCCGGTGCGACCGCCGACGCCGGCGGCGCCCTGTCCCTTGAGCCTGATCTGCTGCCCGTCGGCAAGCCCGGGCGGGATTTTGACCTCGACTTCCCTTCCGGTCGGAAGCTGCACCCGCTTCTTCACTCCTTGCGCTGCCTCCGGCAGCGATATGGTCAGCGCTGCGGCGATGTCTCCGCTTTGCACGCCCCCCGCGAGATCCTCCTGCGCAAAGCCGAAACCGCCGCCGGAGCGCGGGCGTGCATTTCCCATCCCGCCGCCAAACGCCTCCTTGAGGATATCCTCAAAACCGGCGAAGCCGCCGAAGCCGGGACCGCTCCCGCGCTGGAAGCCGCCCCCAAAGCTGAAGGTCTCGAAATTGCCGTCGCGACCAAAACCGCCGCCCCGCCCGCGCGATCCGAACCCCTCAAACCCCTGAAACCGCGGCTTGCCCTCGGCGTCGATCTCGCCTCGGTCAAACGCCTTGCGCTTCTTCTCCTCACCGAGAATCTCGTAGGCCGCGTTCAATTCCGCAAAGCGCGATGCCGCCCGCTGATCATGCTTGTTGGCGTCAGGGTGCAGCTTCTTTGCAAGCTTGCGGAACGCACCCTTGATCTCGGCGGCGCTCGCGCTTTTGGACACCCCGAGAACGTCATAGGGGTCGCGCATCTTCAAGTCCTCCAAGCCGGCCTGCGCACCTCGATTTGGGCCATTACGCCCCACCCTTTCGCGATTCATGTGGGGAGGGCGGGCACCGTGCGCAACGACGCGCGGCCGGGCCTCCATCAGATTGCGCGCTACGGCGCGCGCAGCCCGGAATGGGGGCAGGCATTTGCCCGAAGGTATTTGCGACCGCGGTGAAGGCGCGCCCGGCCGATCAAGAGAAGCTGCAGCCCGCCAACGCGAAGGCGAGCGTGAGCGGGCAGGATGCGGTCCGCAGAGCGCGCAACGCCGGATGCCATCGCGACAACATTCCTCTATAACCGGCCCGTCGGGATCGGCTCGGCGCCAACGTGACCACCTGGACGCTCCGCGCGATGTCAGAATCGACCTCCATAGAACCCCCCAGCTGGTTAACGACCGGTGATTTCACCGAGGCCGACGAGCCGCTGCGCCTGTTTGCCGCCTGGTTCGAGGAGGCTGCCCGCAACGAGCCGCGTGATCCGACCGCGATGTCGCTCGCCACCGTCGACGCCGAGGGCCTGCCCAATGTTCGCATGGTGCTGATGAAGGGATTCGATGAGCGGGGATTCGTGTTCTACACCAATGTCGAGAGCCAAAAAGGGCGGGAGTTGGACGCTACCCATCAAGGCGCCCTGCTGTTCCACTGGAAATCCTCGAACCGGCAGGTCCGGCTGCGCGGACCGACCGCAAGGGTCAGCGACGAAGAGGCAGATGCCTATTTCGCCACCCGGCCGCGGCTTGCCCAGATCGGCGCATGGGCGAGCAAACAATCGGCTGCGCTCGAGAGCCGGCGCGCCTTCGAGCAGGCCATTGCGCTGCACGGCGCGAAATTCCTGGTGGGCGCGATCCCGCGGCCGCCGAACTGGACTGGTTATCGCCTGCTGCCGCTGATCATGGAGTTCTGGCAGGACCGGCCGTTTCGCCTGCATGATCGGATCGAATTCCGCCGCGACGCGATCGGCGTGGCTTGGCGCAAGACACGCCTCTACCCGTGAGCCGGCGTTGAACCCGTTGGGAGCCGCACGCATGCCGACATCGCATTCCAACCAGCCGCGCCGCACCCTCCTGCTCACCGGAGCAAGCCGCGGCATCGGGCACGCAACGGTCAAGCGTTTCTCCGCTGCCGGCTGGCGCGTCATCACCTGCTCGCGACACGCGTTTCCCGAGAATTGCCCGTGGGAGATGGGACCGGAGGACCACATCCAAGTTGATCTCGCCGACTCCGAGGGAACGCAGCACGCCATTGTGGAGATCAGGCAACGGCTGGATTCGGGCGAGCTCAACGCGCTCGTCAACAATGCCGCGATTTCTCCCAAGGCGGATGGCGGCAAGCGCCTCTCGTCGATCGGCACCACCATCGACGTCTGGGACCATGTATTTCGCGTGAATTTCTTCGCGCCGATCATGCTTGCGCGCGGGCTGCTCGACCAGCTGCGGGCCGCGAAAGGCTCGGTCGTCAACGTGACATCGATTGCGGGCTCGCGTGTGCACCCGTTTGCCGGAGCGGCCTACGCAACCTCGAAGGCCGCGCTGGCGGCGCTCACCCGCGAGATGGCGGCCGATTTCGGGCCCCTCGGCGTCCGGGTCAATGCCATCGCTCCAGGCGAGATCGATACCGCCATCCTGTCGCCCGGCACCGAGGAGATCGTCGCGCATCAGATTCCGATGCATCGCCTCGGCACCCCGGACGAAGTCGCCAAGATCATCTATGTCCTGTGCTCCGACACGTCGTCCTACGTCAACGGCGCCGAGATTCATATCAACGGCGGGCAGCACGTTTGACAGATGTCAGAGGACAGGCTTGTAGGGCGGATTAGCGGAAGCGTAATCCGCCCTACCGCTGACATCTGACATCCGCCTTACAGCCACTTCTTCCATTTGAAGACGAAGTAAGGCAGCGCCGCCGCCAGCACCATCAGCACAATGGCAACCGGATAGCCAAGATACCAGTCGAGCTCCGGCATGTGCTTGAAATTCATGCCGTAGATGGACGCGATCAGGGTCGGCGGCATCAGCGCCACGGCGGCCACCGAGAAGATCTTGATGATGTTGTTCTGCTCGATGGTGACGACACCGAGCATTGCATCGAGCAGAAACTGAATCTTGTTGGAGAGATACGCCGCGTGGTCCGAGAGCGAATGCACGTCACGCTGCATCCCGCGCAACTGCGCCCGCGACTCCTTTGCCCAGCGCATGCTGTCGGCTTCGTTGGCGAGATAGAGCAGCAGGCGGCCGAGCGACACCAGGCTCTCGCGCACCTTGGAGGCGAGATCGCCTTTGCGCCCGATCACGCGCAGGATCTGGTTGTAGCTGCGGGTGCGGTCCGCGCGAG